>Ga0214473_10000825_pt1 | contig 42349 bp, 38 predicted proteins | sample RVTome_7_FD_203509 | JGI IMG/M metagenome (GOLD analysis project Ga0214473, IMG submission 203509) | Soil microbial communities from uranium-contaminated site in the Upper Colorado River Basin, Wyoming, United States - RVT98D197 | ecosystem: Environmental > Terrestrial > Soil > Contaminated >...
CGTTCAAGGCCGTGGCAATCTCAATCCAAAATCTAAAACGATGCCTTGCATCGTCCTGAGCCTTGCCGAAGGATCTCGCCGCATTTCTACCTTCAGTTCGCTTGCCCCGTGAGATACGGCTTCCGTTATCTCACCCGGGACTATTTCATCGGGGCACTATCCCATTCACTTCGCTTCGCTGCATTCTATTGTATGTTGCTCATCGCGGCTTCAGTCGAAATGCGGCTTAAATACTTGACAAACCCCAGCCATTGCCCGACAATCTCCGTATAAAGCTTAGAGAAATCCGCCCGGCAAAGTATGAGGAAGGATCGTGAGCACTACCGCAGAAAAAAATTTGTTGGCTAAACCATTTCTGAAATGGGCCGGTGGAAAAACCCAACTCTTAAAGGAAATAGAATGTCGTCTGCCGGAAGGTTTGGCAACCGGTGATATTGATACCTATGTTGAGCCTTTTGTTGGTGGAGGTGCTGCCTTCTTTTTTATCGCTCAAAATTTTGAGTCTATCAAACACTTTTATCTTTTTGACATAAACCAGGACCTTGTTCATTGTTACAACACAATCCAACAAAATGTCGATGCGGTTATCGCAGAACTTGATGTTCTTAAACACATATTTTTGGCCAAACGTACCAGCGAATCACGCAAGGAGTTTTATCTGGCCGTTCGCAAGGAGTTCAACCTCGAAAAAGATACGCATTTCAGTTTTGCAACAACCGCAAAGCTTATATTTCTTAATAAGACCTGCTATAACGGCCTGTATCGCGTAAATCTCAGCGGCTATTTCAATGTGCCGTTTGGCGGCTATAAAAACCCGAAAATGTACGATATTGAAAATCTCGCTGCTGTTTCCGACTTGCTGCAATCTGCCAATATAATTTGCGGCGATTTTGAAAAATCCGCCAAATATATTACATCAAAAACATTTGTCTATCTTGACCCCCCTTACCGCCCATTGAGCGTAACAGCAAGCTTTACTTCGTATGCAAAAGAAGATTTCGCCGAGTACGATCAAATTCGCCTCGCGGAGTTCTGCAAAAAAGTGAACAAAAAAGGAGCAGAGTTTTTATTGAGCAATTCCGACCCAAAGAACGAAAATCCTAAAGACCACTTTTTTGAAGACCGCTACAAAGATTTTCGGATAGAAAGAGTCAAGGCAAATAGAGCAATTAACTGCAAAGCGGCAGGCAGGGGACAGATTAACGAACTTTTGATAACAAATTATTGAGTTTTGAGGGAATAACGCATGGCAGGGAACGCTTCATGGGAAAAGATTTTTGCAGACTATAAGATAGGATCTCATGACTTTAACAAATCGCCACACTATATTACTGCAGAACAGATAAAACGGGCCTGCCAAAACTTTACTGAAACAGGCGAGAAAGAAGTTAGGATTCTCTGCAAACAGGATAGCCGAGAAGACCGCCCACAGGTTTTCATTGATAGGGGATTATTTCTGTTGCCGGTTAGAAATGGTAAATATGCGATTGTAAAGGGAGAGGGCTACGTGGATATTCCGCCAATACAAAAGACTCATCAGTTATACACATCTAATCTGGACTTTACCCTTGATACTTCTCTTGTGGGCAATTCTGAGATGCAGCATTTGGATTTTGCTTATGCATCAAGTTTGATAAGGACGTTTATGAGGGACGACAGTCTGGTTCTGACAATCCGTGGTAGAAAATATACACCACGCTTTACATTCAAAGTAGGAACTCATTTAATTGAGGTCAATAGCGTCCAGACCGAAGTTGATGCAGGTTATGAGGGCCGGGAACAAGTTGTCCTGATAGAAGCAAAACCTGCCGGCGCACAAAATGTTATTATCAGACAATTGTATTATCCTTTCAGGCAATGGAAGAGTCATACAAGTAAAAAGGTTGTTACTTTATTTTTTCAAAAGGATGACGATACATACTCGATTTGGCATTTTCAATTTAAGGATAAAGAAGACTATAACAACATCGAACTTGTGAAAGCTGGTAGGTTTAGGATCAATCCAAAAGTTTAATGAAACAAATGCCTGACTATAAGCCTGAGTGCACCACTGTTTGGTCTTTTCCTGAAAGAGGTAACTGGGCGACGCATAATCCGAGTTATCGTGGAAACTTTGCGCCTCAGATAGCACGAAATATTATCGAGATGTATACCGGAAAGAACGAATCCATTCTTGACCCGATGGTCGGGGGCGGAACAACGCTTATTGAGGCAAAGCTTTTATCGAGGAATGCACTGGGTATAGATATTAATCCAGAAGCCATAAAATTGACGGAAGCAGGTTTAAATTTTAATCATCATCCACCAAGCAAACAAAAGGCTCAAATTGGCGATGCACGCGATTTGTCATTTTTAAAAAACGATTCCTTCGATCTTGTGCTTACCCATCCGCCTTATATGAACATAATAAAATATTCCGATGGCAAAATTCCGGAAGATTTGTCGAATATTGCCAGTCTGCCAAAATTCTGTGATGAGATTGGAAAAATCGCAAAAGAATTGTTCCGTGTTTTAAAACCTGACAAGTATTGTGCGATCCTCATTGGCGACACCCGTAAAGGCAAACATCTTGTTCCGCTGGCTTTCAATGTTATGCAACTATTTTTAAAAGTGGGTTTTATTCTGAAAGAAGATATTATCAAGGTGCAGCATAACTGTAAATTCACCGCACACTGGCAGGATAAAGCAAAAAAAGACAAATTTTATTTAATAATGCATGAGCATCTGTTTGTCTTCCGCAAACCCAAACCCGATGAAGACCTGTCACGCCTGAAATTCAGTTGTGCGATTGAATAACCATCAAAATCTAAAATCGGCCCACCCTCATTTTTCCGCTAAAAAAGCGTACTCGTTCCGAGTATGGCTTGCCACAATCCCGCCCTGCCTAATCAATACAAATTACCCATCTTGACAATTTCGGTGTTTCCCCGGACTCAAATACCCGACCTGATTTATCCACTTTCTACGTAAAATAAGGACTTATGAACGCTCAAACCACTTGACTTTATTTTGACCCTGTCAAAAACCGCGCAAAAGCGTTCAATTTCTATAAATTTCCGTTCAAAAGTGTATAAAAGCGCGCAAAAGCGTTCAAAAGCGCTCAATTTGCGTACGTTTCCATTTTTGCACTTAAGCCTTGTGCTCTTGTGCACTTATGCGCTTTTTTTCTCATTTTCCCAAAAACAAGATGTCCAAAACTGAAAACTTCCCCGCCACAATTAAACTTTTTTAATTTGAATCCAAAATTGGAAATCTAAAATTGTTTGATGCTGTCTAAAAGAAATGTTACCGGGCCGTCGTTTATGCTGCTTATGTGCATATGAGCGGCGAAAACCCCCTTCTTGATTTCAACCCCCTGCTGTGCGATTAAATCAGCGACCTTATCATAAAGCTGCTCCGCTAATGCAGGCTCTGCCGCCGCATCGAATCCCGGCCTGCGGCCCTTGCGGCAGTCGCCGTGGAGCGTGAAATTACTGATTAAAAGAATTGTCCCTTTTTCATCGAGGACGCTGCGGTTCATCTTGCCGTTCTCGTCTGAAAATATCCGTAAATTGACTAACTTTTCCGCGATGAATTGCGCATCATTGACACTGTCACCTTTGCCGACGCTTAAATAGACTAACAGCCCCCTGCCGATTTCGTTTATTGTTTGACTATTGACTTCGACCCGGCCCTGTAAAACTCGCTGTACCACTGCTCGCATAGTTGGTTTCCCACGCCGTGGTCGTTACCTGAAATTCGTTCTTATCGAAATGTTATTGCCGCGTCCGCCGCTTACCGCTGTGGTCACGCTCCGTCCGCTCCCTTTTGGCTTCCCGCTCGGTTCGCTGTGCCTCACGCTCCTGACGCTCCTTCATATTCTGAATCATCTCGTCGTATCGGGCTTTTCTTTTTTCGATTGCAAGGTCAATGGCTATGGCCGTTTTCGCCGCGCCTTCCTTAACAGCGAGGTCACGAATAAATTCCAGCTCTGCCACCGTCTGATTTTGCATCGCATTCATCATTTTCACACGGTTCTCAGTACTTTGCCGCATTACCTCCTGGTATTCCTTATCGGCCGCCTTGCTTGCCTCGACGAATTCTTTTTCTACTGCATCGACCTCGTTGGGTTCGCCGACCGGCTGGTTCGCATCCGCAACTTTATTTGCGTCCGCGACCGCATTTGCGTCCTTAGCGGTTTTGGCACGCTCAAGGGCCGCCTTTGCCGCAGCTTTCCCGTTCTTGGTTTCGGCTTTTGAAAAAGTGGTTTCAAGACCAAAGAGAACCACCGAAATTATTAAGACCGCTACTGCTAAACGTTTCACGTCAATTCCTCCAAAGTCCAAATTTTTAAAATTGCCGCCTGTGCGAAACAGACTACAACCTGTTTCGGCTAAGTATTATACCACAAAAGCAACGAAAAATCATTCAATAAATTTTTATGTTCCTTTCAGATTTGCTCCACGAATGAAATCCCCATTTTTTCGATGATTCTGTCGAATTCGTCCAGCGAATAAAATTCGATGTTTATTTTGCCTCGCTGACCATTCTTGCGGCTGTCTATCGTCACTTTTGTGCCCAAATGGCTGCTAAGTCGCGTTTCGAGGTCCGCGATATGTGCCGGTTTAGTTTGAGTCCTCGGTTTTGCCGCACCCGAGGCTGTAAGATACCTGCGCACTAACCGCTCCACTTCCCTCACACTCAACCGCCCTGCCATCGCCCTATTGGCAAGTTTGCGTTTTAATTCATCTGTTGGTAATGCCAAAATCGCTCGCGCATGCCCCATCGTCAACTGTCCGTCAATAAGCATCTGCTTGATTTCTTCCGGTAAGTCCAGTAATCGCAAGTAGTTAGCGACAACAGACCGGTCCTCTCCGAGGCGGGTTGCTGTTTCCGACTGCGTCATCGAGAACGTGCTGATATAATTTTGGTATGCCTGGGCACGCTCGATTGGGTTTAAGTTTGTTCGGTGTATATTTTCGACCAAAGCCAGTTCGAGCAATTGTTCGTCAGTCGCGGCACGGACCAGAGAAGGAACGGTTTTCAGTGAAGCAATCTGGGCGGCGCGGAAACGGCGTTCACCGGCAATGATTTCAAACCGCTCGCCGCGGGGGCGGACGATAATCGGCTGAATTATTCCGCTGACCTTAATGGATTCAGCCAGTTCCGTCAACTCCTGTTCGTTCCAGACCATTCGAGGCTGATATGGGTTCGGTGAAATTAAATCCACGTTAATTTCTCGAAAAGCACTGCTTAACTCTTTATCCGGTGGGAAGTTAGCGACAATGGGCAGTTCCGCAGGTGCCGGTTTCAGGTCTAATTCTGCTGGTGTTATCGGACTTAAAAGGGACGCAAGCCCCCTGCCCAAGTGTTTTGGCTTCTCCTTTTTGTCAGTTATCATATAGGCTCCTTCCTGAATTTCAAAATCATCCTTGCCTGGGTAGGGGACTGACTCCGCTTCGGTGCCTGTCCCCTTCAATCATATTTCGGACGGCTGAATACAAATTCTACAGCCTCGAATGGACAAAAAACTCGTTTTTGCTGGAAGTGTTCCACGTGAAACATTCCGAACCTGCGTGACTGTATGGGGTTATAAACGGCTGGAAAATCTTAAAAAATTTGTATTATTAGTATTAATTTCCAGCTTTTTTTTTAAAATCGTCACGGCAGGGGGGAAAATAGAAAGTAGAAAGTAGAAAGTAGAAAGGCAAGGTGTCCGCCGTAGGCGAACCGCAGGGGGTTATTCTTTGAAAGGAGGTGTTTCACGTGGAACGGCAGGGCGGATGTTAACTTGAGGAAAATAGATAAAGCGACATTGCAAAACGCGTTGCGGAGCAGAAATTAAAGTGGTGTTAATCTGCGGAAGATAGGTAAAAATGTCCGCCTCGTCCGGTAGCCGAGACGGGCGAGACGTCGCCAAGGGTTTAGAAACCTTTGGCGCGTTTCACGTGGAACAGCAGGGGGGTGGAATCATTTTAGATTTTGGATTTTGGATTTCAGAATAATCGAAAAGGGTTTGTTGGAAATGTATCAAATTCTCGATGCTCGATACTAGTTAATAGGACGGAAAATTTCGGTTGCGGTTGCGCAGCTCGTTTCGGTTACGTCAGCCGTTAGACGGATGGATAAACCGAATATGTAAAAAGCGGACAAATTGGCTATATTACTACCGATACTTTGGCTATAATATGTCCGAAATCGGAATAGATAGATAGAGATGTTTTTATTTAGGGGTGCTGGCCCGTCTTCGCCAAGGCTGCCCGGCTACGTTGAAGAACTACGCCGAGGTCTGCGCCCAGTGAGGAAATTAAAGTTGTTGCTATTAGGGGCTGGGCTTGATAAAATTTTGGTGGAAATTTTGACTTGTAGGGAAGCAGGTTATGGGTGTTCCGGAAAAGATTCATCAGCTTATAGAGACCTTCGATAGAAATATCGAAACCTATAAAAACCAGGGTTATAACGAAACCCAAATTCGCAGAGAATTCATCGACCCGTTCTTCGAAGCGCTCGGCTGGGACGTGGCAAACAAAAAAGGGTATGCGCAAGCGTACAAAGAAGTCATTCACGAAGATGCCATAAAAGTCGGCAGCGCAACCAAAGCCCCCGATTACAGTTTCCGTATAGGCGGAGCGCGGAAATTTTTCGTCGAGGCTAAGAAACCATCTGTAGATATTAAAGACGATGCCCATCCGGCTTATCAATTGCGGCGTTACGCATGGAGCGCAAAACTTCCTCTTTCGATTCTTACCGACTTTGAGGAGTTAGCCGTTTATGACTGCCAAAGCCGTCCGAAAGCCAGTGATAAGGCCGACGCTGGGCGGATTATGTTCATAAATTACAGGGACTACATCGACCGCTGGGACGAAATCGCAAACATCTTCAGTCCCGAAGCGATTAATAAAGGTTCGTTCGATAAGTTCATCACCACTACAAAAGGTAAACGCGGCACAACCACCGTTGACAAGGAATTCCTTTCTGAAATCGAATCTTGGCGGGAAATGCTCGCCAAATATATCGCCAGAGATAATAAGGTGCTGTCACGTGAAGAAATAAATTTCGCGGTTCAGCGTACTATTGACCGGATTTTATTTTTGCGAATGTGCGAAGACCGGGCAATTGAGAATTACGGCCAATTACAAATGCTTATCGGCGGCGACCGCATTTATCCGCGCCTCTGCGAAGTGTTCGAACGCGCGGATGAAAAATACAATTCAGGCCTGTTTCATTTTCGGCCTGAAAAAGACCGCGCGGAATCACCCGATGAACTTACGCTTAATCTGAAAATCGACGATATGCCGCTGCGATGGATTCTGGGCAGCATCTATTATCCGAAAAGCCCTTATGAATTTTCGGTTCTGTCAGCGGAGATATTAGGCAACGTCTATGAGCAGTTCTTAGGCAAGGTGATTACTCTTTCGCAGGCGCATACAATCAAAATCGAGGAAAAGCCGGAAGTCAAAAAGGCAGGCGGTGTCTATTACACTCCTTCCCATATCGTCGATTACATCGTCAAAAATACTGTGGGCAAACTTTGCAAAGATAAAACGCCAAAGCAAATCGAGAAACTACGCATCTTAGACCCCGCCTGTGGAAGCGGTTCATTTCTGTTGGGTGCATATACGTATCTATTGAATTATCACCGCGACTGGTACGTCGATAATGACCCGACGAAATACACAAGGCAGATTTATCAGGGTAAAGGCGGGCAGTGGCTCTTAACAATCGCCGAGAAAAAGAAAATCCTGCTTAATAATATTTACGGCGTGGATATCGACTCGCAGGCGGTTGAAGTAACCAAATTAAGTTTGCTTTTGAAAGTCCTCGAAGGTGAAAACCTCGAAACCCTGAAATTAATCCACGAACGGGCCTTGCCCGATTTGGGCAACAATATCAAGTGCGGCAATTCCCTCATCGCCCCGGATTTTTACGAAACAATCGACCCGTCGCAAATAACGGATGAACTCCACAAAAAAATCAACGCCTTTGACTGGCAGAAAGAATTCCCACAAGTCTTCAAACAAGGCGGCTTTGACGCCGTTATCGGAAACCCACCATATATCCGAATCCAGACAATGCAGGAAACTCAGCCGGAAGCGATACCTTATTTCAGCCAAAAATATGTTTCTGCATCGAAAGGTAACTATGACATCTATGTTGTTTTCGTAGAAAAAGGTCTAAGCCTCCTAAATAAAAATGGACGGTTAGGATTTATCCTGCCCCACAAATTTTTCAATGCACAATATGGCCAACCCCTGCGTAAGTTGCTGGCAGAAGGTAAAAACTTATCGCATATTGTTCATTTCGGGTATCAACAAGTTTTTGAAGGGGCAACAACCTATACGTGCTTGTTATTTTTGCAACGCAACGCGCAAAAAGAATTTACATTTATTAAAGTTGACGACCTCTCGGAATGGATTACTACTCAAAAAGCAAAAGAGGGTGTGATACCCTCCAAAAATGTTCGAGAGCAGGAATGGAACTTTGTCGTCGGAGATGGTTTTCGTCTGTTCAGCAAATTGAATAAGACATCACCAAAGTTAGGAGATGTCGCAGATATTTTTGTCGGCCTACAAACAAGCGCAGATGATATATTTATTATGAATTTTATCAGAAAGACTTCAAAGACCCTCAGGCTGAAATCGAAATCTCTCGATTCCGAATGGGACTTTGAAAAGAATCTTTTATTTCCTTTAGTCAGCGGGACTGATGTTAAGCGGTATACTCGCTTGCCTGAACGACAATACATTCTTTTTCCTTACGATGTCGATGACAAACACGTGGAGCTAATTCCAATAAAAACAATATCAAAACATTATCCTCAAACAGCAAAGTATCTGCTTAAAACCAAGAAAAGACTGGAAGAAAGGGAAAACGGCAGAGCAAAAGGCCTGCGGTGGTATGGATATATTTATTTGAAGAATATGAATCGTCAGTCCGTTGAAAAACTATGTGTTCCGCGTCTTGTACATGACTTGCATGCCGCTTATGACGAGGATGGCAACCATTTTTTAGACAATGTTGATGTCGGAGGCATAACTCTTAAATCTGACTACGAACAACAAGGGTTAAAATACTTGCTCGGGTTACTCAATTCAAAACTCTTGCGATGGTATTTTCCGTTTGTTAGTGCGCCGTTCCGTGGTGGATGGTTATCAGCAAATAGACAATTTTTATCACAAGTGCCTATTCGAATAATTAAATTTGAAAATGGTGCCGACAAAACCAAGCATGACAAGGTGGTAACGCTTGTAGAGCGGATGTTAGATTTGCACAAGAAATTAAACGCCGCCAAAGTCCCCGACGAAAAAACGAAATTGGAGCGGCAAATTGATGCGACTGATTCGCAAATCGATAAACTTGTTTATGAATTGTACGGTCTTACCGCCGAAGAAATCAAAAATATTGAAGGCGACAAATGATAACTTATCTCAGAAGAGCCTGGTCTGTAAGAGATGACGTATTCGAGGAGTTACGAAACATAAAAAAGGCATATCCAAATGAATCGACTCTTCAGGCATTGGTAAGAATAATTCACTCTAAAATACGTGTCCTCGATATTGTCGAAAAAGCAAGACACAAATATCCGCTTAAAATAGCTGGAAATTATTATGCAGCTTTTCTTGAAGTCCTCCATAATATACGAACGTGCGAAAAAATAGATTTGCCACCAGTACCGAAGCGGGGCAAAGAGATTAATTTTCACGTTATCTTATTGGAACTTGCGGAGTGGTGTTATACCCAAGCTGAATTACAAAAAAAGAGCATAAAACAGAAAACCGTCAAAAAAGGCGGCAAACAAAAGGATAATATGAAAGTAATGTCTCAAAAATCAAAAAGTTTACCAATACGTAACATAGTTTTCATCTGCTATGCCTGCAAAGACAAACGATGGCTCAATGATCTGCAAACTCATCTAAAGCCGTGCATACGCAATAGAGCAATAAAAGCGTGGTCTGATGAACATATACAACCAGGGTCCAAATGGTTCCCAGAAATCCAAACAGCATTAGCTTCTACAAAGGTTGCGGTTTTGCTCGTGACCCCTAATTTCCTAGCATCTGATTTCATTCACGACTATGAATTGTGCCCCTTCCTTAAAGAAGCTGAAAATGGTGGGGTGCGCATTATCTGGGTTCCGATTCGAGCCTGCGCATATAAGAAAACTCCGCTAAAAGACTATCAAGCAGTCAGTGATGCCGATAGACCACTGGCCAATATGAAAGCGGAACGCGACAAGACATGGGTTAAAATCTGTGAGGAAATTGAAAAAGCTGCAAATCTCACTAAGTGAGATTTGGAGATTTTAAAATTAGCCGCCCACAGGTGGCCGAGGGCGTAAGAATTTTAAGTTAGGACGAAAATGAAAGAAGACTTCTTTTATAACTTTAAAGGTTTCTGGAATTGCAATGCAAAGTGTCATATAAGGTTTCTGCATGAAGACAAAAGGCCGCTTATCATCATTTGTTCTGAATGCCCCGATAATACGGGAACTTCTATATGTAACGCCTTTGAAATAATATATGAAGAAATCTTAGCAAAAATAAAAAAAGATAAGCTGGCAAAAGAACTAGATGAGTTTAATCACATTTATGCCGAAAGAAAGAGCCTTGTGCAAGCCACGATATCCTATATCATCCAATCATTTAAAAAAACTCTTAAAAATCAGCCTAGCCTTTTTAATAAAATTCCTAACACGAAGGACCTCATCTGGTGTGAACATTGGCCAGAAGAACCCGACTGGAAAGAAGAATATTGGGAGGTTAAACACTGTGATGGCAAGGAACCCCAATGGGAACAAATTAATTTGAAGGATCTTTCTCGGAGGACAGGTTATAAACTTGCCGACCTCGATAAGTCGAATGTTGATTTTAAAAATTAAAAGTGAGACTGCCACGCGTAGTTTATCCTGAGTGTGTCGAACGGACTCGCAGTGACAGAAGAATCAATTCCTTTGTTCCGAAACTGAAAACCCTAAGCCGTCTTTTGCCAACTCCTTATTCTGAAATTACTTACAAGACCGCTCAAATTAAATTATATTTTTACTTAATTTCCTTAAAAAGTTCTTGATTTATTTAACACAGTGAATATCATATCTACTGGCTGGGCTACATTCCATGGCCCACAAAATTGGTCAGCCGAAAATTCCAAAACGCTGAAAATCAGGGGTTAAAAACTATGTTCAAAATTTTCGTTAGGCATTTAAAACCGCAACCGAAAAACGTCTGCCGACACGAGCAGCGCAACCGCAACCGGCTCCTCGACGAGCCACGAAAATGACTAAATTATGCAAAACAAAGCCAATTTGCCGGATATCCAAATGAATACAAGTTATGTCAACACAAAGAATTATGAGCAAAAAACGATGAACTACAAACCAACAAAACAAAGCCAAACAAAGCCAAACGAAAGGCGGGAATTGGCAGGGCAGGTGCGGCCTCCTCACAATTACAGTCTTTTACTTCAGGGCTTCGTCGAGCATGGTCAGGTAATTTTCCATCGGGATATAGCTGGGGATGGAGTTGCCCGCACCAATGGCGAATCTGCCACCGGGGGCGCACTTTTCGATGATGCCCCGTACATATTTTCTCAGTTCCAGCGGACTAAACGTCGTAAGTTTATTCACATCGACACCACCGAGGAGGCAGATTTTGTCACCGTAAAGTTTTTTGGCTTCGGTAACAGGCAGGACATTGTCCTGAAAGGAATGTTTGCCGTCGATTTTTACATCGTTTATTAGCTCGTCGATGATGGCGGAAATTTCACCGCAACTGTGCAGATAATAAACTTTGCCTTTTTCGTGAATCATTTTGGCGTATTTTTTATGCCACGGCAGGAAATATTCGCGGATGTCCTTGGGTGGGATTAGGGTCTGGGTGTTATAGCCGAAATCCTCACCCTGGAAGATAGCGACGAGGCCGTCGAGTTCGAGCAGGTATTTGTTGTACTGGTAGATAAGCTCACCGAGCTTGTCGGCGACGGCCTTTACGAGTTTGGGATTATCATAAAGGAGCATACATAAATTTTCATAACCGAAAAGTCTCGACGCGTGTTCATAGACGCCGCCCGCGTGGCAGGTGATAAACCCGAGGCCTTCGGGCAGATGCTCGCAGATGTAGCGGTGGATGTAGAAATTATCTTCTGTTACTTTTGGCCAGGGGTATTTTTCGAAATCGTCCCAGGTTTGGATGGGGCCATCGTGGAGGCCCTGCCAGGCGCGGTTGTGGTCTTCGTAGCCTTTTGCGGTGTCTTTTGCAATCAGCGATACAGCGGGCAGGGGCAGGCTGACCTCGACTCGGATGAAGTCGTAGCCCATGTGGTACCAGAATGCAATCTGGTTATCGAGCCAGGCGTTTATTTTGGCGAGGTTTTCCTTTGAGAAATCCATTTGGCCGCCCATGTATTCGGTCTTGTCGGAGGTATCGACCCATTTTCTGCCAATCATATTTTCGAGGATGGGCTGCATCAGAGCGTTGTCGATGAGGTATTCGACCATCGGGACTTTGGCGGGTACTTTTTTGCCGCTCATAGCGTCGAGGAATCTTTGGATATCGGGTTTGGGTTTTGTAATCGGGACTTTGAACTTTTCCATAATGCACTCCTTGTCAGGATTTTTCGGACATGCTGACCGCCGCTATGATAATCATTCCTTTTACAATCATTTGTATGCTCGATTCGAGGCCCAGGATTACAAGGCCGTTCGAAATTACTCCCATAATTAACGAACCAATCAGGGTCGCTACAATGCTTCCTTTTCCACCGAACAAACTCGTACCACCGAGGATGACGGCGGCGATGGCGTCGAGTTCCATACCGCTTCCGACTTCGGGCCTTCCTGCGGCTAAACGTGCGGCCATAAGCAGTCCCGCGATTGACGACAAAAAGCCCGAAAGCGTCAGGACTTTTATTATTATACCATCTGTGTTGATTCCTGAAAACCGGGCGGCTGTGATATTGCCGCCGGTGGCTTTGACATAGTTGCCGAAAACGGTGTAGTTGTACAGGACTATGGCAATGGCGAAAAACAGAAGCACCCAGAGAATTGAAACAGGGAAGCCGTAAATATCGCCTGCGCCCCACAATTGCGGGAAGGCTTTATCGTACACAACGACAGTACGGGTCCCTGTTACGGTAAGCGAAATTCCTCTTGCGATACCGAGCATTCCGAGGGTGACGAGAAATGACGGGATTTTTAATTTGGTGGTGATGATACCGTTGACGCAGCCGACGACGGTGCCGGTGAGCATGCCTGCCAGTGATGCGCCGACGAGTCCCCAGCCCCAGCCGAGCGCCATTGTGGAAATCACACCGACCAGGCCTACGATTGAACCGACGGACAAATCAATCTGCGCGGCGGTGATGACGAAGGTCATTCCGAAGGCGATGAGCGAGACCATCGCGGTTTGCCTGCCGATGACGGCGAAATTTTCCCACGAGAAGAATTTGTCATTGAACAGCGAAAAAACGGCAATCAGCAACGCCAGAACAAAATAAATGAACCAGTTTCGCCAGGAGTAGTTTTTGCTCGAATTTATTTTCGCATCTTTTGCCATCATCGAATCTTCCGCTTAATTGCAGGCGGCCATTTTATTTTTAATGATGTCCTCCATAATCAGGGACATAATTTTTTCCTGAGTAGTCTGCTGTAATGTCGCGAGAATTCGGCCTTTATTCATCACGAGCAGCCTATCGCAGTGGGCCAAAAGCTCCGGCATTTCGGAAGAAATCATAATAATCGAAACGCCGGATTGGGCAAGGGTTCTTATCAGGCGATGTATTTCGGATTTGGCGTGGACGTCAATGCCGGAGGTCGGCTCATCGACGATTAAGATTTGCGGTTTTGTCAAAAGCCACTTGGCGATGACGACCTTCTGCTGGTTTCCGCCGCTTAAAAAGTTGACGATTTTGCGCCCGTCTCTGGGCCTTATATCGAGTTCGTTGATTTTTTCAGTAACGAGTTTGCCGGTGTTTTTGTAATTCACAATTCCCGCTTGCGCGAAACGTTTTAGTATGGCAAGTGTCATATTCTGTTCGACGGTGTGGCTGAGGACGAGGCCCTGCGTATGCCTGCTTTCGGGCAATAGCGCGATGCCGAGATTCATAGTGTCGGCTACTGAGGAAATTTTTACGGGTTCGTCATCTAATAGGATTTCTCCGGAGTCGATTTTGCCGATACCAAAGAGGGCCTGCGCCAGTTCAGAGCGGCCGCTGCCGACAAGGCCGGCGATTCCGAGGATTTCGCCTTGGTATAAATCGAATGAAATATTGCTGAAAACATTTTTTCTTGAGAGGTTCCTGACCTGGAGTTTTATTTTTTCCTGCGGCGTAACAGTTTTGCGGATTGTTTCGTAAATTTCGACTTCACGTCCGACCATCAGTTTGACAACTTTATTCAGGTCGAGTTCGGTTGTCGGGTAATCGCCGATTAAATTTCCGTCGCGAAGGACCGTGACGCGGTTGGCGATAAGAAATATTTCATCCATCCGGTGCGAGACGTAGATGATGCCGGCACCGGCTTTTTTGAAGTCTTCGATGATTTTAAAGACGATGTCGGCTTCGAGGTCGCTAAGAGCCGAAGTGGGTTCATCCATAATCAGAATTTTCGGTTTGCGGGAAATAGCTTTTACAATTTCCGCCAATTGCCTTTGTGCGGTGGAAAGCGTATTAAGTGGTGCGGTGGGGTCGAGTTCGATGCCGTATTTGTGCAGAATTTCCATTGTCTGCTGAATCATCGCGGGTCGGTCGAGCAGGCCGGATTTTGTGGACTCGTTGCCGAGAAAGACGTTTTCGGCGACGGTCAAGTATGGTATTTGGCTTAATTCCTGAAAGATGGTGGCAACGCCGAGGGTTCGCGCGTGATGCGGATTTTTGATTTTGACCGATTGGCCATCGATTTTAATTTCACCAGCGTCTTTTTTTACGACACCGGTGATGATTTTGACGAGGGTCGATTTACCCGCTCCGTTTTCACCGACGAGTGCGTGGACCTGACCGGGCTGCAGGCTGAAATTAACTTCCTTTAAGGCCTGAACGCCGAAATACGATTTGCTGACGGATTCGACTTCGAGCAGATTCTGCTGCGTCAATTTTTATTCCTTTAAGGCGTCCTTGAGTTCCTTGGGCAGTTCGGTTTTGAAAACCCGTTTCCAGGAACGTTCCATTGATTTTCTTGTAACTTTTTCACCCGGCACGAGGACGTAGGGCGGTGTGGGTTTGCCGAGAACAGCGGCAAGGCCAATCAATGTTTCCGCGACACCCTGGTCGTAAGGGTGCTGGGTTCCGGTGCCGATGAGCAGGCCGCCGGAAGCGATTGAATAGGCGGAGTCACGGCTTAAATCGACGGTGGTTACGACGGTCTTCCTGCCCATATTTTTAATTACTCCCGCGGTAGCCATTCCAGCGCCATCCCAGACGGCCCAAACGCCGTCGAGGTCGGGGTTGGCTATCAGGAGGCTTTCGGTTTTATTGGCGGCCTCTTCCGGGTTTTCAACGCTTTGCTCGGCGATGATTTCTATGCCGGGATATTTTTTCAAAGTTTCCCTCGCGGCCTGCGAACGCTGTTCAGTGTGGAACATCGAATATTTGTAATTCAATAGGGCGACTTTGCCTTTGCCGCCAAGCTGCTGTGCGAGGATTTCGATGGAAACCCTGCCGTTAGCGTAATTGTCGGCTGTTCCCATACCAGCGTAGTCCTTCGGGTGCGTAAAGCCGGTTGGGACGGTATCGATGAATGACAGTTTGATGCCGTTTTCGACGGCCTTTCGCAATATTGGTGCGGTCGCGTCCCTGTCTAAGGGAATTGTTATTATGAGATTTGGTTTGAGTTGTATTGCGCTTTCGTAGTCGGCGATTTGCTTATCGATTTTGAGTTGGCCGTCGGTTACGGCCAGTAGTTTGACGTTATATTTTTTCAGTGTGTCTTTTATGCCTTTGACCTGCAGTTGCGACCAGTCGTTTGCCAGAAAATGAAAGCAGGCGACCGCGGTATAATTTCCTTCTCTTAACTTTTTCGCATCTTCATCCGTAATAAGTCCCGTTATGGCATCGACACCGACAGGTGTTTCCCCATTAGGCCCAAGACCTTCCAAAGGCTGAACCTCATCCGTCTCATCCGCCACTAACGGCACGAGAACAAATTCCGGTTCGGCGGCGGTTTCGTTTTGCCGTGTATTGGCTTTCTTTTTGGAACAGCCACTTAAAGGTATGACGAAACAAAGGAAAATGGAAACTATAGTTTGAATTTTAATTTTCATTTTTAAATCCCATTAAACCGCGATATTTTTGCAAACCCCGTTAGAGAATTTTATCCTCTAACGGTATTACCGATTGGGGCAAGGCGCCTAAAACCTGAGCCTGTCCCTGCGATATTCTCTCTAACGGGGTAAATAAAAAACTATTTTTAGCCAAAAGTCAACAGAATTGGCGGGTAGCAGTTTATCAGTACATCAGGGTATCAGGCAGTGGGTATCAGATTACCAGATTATCAGGTATACTGATTTCCTTGCAGGAAAATCCGTTTGCTTTGGCGAATAATTGCCATAAAATAGTTTTACTGCTATGGCGGTATAATCATTGCTGGTCGCAGAAAACCTGAATACAATTAGGGAGTTATTATGAAGAACAACTTAGCCATTTTTGAAGGATACAAAATACGCCGCCATTACGACGAGAAAACCGAAACCTGGTTTTTCTCAGTGGTGGATATTATGCAGGTTTTGATACAGCAGCCTGATTTCCAATCTGCCAGAAAGTATTGGAACAAGTTGAAAGAGCGGTTAGGCAAAGAAGGCAGTGAGTCGGTGACAAATTGTCACCGACTGAAATTAGAAGCGGCTGACGGCAAAAAATACCTGACCGACGTTGCCAATGTTGAAACCCTGTTGCGGCTGATTCAATCCGTTCCAAGCCCTAAGGCTGAACCGATAAAACTATGGCTGGCGAAAGTCGGTTACGAGCGAATGCAGGAAATGGCTGACCCGGCAAGATCGCTCGATAGAGCGCGGGAAAACTGGCAAAAGCACGGACGCAGCCAAAAATGGATACAGCAGAGAATGATGGGGCAGGAAACCCGCAATAAGCTCACCGACTACTGGAAAGACCACGAAATCACAAAAGACGAAGAGTTTGCCATTCTCACCAATATCATTCATCAGGAGTGGGCCGATGTTTCCGTAAAAGAACATAAGCTCCTCAAGGGCTTAAAAACACAGAATTTGCGCGACCACATGAGTGAGGCGGAGCTGATATTTACTGCTCTTGCGGAACTTTCAACCCGTCAGATTGCCGAAAGCACCGAAGCCAGAGGATTGCCGGAAAACGAAATTGCCGGCAAAAAAGGCGGAAGTATTGCCAAAAAAGCCAGGCTGGAACTGGAAGAAAAAACAGGCAAACGGGTTATTTCCGAGGAAAATTATTTGCCGCCGAAATCCGGTAAGGAATTAGGTGGAAAATAATATGACCAAGCCGCGGGAACTTCTTAAACAGGCAGAAACAAACGGTGTTTCACGTTTTATGCCGAATAGTCGGCATCCCGACGCTTCGGGATACAGAGTGTATAATTATTGTTATACATAAAAAATTAAAAATGAGCATAGGATCATTTATTTCAAGCGCAATAGAAAATTTACAAAAAAACAGAGATGATGTTGCTTTATCTTTAGTTTGTTCAGCAGTTGATGCCACATCAGCAAAGTTATATCCTGAATTGAAAGTTGGGGAAAGATATAAAAAATTTTTAAAAAATAGCATGCGAATTATTACAACATATGGTTTTCCTGGCATCACTGCAAGTGGCATATCTATAAAATGTCATAATTTACCCAGCATAAAAACAAATCATGAAGGACATACTGATATAGAAAACATTTTGTATCACATTATCAGATGCTCTTTAATTCATCAATGCGAAATAGATAAAAGAATTGAATTTGTTCCATACACGCATATCGGAGATTTTGATGAAAAATTCAGAATTCCCGATAGTCTTGTTATTGGCTTGCTTATCGCCGTGGTCTTATCTAAATGCAATATTAATGAAAAATTAGATCAAGATTATGTTTTGACATTAGAAAAAGAATCCATAAATATAAATCAATTATGGGGCAAATTTGAGGATTTTAAAGTTAACAGGATAAATAGGCAAGTTACATCGAAGCATGGTAAGCCTACATCGTGATACTGCAGCCTTACTCCGTGGCAAAGCAAGCGTGACCTGAGGCAGGTGAACTGTTATCTGCAGAATATAAGCGCGGGAAAAAAGTAGTGTTTGGGGCGGGAGATTATTAAAATAGATTAGAAGCGAGATTGCTTCGTTAAGCTCGCAATGAAGATAAAAGGAGGCATCGATGCAGGTGCAGCAGAATACGGGCGGGAAGCGATATAAGGGCGAAGTGGTGTATTTGTACGCCTTTGATTTGGCGTATGATATGAAGCGGGAGCCGATAAGCGAGCTGTTGGGGCAGCCTGTGAAGGAATACCTGATAGGGCCGAGCAAGAGAAGTCCCAAGACGGTGTTTTTCTATCGGCCTCAGATGATTCGGCTTCCGGCGGAACACCGGGCAGGGCCACAGGGGATTGTTGAAATAGAGCAGACTGTCAAAGTCTTTTCCGTCGGGGCAATCAGCATACAGTTGCGTGTGCCGTTCGAGGTTGACCGGCTTGAGGAGCTTGTGCAATATCATAACCTCAAATTTGACGGTGTCGGCGCGGAAGATGAGGTCAATGTACTTGCGGAGCGTGTCCGGCGGGAGCTTGAGCCTTATTGCGTCAAGCCGGTGCAATCGTTAGGCAAAAGCGAGGAGTACACGGTATTTTGCTTTTATGAACTGCCCAAGGATGCGGATGGTCAACCTATTCACGCGGAGCGATGGCTTGCGGAAAATCGCCGCGAGGTGGCGGGACTTCTGACCGAGGAGGAGGAACCGGCGGCCCTTTCGGAGCAGGAGGCGACAGAGTCGACGGAACAGTACCTGAGCTATTATCATACGGATTTGGTCGTGGTTGACTGGGACGCAGCTTTGGTAGTCGATGAGCCGGCAGACATTGACGAAATGTTGTATATTATCGAGCTTGCGAATGTTCAGCTTGCCGAACTTGGGGCTTATGACCGGCTTTTGGACGCATCTTTGCAGTTGGCGTATCAGGACGTCGGGCAGCGCCGGGCCAAGCCACGTCAGGAGATACATCGTAATCTGCGTGAGATTCGAGTTGACCTTGAAAGATTCAACGATGAGCTGTCGAATATAACAAAGTTTTTCGGGGACTGGCACCTGGCGCGGGTATATCGCAACGTGTCGGCGCGTTTTCATATGTCTGACTGGCAGACGGTCGTAAACGAAAAACTTAAAACACTGGGCGAGCTTTACCAGCTTTTGCAGCAGGACTGGGTGAATTTCTGGATGGTAATTCTGGAGACTACGATAGTGCTTTTGTTTATTCTCGATTTGATTATTATAGTGCTGATGGGCTGATTCGGCAAAAAATTTTCTTGAAAGAATTATAAATTTTTTGGGAATTTTATTGTTATGCGGCGCAGGGGGTTTATAATTTTTCGGTATATCCGGTTTTAGCGACAATTATAAAAAAACTTGTTTAATTGGCAGGAGAAAAACAGAAATGAACACCCTCGTACCTTCCAAGGTGTTCCTTACCAAAGGAGTCGGTCAGCATAAGTACAGATTAAAATCATTCGAGGAGGCACTTCGGATGGCCGGTGTAGCGCAGGAGAACTTAGTGCAGGTGTCATCGATTTTGCCGCCTCGGTGTAAAATCATCAGTCGAGAAGAGGGACTGACCAAGCTGATACCAGGGGCGATATGTTATTGTGTTCTTGCCCGCTCTGACACGGATGAACACGGAAGGCTGATTGCCGCGGCCGTGGGCATAGCTACACCGAAAGACGAGGAGCAGTGGGGATACCTCAGTGAAGTTCACGGCTACGGGATGATTCAGCAGGAAGCTGCGGATATGGCGGAAGACCTCGCAGCGGGGATGCTCGGAACTACACTTGGTCTGGAAGTTGACCCCAATCAGGACTGGTCTGAAAAAGAACAGGTGTATAAAGCCAGCGGTCTTATCATTCGCACTTCGAATATTACGCAGACCGCGCGAGGCCAGAAGGACCTGTGGACGACGGTTGTATCCATAGCGATGTTCTTGTTCGAGTAGCAAGAGAAGCTGAAAAATGGGTGACGCACTGAATTTTGGCGGCTTAACGAAAGAATACTCAAATTCCGCGAATGCCAGGGTTGTATTGATTCCAGTTCCGTACGATGGAACGAGCACGTGGTTAAAGGGGGCGGACAGGGGGCCGGCGGCTTTAATCGAAGCATCTGCGAATATGGAGCTGTACGATATCGAGACGGACAGCGAGATTTACAAAATCGGGATATTTACGGATGAGCCTGTCGCGGAAAAGTCTTCGCCGGAAGCAATGGTAGAGGCGGTGAGAAATAGGGTCGAAGGACATATCAAAAAGGGCAAGTTCACGGTTGTTTTGGGTGGGGAACATTCGGTCAGCATAGGCGCGATAAAGGCACACGCGGAAAATTATAAGGATGTCAGCATATTGCAGCTCGACGCGCATACGGATTTGCGGAAAGAATATCACGGGTCGAAATGCAACCACGCCTGCGTTATGGCGCGGGCAAGAGAATTATGTCCGATTATTCAGGTTGGTATTCGCAGTACAGCCGGACCCACGGAAGAGGTTTTGGATAAAAGCCGCATATTTTTTGCCGAGGACATTTACGATAACCGAGCGTGGATTAAAAAGGCGGTTTCGAAATTAACAAAAAACGTATATTTCACAATCGACCTGGACGTATTCGACCCGTCGATAATGCCTTCTACGGGAACTCCCGAACCCGGTGGGCTGTTGTGGTACGACGTTCTGGCGCTGCTGAATCAGGTCATTAAGAAAAAAAATGTTGTCGGTTTTGATGTTGTCGAATTTTGTCCGAACGAGCATAATAGGGCGACGGATTTTCTGGCGGCCAAGCTTATTTATAAACTGTTAAGCTACAGGTTTGCGGACAAAAAGAAAAGATGACGAAAAGGGCAGGAGAGAACAAATTTTTATATGGTTTTTTGGGGGTGGTGCTTTTTTACCTATTTTTTTGCGCCGGCTGCGATGACGAGAAGAAAAAGGCCATCGCCGAGGCGACGGCGGCACGGATGGAACTTACGGAAGCAAAGGCAAGTCTGGCGAAGGTCCAGGCGGAGCGTGACGGACTTAAAACTGAGGTCGCCCAGGTATATGACGAGCTCGAACACGTTCAGGCGGAATTAGCGGCGACAAAACAAAGTTACGAGGGTGCCGGTGAGAAATTAGATGAGATTTCACAGCAAAAAGAAGCGGCCCAGGCAAAGACGCAAAACGCTGAGGAAATAATCGCAAAATTGACGGCCAGACTCAAGGAAGCGACCGCGAAAATCAGCGAACTTGAGGACGCGATGCTGCGGCAGCGTGAGGAAATAGGAAAACTTCAATCGCAGGTTGACGAATTGAATAAGAAGTGAAGCGATATTATTTGGACCAGTGACGTTTCCATGAATGCTTTAATTTGCGCCAAATACAGATGCTCGAAATATATAAAGCTGATTTCAAAACATTTAAGCAAGGCGAATGGAAAGGCACCATCCTAAAAAACCTGTCCCAACAGCAGGTTGCCAATCTTTTGATGGCCGCTGCTGCAAATGAGGAGCTTCCAAACACCTCCGCCGTGCCGTCATCCGACTATACGAGGGTCGTTGCTGTAAATATCGACGGCTTTGATAAAATCCTCTATTTCAAAAAATATTTCTACCGCTCAAATATAGATTTTCTAAAGCACATCTTCCGTCCCAGCCGTGCCAAACGAGCACTGTCCGCATCGACAATGCTCCGGCAAAACGGTTTTTGCGCCCCGCGGGTCATTGGCACATTTGAAAAAACCACCGGTTATTTCACCACTCAGATGTTTTTGATTACCGAAGAAGCCGAAAACAACGGCTCTTTTGTGCAGTACTGGCAAAACCATATCGTTCCGAACAGGGATTTATCGTGGAAAAAACGATTCATCGAATCATTCGGCAAAATAATCGGAAGATTACATTCCGATGGTATTTTTCACGGCGACCTGCGTCTGAATAATGTACTTGTACGGGAAAAAGATGCAGGCTGGGAATTTTGTTTTATTGATAATGAGCGCACGAAAAAATTTAATACTATCCCCAACCGCATGCGCCTCAAAAATCTCGTCCAGATAACTATGTTCTGCTGCAGCACCTCAAAAACAGACCAAATGCGTTTTTTCGAGGCCTATTCTAACGCCGCAAAACTCGAAAAACGCGCAGCCAAGCATATCGCCAAAGCAGTTCTTAAAAATATGCTAAGGCGGCTTAAAAGAAGAGCGAATGACCGGACAGGAACTCCGGACGCTTCACTGCAAACGCAATGGGCTTTCCAGCGAGTCTGCCTCGGTCGCCTCTATGGGATTTTCCTTGCGGAATTCTGTAGAGGGAATACCGCGACTGATTTTCTCCGACGGATAGAGCATTTGATGGAAGCCGGAGTAGTGCTCAAAGACGATGTAGCCACCCGTATAGTTCGCTGCACTTATAACCAGTGGGATATAGTCATAAAACGCTACAATCACCAGAGTTTGTGGCATTCACTGCGTCACACTGTCAAAAGCAGCCGGGCACGGCGATGCTGGCGCTTCGGAATTGTGCTTGCGGGATATCAAATTCCCTGTGCAAAGCCTTTGGTGATGGTGGAAGAGCGTAGATTTGGGCTCGTTTGGCAGTCCTATATTGCCAACGCCTTTGTAGAAGGCCCGACTCTCTACACGGTGGTAAATACACCGGGATACTCGGAGCAGGCACGGAAGAAAGTCATAGAAAAGGCCGAATTGCTGCTTCAACAACTGGCCCTGCATCGGCTGACGCATTCGGATACCAAGCCATCAAATATGGTGGTCTTCGAAGGCCAACCGGTTTTGGTCGATTTGGACTCAATGCACCAGCATCGCATCCGGTTTTATTTTCAGTTCCGATGCCGAAAAATGGTTGATTCTTTCCACCGTCGGTTGTACGGTAAAAAATAAAACATCCATTTGTTTTTTTGTTATATTGCATTATTATCTTGCCATAAAAGGAAAACTTAAGATGAGGGTGCTTACTGCGGGCGACAGCTCGCCTGATAAGTAATACTCAAGGAGATTTATGCAGGATGGAAAAATTATTGCCGCTTGGCTCTTTCAAAAATATGAAGGCGGCAATGCTTATGGCACTGGAGTGGTGCGACAGTTAAATTCGATGCGGATTTCCGCAATGGTTGTTTATCTGGAAAAACGCAGCGATGCCCCAAATCCGTTTGCGGAAAATGGCTGCAGGGTGGAATATCTTGCTTCCAAAGGCGCGGCAAAATTCTTCAACCCGATTCTTATTTTCAAACTCGCAAAATTCTTAAAAGGCAGCAAGGTTGATATACTTCACTGCCACCGCCACAAAGCCATTTTTTACGGTACACTTGCGGCCTTCATCGCCAAAACACCGGTCGTTTTAGCCCATGTGCACGGATTAAATCGAACAAGAACATTGGTTCGCCGTCTATTTAATTCAATTGCGCTGCCCAGCGTAACGAAACTGATAGCAGTTTCTGAAGCCGTAAAATCTGATATTCTGGCCTCAAATCCGACAATTGCAGCCGATAAAGTCGTAACACTGTTAAATTCAATAGAATTTCCTAAATATGCAGATGTTTCGATAACTTCAAACGATGCCAGGCAACTACTTGGTGTACCTCCTTATGCGTTTGTTTTTGGCACAGTAGGTCGGCTCGCCCCGACTAAAGGACAACGCAATCTTATCGAGGCTTTTGTCAAGGTAAAAGACCGCATTGCGAACGCCCACCTTGTATTAGTAGGAACGGGTCCGTTAGAAAATACCCTCAAACATCAGGCGCAGGAACTTGGTGTTTTTAATTCTGTAACTTTTGCGGGCTTTAGAGATGATGTCCCCCAGATATTGCGAGCATTTGACTGTTTTGTATTTCCATCTGTTATGGAAGGACTGGGCTGCGCCCTTATGGAGGCAATGGCGGCATCGCTTCCGTGTATCGCCGCCGATGCGGGCGGCATTGCGGAAATACTTCCCGATAATATCGGTTATCTTGTCAAATCCAACGACTCAGAAGCTTTGAAAGGCGCGATGTTAAGCTGCGCTAACCTGACTAAGGAAGCCCGTCAGGAGATGGGGCAAAGGGCAAAAAATCATATTGCTCAGTTCGGTGAAGATAATTATCTTAAAAAGCTGCAGCAGCTTTACACAACTTTGCTTGCAGGGGACTATTGAAATGCCAAAAGTAAGCGTCATTATTCCGACGTATAATTTAAGCGATATGCTTGAGGACGCAGTCAGAAGTGTTTTATTGCAAAGCTTCTCCGATTTTGAAGTTATTGTTGTTGACGATGGTTCGACAGATGATACACAGGCTGTCATTGCGAGAATACGGGATTCGCGGGTCAAATATTTTTACAAGCAAAATGGAGGGGTGTCCGCCGCGCGTAATTACGGTTTGTCAAAGGCAAACGGCGCATATATCGCATTTTTGGACCACGATGATTTGTGGCCGCCCAATTTTCTGGAAGTAATGGCTTCGCACCTTGAGAGCAAAACAGATTACGGTGTCGTTTATTGTCCGCTGACCGTTATGCGCAGCGATGGGGCTGTAATAAAATCTTATAAGGCAGAATCCTGCAGGTCCGGCTGGATTACCGTTGACCTGTTTAAGAAGAGCATGGTCTGGACGTCAACTGTGGTAATCCGTGCATCGATGTTAAAAGGACTTTTCTATGACGAGTCTTTAAGCGGCAGGTACGAGGATGGTGATTTTTACCTGCGGCTGTCGGTTCGCACGCCTTTTTTATTTGTTCGGCAGGTTGAGGCGATTCGGCGTGAGCATGGGGGAAATCTTTCCGAAAGGATTGGTGTTGTCGAGGGAAGAATCCTGGCTTCGGAAAGATTTTATTTTCGGCTTGGCGGAGATAAAATAATACCTGCGCGAATCGCGAGACTAAAATTAAGCCATGCATATCGAAGTGTGGCCGAGGCACGTCGTCAGGAAGGATGTCGAGCCGCTGCGATTTTCTTATATAAGCGAGCGATTAAATATTGGCCGTTTGATATCCGACTATACCTTGGGTCATTCATGGCTGTACTCTTATCAAACGATACAGAACCATACTGGCAAATGCCAGAACCTTTGGCTGAAATTGTAATGAAGGAAGTTTCTTGAAATGTTCGGTTTTATAAAGAAAAAAAAGTCTTTGAAGCGTAAGTCATGCGAAACAATCCATATCCCTCGCGGAAGACACACCTATGGTCCTGAACCGGAATTAGTGGGACTTGCCGCCGTTGTAAACCAGTTGGCACAAGGCAGCAAGATAGGCAGTTTTTGTTCTATTGCTCCCGGCCTGAAGTTTATCTTCCGCGGCAAGCATATGGTAAACTGGGTTACGGCGTATCCATTTCGCGAAAGGTGGAAAATGGACGTGCCCCTAAATTGTCTGCCTCCTCATGACCCAATAATTGTTGGAAATGACGTGTGGATTGCGACGAATGTCAGTATAATGCAGGGTGTGACAGTCGGGGATGGGGCTGTTATAGCGCAGGAATCTTTTGTGACCGAAGATGTGCCTCCTTATGCAATAGTCGGCGGACATCCGGCAAGAGTTATTCGCTACAGATTTACAGAAGAGCGAATTTCAGAACTTCTTAAAATTGCTTGGTGGAATTGGGATGATGAGATGATAAAAAAAATAGTCCCTCAACTGGTTTGTGAAAATGTTGCTGAGTTTATACAGCAGGCAAATAAAATTATTGCGTCTAAAAAGTACTTCAAAACGGATCATGAAAGCGATTAAATAGTGAGATTTGTTATGGATAAATATAAAATCCCCAATGTTAAAACGTTTGAATTTACGAAAATTATCGGCATAGATAAAATTACTTTCGGCCACGATATTATTATCGATGATTTTGTTCTTCTATATGCTACGGCACCTATGAAGATAGGGAATCATGTGCACATTGCCTGCTTTACGTCCATTACGGGAGGAGCTGAATTTGAGGTAGGCGATTTCAGCGCGGTCTCACAAGGCGTTAGGATTCTAATGGCCACAGATGATTTTAAGGACTGGGGTTTTGGTAACTCCACCATTGAAACAAAATACAGAAATGTTACCAGGTCTCCTATTAGAATAGGTAGATTTTGCATCATTGGTGCCAGTAGCGTCGTTTTGCCTGGGGTTACAATTGGGGAAGGGGCGACAATTGGCGCTTGTTCAGTAGTAACACGCGACCTGGAGCCTTGGGGTGTTTATATAGGTAACAAGAGAATACGAGAAAGAAACAGAGACGCTGTTTTGCAGACTTATGCAAAATACCTTGATGAAAATAAGGGATAAAATATGATACGCCCAAAAGCCTTTGATAAACCGATTTATATAACACGGCCTTTTTTGCCTGAATTACCCGAGTTGAATGAAAAACTGAGAGAGATTTGGGCATCCGGTTGGCTGACAAATAACGGCCCCCAACACGCAGCTCTCGAAGAGGCGTTGCAGTCGAAGTTAGGCGTACCTTATATTTCCCTGTTCAACAACGGAACCATAGCCCTTATGATAGCTTGCCAGAGCCTGCGACTTTCCGGGGAAGTAATCACAACGCCCTTTACGTTCCCTGCCACACCGCATGTTTTAGTGTGGAATAACATCAAACCGATTTTTTGTGACATTGATGCTGTCAGCATGAATATAGATGCAGACAAAATTGAATCTTTGATAACACCACAGACAACGGGGATATTGGCCGTTCATGTTTTTGGGACACCATGCAATGTTACCGCTATTGAAGCTATCGCAAATCGTTATGGCCTGCGAGTTATATATGATGCGGCACATGTTTTTGGGGTGGAGATTGACAATGAAGGTATTGGGAATTTCGGCGATATTTCAATGCTGAGTTTTCATGCGACCAAAATTTTTCATACCGCCGAAGGCGGCGCGCTGGTTTTTAAGGATGCAAACCTTAAAACCAGAATTGATTTTTTAAAGAACTTTGGCATTAAGAATGAAGATGAGGTCATTATGCCAGGCATTAACGGCAAAATGAACGAAATACAGGCGGCGCTTGGCCTTTTGAACATAAAATATATCGACGATGAAATCAGCAGTAGAAAAAAGCTTGTAAAAGCATATCGCACTTTCTTGAAAGATATAGAGGGGATTACATATTTGTTTGATGCGCCGAATGTCAAAAGCAACTACAATTATTTTGTGATTAGAATCGATAAGCGGCTGTTCGGACTTTCCAGAGACGATATTTATCAAAATTTTAAGCGATTCAATGTATTTACACGGAAGTATTTTTATCCTCTGTGCAGTGAGTATCCATGCTATCGCCATCTTCCATCCGCATCGCAGTCAAATCTGTCGGTTGCACACAAAGTTGCCGCAGAAGTTTTGTGTCTGCCGTTGTACGGCGGCCTTTCCGTCGATAATGTAGAGCGAATCTGTGATATTCTCAAGAGTTTCAGACAATGAAAGGTTAGGACGATATGCCCAAAGTGAGCGTTGTCATTGCCTCTTATAATCACGCAAAATACGTGGCGGACACATTGCAAAGTGTTTTAGACCAGACCTATCAGGACTTTGAGATAGTAATTACCGACGACGGATCCAAAGATGAAACGGTGGAAGAAATTAAAAAATTTACCGATCCGCGAATAAAGTTGTTTTGTTTTGAGAAAAACCAAGGGGCATGTGTAGCTCTGAATAATTGTATTCATCGTGCTGGAGGAGAGTATATTGCTGTTGTGAATTCGGACGACATGTTTTGCGAAGGTAAACTTCAAAAACAAGTTGATTTTCTGGATGCTCACAAAGAAATAGGGGCAGTATTCGGATACCCTTTAATGGTCGATGAAGATGAAAACGAATTAAAAAGCAAACGACATACAAGCAAAAATGTTTTTAGGCAACCCAACAGAAGTCGATACGAATGGCTAAGGCACTTCTTTTACTTCGGAAACTGCTTGTGTCACCCCACAGTTCTAATTCGTAAAAGTTGTTACAACAATGTTGGATTATATGATCCTCGCCTGGCTCAAATCCCTGATTTTGATTTTTGGATTAGATTGTGTTTTAACTATGAAATATTTATTATGCCTGAATTTCTAATTAAATTTCGGATTCTATCTAATGAACAAAATGCCAGCAGTAAAGGTCCTCAAAAAACAATAAGAAGGTACAATGAAGCATCTCAAATATATCAGCATTATTTGAAAATACAGGACGAAAAAGAACTGCTCAGAATTTTCCCTGAAAGTCAGATTTATATCAAAGGTGAGCCGCTCGTAATCCCATACATTTTATCCAGACTGGCTCTCGACACACAAGATTCGGATATTGTCAAGCAATTGTTTGCGATTGATACGATTTATCGTATGCTCGGAGACAAAAACACTGCGGCAAAGTTGGCGAAAAGATTTAACTTTACATATAGTGATTTTATCAAATTGACCGGCCAGCACGATGTATTTAATATTGTCAGGGTCAAGGAATTGCAGTCTATGCTAAGAAATCCGTTGAGGGTGTTAATATCGAGCATAACCGGAAGAGGCTCGAAAGGAAAAGTATGACAGCCAGGGTAAGCATTTGCATCCCGACATATAATCGCAAAAACTATCTTAAGGAAACGCTCGCCAGTGTTTTTGCCCAGACGTACAAAGACCACGAGGTTGTCGTGCTCGATGACGGTTCCACTGATGGAACGGGGGAAATGATTAAAAAGGCCGCTTATCCGAACCTGCGGTATTACTGGCAGGAAAATGCGGGGCTTTCAGCGGCAAGAAATAAACTGATAGATTTGTCACAGGCCGAGTTTATCACCTTCATAGATTCCGACGACCTGCTGATGCCCGATGCGGTCGAGCGAATGATAAAAGTTATGGAGGCCGAAGGCGGCGACTCGATTGTTTACGGGCCTTATCTGCGTATCGACGAAAATGGAAACGTCTTTGGAAAATGCGAAAGGAAGTTGTACAGCGGCTTTATAACTACACAGTTGTTTGAAAATATTTTAGTGCATTCGTGCGGTTCCATGTTTCCCAGGAGGATTTTACAGGAAGCCGGTGGATTTGATGAGTCTTTAAAGGTTTCTATGGATTATGATTTATGGCTGCGGTTGTCGCTTAAATACAGGTTTGTTGCGATACGAGAGCCTACATTCAAGCGCCGCCGACACTGCACGAATCTTTCTGCCGCCAGCGCGGAGAACGTGATGACGGAGCTGAGAATATTGGAGCGATTTTATTACGAAAGAGGAGGGAAAAATATTATATCCGAGAAAATCGCGGCACGCAGGCTGAGCAGGGGACAGTACCGGGTGGGGAAACATCTGCTGAAGGAAAAAAGATTCGGCGAGGCAATCCGATATTTTCGCGAGTCGTTTAGCAAGAACCCCAATCCGAAGGCCCTTTTGATGTGGGGGTTTGCTGTTTTAAGACATCCCGGCGGCAGGTAAACTCGATAGACCTTACCTTATTAATTCTTCGTTAGTCCGGACAGAACCTGCATGGTTCCCCGATTTGTGCAAAACGGCTTTCAATCAACAGCTTTAGCAGCGTCTTTCTTCGCTCGCTTGACCAGATTTTTTTAAGCGAACTGCGATTTACATTCCCGATGACGCATTTTTGCTGATAGTCGAGGCAGCAAAGGTAAACATCGCCGCCCGGCCCAATCTGGCATTCACGCAATACTTTCGAAAATTTTCTGCAGGTATTGGTTTTGGGTATTTTTGTTTTGTCCCGTATCGCCCACTTATAGGGTTTATCAACTATTAAAATACTGTCGTTCGTATCGAGCAAAGGTTCCCAATATTCAATTATTTTCTCGGCATCGTCGGGCAGGGAAATATGTACCTTTTCGACTTTTGCCATATACGTTTTCGCAGTTAGAATGTCAATATGAATCCTGCATGGCTTCCCAATACTTTTACGGCTCTCGATAAAATCATGAAGGTTTTTTTTAAGCGGTTCTAATTTAAGTTTTTTCGCGGCATAGTAGGTAGCTTCGGACCAGCCATCGATGTTTAAGTTCAGTTCATCTAAGCCGTATGTTAACAGTTTAAGTCCCGTTTCCTTATTAAGAAGTGCCATATTTGTGTATAAAACGGTCTTTGCCAGTGGCAGCGCACTTCGTTCGTATTCATAAATTTTCAGGAAGTTTTTATTTAAGAGTGTTTCACCATTTTCGCTAAATCGAAAGATTCCTTTGAAGTTCTCCGTTTTTGCTTCGTCTATTATTTTTTTGGCCAGTTCAAAAGGCATGAAGGGGGGAGTTATTCCTTTGCCCCTGTCTTCCGGACAATAAACGCACTTGGCGTTACAAAGTGCCGATAAACTTAAGTTCACGGCCTTCGGAAAAAGACTATCGAAAAAGCCCTGTTTCCTGAGTTTTTTTACGCGTTTTCTGTACTTATGGTACTCCAAAGTCCGGCTCACGGCCTCAGGAGCCGCCCACCGCAACATCTTTTTGAGTACACTTGTCCTTGAAATTACAGCCATTCTGCGATGCTCCCGACCATTTTTGTCAAACTCGTGTTCTTAACTTCGGTGTCGTAAACTATCAAAGCGGCTTTAAGATAGCAAGGATTTTTTGGCTGCTTTGTGGGATAGCCAGGGAACATCGTATCCACTCTGTGAAGATAAGATGTATGACATACGAACAGCATAAAGTCCTAAGGAGGATATGGAATGGCAGGGGTTAACCCCGTTAGATATCGCCCAAAAAATTTGACAATGGTTTGCGGAAGCACTTTTCCAGCCGTATTCCGTAATTACAAAGAATTATCTAACGGGGTAAATTCGCTTGACTAATGGTTTTTGGAGTAATAGATTTGATTCCTTATTTTTTAATGGAGAGCAGCAAAAGATGGAAGAGGCAATAAGCAAGGCAAACGCGCTGATAGAGGCGATGGAGTATATCCGCCGCTTTCGCGGGCAGATTGTGGTGGTCAAGCTCGGCGGCAGCGTTCTGGATGATATGGAGCTGCAGAAAAAAATGCTGACAGACGTGGCGTTTATGGCGACGGTGGGAATGCAGCCGATAATCGTCCACGGTGGCGGTAAGGCGATAACCAAGGCGATGAACGAGGCGGGTCTTGAGCCGGTGTGGGTCCAGGGCAGGCGATACACGGACGAGCAGACGCTGACGATAGCGGAGCATACGCTGGTGCACAAGACCAATACCCCGATTTGCGAAACGCTGCGGGAACTGGGCTGCGACGCGATGGGGATGCATTCGCTGAGCAGTTGCGTGCTTACCGCTGAAATACTAAGGCTGGCGAGCGAGGATGGTCGCAAGATAGACCTCGGGATGGTCGGTGAAGTTGTGGAGGTGAACGGGCAATTGCTTTTGACATTGTGCAAGAGCGGCACGATTCCTGTTATTGCTCCGGTGGCGATGGACCGTACGGGCGGCAAACTTAATGTGAATGCTGACACGGCAGCGGGAATGGTTGCGGCGGCGGTAAAAGCGGAGAAACTGGTTATGGTCAGCGATACGCACGGGATACTGTCGGACCTGAAGGACCCGGCGAGCACGATATCGACGGTGCACCAGTCGGACATAAAAAAGATGATGGAGTCCGGTGTTATTGGTGGGGCGATGCTGCCGAAGGTCGATGCGTGCATAACGGCGCTGAACGGCGGGGCGAAGAAGGCACACATTATCGACGGGCGGATTGAACATTCGCTGCTGTTGGAAATATATACGCAAAAAGGTATTGGAACTGAAATAATTAAAAACGGTAATGGGCAAAAAAAGGAAAAGTAAATAAAATGACGACGCAGGAAACGATAGAGTTGTTTAATAAGTATGTTATCGCCAATTACAACCGGCTGCCGCGAGTGATTGTGCGGGGTGAAGGGTGTTATTTATATGACGCGGACAGCAAGAAGATTCTGGATATGTTTCCCGGCTGGGCGGTGAGCGGGCTGGGGCATTGCCATCCGAAGGTTGTCGAGGCGATTCGCAAACAGGCGGGAATACTGCTGCATATCGATAACACATTTTATTCCGAACCGCAGGGCATGCTGGCAAAACTGCTGAGCGAACGCGCATTCGGGGGAAAAACATTTTTCTGCAACAGCGGCGCAGAGGCGAACGAGGCGGCGCTGAAATTGGCGAGACTATACAGCGGGGGTAAAAAATATAAGTTCATCACGGCGGAAGGAAGTTTTCACGGCAGGACGTTCGCGACGGTGACGGCGACGGCGCAGCCGAAATATCACGAGGGATTTTTGCCTTTGCTGCCGGGATTCAGTTATGTGCCCTTTAATAATATCAAGGCTCTGCAGTCAGCGTTCAGCGATGAAGTGGCGGCGATAATGATTGAACCGATTCAGGGTGAGGGTGGGATAAACGTCGCGACACAGGAATATCTGCGGGCGATTAGGCAGTTGTGCGATGAAAAAGGCGCGGTGATGATACTCGATGAGGTTCAGACGGGGATGGGCAGGACCGGCAAGTGGTTCGCGTATCAACACAGCGACATAGAGCCGGACGTTATCACGATGGCTAAGGCACTGGGTGGGGGAGCAGCAATAGGCGCGATGATGGCAAAGCCTGAAATAGCGGCTTGTATGGCTCCGGGCAAACACGCATCGACATTCGGAGGCAACGCTCTGGCGTGCGCGGCTGGCGTCGCCGTTGTTGAGGCGATAGAAGAAGGCAATCTGCTGGAAAACGCCGCCCAGATGGGTAAATACGCGCAGGAAAAATTAGCGCAATTGAAGCAGAAGCATTATATCATAGACCATGTTCGCGGGATCGGTTTGATGATTGGTGTTCAGTTGAAGGAACCTGGTGCCGATATAGTAAATAAGTGCCTTGATATGGGCCTGCGAATCAATTGCACGAACAATACGGTAATCCGGTTTATGCCTGCGATGATTGTTACCCAAAAACAGATTGACGAGGCGGTCGCCATACTCGATGCTGCGATGAGCGAGATGAACAAATGAAAGACTTTATCGAAACACTCGATTATTCGACAAAGCAGTTGAAGGAACTGCTGAGTGAAAGTGCGCGTCTGAAGAAGCTTTATAAAAAGGGCGGCAGCGACTTGTGCCTTGCGAACAAGACTTTGGCGATGTTTTTTGAAAAGCCGAGTCTGCGGACGCGGATAAGTTTCGAGGTGGCGATGACGAATTTAGGCGGACACGCGATTTACGTCAAGCCTGAGGACATCGGCGGTATCGGCAAGCGCGAGCCGGTCAAGGACATCGCAAGGGTACTTAGCCGCTATGTCGATGGGATAATGGCCAGGACTTTTGCGCACAGTGTTGTAGTCGAACTTGCGCAGTATGCGACGATACCGGTGATAAACGCGCTGACGGACTGGTCGCATCCGTGCCAGGCGATGGCGGACGTGCTGACGATACAGGAACATTTTGGTAAACTCGAAGGAATCAAAATCGCGTTTATCGGCGACGGGAATAATGTGGCGCGTTCGCTTGCTTTCGCGTGCGCAAAACTCGGAATGAAATTGGTTGTCGCTTCGCCCGCTGGCTATGAACTCGATAAAGAGACAATCGCCACGGCGAACAAAATAGCGGCCGATACTGTTTCGCAGATAAAAAGTCCGAAAGAGGCTGTCGCTGATACTGATGTGATTTACACCGATACCTGGGTCAGTATGGGGCAGGAAGATGAAAAGCAAAAACGCGTGAAGGACTTCGCAGGCTATCAGGTTGATGCAAAACTTGTTAAAGCGGCGCCGAAACACGTCAAGATTATGCACTGCCTGCCCGCGTATCGCGGCCTTGAGATAACCGACGAGGCCGTTGAATCGCCCAATTCGATTATTTTCGACCAGGCTGAAAACCGGCTCCATTTTCAGCGCGCCTTGCTCAAAAAACTGATGGCCTAACGGCAATAAGAAAATGATAAATAAAATTCTTGTCGCCAGTACCAATCCCGGGAAGTTAGCGGAAATACGGGCGATGCTGGATTTGGCGGTTGAACTGGTGGGGTTGAAGGATTTTCCGAATATCGGGGAAATTGAGGAGGACGGCCAAACCTTTGCCGAAAACGCACGTAAAAAGGCGACAGGGTACGCGAAAGCAACTGGGCTTTGGACGATTGCGGATGATTCCGGGCTTCTAATAGATGTGCTGAGAGGAGAGCCGGGAGTCAAAAGCGCAAGATTTGCCGGCATCACCGGTGACAGGAAACTCGTTGATAAAAGAAATATTGAAAAAGTTCTGAGGCTTTTGAAGGATGTCCCGAAGGAAAAAAGAACGGCTCGGTTTGTGTGCTGTTTGTGTTTGGCGAGCAGCGATAAAATTTTAGCTGAAACGCAAGGCACGATTGAAGGAGTTATAATAGATGCGCCGATGGGGGAAAACGGATTCGGCTATGACCCGATATTTTTTGTGACGAAATTGAATAAAACGGTTGCACAATTAGCATCTGATGAAAAAAATTTGATTTCGCACCGTGGTAACGCTATACGCAAGTTAAAACCACTGCTTAAACAGCTTTTGAAACAATTCTGAACAGGGGAGCAAAACGTTTTTACTTGACTTTTCAATGATGGTTCTGTATTTGTCCATCATTTGTGATTTATGGCAAAGAAAGATTCGTCGAAAAAATCGTTGGTGGTTGTCGAGTCGCCCGCGAAGGCCAAGACTATAAACAAATACCTCGGGTCGGCCTTTGAAGTTGTCGCGTCGATGGGACATATCATGGATTTGCCCTCGAAAGGTCTGAACGTTGATATCGAAAAAAACTTCGAACCGACGTATGAAATTGTGCCGGGGCGAAAAAAAGTCGTAACAACTCTTCGAGCGGCGGCGAAAAAATGCGACAAGCTCTATCTGGCGACCGACTTGGACCGCGAGGGGGAGGCAATCGCGTGGCATCTTGCGCAGATTTTGAATATCCCTGAAGAAAAAACATACCGTGTTATTTTCAACGCAATTACTCAGGCGGCGATAAAGCAGGCGTTCGCTGAGCCGGGCAAACTCGATATGGACAAGGTGATGGCGCAGCAGGCTCGACGCATTCTCGACCGAATCGTAGGTTACAAAATAAGTCCATTATTGTGGAAGAAGGTCACAAGGGGATTGTCGGCGGGGCGGGTGCAGTCTGTCGCGGTCAAACTGATTGTCGAGAAAGAACGGGAAATACGCAATTTCAAGTCGGTGGAATACTGGCTTATCCCCGCGGTATTCACTACTGATTTGCAAAACGATTATCGGCAGCAATGGCAGGAATTTATCAGGCCGAAAACAGAGAACGGTAAACCGCCGACGGTCGAAGAGCAGAACGGATGGTTTACCAAACACAATGCCTTTAAGGCAGAGTTGCAAAAAATCGGCCAGGAAAAATTCGAGGCATCGAATAAAGAACAGGCGCAGCGAATTTTTGGCGCTCTAAAGAATGCGCAATTTAACGTCGCTGATTTGGAGACGAAGCAATCTACATCAGCGGCGGCGGCGCCATTTATAACATCGACGTTGCAGCAGGCGGCGGTAAACAGGCTCGGTTTTTCTACAAAGCGAACGATGATAGTCGCGCAGCAGTTGTATGAGGGTATCGATTTGGGTTCGATGGGTTCGCTTGGTCTTATTACCTATATGCGAACGGATAGTACGCATCTTTCGACCGAAGCGGTGAACGAAGCGCGGAATTTTATCCGCGGCCAAATCGGTGAAAAGTATCTGCCTGAGAAACCAAACTTTTACGCATCGAAAAAAAGTGCCCAGCAGGCCCACGAAGCGATACATCCGACGGACGTTGACCTTACACCGAACGACATAAAATCATATCTTACTGACGAACAGTTTAAGCTTTATGATTTAATATGGCGAAGGTTCGTTTCGTGCCAGATGACACCGGCTGTCTGGGATGTAACGAATTTGAGCATCGTTGCGGAGGCCGCAATCGGCAAATGTTTGTACCGCACGAGCGGACGGGTCCTGGTTTTCGATGGTTTCACAAGGATATGGCCGACAACATCGACGGAGCAGCAGTTGCCCGCGATGAAAATTGGGCAGATGGTTTCCGCCGTTGATATAAAGACGGAACAGCATTTCACAAAGCCGCCCGCCAGATATACGGAAGCGTCGCTTGTAAAAACACTGGAAAAGGAGGGCATCGGCAGGCCGAGCACGTACGCCTCAATTATAAGCACCATCCAGGACCGCCGCTATGTCGAGCAGAGAGACAAGAAGTTCTATGCGACCGACCTCGGTGAGGTGGTGACAGACAAGCTCAACGAGTATTTTCCGAAAATAATGGACGTGGCATTTACGCGGTATATGGAAGAGCAGTTGGACAAAATCGAGGAGCACGATGTCAACTGGGTCAAGGTGCTGAAGGAATTTTACGGGCCTTTCAAGGAAAACCTCGAAACTGCGCAGGCGGAAATGAAACACGCAAAAGCGGAGCTTGCACCGAGCGAATATAATTGTCCCAAATGCGGGAAAAAGCTGGTTTACAAGTTCGGCAGGAACGGCAGGTTCCTGAGCTGCTCGAATTATCCGGAATGTAAATTCGCCTGCCCGTGCGACCGCGAAGGAAAAATGATGGAGGACAAACCCAGCGGGCATAAATGCCCGAAGTGCGGCAAACCGATGGTCGTCAAGAACGGAAGGTTTGGTTCGTTTTTAGGCTGTTCGGATTATCCGAACTGCAAGACGATTCTTAGGATTGATAAGCAGGGTAACGTCCTGCCGCCAAAACCCGCGCCGCAGTCTTCCGGCATCAAGTGCTATAAATGCAAGAATGGGGAGCTTCTGATAAGGCAAGGCAAAAAAGGGCCATTCCTCGGCTGCAGTAAATTCCCGCGGTGCAGAACGATAGTGAGCATGAAAAGTTTGGAAAACTTAAAGGAACTTCAGGCACAGGGCAAATGGCCGCCTCCGACACCGGAAAAAGCCGATGAGCTTTTAGGCAGAACGAAAAAGGCAGGTAAAGGCCGCTTTAAGGCAAAAGCAAAAACTGAATTATAAGGCGATTAAATATTTCCTTTTTATTGTCTCAAAGCGGCTTCGGAACGTATAATAATTATAAAGTATTAAGCTTTTTCTAAGCGGAATAGAAAAATGGCCAAAAATAATAACGCCAACGAGACCGAAACATTTGAAATCGTCGAGCCGATAGGCAAGCGAGTTTTGATTCGCAAGGACGAGGACAAGAAAAAGACCAAAGGCGGAATTCAACTGCCCGACAATATCGAGATTCCGACGATAACCGGCAGGGTCGTTGAAATATCGGCGGAAATTGAAAATTCGCAGGATATCCCGCTCCGCAAATACGATAAGGTGCTTTTCAATCCTAAGGGTGCGATTCCGGTCGATTTCGAAGGCGATAACCGTTTGTTCGTGGTGGAAGTCGAGAACATCGTGGCTGTCTTCCGCAAACCCTAGCCGTTTCTGGTCATTGCGAGGAGCGAAGCGACGAAGCAATCTACCGCTTATTCCTCTCCATCTAACCGCTTTTACCGCAACTACTTACACGCATCTCCCTAAAATTTCGCAAAAATTTCCGCCCCCCAAAAAATTCCCAAAATCGCTGGTTTCACTATCAAAAACGCAGGTTTCCCCAACCAATTCCAGACCCGTTTAATCCAATACCCGACTTACAACCCCGCCCAAGGCGTCCTTTCCGCCATTCCGCAAATAACAAACTCATACGCTACACACAATGCGCACTAATCCCTTGCTTTCGGCACAATTACCAGTTATTGTACCATCTCTGGCATACGACCTATATTGGGAAAACTGAGGTTTATAGCACACTGTGTCTTAAGGTAGATTTAAGATGATAACGCAAGAAGCCTTTTTAGAAAAATATAATAAATCTAAAACCGATTTTGACAAAACAGGACTGGAGTGGAAACAGCTCAAGGCCATCCATACTGCCTATGAGGAAAGCCTTGCTACATTGGAGCCAACCGTTGCCATGTTAGCAGCCCAGCTCAGAACAGCCCCCAAAGTCCATACTATCAAAACCCGGCTTAAAGACCCTGAACACCTTATTGAAAAGATAATTAGGGAAAAACTCGCCACTCCGATTCTCGATGTAACTCCAGATAATTACGATAGCGCAATTACGGACCTCGTAGGCCTTCGGGCCCTGCACTTATTTAAAGAGGACTGGACAGCTATTCATGACTGGATAACAACCTATATGAACGTCAAAGAAAAGCCGCTTGTTTATATTCGAGATGGTGACCCTGAAGAACATTTCAAGGAAAAGGGGTGCGACGTTAAAGAACATCCTTGCGGATACAGGTCTGCTCACTACATTGTCGCTTGCAAGCCTTCCCTAAAAGTAGTTTTAGCTGAAATTCAGGTTCGTACGATTTTTGAGGAAGGGTGGAGTGAAATCGACCATTTGATACGCTATCCCTACGTAGATAATCCAATCCTGAAACAATACTTGGTTATGTTTAATAGATTGGCTGGCAATGCCGATGACATGGGAACCTTCCTTTTGTATCTTAAGGCACAATTAGAAAAACAAGACGAAACAAAGAAGAAATTGGAGGCTGAATTAAAAGATAAAAACGCAGAACTTGGTCGAATTATTAAAAAATTAACGATATCGGACGCCGAAAAAGAAGAACTGCAAGATAGGATTTCGGCTCTTTCTAAATCGAACTTAGAATATGCGCTACCATCCCTCAAAGCAGGCGTTTTGCCCGCTGACCTTTATCCCACAGATTATGCTGCAGGCGTTTTGCCCGCTGACCTTTATCCCACAGATTATGCTGCATTTCAAATGCCAGGTCGCAGGTGTATAATATGTGGCGGCGAAATACCTTTTTCCTCGTTCACTTCTGTATTAACTTCTATTGACGGTAAATGCGACAACTGTAGAAATCGCTTTGGAATAGGTGGCTCACCGGGTCAGTTGTAGGGTGGGGGTCTTTACCCCACCGATTTTTCGTCCTCGTAGCGTAATCGTAGAAAAGTTTTTTGTCAATCCCCAAAATCCCCCGCATTTTCCTAACGGGGCAAAGTGAGGGCTTACAGGTCATATATGCTTCTTTCCCCATAAGGGTCTCTTTCAGGTGGATTCCAATCAGGATTCGAGTAGGTACTGTCACAAACAGAACAACGCCACCCCCAATTTAATTCCTGCAATTCGACTTTACGAGAAGGCGTTGAATTATAACATTTATGGCAATATCTAATGCCTGATGTTTTGGAAATAAACGTACCTGACCGTTTCTCAAATTGCAAGTCACTGTCTTGTTTTGATATAGCAATATCTGGAAGCGGCTTTTCCAGTAACTTTCCTCTCCAAGCGGTAATAGCACCTAACATATCTTCATCAGAAAACCAAGCATCACGAGTTAGGTCTACTTCGTACAGAAATTTATTGAGGGCTCCTCTGTCAAATATTCCTCGACTTACACCAACATGGTGAATAACCAGCAAGGGAAGACCTTTGGCGTAGGCCAAACCCGCCTCAATATGATTCCACTCCGTCCCTAAAAAAAGAGGAGCATTCGAGGAGATATCCGTTCCTTTTAAATTTCCCTTTTCAACTTTCATTTGCGGATAACCAAGTATTATTCCACCAACACATTGCCGCATAATTACTATAACTTCATCAAGAGGCGAATCTGTCGGATAATCACTCACACCTAAGGTCCGAGGATTCAAATCATAGGTTTTAAGTAGTACCAAGAACCCGTTTAACCCCTTCTCGAATTCAGGGGCTACCCAATTCGGACGGCTTATAAAAACATCTTTCATAATTATTTATTGTATATTTTTTCTTTGTATTTGAACAGTAGATTTTCCGCACCCGTAGCGTAATCGTAATTTTTCTCAACCCCCAAAATCCCCCGCATTCGACCTTGTCGCCTCGCCGTAGCCCCTGGCGAAGGCGGGTCAGTCGAAATGCTATATCCCTACTTGAGCGAATCAATAATCAATAAATCTACTTTGCGTCGAAAAGTACATTGCACCGCAAACCACTTTTCGCATTTCTGCCTTCGGTTCGCACTAATTCAAATTACTGTATGATGCGAATCGCGGCCTCAGCCAGAAATGCTCTGTATAATCTGCGAAGCTCCCCCTCGCGCAAGCGGAGGTAAGATGTTCGCCCTGCAAAATTCCGAACCTATCGAAGGGCTCAATAATTAACCAGTCCAGTTTGCGTCGCAAACTTGTTTGTATGGCAAACTGAAATTAACAAATTAACCCTAAACCCCAAAGCTTCCCCTCTCGCCGATCCCCTGCCCTTCAACGACTTACAACACCGCAAAATTTATTATATTTTTACTTAATTTTTTCAAAAAGTCCTTGATTTATCTAACACGGCAGTTATCATATCTACCGGCTGGGCGGAACTTGTCCGCCATAGTTCCGAGGATGTTTATCGGAACGACGGTGGATTCCATGGCCCGCAAAATTGGTCAGCCGAAAATTCCAAAACGCTGAAATTCAGGGGCTAGAAACTACGTTCAAAATTTTTGTTAAAAAACACAACCGTAAAACGATAGACGAAACGAGCAGCGCAACCCCAACCGTTTCACGTATTTCATCCAATCAAAAATCAAAAATCTAAAATCCAAAATTTTCAGACGATATACAAACCCCCATCGCGGCCTCAGAAATAAATACTCCACAGTCCTCCGCCAGTCGCATCGCTCCCCCTTTCACGCCAATTTGTAGGCAATTTGCTCGTCGAGAATATTTTTGACGGTTGATATTTTCTTCGTTTCTTTTTAGCCTTCCTTGCCATAAGCCATATCAATTAAACATATAACATGCGCCTTCTGAAATTATTCCCTGCCTTGTATTATTCCATATATTCATTAGCATCTGCTGATTGTCCTTGTAAAATTGCTGTACCACCTTATTAGCTGTATGGCCTAAGTTCCCCTGCATAAGTTGTCCTGTTTGAATATCAAAGCTGGCACTTTTATTTCCTGTCTCAACATGAAAATGAGGGGGATTATGGTCTCTCGGGTATATTTGTATTTTTACACCGCTTCCAACACGAAGTAGCTTTTCACGTAATGCATGAAATATATCATCACTTTCGGCTTTTTCATTTATCAGCATATCCTTTAATTCAGCAGCCAGTTCATTTAATGTAACGTTAGATACAGATTCCATTGGTTTTTCCTGTGGGTGGTAGAGCACGACATAGTTTTTTTTGATATTTTCCCGCATATTTTCAGGCAGGCGGTTAAAATCGAGAAGCTGGACCTTAAAGGGCAGGTCGCTTTCGGCAAATACCTCATTTAGCTTCGGTAAATCTTTTTTGGCGGCCTCCTTGTCGCACAGGACCGCGAGGTCGAGGTCGGAGGCAGGCCGGTGACTGCGTTTGACACGGGAGCCGAAGGCCCAGACGGTCGCCTCGGGTATATATAATTTCAACTGCCCCAGCAGATACCGCAAATGATGGTCTCCAACCGCTATCTGTTCTGCGAGCTTTTTAAAATTGGCCGGATTCACCTGTCATGCCCCGATAGAGATTAACCACATCCCTATAAAAACCTTCCGCTATATCCAAGACCACTTCGGCCTTGTCGCTTGAATAGTCGTGCGAGGTATCGTGCCGGAATTGCAGGTAGCCGAACCACACCTCTGGATTACTAATCAGATTCCTCTGTGCCGCCAGACGGATAATCGACTTGGGACTGCCGGTAGCAGCCTCGGCAAAACCCTCTTCTTCGAGGTGCTTCTTGCATATTTTCCATGCAACTTCCAAAGTATATTCAAACCGCTTGATTAGCGAATCCTGAACCGCCTCCTGCTCCAGAGGCGGACGGTTGGCATTATCGCGATATGCCTGCAACATCTCACCGAACCGCTGTATGGCAGTTTTTAACTGGGTGTAGTCCATTTTCGTCTCCTACATTTCAAAGCCGATTCTTCCAGACTGACTTTTGATTTCCTTATGAAGGATATCGAGGTTATCGCCGTAATATAACAAATTTTCGCTGCTCAATTTCTGACCTCCATGCCGTTCAGGTCATATTACCCCGAACCAACCCATAAACAAATAAAAACCTTTACCCCGCCATTGTGCAATAAAAGCCGTTTTCTGTCAATTCCTTTGTTCCGAAGATTAAAAACTCGTAAAGCGTCAATAGTTGGCGCAGCTCGTCACGTCCGACGTCAACCGTTTACCGAAACGAGCAGCGCCACCGCAACCGAAAACCGCGTCTGGTGATAAGGAACAGCGGGGCTGTTGAAAAAGCCCTATCTATCCGATACGATATTGTAAGTCTGGCAAACATGGAATTCTATACAAAATTCATCAAAGGCACGGAGGCTTAATCGTGATAG
>Ga0214473_10000826_pt1 | contig 42342 bp, 47 predicted proteins | sample RVTome_7_FD_203509 | JGI IMG/M metagenome (GOLD analysis project Ga0214473, IMG submission 203509) | Soil microbial communities from uranium-contaminated site in the Upper Colorado River Basin, Wyoming, United States - RVT98D197 | ecosystem: Environmental > Terrestrial > Soil > Contaminated >...
AGCTTGTGGTTCGACAAGCTCACCATGATCGGTCCTGGTCCGTTCGCCCTGAGCCTGTCGAAGGGCAGGCTCAGCACGAACGGCTTGTTTTCTGTGTCCATACAATTATGGACTGATTAGTAATTCACAGTTCGAGGTTACTTCCGCGCATGGGTTGTAATAAATCATTCATTTGGTTTGCTTCTCTCAAACTCCCCTTTGGGATAGACTTTGGCTTTTCCCCGCCCGCTTGAACCTCCTCTCACCTCCACCCGGTTCTGATCGATATCAAAGATGATCTCGTCACCCGAAATCATTTGTTCACCTTCCCAGACTTTCGGATCCCCTGTTAATACCACTTTCTTTTCGGTGTTATAAAAAACAGCCTTTTGGCAGTTGGCCGTACGGAGTCCCTGTTGGATCTTGACATTCCCGCCGGCAATCACTTTCTCGATTCCCTTGCCATCCCCAAGGATCACCGCATCCACCGAATCGGCATAGATGACCATATCTTTCTGCCGGGCAACGACATTCCCCTTGAAGATGATTAAGTTGTCGTTCGTATAAGTCTCCACCCTGTCAGAAGTAATCTCAACGGGCTGAGCAGGCTCCCCTGATTTTTCCTGTTTCAACCCCAGTAGTTCCCCTTCTTCGGATTTTTCTTTCCTCGCAGGTTGACCCGGGGGATTGGGCAGAGAAGCCATCTGCCCGTCCCGCCAGGGGCCGGATTTCACCTCTGCGTCGGGTTTAATAAGGGAAGGAGTAGACGGGGGAATGGGTTGGGTCCGCCCTTCATGGGCAGGGGCAGGCGCTGAATCCCGCCAGGAGCGGGACTGGTCCGGGGAGGGGATGCCAACGGAAGAAGCCCTGGCTGTTTGAGTATCTTTTGGAAGAATCGGCCGGGACGACTCACTTGGAATCACAAGAGAAAGGGAGACGGGCTTTCTTCCTTCTTCCTCGAATTTGATCAAAGGAATTCCGCTCGACTCTGGTTCTCCCGGCCCATCCTTTTTTTTCACTTCCTTTTTCGAAATAATGGGAGGGGATCCTTTTTTTGTCTTTCCTACCTCGTCAAGAAGCGCCTTTGCCTCTTTGGTGTAGGGACTCTTTCCATGCTCGTTGATGAGCTGATTCAGTCTCGCTCCAGCTTTTTCCCACTGACCCAGTTCCACATAACTCTTGGCCAGAAGGAAAAGGGTTTGATCCTCTCCTTGAATTTTCGGGTACTTTCCCAGGAGACCTTCAAATCGGGCAGCAGCAGCCTGATACTTTTCCTTCTTGTAGTAGAAATTTCCAATATAGAATTCATGATCCGCCAGCCTTTTCATGCAGATTCCGATCTTTTCCTTTCCCTTCTCTGTGAATAGGCCGGGAGGGGAGTTGGCAATCAGGTATTCAAAAGAGGAGAGTGCCTTTATCGTTGGCGTCTGATCCCGATCCAGTGTGAGCATCTGATTGAAATAGGCCATCCCGATCTGGTATTGAACATAAGGAATTTCCTCATGGGAGGGATGAATTTTCTTAAATTCCTCGTAGGCGGCAATCGCTTCCACATAGTCTTTGTTATGGAAATGGCTGTCAGCGATTTTTAACTCTGCCAAAATCGTATAAGGCGGAGAGTCGGGGAAAGTGGATTTCAATTCATTAAATTTTTCCAGGGAATTTTTGTATAGTCTTTTGTTGAAAGAGGCCAGTCCCTGTTTGTAAAGCGTTTCCGGGTTTCCCTGGACCGTTTTAAGGTCGGTTCCCTTCCTTCCGGCACACCCCCAGGATAGGGAAAGGAGAAACAGAAAGAGAATAGCCCACATCCACGTCGGTCTGATCTTCATAGGAATACTCACCCTCGTGAGAGTATTTGGAAATCATGATGGGAAGCAAATAGCACTTTTAAAGTGTTATTCTAAGAGATTCCCTGTGTAAGGTCAACTCTTTAAAGAGATTTCTGAAAGGTACAGAAATCCCTGATTGAGAGAGCAAAAGTATTTTTTCAGAGCTCTCTTAAAGCATTCTCCCCCACTTTTATCTTGAATTTCGGGGGGAAAGTCCGTAAGATAAAAGAGATTTTTTGAAAGAAAGGAAGAGACGGATGCAGATTGAAAGTGCAAAGCGAGTTGAACAGATCCCCCCTTACCTTTTTGCAGAGATCGACAAGAAGAAGGAGGAAATGAAACGGAAGGGAATAGACCTGATTGATTTGGGGATTGGGGATCCGGACCTTCCTACTCCCCGGCCCATCATCGAGCGGATGAAAGCGGCCCTTGAGAACCCAAGGCACTACCGGTACCCTTCTTATGAAGGGATGATGGAGTTTCGGACCGCTGTGGCGGAATGGTACGGGAGAAGATTCCACGTTGAGCTTGATCCGGGGAAGGAAGTGCTTTCCCTCATCGGATCAAAGGAAGGGATTGCCCATATCCCGCTCGCTTTTGTCAATCCAGGAGATTATGTCCTCGTTCCTACTCCGGGATATCCCGTCTACCGCGTCGCCACTCTTTTTGCGGGAGGGACGCCCTACTTCCTGCCTCTTCGAAAAGAGAACGGTTTCCTGCCGGGACTGGCGGAAATTCCGAGGGAGGTAGCAGAGAAGGCAAAAATTCTTTTCATCAATTATCCAAATAATCCAACATCTGCCGTTGCCGAGAAATCTTTCTTCGAAGAGGTCGTGGCCTTTGCTCAACGGTACGAGGTCATCGTGTGCCATGATGCAGCCTATTCCGAAGTCGCCTTTGACGGATTTCGGCCTCTTAGCTTTTTGGAAGCCCGGGGGGCCAAAGAGGTGGGCATCGAATTTCACAGCCTATCGAAGACCTTTAACATGACAGGCTGGAGGATCGGGTTTGCCGTGGGTCACCCGGAGATCATTTCCGGCCTTGGAAGGATTAAGACAAATATCGACTCCGGCCTCTTCCAGGCCATTCAGGAGGCCGGAATCGAAGCCCTGAACCGCTTCGACACCCCTCTGCCAGAGATTATCGACATTTACGAGAAAAGAAGGGATGTGACGGTGAAAGGACTCAGGGAAATCGGCCTTGAAGTCGAATGGCCGAAGGCCACGTTCTACTTGTGGATTCGTGTGCCGCGAGACTATACCTCGGCCGGGTTCGCCGCGCTTCTGATCGAGAAGGCGGGAATTGTTGCCACACCGGGCAATGGTTTTGGAGAGACCGGAGAGGGTTACATCCGGATGGCCTTAACCGTGGATGAAAAGAGACTGAAAGAGGCAATCGAAAGACTCAAGGGGATCAGATTCTAAGTCGCCATCCAGCTCTTGGCCCAAATGTCGCATTGGAAAGGCCGTTGGATGTGCTTCCAAACCTTTACCAAGCGGATTATTACTATGTTTTATAGGTAACACGCGGTATTACTTAAAGTGACTTTTAATACATTTGGAAACGCAATAGTAAATCGCTGTAAGGTTCCGCCCTGCCTTCGCCGAAGCGGCTACGCGCAGGCAGGTGTAAAGTTTTGGCGATAGATCGCCCGGCAAGGTAGTTATCTATATTATTTTGGGCCGGTCCAGCACATCCAACAATTAGTGTTGGAGCAGGGGAGGTCAATATGGAGGACATTCTTTTCGAGATCTTTTTCATTGCCATACTTATCTTGATCAATGGTTATCTTGCCGGTACGGAAATTGCGGTGGTCACGGCAAGAAAGAGCAGCATTAACCAGATGGCAGAGAAAGGGAACAGGAATGCCAAAGCCTTTTTGAAACTGAAAGAAGAACCGGACCGATTCCTTGCAACCATCCAATTCGGAATTACGTTGATCGGCGTACTGGCCTCGGCCGTGGGAGGTGCGACTGCCGTGGAGGTCATTAAGCCCGCCCTATCAGGCGTCCCTGTAAGAGCGATTGCCATTGCGGCGGAACCCATTGCCATTGGAATTGTTGTCGTGACGATCACTTTTTTTTCTTTGATCTTTGGCGAGTTGGTTCCCAAATCGATTGCCCTCATGCATCCTGAAACGGTCGGATTGTGGACCGCCCGATCCATCGACTCGTTTTCAAGGATCGCCTCTATTTTTATCAAGGTCTTGACGTTCAGTACTGGGATCGTTCTCAGCCCGTTTGGGAGAAAGATCTTCAGGGAGAGGGCCTATGTGACCGAGGAAGAGGTAAAAATGCTGATTAAAGAGGGGGGAAAACACGGTGTGTTTGAACCCACCGAGGAGAAGATCCTGCAGAGCGTTTTTGAGTTTACAGACATGTCAGCCAAGGAAGTCATGGTTCCGGATACCCAGATGGTCGCCATTCAAATAGACAAACCCATTCCGGAAATCGCGGCCTTTATTGAGGAGGAGCAATTCTCCCGTTACCCGGTTTATGGGAAGGAGTTGAATGATATCCGGGGCGTTCTCTATGCGAAAGATTTCCTAACCCTTCTTGCTAAAAGGGGGCAGCTCGACATTCGGAAGGTCATGAAGCCCCCCTTTTTCGTCCCCGAAACGATGAAGATCAGCCTCCTTCTGAGAGAGATGCAGAGGAAGAGAATTCATATGGCCTTAGTCGTGGATGAGTATGGGGGGATCTCCGGCCTGGTGACCATTGAGGACCTGGTAGAAGAGATCGTCGGGGAGATCCATGATGAGTATGACGTTGGGAGTCCTGTGATCCAGCTTGCCAATGGGACCCTTCTCATCGATGCGTCCATCAGCTTGCGAGATTTAAAAGAAGACTATCAGATCCTGTTGCCGGAATCACCTGAATATGAAACGCTCGGGGGATTTTTGATGAGCACCCTGCAGAAGATTCCCCAGGTGGGGGATGTCGTCGAGACAGAGGAAAAGCGTATCAGCATTGTCGAGATGGTTGGAAAAAGGATTGCAAAAGTCAGATTGGAAAAACTTCCGGAGAAGCTTGAAAAGGAGGGCCCTAATGCAGCTTAACCGGAACGAAACAGGTCTTGTGTCCTAAATCACAAATCACAAATTCCAAAATCCAAATAAATTCCAATTTTCAATTCCGAATGACCGAAACAATTAAACCGGGGTTTTTTTGAATTTAGGTCATTGGAGCTTATTTGTGATTTGGTGCTCGGTATTTGGTGCTTCATTAACACGAGAAAATCTTCGTTGTAAATTTGGCAACCATCCCCCGTTTAAGTGGGGTCATCCAGGGATTCAATAAGGATCTCGCTGCGAAGCGCTTCTATAAGCGTATCCGCCTCCTTCTCCCATCCAGGTGCCACCATCAGCTCTACAATGGCTTCACGTGCGTTTTTGGTCCGTACAACAGCCATTCCCTCATAGGACTCAATGATGAATTTGAAATAGGCAATATCCTTTCGAGGGAGCCTGAAAAATCTGGAATGGGTATCCATTCTTTTTAGTGCGGAGTTCGGATTGCGGAATTCGGAATTAAGTTCAAATCCGATGGTTTCGTAAATACTCGTCACCCCGGTGAAAACCGGGGTCCAGGATTCTCGGTGTAGACCGGGAGCCAGTCTTCAAGATGATTCCCGACTTTCGTCGGGAATCCTGGATTCCGGCTTTCGCCGGAATGACAGAAAAGGGCCTTAAGACTTCTTACGGGTTCATAAAATCTTTTTGTTTTCTCATTCCGCACTCCGCACTCCGAATGCCGAAATTGAATTAGCTTTTGGTTTTTTTGACGAGGGTTCCTTTCACATCCCCGAAGAGAACGACATCCTTGATGGTTCCTTCCATGGGAAGAGATTCTTTTGACAACCAGCCTTCGATCATCCCTTCCTTTGAATGGGTGACCTCAGGGTCTAAAAAGAGCTTGAGAAAAAACTCCTTTCCGTCTTTCACCCTCTCAGACTTTCTCTTTCTCTCTTCCTCTTCTTTTGCAGCAATCCTCACTTCATAACTCGACGCTCCTTTTCGCGGAAAGGTGGGCACCGTGTAATTTCTTCCCCTTTCCAAGGCTCCATAAACTCCGAATCGAAAGTTATAGGACGCCGTGAGAAAGTCATCGTAGACCCTTCCAGGGGGGATTCCTTCTTCGTTCTTTTGCATCGTTCCATTCTTTCTCTGTCTCATCTGAGTCCATTTTCGATTCGAATAGTCGAAGAGATGAACTCTCTTTCTCCATTTGCTGCCGACCTTCACCTCCTCTTCAAATGACAACGACCTCAGACGCTTTCCGTCATCCATTTCTTCCATGGTGGAGCGATAGGTATCGACTCGATAACGGGCCACCCATCCCAGGACGCCCAATGTCTCTGCCTGAAGTGTAGCCACATAGCGGCCCTTTTTCTCTGTTTCCTTGAAACTCAGTCTCCCAAGAGCTGCGCGTGGGAAGATCCAGAATCCAATGTCATAAGAGAGTTCCTCGCCCTTGAAGAAACCGGCGATCGACCCTCCTGTTTCCTCTCTGAGAAGCCTGCCAGGCTCTCCCTGCACCTCCCGGACCTTGAAGGGAAAGGAAGAGAGAAGAGGAAGCCCCAAGAGGAACCGGAGGAAATGGCGACGGGTAAATAATGAAGTTCGGAGTTCGGAGTTCGGAGTGCGGAGTGCGGAACCAGTAAACAAGGAAGTTCGGAGTTCGGAGTTCGGAGTTCGGACCACAGAATGCGGAGTGCGGAGTGCGGAACTCGGAGTGCTGGATTTCCTCTCCTGTTTAATAAAGAGCCAGTCAGGCAAAATATAACAAAAAAATCTTTTAAAAGACTCCGGACACATTACCCCGAACTCCGAACTATTATTCAAATATGTAACTCAATCACATCTCCCTCCCTTACCCGGTAATCCTTCTTCACCATCTGGCCGCTGAATTTCCCAGAACCCCAAATTCTTGCATATCGAAGCTTATGGTTTTCTTGCGAGATCAGTCATGACTTATAGATTCGCTTACGTACGAAAATATCCACAACCAGGGGATCGAACTGTTTGTTTTCACACCGCACCAATTCGGACAGGACGTCTTCGAGCGCCATGGCTCTTCGATGAGGTCTCAGACTGGTCATGGCATCGAAAGCATCCGGCACTGCGATAATTCTTGCTTCCAGAGGGATCCCCTCTCCCGTCAAACCATCCGGATAACCCGTGCCATCATAATGCTCGTGATGATGGCGAATCATGGGGATTTTATCCCTGAAGAATTGGATTCCCTCGACGATCTTCACGCCGATTAGAGGATGTTCCTGGATGTACTGGTACTCATCGGAACTTAGGGGCCCCTGCTTTTGGAGAACATCATCCTTGATGCCGATCTTTCCAATGTCATGGAGAAGGGCTCCATATTCCAGGTTCTCCAGTTTTTCCTCCGTGAAATCCAACGATTTCGCAATTTCAAGACTCATCCGTCTCACTCGATCCGAATGGCCCCGGGTATAAGGATCCTTGGCGTCAATGGCCTCTGTCAGGACCTTGACGGAATCCAGATGGGCTTTCTTCAAGATCCGGTAAGCCTGTTGAAGCCTTCCGGTTCTTTCTTCCACCAGCCGCTCCAGATTCCGGTGATAGGTCTCCAGCTCATCTTCAAGTCTTTTTTTCTCCAAGGCATTTCTAATACTCAAGACAACCAGATCCAGGTTGACAGGTTTCATGATGAAATCATTTGCGCCCAGGCGCATCGCATCCACGGCCACATCAATCTCGGCATAAGCGGTGACGATGATGACCGTCATTTTGGGGTTTAATGCCTTGACCTTCTTCAAGAGCTCCATGCCGTCCATTTCAGGCATCTTGAGATCCGAGATAATGAGGGAGAAATCCTCTTTGTAAAAATGGTTAAGGGCCTCCCTTCCGTTACAGGCTGTCACACAGGAGTATCCCTCCCTGGCCAATCTCCGGGCCAAGATCGTGCAAATCATCTCCTCATCGTCTACGATTAATATTCTCTCTTCCAATAGGGACCCCCCTCTTAGTGGATGTCCTGCAAGTTTATTCTATGAGATTTCTAAGAAAGCCCAGAAATCTCTGAGTTCTCTCTATTTTATAAGAAATTAAGCCATAGTCAACCCCCCTTCACTCTTCAACATTCCCGCCGAATCACCCCCTCAGATAAGTGAGGAGGGTATCCCCTCAGTTACTGTCGTAAACCCCTTCGACAATTATTGTAACTCAGGGCTTTAGCCCTGAACCATCAGCCCTAAAGGGCTGGGTTACGTGTGACAGCAATAATCAGACACCAATAAGGGATTATTGAGGAGCCCTCATTCTATTTGATTCGGGTTCCTTTTTTTGCTATGAATAGTCAAAGAGGAAAGGAGACGTAAGCTGAATTCCATGCGGATACTGGTGGTTGATGATGAACCTAAGATCAGGGAAGTCATCATGAAAAGCCTTGTCAAACTGGGCAATTTCTCTGTTGATACCGCTTCAAATGGTTTTGAAGCCCTTGCAAAAGTAGAGAAAGATGTCTTTGACCTGGTTCTGACGGACCTGAAAATGCCGGGGATGGATGGGATTGAACTCCTCAGAACGCTCAAAGGGACAAGGCCGGAAATGATGGTCATCATGATGACTGCTCACGGATCCATCGAGACAGCCGTTAAGGCCATGAAGCTGGGGGCCAATGACTACGTGAGCAAGCCGATTGATCTCGATGAGCTTCTGATCCATGTTTCCAAGGCGCAAAAAGAGAGCCTCCTCTTGAAAGAAAACCGCCTCTTGAGAATGGAAGTAAGAAAGAAATTTGAATTTGGCAACCTGATCGGAAAGAGCAAAAAGATGCAAGAGATCTTCTCGCTCATTGAAAAGGTCTCGCCCGGTATCAGCACGGTGGTCATCTATGGAGCGAGCGGGACGGGGAAAGAGCTCGTTGCCAAGGCCATTCACTACAACAGCTCCAGGGCGGACGGACCTTTTATCCCTTTTAATTGTGGAGCGGTCCCTGAAACGCTTGTCGAAAGCGAGCTTTTCGGGCATACCCGGGGCGCCTTTACCGGAGCCGTTCAGGCGAAAAAAGGGCTCTTCGAAGAAGCAGATAGAGGGACGCTCTTCTTGGATGAAGTTTCAACCCTCTCCTTCTCTGCACAGGTTAAGCTCCTCCGGGTTCTTCAGGAAAAGGAGATGATGAGGGTAGGCGGCACCGAGGTGATCAAGATCGACGCCCGGGTGATTGCGGCAACGAATGAAAATCTTGAGGCGAATATGAAGAAGGGAAAGTTTCGGGAAGACCTTTTTTATCGCCTTCACGTCTTTCCTATCTTCCTCCCCGACCTGAATGAGAGGAAGGAAGACATCCCGTTGCTGGCCCATCACTTTCTTGATCTCTATGGCAGAGAAACCCGCAAAGAGATGAAAGGGATTTCGAAAGAGGCAATGGATATTTTGTTGGAATATCACTGGCCCGGGAACGTGAGAGAGCTGGAGAATGTGATTGAGAGAGGGGTCATCTTGTCCGATCAGGATGATTTGACGGCCAATGACCTGCCCCGAAATCTGAGAGACACCTCTGCGAAGCTGATCAAGGGGGGAGTAAAGGCCAGGAAATCATTGGACGAAATCAAGGTGGAGTATATTACTGAGATCTTAAAGGAGAGCGAAGGAAACAAACGGGTTGCGGCAGAAATTCTCAAGATCAACCCGCGAACACTCTATCGTTTTGAAAAAAAGATCCAGTAGGTCAGCTTTGTTATGAATGGGTCCATAATTGAATAGACATGGGGTGTTTCTGTGGGACCCACTTGACTGGACTCCGGCTTTCGCCGGAGTGACGAAGGGAGTGGGGTCCTTTCCCGTCATTCCGGCGAAAGCCGGAATCCAGTGACCTGAAGGATGGAATCGAATGTCCATGCAATTGTGGGCTGATTAGTAAAGTCGCACCTGAAAACCCCGTCCTGTGGACAGGGGGAATTCATTGACTAATCATCGAAGAAAATGTTATTTTAAATACTATGATTCTGAATTTCGGAAAGTTTTTCCTTATTCTTCTCCCCCTTTTTTTACTCACAGGCTGCGCAGGAGGGCAGAGAATCCAGTTCGATAAATCGATCACCCTCTCCCGGGCTGTGATTCCGGTTAGGTATGAAAGAAAGGCTCCCTCTGTCAATTCTTCGGCTTACTACCACTTTCTCCTTTCCCAAATCCTGCTAAGAGAAGGAAAGATTGACCAGGCCATCGAAGAGCTCAAGAAGGCGGTTTCTTATGATGATAGAGAACCTCTACTTCATGTCGAACTGGCCACCCTCTATGTGCACAAAGGGCTGCTAAACGAGGCCATTGAAGAGGGCCAGGCGGCGTTGCGCCAGGATCCCGGGCTTCTATCCGCCCATCTCATTCTCGGGGGAGCTTATTCTTCTCTCAAAAAGACTCCATTGGCCATCGAAGAGTATAAGAAGGTGATTGAGATCGATCCCGAACATCGGGAGGGCTACCTCTATCTCGCTTACCTCTATGCAGACGACCGGGAGTATGATCAAGCAGTTCGGATTCTTCAAGATTTCTTGAAAAGAACGCCCGATTCGATCATGCACCTATACGCGCTCGGGAAAGTTTATATGGAAATGAAATCCTATGAAGAAGCCGAGAAGTATTTCTTAAAGGCCTTGGCCATTGAACCCTATATCACTCCCGTCCTGATGGATTTAGGCCTCGTCTATGAGATGCGGAATGAACCGGAAAAGGCGATTGAAGTTTATCAAAAAATCCTTGCCCAGGATCCGGACCACAAAAGGGCAAGAAGCCGACTGGGTCAGATCTATCTTAAAGAGAAGAAACTGGACCAAGCCCTGGACCAGTTTCGAGAAATCCAAAAGACCGATGCGGAAGATCTGAATATCCGGACCAAGATGGGCCTGATTTACCTTGAACAGGGAAAGCTGGACCAGGCCATCCTTGAATTCAATTTTGTTCTGGCCGCTCATCCGGAGGAGGATCGTGTAAGATTTTATCTGGCAGCGGCTTTTGTGGAGAAAGGCTCTCTTGAACAGGCCCTTTCAGAATTTAAAAAGATTCCTTCATCGTCCGCCCTTTTCAGCGATTCGATGAGAAGCATCACGCTCATCTTAAGGAAAGAGAACAGAACCGAGGAGGCCCTGCGCATTCTGGAAGAAGCCATCCGGAAAAAGCCCCAGGAAGGAGATCTCTATCTTATCCTTGGAGGACTGCTTGAGAAAGAAAACCAACTCGAAAAAGCGCTTGCGACATTGCAGAAAGGCCTTGATCGGAATCAGGAAAATGTCGACCTCCATTTTCAGATGGGCGCCGTCTACGATAAGCTGGGAAACTTTGAAAGAATGGTTGCCCAGATGAAAGAAGTTCTCCGGTTAAACCCGGAACATGCGGATGCCCTGAATTACTTAGGTTATTCCTATGCTGAACGGGGAGTGAATCTCGGAGAGGCGCTGGCATTGATCCAGAAAGCAATGGCGTTGAAACCCGATTCAGGCTATATCACCGACAGCCTGGGTTGGGTTCATTATAAAATGGGCGATTATGAAAAGGCTGTGGCCGAGCTCGAGAAGGCGAGCCGTCTGACTCCGGATGACCCCACGATTTCAGAGCATCTGGGGGATAGCTATCTTAAACTGAAAAGGATTCAGAAAGCCGTCGAGTTTTATGAAAGGGCTTTAACGTTGGATCCCAAGTCGGACCAAGGGGAAAGACTGAAGAGCAAGATTCAAGAGTTAAAGAGAGAAAAGAAGTAAAGACTTAGGCCGGTGACCAGTAATCGGTGATCAGTAAGAGATCACTGATGACTGATGACTGATGACTGGTTACTGATAACTGACCTTCACATTGGCGCTTCTTCTTAGCCTCCTGCAACGGGCGGGAAGATACTCAGCACGTCCCCTTCTTTCAGGGTCTGATCTTGCTTTCCATGAACACCATTTACCAGTATGATCTTTGGCATCTCTTCCGGTATTTTAAGTTTTTTCATAATATCCTTTACCTGGGTATTTTCATCGATCTCCATTTTGCAGGAGAAACGATCGCTATCCTTGGGAAGATAATCCCTTAATGTTGCAAAAAGCTTAACTTCGATTTGCATATGAATTCCCCTCTTTCCTATTTCCAGGTCTCGATTGTCATGACCGATTTTGAAACCACAAATATTCTTAGATTGTTTGTGTCCTTCTCCAGAGGAACGACAAAAAATCCTTCCCGCTCAGGGGCATATCCATGAGTCGCTCCCTCCAGGGTCTCTCCGTCGAAGAAGGTGATCTTGATTTTTTTTGGACTGACCGGGTCTCGTTCTCTTGAGGAAGCGGATTCCGGCAGGTGAGGCCCTTCCTTGCCTTCCAAAGATTTAACAAAAAAAACAGCTTTCAATTCGGAAAGGGAGACTTCTAATCCCTTCCTGCCCTGTTCACTTTTTTCTTGCTGAGAAGGAATGATGTGAAACATCTTCTTTTGCGCACCAAAGTCATGGGTTACCCCTTTGATTATTTTTCCATCCCGGTAACGGGCCACCACAAAGTTCTGAATTCCGGGTATGGATTGAGACGGGCGATCTTGTTGATTCATTTGGTTGCATTATAGGGGAAAAGAAAATTTCTTTCAAGAGATTTCTGAAAAGGCCCAGAAATCTTTGATCAAGAGAGCGAGAAGTCATTTTTCAGAGCTCTCTTAGATAATCTGAATCCTTCCTTTTGGCTCTTCCACTACTCTCCCAACGATGCGAGCATCGATAAGATCTTCCTTTTTCAGGGCTTCTATCAGGCTCTTCGCCTCCGGGGAAGGTAGAGAGATTAAAAGTCCGCCAGAGGTCTGTGGATCATAAAGCAGGTCCAAGAGAAAAGGAGAAATGGTAGAAGCTGTTTCCACCCGGCAGGAGAAGTAGTCCCGATTCGAGTAAGCTCCTCCGGGAACGAGTCCCATTTTTATATATTCAATAGCTTCGGGAAGAATTGGGATGTTTCCGGAGTGGATCACCATGCCGATTTGGCTGGCCATGACCATCTCCAGGGCATGGCCGATAAAACCGAAACCCGTGATGTCGGTGCAGGCGTGGGGTCCAAAGGTCAGCATCCTTTCCGATGCCTTGCGATTAAGAGCGGTCATACACTCCACCATTGCATGAACGGCGTTTTCAGAAGCCATTCCGCCTTTGAGGGCTGTTGAAATAACCCCTGTCCCCAGGGGTTTCGTTAGAACCAGCTCATCTCCGGGAGCTGCGGTCGCATTGGTGAGCATCTTCCCGGGATGGACAATGCCTGTTACGGATAGACCATATTTGATCTCCGAATCCTCGACCGTGTGTCCTCCCACCAGGGCTACTCCTGCTTCTTCCATTTTGGAAAGCCCTCCAAGAAGAATTTCCCTCAGGACGGAAGCCGGGATGGTTTTAATCGGGAAGGCTACTAAGTTCATGGCGGTGAGGGGAGTTCCTCCCATGGCATACACATCGCTCAATGCGTTGGCTGCGGCAACCTGGCCAAAGGTGAATGGATCGTCCACAATAGGGGTAAAAAAATCGACTGTCTGTACGAGAGCCAATTCATCGTTTAATTGATAGACCCCTGCATCATCGGATGTCTCCAGTCCGACCAGAACCTTCGGATTTTTTGGAATCGGCAATTCCTTCAAAACCTGGTCCAGATCCTCCGGACCCACCTTGGAAGCTCAACCCGCTTTTCGAACCTGTTCAGTCAAACGGATAGGGTCCGCTGCCATTCTATTCATTCCTCCCTCGATTTATTCTAACGACTTCCCCCATAAAGTCAACCCTTCGGCTTTTCCGGCCTGAACTCAGGTCGATAGCTCCGACCTGCGAAATTATCATCTATTGACAAAATTTGGCCTTGAATGGAGGGTCAAAAAGCATATTGATATTGAATGTTAAAGTATAAAGGGGATCCATTTCTCGTGGCATCAATCTTGCAGCTACACATTTATTTCCAGCCTCTTATGAGCTCATGTCATGTTTCGGAGCATCAGGTTTAAACTCTCCGGTTTCATATTTGTGCTTCTTAGCATCACTACATTTGCCTTCTCTCTTGTCACCATCAAAATCCTAAATCAAACCATCCTAAATGAGATTACCAAAAGAGCCGAAACCTTGAGCAAGAGTTCAGCTGCTGCGGCAGCATACAGTCTCATCTCGAACGATTTTTTGGGTATCGACCACATCGTCTTTAAAGGAAAGAGTTCAAATAGTGATGTCGAGTATATGGCCATCGTTGATAATAAAATGAAAATCCTTGCCCATAGTGACATCAGAATGAGAGGGGGAGTACTGAAAGAGATTGAGGGAGTCATCATCAAGAAGAATAGGGAGGGGACAATCGTCAAAGAAATTTCTTCCTCCTCGGGCAGAACTTACGAGATATTTACTCCTATTCTTTTTAAGGGGAAATTGCTCGGCGCTGTCGTTGCTGTGGGAGTGAATCAGTCAGTTCTTCTAAAAGCCCAACAGACAGCTCGAAAACAGATCTTCTGGCTGTTTGCTATCACCCTTCTTGTGGCAGTGATCGGTGTTCTTGGCCTTTCTGTTTTCATCACAAGACCCATCAAGGAGCTTGCCTCCGGTGTAGATGCGCTTAACCAAAATAGACAAGCCAAACCCCTTCGGGTTTATTCGACGGATGAACTTGGCAAGTTGACGGAGAGTTTCAACAGAATGAGTCAAACCATTACGGAACAACAGGGAGAATTGCTGCGATACACTCAGGAACTGGAAGAAGCCTATGTATCGATTGTCCAGGTCCTGGCGGTGGCCATCGATGCCCGCGACCCGTACACACTCGGCCATTCGACAAGAGTGGCTACCCATTCGGTGATGATCGGAGAAGAGATAGGTTTGAAGAAAAAAGAACTTGAGGAACTTGAAATCGCTTCCCTATTTCATGACGTAGGGAAACTAAGGACCCCAGATTCAATTCTCATGAAGAAACGGCCTCTCAGCTCTTCGGAGTTCGATGCGATCAAGCATCATCCTGAAGATGGCGCTGAAATTCTGGGGAAAGTCAAGTCTCTCCAGAAATACGTTGTGCCCGTCAGGCACCACCATGAACATTATGATGGTCGGGGATATCCGGACGGGCTCGGTGGAAACAGGATTCCCCTTTATTCAGCCATCATCGCCATTGCAGACACGTTTGACGCCATGACTTCGACAAGACCGTACCGAAGGGCCATGTCGGAAGCAGAGGCGCTTTGTGAGCTGAGGAATGGCGCCGGGAAACAGTTTCATCCAGATCTTGTGGAAGTGTTCCTGAAGGTGATGGAAGAGAAGGAAGATAGCCAGCAACAGCTACTGGAATCCTGCGTGGCAAAGGTGATCTGATGAAAATCATGGGTACGAAGGGAATCATTTACCTTTCGATCTGCGGTATCCTCCTATATTCTTGTGGAAGGGGAAAAAGCACGATGATCCCTGACGGGGTTGCGCCCTATTCGGCGGTGACCCAAGAAAAAAACCAGATCAGTCAGGACCTTACATCGGGTCATTTTCAAAAGGCCTTGAACACGTGCCGAGACGAATATCAGAAAAACCCAAGGGATATTGGAATACTGGAACAATATCTGAGAGCTATCGAGTATATCAAGGCCTTCGCAGACAAAGCCTTTGAAAGGGACGATTTTGTCCTAGCCCGAAGTACTTATGGCCTGCTATTAAAAAACGTTACACAGATTATTCCCTTTGCCAACCGGCTTTCATTCGATAGAGATTTCTTAACTTTTAGGATCAGGGTTAGCCGAATCCGTGGGGCGGAAAGGCAAGCCCGATCTTATCTAAAGGCAGGAAGCCTTCAAAAAGCGATTGATCTGTACCAAGAGCTCCATCAACAATATCCTCAGGATCTTATGGTTCAGAATGGTTACACGAGCATCCTGGAATTGATCAAAACCAATGCAGACCTTGCTTTCGATAAGAATGATCATGTTCTGGCAGGGTGTACTTACAAGATTCTATTGAAGAGCTTTAACGCCTTCAACTCCATCGGCCATTCCCTCTCCTACGACCAAGACGTTTTGAATACAAACATCCATACATGCCAAAGGAAACTCTTTGAAAATGGTCTCGAACAGTATCGATCCGGAAATCTGAACCAGGCCATTTCTATCTGGAAAAGTATCCTGAAATTCGATCCTGGAAATCCGGAGGTTAAAAGGGCAGTGGATACGGCCATTCTTCAGTCCAGGAATCTCGAAAAAAATAAGGGTTCCGACACGAAGTGATAGAAAGACCCAACGGCATTTCGATCATTAAGACGCATTGGAGAGATAGAATATGTCCCTTTACAAGGTGCTTATTGTGGATGACGAAGAAACTGTAAGGAATTTCCTGGTATCCTTGTTTTCCCGATATGGTCACAAATGCGACATGGCAAAAGATGGCGTAGAAGCTTTGGAAAAGATAAAAAGGAATTCCGTTGATTCGGCCGTAATAGATGTTTTGATGGCTATGATGGACGGGATTACTCTTACTAAGGAATTGTTAAGATACCATCCTAATCTTCCCGTCATGATCATGACTGGGCACGCTGATGACCATTCTGCCGAGACAGCGATTGCTGCAGGAGCCCGGGAATTCATAAAAAAGCCATTTTCCACCGTTGAATTCATCCTCCGTTTTGATAAGATGATGCATGACCATCAGGGGGAAGAGACGTTGCGTGCTCTTTCACTCACGGATGAGCTTACGGGCCTGTATAACCGGCGAAGATTCTTTGTCTTGACAGAGCAGCATTTAAAGGTAGCCATTCGGACAAAAAGAAGGCCGTTACTTCTTTACATCGATATGGATGATCTAAAATGGATTAACGACCACTGTGGGCACAATGAAGGAGACCAAGCATTAATCGATTTTGCAAGCATCCTCAAAAAGACCTTTCGTGAGTCGGACATTATTGCTCGAATTGGAGGAGATGAATTTGTAGTTCTGTTAGAATCCACTGATGAAAACGATGAGATCCTTATGACTCGTCTGTATGAAAACATAAGAGACTATAATGCCAGTGCGTCTCAACATCATAAATTATCGATTAGCATGGGAGCTGCTCAGTTTGACCCTGCCTCTCCTATTTCGATAGATGAACTCCTCTACAAGGCGGATGCCCTGATGTATGCTCAGAAACGGAAGAGGTTGAAGAAATAATCCCGCCTTTAACTCGCCTACATACCGGACCTAAGAAAGAGCCCATCAGAGAAATTGGCCCAGCCTCTTAAATCATCGGTTCGGGAGGCCCCGGTTCTTCCCTTCGGGAGGTTGCTTGAAATATCCGGAACCCCAGATCGGATTTCGTAAAAATATATAGGATGACGATGATCGCCAACAGAATAACGGCAGCGAGCCTGGGGTCATACTCTTCGCGAAAGAAGATGCTTCCCTCTCCTACGGCAGGTGTTTTGTAGGGATGGAGTTCCAGTCCATAACGCTCGGCGATTTTGTTAAGATTTTCCAGGTGAATGACCGGTATGTCCTCTTTAAGAAATTGGTTTACGAGCGAATCCGGCCTTTCAACCGCCTCTGATTCCGGGAGCACCCCGGATTTAAGCAGCTTTCTATCGGCCCTCGTGCCAACAGAGATAATCCCGCCTCCAACATTGACAAAGGCCTGAGGAGGATCTCCCTCCGTGTAGATCTTCATCCGGTGGTGGACATTTTCGCGAAGGGTAGCCGATCGGATACGAGTTAACCCATTCCTCTCAATCGCTTTGATCAGCGACTCCCGACCCTTTGGAGACATCTCTCTTCCCTGGTCGTTTTTTCCACCGATCGAAGCAGCCACGGAATGAAAAGGGAAAATTTTGTTCTCATAAAGGAGCCGTTCCATGTCGATCCAGAGAAAATCAGGCTCATTCGCCCCCCATTGGGAAGCGCTGGCCGTTGAAATGATCACGGGTTTCAGTTTTAAGGTCTGAATCGCCGCATACACGGATAGATTCAAAACAGGAAAAGATCCTGTGAGGCTGACTGAAACGACATCTCCCTCTTTCATTTTGATGCTCTTTAGCAATTCGACGACCACCGCTGCAAGGTTTGGGTTGATCGAGGTCTGTTTGGCCTCAAGGTCTCCAGCCTCGCTCGTCACCTCGGTCATCCTCGACCCGATGAGCCCTGATTCCGCCGGGTCTGCCTCCATATCGATTTGCAGTCCTCTTTTCAGTCGCTCCTTTTTCAAAAAACTCATGGCCTCTGAGGCCAATCGGGCTGCTGTAACTTTCTCCTGGTAATAGGGCTGCCTGGCTCTCCGCTGGAACTGTTCAACGGAGACAAGCCCTCCGACCGAGAGCGCGCATATCCAAATTAATACCATGATTGAAACACCTTGAGGGCGCCAGTAAATCTTATTCATTGTTTTAACTCTGCACCGAATAAAAGCACAAGGATAAGCCGTACAATGATGGAGACCGTTATGAGTGAACAGAGGGATTCAACGATTCCCCGCCGATCGATCCAGATGGCGATCAACCCGGGGATGATGAATCCAATGATCGAGAACTCCGCTCCTTCGACCTTTATCGAGCCTCCGGCAAAAGCGCGAACAGCCGCTCCGACCAGGTAGCCCGCAAGGATCAGCGACACGATGCGGCGCCTGCCGTAGATGATCATGACAGAAGAGAGCCCCTGGATCAGGACATAGCTCGCAACCCCGGCGCCTAACGTTAAGAGGACTGTCAGAGGCTGCGAGAGATGGAGAGCGATATATCCCGGCACGACCAGACCTCCAGCCGTCAGACCGAAGATCTCCGACAGGAACAAGCTGACGCCAAGTCCAATCCCGATAGAGACAGGAAGCAGTTCAATCATGGAGCGCCTCCTTGAGGATGCTCCGATTGCGGAAAAAGCGTGTGAGGCTGAGACCCTGCCCCTTAATATTAGCGATGCCCATGATCACAGAGGATTTGCCGCTCAATTCGACAAGGGTCTCAAAAAGGTCGCTGTCGCCCTGATGTTCGGCAAAGAAGAGCTTCTTTTCCGGCATTCCGTTCGAGATGGCCGATCGGGCAAAAAAGTAGGTCCCGGTGCCGATCAATACGTAATGGTCCGCGGGCCGCCATTTGACACAAACCTCTCCGAACTGCTCGGAACGGTGGGGTCGGTCCCGCCGACAGTTGACGATCAGAATCTTTTTATCCGTCTCCGGGAAACGTTCGAGAGCCATCTCCCAGAGATGTTCTGTCGACTCGGGATCATTCGCTGAAAAACCATTAATGAAAAAGATATGACGGCCGAAAAACCTGATATGAGAGATCGTCGTTGCGCCTGAATCGGGAGAGGCCTTCCACATCCCTTTCAGCGCGGTTTCCCGGTCGATCCCGAGATCGAGGCAGACCCGGAGGGCCAGGGCAACATTCTCTTTATGCTCCACGTAGGAAAATCGTTCCATCTCCCCGTCCCCGATCCTCTCAGTCTCATCTTCGCCCACTGAGATCAATTGAGTTTTACGGTCCCGGGCTGCCCGCATGAAAACCGAAAGATGTCTTTTTTCCCCCGTGAAAAGCTTTGACCTGACGGGTGTCGTCCCGGCAAGAGCCAATGCAACGTCTTTCTCCTCGGGTCCCATCACATCCAGATGATCCGCACGGGCATTGGTGATGACCCCATGGGTGGCTTTAACAAGTTTAGATTCGCTCAGCCATTGAAAGTTCGGATAAAGAGCCATGCACTCAACGACGAGGGTTTTCGCCCCATAGGCTGCGGCCACGGAGATCATCCTTGCCTGTTCGATCAGTCTCGGCCCTCCCGGCCTGAAGACCGGGTACTCAGAGCCATCGGGTAATATCATCCGTGCCAATGTCCCGGTGGTCTTCGCGCAAGTGACAATTCCCTTTTCTCGGAGCCCGCTTGCAATCAGGCGTGTCACGCTTGATTTTCCTCGTGTGCCGTTGACATGGATGCGAATCGGAATTCTTGAAAGAGCCTTTTTAAGCCTGTAGGCCTCCCAGATGCCCAATAATATGATAATAAAAGAAATAGAAAGAAGATATTCGATTCCTATCAATTTCTGCTCTCGCCCTCTTATAGTTAGAAAATAAAAGTGTCAGTGTGAGTGTCAGTAAATAATTAAAAACATATGACCTTCGTCAAGTACTAATTTTCATCATTCGTGGTTGCCCTCCGGGCGTAGGACATTTGTTTCAATATTTTTGCATATCCGAACAGACTAAGAAATGGGGTGTTTGCTGTATATCTGTCTAAGCGAGGACTGTATATTTCCTTTTTGGAGTGGATACTTGTAAATATCACAGCCAAAACAACTGTAGCTTAGTTGAGCACGTGGAAAATACTCTATTTCTTGTCCTAAAATGTATATTTCACCCTATTCATAACGAAAATTCTATTCTGTATGATAAAGATGGAACCAACCTCCCGATCAAAGCCATTATAAAGTAAAATCATGACGATTTAGCCCGTGGAGACCGTTCGATGAAAAATGGAGAAAAACTCAAACGGCGGCTGATCCTGATCCTTGCCGCCATCATTCTACTTTCGGTTTTGCTCTACGCCACCCTTTCCGATTGGAATCAAAAGCGATCTCAGGGGACGGAACGTCCAATCGGGGTCGGCTTGAGGTCCGGGATGGTGGCCTCGGCCCATCCTCTCGCTTCAAAAGTCGGGGTAGAGATCTTAAAAAAAGGAGGCAATGCCATCGATGCGGCCGTTGCCACTGCTTTTACCCTGGGTGTTGTTGAACCCTTTGCCTCCGGAATCGGGGGAGGGGGGTTCATGCTCATTTACATAGCCAAGAACAAACAGGTCGTAGCGATAGACTATCGAGAAATGGCGCCGCTCAGGGCAACCCCGAAAATGTACCAGACGCCCTCCGGTCAGGTGATGATGGACCGGATGAAAGAAGGCCACTCTGCTGTGGCCATACCGGGGACCCTGGCCGGGCTCAGCCTGGCACTAAACAAGTTCGGAACCATGGATTTAAAACATGTGATGGGACCCGGGATTGAAATCGCTGAAAATGGTTACGAAGTGAGCGAGCTCCTCAATAGCATGATGGTGGATCATTCGCAGAAGCTTTCAAAATTTCCTGCGGCCGCCCGGATCTATCTAAAAGACGGACTCCCCTACGAAGTTGGCGACCGATTAGTCCTCAAAGATTTGGCCAGGACTTACCGGCTGATTTCGGAAAAAGGCCCTGATGTCTTCTACAAGGGGGTCATCGCGGAGACGATCGAAAAGGAGATGAAATCGGCCAAAGGACTGATCACCGGGGAAGATCTGGCAGTTTATCGGCCTGCGTTGAGGGCGCCGGTTAGAGGGAAGTATCGGGGTTACGAGATTTTTTCCATGGGACCACCCAGCTCAGGAGGGACCCATGTGATCGAGCTCTTGAATATTTTCGAAGGATATGATATCGCCCGCCTTGGTCTCAACAATAGTGAAAGTATCCCTCTTATGGCCGAGGCCATGAAAAAGGTATTTTCTGACAGGGAGAAATTCATGGGGGATCCGGATTTTGTGAAGGTACCCTTAGAAGACCTCCTTTCCAAGGAACACGCCAAGAGATTGAGAATAGGAACGGGCGCGGGCAAGGTGAGCAAGAAAACCATTTTGAGTAATCTGTCTTTGCAAGAGTCCGTTCAGACAAGCCATCTCTCCATTGTAGACAGGGAAGGCAACCTGGTCGCCTTAACCCAAACCATCAATTCTTTCTTTGGCTCCGGCGTGGTGGCGCCCGGTACAGGAATACTATTGAATAACGAGATGAATGACTTTGTTCCACAGACGGGCCATCCGAATTCAATCGTACCCAGAAAAAGGCCTCTCAGCAACATGTCTCCCACACTGGTGCTCAAAGATGGCAAGCCCTACCTGACCATTGGAATGCCCGGCGGCGCCCGAATCATAACCGTACTGCCTCAAATTCTAATGAATATGATTGACCACAAGATGAGTATACAGGAGGCAATCGATGCGCCAAGGTTTCACTGCATGGCAGGCGAAGAGATATTTGTCGAATCCCGCATCCCGGAAGGAATTCGAAATGACCTGATCCGCAAAGGATATGAACTGGTCGTCAAAGAAGATTTCGATCTCTATTTCGGTGGCACACAAGGGGTGATGATCGACCCAAACACAGGGAAACCTCATGGGGGCGCCGACCCAAGGCGTGAAGGCTCTGTCATGGGCGACCGTGGCGTTGGGGACGTAGTTGCTGGGCCGAAAGCCGCCGGATTGCCCATCATTATTGTCATTATTGTCATCATCGTGATCCTGGTTGTAGGCATCGCAGCATTCATCTTTTTCCAAAAACGCCGGACGAAAAGACTGGTCTCTCAGTTTGGCGCCGCTGAATATGCCCGCGCTGTGCAAGAAAGCGGTAATCGGCAACGTGCGGAAGCGGATCTTAAAAGGCGCAAAGAACGGGTTGAGGCTTTCCACATCCGACCGCTCGCACCGGGGGATCGTGACCGCTTCATAGAGTTCTGGCGCAGGGTGCAGGCGCGTTTCGTTGACACCCCGGGAGGAGCGGTCATGGAAGCCGATCAATTGATAGGCGATGTGATGTCCACGCGTGGTTACCCGGTGACTGACTTTGAACAACGTGCAGCAGATCTCTCCGTAGACCACCCAGGGGTTGTAGAAAAATACCGGGCAGCCCACGAAATCGCGGTTCGTCAGATGCAAGGGCAGGCCGGCACAGAAGAGTTGCGTCAGGCCATGATTCATTATCGAAAGCTATTCGATAAGCTGATTAGCGAGCCCGAGAGGTCCCGCGGGAAGGCTGTGTCGTGAACTTGGGTGATACAAAAAGGAAGAAGCCTAACCCGGCGTAGCCGGAACCAAACAGGCATGAAATCCCAAAATCCAAATCCCAAATTCCAAATAATTTTCAATCACCCAATGACCAAAATCCGAAACAAATCCGTTTAGGTCATTCGAAATTGGAACTTGGATATTGTTTGGGATTTGGCCTGCAATGAATTTAGGGTTGCAGTGGATAGAAGTAACTCCCCCCAACCCCCTCTTAACCTAAGAGGGGGTAGTTCCTCCCCTTGAGGTAAGGGGAGGTTAGGTGGGGTTATGAATCTTTCTGCCGATAGCGTCAATGTATGGACTATTATGAGACCCCTATTAAGTGCTGAGAGCACAGAAAGAAAGTGGAGGTAACCTATGGACGAAAAGCGTAAAAAACAAGATGTGAACGACGAACCCAAGAAAGAAGAAGAGGGGAGAAATGCGGAACTTACGACTTCGGTTACTGACGAACAGGCGAGGCCCTTCTTTTCGCCCGAAGAGGTGAAGGGTTTTCGGGCTCGCTGGGATGCCGTCCAGGTAGGCTTTGTTGATGATCCGCGCCAAGCGGTTGAGCAGGCGAATGGTCTGGTCGAAATTGTAATGAAACGCTTGGCGGAGACATTTACAGATGAACGGGCACAACTTGAAAGTCAGTGGGATCGTCGCAGCGATGTCTCGACCGAGGATCTCCGTCTTGCACTGCGTCACTATCGGTCTTTTTTCAGCCGCTTACTTTCGGTCTGAGAAGACTGGTCAGGATGTTGGCTGAAAGCGACGGATTTGACAAATTTGGGTCGAATGACCACATATGGACTATGAGATTTATCTACAACTGAAAGGAGGGAAAGCCATGGCATTGGAACCTCCGAAGCCGATCACATTAGATCCTGTTTGCGGAATGGAAGTAGACGAACAACAACCTGGAGATACTTACGAGCACGAAAAGAGAATGTATTACTTCTGCTCCACGGAGTGTAGAGATAAATTTAAGCAAGATCCCGCGGGATACACAGGATTGAAAAGGGAAACTCACCCATGACGATCGGACTCAGATAGAAGGAAAAGAAGATAAACGTTAATGTTGCATTGAAAAGGCAGTCGGGTGTGCTTCCAGACCTTTAGAATGCGGGTTTTTAGGATGTTTTATGGATAACATTCATTAAAACCTAAAATGACGTTGTCAATTTACTGGGGAGGCGAGTGGTAAATTGTTTAAAGGTGCCGCTCTAAAGCTCTTTCAGCACACCCGGCTGCCTTTTTAAGGAATGATGAGGACCTTTCAATTGGCGGAATAAAAATAGAACAGAAGGAGGAGATAACGATGATGAAAAAATATCTACTTTTGGGATTAATTCTGCTCATGGCGACAATTCTTCTGGAGTGCGTACCTGCTCCAGGAAGATGGCCTTCCTATGAGAGAACGGCTGAAGACCGGATGGCGTCGCTTCAAAAGAGGATTGGCAATGGGCTGGTCAGTGGAGAACTCACCCCAAATGAGGCTCAGGTGTTTTTAGCAAGACTGGATGGGATTCGGGGCGACTACACGGCGCTAAGAGATAGGACAACGACAAGAGAAGAGTGGGAGCGGCTGTTGAGAAGGTTAGATATGTTGGAGGATGAACTGAATAAGACCGTGGCCTATCCTACACGATTGGACGAGATAAGGATCGAGGACAGGATTATTGCCATTCAAAGGAGAATCGATGAGGGGAGAATCACCCGAAGGCTGAACCGCATCGAATGGAGGGAATCTCAAGCCCGGTTGGATTCGATTCGAAGCGAGTATCTCCAAATGACAAAAGGTCGGGCCCTCACCCCGGAAGAAAGGGCTGAGATCTCCCGACGTCTCGATGACCTTGAAAGAGATATCAATAAATTTTAGCAAAACATATTTGAAGATCGAAGAAACAGAAATGGTGGGGAAGTCGGAAGGTTGATGACGATTCGGATAGAAAGGAGAAAATTCAATGAAGGCAATGTATTCTTTGGCCCTGATGGTGGCTGCGGTCACCCTGTTGGCGGTCAGCACGCAGCTATACGCATCCAAAATGGATGACCGGATCGAATCATCCGCCAAGAAGTCGTATGTGTTCAAGACCTACCTCAAGGGTGATGACATAAAAATCGAGTCCAAGGATGGCGTCGTCGCTTTAACGGGGACTGTCTCCGAAGAATCCCACAAATCATTGGCCCAGGAGACCGTGGAGAGCCTGCCAGGGGTCAAAAGGGTGGACAACAAGCTGGAAGTCAAAGGTGAGCGCCCTGCCGAGAACTCGGATTTGTGGCTCAAAGCGAAAGTGAAAACCATGCTCTTGTTCCATCGGAACGTAAGCGTCACGAAGACAGAGGTTGATATTAAGGACGGGATCGTGACTCTGCAAGGCAATGCCGACAGCGAGGCACAAAAAGACTTGACGACTGAGTACGTAAAGGATGTCGAAGGGGTCAAAGGGGTAAGAAATGAGATGACAGTATTAAAGACCTCGGAAAAGGCGCGCGAAACCTTGGGCGAAATGATTGATGATGCGTCCATCACTGCCCAGGTCAAGTTAACGTTGCTTTTACATCGTTCGACGAGCGCACTTAACACCAAGGTCAAGACGGACCATGGCGTGGTCACGTTGGGTGGCAAGGCAAAAAATGCAGCCGAGAAGGACCTCGTGACCAAACTCGTCACTGACATAAAAGGTGTGAAGAGCGTCAAGAACGGGATGACAGTCGAGCAGTCCAAATAGACTGCCTACCATTACAACAACCCTTCGACAAGCTCAGGATAATAGTTCGACAGGTTCACCATGATCAGTCGTCCTGAGTTTGTCGAAGGATCAAAAAATCAGCTCGTTAGGAGCTATGTCTGCGATGGTTATTGCCTCCTCCTCTCCGGAACGAAGGGATATGGGCAGTGGCGAGCCAAGGCAAGAGAAAAAGCGCAGGGAGCGGCGAAAGGAGCATGCCCAGGGCGATAGAGAAGCCGAATCGTTGGGTGGGGGGAAAACCGGATAAAATAAATATCCCAAAGCCAGTGCTGACGACAGTCATGGAATACAAAATGGGTTTCCATGATCTCGAGCAGACGCTGGCCCAAGCCTCCCAGGAATACATGTTCCCGGCTGGGTGCCGCCGCACTCAAATGAGCATATGGAACATGGCATCGACGCCCATGCCAATCGCAACATTAACGCCGGGCGCAGAAATGATGTCAATAGGCTCTTGTAAGAATATTTTGGAAATGACCTGATCGGCTCGAAGTTGAGGATCATCGCTGGGAAAAAAGAAGTTTTCGTCCCCCGCGGCTTCAAATCGCCATAGCGGAAAACAAACAAGACCGAAAAAACGGCCAGACCGCACCAGGCCACGACTGGCAGAAAATAAGAGGGGCTTGACCAGGATCGTAATCTTTGCATGCCTCTTCTCTCAACAAAAATAGATTTCGACTTCACTTACGGGAAACCTAATACCACTTTGGAGGGACTCCGCAATGATTTCTGAATCGCCGGAGAACGAGCTGCCTTCACAGCTTCTTTGCTTTCTACCGTTTCATAAAATAGTTTCAGGTTACCCTTTTCCGTCCACACCTGGCTTGATCCGTCCAGAGCCTCCAACACCACTACCCAATCTTTAAAGGTCTTCACTTCATAGACCTTCCCAGTTAGAACACTCTTTATTTTGTCTCCCTCTCTTACCGCCATTTGTTCCCGCCTCCTTCACCCCGTTAGAAATAATGCCCCGTTGCTCTGCAACGGGGTTACATTATTAGAATAATTCCGGTGGGATTTAATGTCCCGCTGGAATTTCTAACGGGGTTCACAGCATGTCGTGCAACCCTTCCCGATCAAGATCTTGATAGATCCCCATCAGACAAAATGGAGTAAACCTTGTTTTTCATAATACTGGGAAGAATTTAGTAGAGGAATAGAGTAAACCATGTATTTTCAGGTAAAAAATACAGTATTTTCAACGGGCATGGCGATCAAAAATGAGGAAGCTCCATGGCCCCGGTGACCCGTGACGGCTTTGTCATGGGGTATTAAGGCTTCCGTAGAATGGCATCTAGTCCAAGAGATTTCTAAAAAAGCACAGAAATCCGCGAAGATTAGTTTCTCAAAGCTCTCTCCAAAATATCTTGACAATACTTTTTTAAGTTAGCAAATTTAAAAAAAGGGAGGTCGGAGGTTAGTCATGGCTACTAAAAAGCAAAAAGAGACTGCCAGAAAGAATATTAAGAAAGCCCAGGCAAAATGGAAGGCCATGTCACCCAGGGAGCATGCAAAGGCGCAGCCTGAAGGGAGGGGAAGAACGAAACCCGGAACCAAAGGGGAAGGAGACTATTACCGTATTGTTGTTCGCCCAAAAGAGCAATTCATTACCTTTAGGTATCATGATGTCGGACAGCCGGGGCATATACAAAGACTTGCGGGCAAAAGGTCAAGTGGATCATGGGATGATCAAGCCTGGCTCATCAGCAAAGAGGACGCCCATATCGAGAAGAAGAAAATGGTTGCGGATACCTCTGCGGCACGAAAGATCCTGGATGTCATAGGTCCTGTAAAATACGTCAAGGGAGACATTTTTCGGGGACATCCGAGAAGAAACGTTCCCGAACGGGAGAAACCAACTCCCGCTCAACGACGCGCACGGATGGAAAATATCCGCAAGGCCCAAGAGACGCGTTGGAAACATAGTGCATAAGCGGGTGGAGAGAAACAAGAGTCATGGGACAGAAAATCCGGGCAAGTTGACAAGTCGCTGTTTATTGCCGAGGGAAGGAGATGAATTCCTATGAAACCGATAATGCTCGTGGGTATTGCTTTAATCATTCTTGGGGTTATCGCCTTTTGCTACCAGGGCATTACTTATACCACTCGCGAAAAGATCCTCGAGATCGGACCTCTCGAAGCCACCAAAGAGACTGAGAAGACAATCCCATTGCCACCCATTTTGGGCGGCTTTGCGCTTGCAGGTGGAATTGTATTGGTCATTATTGGATATAGAAAGTAACTTCTGGCAGTTCTCACTAAGAAAGAATCGAGGGGTAAAATCCGCAAAGAACCTTTTGCTCACATTCCCTGTGCAAGAGGGGTGTACAAGATGCAGTGTTTTTAGCCGTAAAATACAGTCATGGCCCTATTTACTTTGAGCGAGGCTCTGGATTATTTTAATCCAGAGAGCTTATTGAGTCGAAGCTGTTTGAGATTTCTGAAAAAGTACAGAAATCCCTGATTACACCGATTAGAAATGCATTAAAATAATGAAAAATCTTTGTAATCAGTTTTTGGAATCTCTGTAATCAGATTCAGTCAGAAAGGAGGTGAATGCAGATGAGAAAGTGGATATTGCTCTTGCTTGCATTGGTGATGGTGATCAATCTCACTGTCATGGGGATTGGATGCAAATCCAAGGAACCGGAAAAACCGGCAATCAAAGAGGAAACCAAACCGCCTGAGGCGCCCGCTCCGGCTCCACCTGCGGAGGAGAAGCCAGCAGAAAAACCAGGCGAAGCTCCAAAGAAGTAAGACGGATAGGGTAGCCTTATCTTAACTAATGCCCCATGCCCAGAAGGCGCCTGCGAACCACGAAAATACCTTGGGTGTGTCGGCCAAGGTCACGGTTACGAAGCCCGTTTCGTTTATAGGGGCAAAGGGTTACGTGAACTTCTTAAACCGAAGGACGTAACCGAATGACGATACGGGCATCGTTACCCTAACCGTTAGACGATGCTTTAATTTTCTAACCAATTTTTTGGATTATGGGCTCCGGTGGCTCAAGATCCACCCGGCCACCAATTATTTTTCCGGTTGAAAAAGATCTTTCGTTCCCCGACTCCAGGTGGGATGTCTGGGGCTATCGGCGCCCATCATCTTCAGCCTTCCAAGGTGTTACCCATAAATGGGAAACCGGTTAATCTTTCTATTCCCATCAAGATAAGTCCACAGACTGTTCATGACTCTTTTTTCTTCTCTCCCTATTGGGAGATAGGGAAATTCCTATATTTTCAAGAAAGATTCATACTATTTTTCCCTTTATTTCCTTATTCGAACTTTCTATTATTTAAGAGAAGCATTGGAGTTTTAGGGCACTGCAGGAACAAGACATGGGCGAGCTTACTCATAAGCGCAACCGAATTGAATCCATTGACCTGCTCCGAGGGCTGGTCATGGCCATCATGTTGCTCGATCATACGCGTCTGTACCTTCACAGCGATTCCCAACACATTAATCCTACCGATTTGTCTGAAACTAATGCCGTGCTCTTTTTAACCCGGTGGATAACGCACATGGTCGCCCCCGTCTTTATCTTGCTTGCGGGGAGCGGCGCCTATCTGCAGATTGCGCGTGGTAAATCTAAAGACGAACTTTCACGATTCCTCATGACACGGGGGTTGTGGCTCATCTTCTTAGAGTTTACGATCGTTCGCTTGGGAATTAATTTCAACCTTGACTACGGAACGTTTCTCGGGTCCATGCAGGTGATCTGGGTCATTGGATTATCCATGATCATTCTTGGGCTTCTAATCTATCTGCCGTTTGCTGTCACGGCAGGCATTGGCATTATCCTGATTATCGGGCACAATTTGCTGGACGGCATTCATGTGGCCTCATGGAAAGGACCGGGCAGCCCCGTTCCTGGCCCGGTGGAAGTTCTGTGGTTGGTTCTGCACCAGCCCGGTGAATTTTTGCTATGCGGCATGCCTTGCCCCCGGGTCTATGTATTGTATCCGCTGATCCCCTGGGTGGGGGTCATGGCAGTGGGCTTCACATTGGGCGCCATTTACAAATTGCACCCCGGGCAGCGGCAACGCCTGTTGATCAGTTTAGGCGCTGCCTTAACAGCCTTCTTTTTTATTATCCGCGGCATGAACCTCTACGGAGACCCTCATCCCTGGGAGCCACAGAAAAGCGCCCTGTTCACTATACTATCTTTCCTCAATGTCACAAAATACCCTCCCTCTCTGCTTTTCCTGCTCTTGACACTTGGACCGGCAATCGCTGCATTAGCCTGGTTCGAGAAAATAAAGCAGGGGCAGCTGAAAAGAGTGCTGATAACGTTTGGGCAAGTGCCGATCTTCTTTTATCTGTTACAGTTTTATGTGGCTCACGGCCTGGCGATTCTCATGGGTTGGTTGGCAGGACAACCTATTGCTTACCAGTATACACCTGGTGCGCGGGCCCCCCAAGGGGTTGGTTTCGGTCTCTGGGTGGTTTACCTTTTCTGGATCTGCGGATTGATTGTACTCTATCCACTCTGCCATTGGTTCGCCGGGATTAAAGACAAACATCGCACCTGGTGGTTGAGTTATCTGTAGCACTTTCGGTTAGAAAATAAAGGTCCCGTCCAGCGGTCACGGTAACGATGCCCGTATCGTCGTTAGGTAACGTTTTTCGTCTTGAGAAGTTGACGTGACCCTCCGACGCTAAACGAAACGGGCTTCGTAGCCGTAACCTTAACCCCCCTTCAAATTAAGGGGGGAACAGAGAGGGGTTGTTGATTTTCATGGTTATCGAGGGCGCCCTCCGGGCTTGGGCATTGGCATGAATTAAAATGCAGGGTTTTTACAGAAGAAATAGCGACTTCACCTCATTTACTTTGTCTATTTATTTTACCAAACTTGGAATATACAGGAGAGAACTTATCAGTATTTTCAAATAGGGAGGTTTGTATTATGGCTAACAGTGGAGATTCTTGCAGGAATAAGAAGTGGAGGCCGGGTGAATCAGGGAGGCACAAAATTGTCCTCATACTCGTCCTCTCTCTCTTTACGGTTTTACTTTTTCCCTACGTTGCCCTTTCGGACTGCGTGGACCTTGGACGGTCCACTGCCTGGCATATCCAGGATGAGCATACAATCTTTTTCTATGCCGGGATGAGGTTCATTGCATCTGTCAACGTACCTTCCTGCTCCCTCAATTCATCATCAATGGTTCGCCTCATTAAAAACTATGTCTGCGACGGAGATAAGATTCTTGTAGATGATACCGAATGTTCAATCATGGAGATATCGTCAGCCGCGACCGGTCCCGATTAGGTATCAGAGAAGGGTTAAGCAAAGAATTGCCGTCCAAGGGAATGCGCCTTTTTTGAAATGACAATTCTCTCGCAATCGGTTGTTAGCGGGGGGAACAGGAGCGCCCGAAAAGGCGCCCCTGTTCGCAAATGAAATGATTACCATGGGTGCAAGAAAACAAGCAGGACGATAGCAGCAATGGCTACAACTGCGATCAAAATGATGGCTCCGTGAAACCCACCGATTTTTAGTTGATCAAGCTCTACAGCCAGCTGATGAACCTGCTGATCGTTGAGCTGACCGAGCTTACCTTGAATCTCCTCCTGAGTCAGGCCAAGCTGGTTGAGTCGCTCTCCGACCATTTTTACCTCGAGAATCTTTTGAATCTTCTCAAGATCAGCCGTCCTGGTGGTCACCGGGAGGTTGATGAGTTCAGAGGGAGTCAATCCTGCATGAGCCCTCTGGACAAATCCGATGGCACAGATAGCCAAAACAAGATAACAGACCAATACTTTTGTTGCCTTTCTTCTCACATCGCTCATTGAATATCACCTCCTTTCTTTTCTCTTTCTTCTATACTCAGATCTCACCTCCTTCCTCCCCCTTTATGCCCATTAAATTCCAAAGTCATGGGCAAGTAAATACATTGAAGACTGTATTTTTGACATAGAGGGCTTGTATTCTTAATAAGTTGCAAAAATTCATTGAGGTGGGGGAAAATCGGTAGTAGGCAACGGTAATTGGGTGTTGGCAGAGACGAGATTCTTATTGCAGACGCACAAAAAAAGAACCCGCCGGAGACATTTTAATCTCTATTGGCGGGTCCATATAAATATGCTGGGTATCTTACCAGCGATTCTTACGATTTTAGTCGCGATCAATGATGGTAATAATGGTGACCACCATGACCCCAACCATGGCCCCAACCGTGATGGCCCCAATGACAACCTTGTGACACAAGCAATAGGGCTGCTGCCATCAGGATCGCCGCAAATCCCTTCTTTATGTTCATCTTCATAATCATAAATAATCCTCCTTTTATAGAAATATCCGTACGTCAAACCTTTCATGTTCAGATCATGCAAATGAAAAATCTTAACGTACGGGTTGGTGCTCCAATTCGTATCAACTGGAATGCCATGTTCCGGGGCGCCATGCTCCAGGGTGCCCTGCTGGACACACTGGATATTTTATCTCCCCCACTACTAAATTCTTAATCATTATGTTCTTCATTGCAACCCGATGCGGGCGGGAAAAACATTGACTTAATAAATACAGTACTATTTTGGAGGAAATGCAGGGAATTACTTATTGATCATCTCTCCTCTTTAAAATAGGATTTATTTCATAGATTAATATTAGAGGGTAGCGGCTTTCGGGTTTATTTTACCAACATCAAAAAAGGAGGTAGTGAAAATGAGACAAATTGGAGCACTTATCATCGCGGTATGTTTCATCCTTGCAGGTTTTCAGTTGGCGTTTAGCCAGGAGCAAAAAGAGCAAAAGGGAGAGTACCAGAAAAAGATGGAGACCAAACTTAAGGGGTTCAAACAGAAACTGGAAGATTTGAAGGGCAAGGGCGGCGAATTGAAGCAGGAAGCCAAGGAAGAGTTCAATCAGGGAATGAAGGAGTTGGAGAAAAAGGAACAGGCAGCAAATAAGAAGTTGAAAGGATTGAAATCCGCTGGCGCCAAGACCTGGGAAAAAATGAAGGCCGAAATGGATAAGGCCGCAGATGAATTAGATAAACAGTATGAAAAAATGAAGTCTCATTTCAAGAAAACATAAGAAAAAGAAAGCTCTACCGGACTGCTTTACCTTTGATCCGTTCGATCATCTCAGCTCATGTGAGGGCTAACGCCTTCGACTGAAGGGAGGGAAGTCGGATGTTGTGGACCATCTTTGTAATTCTCTTAATTCTGTGGCTGCTTGGATTCATCAGCGGCTACACGATTGGGGGATTTATTCATGTCCTTCTGGTTATTGCCATCGTTGTGGTACTGATCCGAGTTATTCAGGGACGAAGACCGTTGTAGCCACTTGTTCCATAGAATGCCTATGAAAGTTCATGACCGACGTGAGACCCGCGAAAAGAGCTTTTTTCACAAACTCTATGTGGGACTTGTGGGAGGCATCTCCAAACTTCTGGAAAACCCCCGTGATGAGGTGGCAACAAAGGCCGACATTTCCGGACCCATCGCGGGTCCTGAAACCAGTACCTGGCAGATTGTTCTCAAGCTGATCCAGAATGCGTTCTTCAAATCGATCCTTCCCGGATTTGAGAAGGAAGTCAACCAATCCGAAAAGTAGTCTCCGATTTCACTCCGATTTCATCGGGTTGAAGTCGTTTTTTCCCTGTGATAGATTGAAATTGTGAAACGGCTGTCCTCCACGCCAGGCACTCAGAAACCAGGTTTGCCCGTTCGCCTCTTGGCCGAGCAGGCTTTCTCGAGAACCGCGGGAGCTCCCCTGATCTGCGGCAACCGTGTTCGTCTCTTGAAAGATGGCGCCGAAAATTATCCTGCATGGCTCGAAGCCATTCGTTCTGCGCAGAAGACGATCCATTTTGAAAACTATTTCATTCATGAAGACGACATCGGTTGGCAATTCGCAGAAGTTCTTGCAAATAAGGCGCGAAAAGGAATAAGTGTCCGCATTCTCCACGATTGGGTGGGGGCCCTGGGGAAAACGTCACCTCGCTTTTGGCGGAAGCTAAGAGAGGCGGGAGCCGAAGTACGCAGCTTTAACCCGCCGCGGCTCGACAGCCCTTTGAACTGGGTCAGCCGTGATCACCGCAAGATGATCGGAGTGGATGGGAGGATCGCCTTCGTCACAGGGCTTTGCGTAGGCCGAATGTGGGTGGGCTACCCGGACCGTAAGATTGCTCCCTGGCGAGACACAGGGATTGAGATCCATGGCCCCGCCGTTGCCGAGATTGAGGGAGCCTTCGCTGACATGTGGACCATTTCTGGGGGTCCGCTGCCCGCGAATGAAGTTTTTGAGGGGGACTCCATTCCCGCCGCAGGAGATGCCGCCCTTCGTGTGATCGCAACGATTCCCAATACTGCAGGTCTGTACCGCCTCGACCTGCTCATCGCTGCCATCGCGCGTCGCTCCCTCTGGTTGACCGATGCGTACTTCGTAGGAGTGACCCCATACGTGCAAGCCCTGCGGGCTGCTGCCAACGACGGTGTGGATGTCAGGCTCCTGGTTCCGGGATCCACAGATATTCCCATCCTTCGTCAGCTATCCAGAGCCGGCTACCAACCGTTACTCGAAGCGGGGGTCCGTATCTTTGAATGGGACGGACCCATGATCCATGCCAAGACAGCCGTCGCCGACGCCCGTTGGGCGAGAGTGGGCTCGACCAACCTGAACATCTCGAGCTGGATTGGAAACTACGAACTTGATGTTGCGATTGAGGATGAGAGATTCGCTCTGGCCATGGAGGAGATGTATCTCGAAGACCTGAAGCATGCCACTGAGATTCTCCTGAGCACACGCTATCGGGTCCGTCTCGCCGCAAGACGGCCGAGGCGACCGCTGCGCCAGAGAAAGATTGGTGGAGGCAGCATAAGCCGGGCTGGGGCAAGTGCCATTCGGCTCAGCAATATTGTCACCGCCGCCATCACCAACCATCGTCTCCTCGGTCCTGCCGAAGCAAAAATTACCGGGATTGGCGGTTTTTTGCTGCTTCTACTCGCATTGGCAAGTATTCTCCTCCCCCGGGCAGTAACGATCCCCATCGCAATCCTTTCGGGTTGGCTCGGTCTGTCGCTCCTCATCAGGACCTATCGGCTTCTTCAGAAGAAAAAAAAGGAGGAGGAGCCGGGTCCGGGACAAGCCGCGTAGCGAATGCACATACAAGAGATCCGATGCACAAGTGGGATGTATGAATGGGGTGAGTCATCTATTCTATGACAGGGAAAACTGTATTCTTAATAGAGCATCTTCATCCCAGCACTCCTGTTTCCTTTGAAAATGCAGTGTTTTTTGTCTCAAAATACAGGCTTTATATTATTCCCTTGTCGAATTCTTTTCGGTACCCTTGAAGAGAAACCCCGAGTTGTGATGTTTTCGGGCCGGTCTGCCAAAATATTCAAGGAGGAAAAACTGACCATGATATTGTTAAGAATCCTGGCGGGGATCGCATTGCTTGTAATAGGCCGGAGACTATTCTGGCTTTTTGTTGGTCTGATCGGCTTCATCGCGGGCATTCACATTGCTTCACGTTTATTCCCCGGCCAGCCTGAATGGATGGTTCTTGCCATTGCGCTGACGGCCGGGGTTTTGGGCGCCCTAATCGCCCTCTTCCTTCAGTGGTTGGCCATCGGGTTAGCCGGTTTTTTAGCCGGGGCTTATATCACGATCAGTCTGCTGCACGTACTGGGATGGGAAACAAGTGGAATCGGATGGCTCTTCATTCTCATTGGTGGAATTCTCGGCGTCCTGCTCATCATCGTTCTCTTTGATTGGGCCTTAATCATTCTATCTTCTCTTGCCGGGGCTGGTCTTATCACAGAAACCGTCCACATTGAGCGTGGGGGCATGACACTGCTGTTTATTGGGCTGTTTATTGCGGGCATCATCATTCAATCACGTTTAATGAGGCGATCGTGACCCTGTCCCCCCGTTGTTTTTAAAGGGGCATTTCAAGGAGGTATATTATGCCGCGCGAGAAGAGCATGAAGGATCTTCCAAAAGGGGTAGAGGATTTGCCGGGGCATGCAAAGGAGATTTATAGAAAAGCTCATAACAATGCCCTGGAACAATACAAAGACCCGAAGAAACGCCGGGGAAAGGCATCCCTTGAGGAAGTAGCTCACAAAGTCGCCTGGGCAGCGGTCAAAAAGGAATATGAAAAGGATAAGAAGACCGGGGAATGGAAGAGAAAGAAGGGACCGTAAAGGGAATGTTCCAACTCACTCCAAATGGAGTTTTGATTGGCTGCGGGCTGATGGAAGCTAAGTGAGAGTGGACGTGACTGGGAGGACCTACCTGAGCGCGACTATCACTTCGGAGGAACCGGGCCGGGCGTCCTGGCGCTTCGTGTCATTTTAGTATGAAAAGAGAGGCCAACATGCTGCGGCTATTCGAGATTGTTGAGCGGTACCCTTGAAGAGAAGCCCGGAGTAATGATGTTTCGGGCCGGTCTGCCAAACTCGATGAAGAAAATGAGAAAAAGATCCAAATAGCGTTAGGAGGTGTGATATGGGAACGACAAAGAAACAAAAGAAGAAGTTAGATGTGAAGAAAAATGAAACAGAGTTCAGCTTGTTAGCGCCTCAAGCCGAATCTGTATTTCTATCCGGTGATTTCAACGAGTGGAATACATCCTCCCATCCTTTAAAAAAAGAAAAAGATGGGGAGTGGAAAATATCTCTCAGCTTAAAACCGGGCCAGTACCAGTATCGTTTCCTGGTTGACGGAGAATGGCAGAACGATCCCAGGAGCCCTGAATGTGTTAACAATCCGTTCGGCACATCCAATTGCCTGAAAATTGTCGAATGAGAGTCTCCGTAGCAGACTTGTAAAAAAAACCCGCCGGAGATTCATGATCTCCATTGGCGGGTTCATGTGGAAACGTTGTTTTTATTGCCAAGGGTCATAGCGACTATCGCCTATCTTTTATAGTGATGACCGCCACGGTAATGGCGTTGGCCCCCCCAGTCACCACGATCGTGATGGCCCCAATCGCCACGATAGTGACGGCCCCCATCATAATGACGACCACCATGGCCCCAATAACAACCCTGCGACAGAACCAACAAGGCTGCCGTCATTAAAATCGCCAACAATCCTTTTATTTTACTCATATGTAAACCCCCTTTCCATGGGAGGATTTTCGCATGGAATCATAAAAAATCCCACACGGATTTAGGTCCTTATTTTCAATTCTTATTGATTAAATCTTTTCATTCAAGGGGCGGGTAGGTGAGATCACTTCATTTCTCTTATCTTTTCGAGCGTATCCTTGTAAAGGTATTCTTTTGTAGGATTGAGTTCGATTGCTTTCAAAACAAGGTTTTCGGCCTCGTCCTTCTTCTCGCCCCGGGTATAGTAAAGCCAGGCAAGATTGTTGTAAGCATCGGCGTTCTTAGGGTCTTGTTTGATTGCTTTTTTGTAAGCTTTTTCCGCTTCGCGCCACTCCTCCTTCTGGAAAAAGACATTCCCCATGTACAAATGGGCGATGGGAAGCTTTTTGGATGCCAGCTGGTACTCCTTGAGAGCAGGGTCGAATTCCTGCCGTTTCTCGTAAATTACCCCAAGGTTGAGATGCTCTTCCGGAGTCAATGGATCCTTGATCATCGTCAGCCTTGGAAGCGAGCAGGAAGAGGCGCTGAGGAACATGAGCAGGAGCAGGAAAACAGCAGCAAATTTTTCCTTCATCCGGGAGCAACCAGAAGAGTCCAGAAATTCGTTTTTTCCCATGTTTTGACGAAATCCTTCAGGGGCAGAAATTTGTTCGGGGTTTTCCCCGAATGGACGATGAGTCCATCGTCACGGTAGCCAAAGACAACCATAAAATGGTTCTGCTGGACGACCCAGAGACCATAATCAACGAGAAGAATCAAGGGATACCCGGCATCGATCTTTGTTTTTATGTCTTCGATGCTGCCCTTATATTGGTCCGCCTTCAAGCCCTTCTTTTTCGCATAAAGGACCATATCCAGATTGAGCGTGCCTTTGGCAGAGGGGCTGTAGATGGCCTGTGCAACTTCCTCCGGGGAAACCTTGACTCCCCAGAAATTAAAGACTTCGGCCAGGGACGCCGGTCCGCATTGAAACATCTCTTGCGGGTGAAACGGGACATTCTCGATCATGCGCAGTGGCTTCGTTTCCCGGACCAGAGGCTGTTCAGCGCAGGAAGAAACAAAAAGAACAAGAATCGTCAGCATCATGACTATGGGTCGCAAACTTTTCATTTTCCTCTCCAGCACTATTAATTCTATTTTACTCTCTTTTTCCATATTAACAAGGATAAAAAACTTCAATCTCTTTGCTCTCCATGGCTGGGTGGCCGGACGATTTCGCTTCTTGCTCCTCCATCTTTCATATAGACCGTCCGGATGGGGAATGGAATTTCAATCCCTTCCAGTTTATACCGGCGATGGAGCCGTTTGATGAACTCATGGGTAATTAAATATTTATTAGTATACTCCGTGGTCCGAAGAAAAACTGTAAAGTCGATACTGTACTCGCCGAAGGTATTGTAACGGATGTAGGGTTGAAAACCTTTTACCCCTCCCTCCGTCTCTTGAAGGACCTGCTCGGCGACCTCCATGGTTACTTTTTCCACCTTCTCCAGGTCACTCTCATAACTCACTCCGACCTTGACGAGAACGGACATCTCCTGCTCGGGAAGATAGAAATTGATGACCCGGCTGTCCGCCAGCTTGGCATTGGGGATGATAAGAATATTGTTGGGGAGAAGTTGGATCCTCGTGCTTCGCCATCCAATATGGGTGACATGTCCTTCCTGTCCCGATTCCAACTGGATGTAATCTCCAATCTGAATGGGCTTATCCAAAAAGATATAGACTCCGGAAAAAAAATTGTTGAGCGTATCCTGGAGGGCAAGAGCTACTACCAATCCTCCGATCCCAGGGAGGCGATGAATGGGGTAATCGTAATCTTAAGGCGGTCGAGGACAATGAGTAAGATGAAAATCAGAATGACGCTTCGATAGAGGGTCTTCATCACCCCTATTGAAGAGGTGACGGCATCTATTCTTTTTCGATATCGTCTTAAAGCTTCCCCCATCAAGCCATCCAGAAAGAGATAACCGGCCAGGACAAAAAAGATAATGAGAAGAGCGTTGGAATATTTCGCCCATTTCGAAGGAATGGAAGGGATCGTATCCAGGAAGATGTCCAACCCGATGCCGATCAGGAATAGGATGAGGGGGAGTCCTAACACAGAAGCGAGAAATTCCTTGAAAGTACTTTGAGTTTCCTCCGCCTTCCTTTTCAGGTATCGCACTAAGAATGGCACAATGATAAAGGTCAAAACGATCCAGAAGAATAGACCGATGGATGGAATTCCCCACTCATAAAGAGGTTTCATAGGTTCCTCCTCAAGGACTCTGATTCCAATTTTTTGACCCTCATGGCAAACATGCGGTAATCCACGAATAAAAATAGGGTCTTTCCCTCATTGTCTTTCCACCCTATCATGATTATTCTTAAATAAGATATATGGAAGGAGTTTTTTATACAAGATTTCCAAAGCGCTAAAGTGCTACGTGAGAAGATGTATTCTCAGAAACTTGTAGAACTTGAAGATTATGAGCCCTTCGTGGGACCCAGGGCGATTGAGCGAATTAGAAAGAAAGCCAGATCGCTCCAGCATCTCCGCGTGGCCCATATCAACTCGACCTACTACGGCGGCGGCGTAGCAGAGATTCTGACTCCCTTAACGCTTTTGATGAATAACCTGGGTATTAAGACCGGGTGGAGGATCATCCACGGGCCGCCCGATTTCTTCAGCATCACCAAGAAGATGCACAACGCCCTCCAGGGCGGGAAGATCAACCTGAGTGACCGCAAGATGAGAATCTACGAAGCCGTCATTCATGAAAATGCGGTGCGGAACCACTTGGAGGACCATAATATGGTGATCATCCATGACCCCCAGCCGCTCCCGATGATCGATCATTACAAGAAGAACGGCCCCTGGATCTGGCGGTGTCATGTCGATCTTTCGAAGCCGAGCAAGAAAATGTGGCAGTACCTGCTCCCCTTCATTGAAAAATATGATGCGGCTATCTTTAGCATCAAAGATTATCAACAAAAATTGAAAATTCCCCAACTCTTCTTCATGCCGGGCATTGACCCTTTTTCTATCGTGAACCGGGAAATAAGCGAAGAGGAGATTAGAGAGCGCCTGAATCGTTATAAGGTCCCAACCGATCTCCCTCTGGTGGTGCAGATTTCCCGTTTCGACCGGTGGAAAGATCCGGAGGGAGTGATTGAGGCCTACAAACTCGCGAGAAAGGAGATCGATTGCACCCTGGTCTTGTTAGGCGACATGGTTGCTATCGACGACCCAGAAGGACCCAAGGTCTATCAATCCCTTCTCGATAATCGTGAAGAGCGCATCATCATCCTCAGCCACCAGGATACGGCACTGGTTAATGCCCTTCAGCGCACGGCCGCTGTCGTGCTTCAGAAGTCGCTTCGGGAAGGATTCGGGCTGACGGTGACCGAGGCCATGTGGAAAGGCGCAGCCGTGGTCGGAGGAAATGTGGGCGGAATTCGTTCCCAGATCCAAAATGGGGTGAACGGGTTTCTGGTCTCATCGGTGAAGGAAGCGGCGGAAAGAATCGTTCAATTGATCCAGGATAAGAAACTGCGGCGCCGATTAGGACAGAAAGCAAAAGAAACAGTCACAAAACATTTTTTACTTACCCATTACCTGGAACGATACCTCGACCTGTTCAATTCTTTTGAGGTCGTCTACCGGTTAAGAAAGAGTTCTTCATCCCTTCGACAGCGCTAAGCTCCGCAACTCGCTATATCGCTACGACATACTTTCCCCCCTTAACGGCCAGATCGACTGTTGGAAGGTCGTGCAAGCTCCTCACGGTTTTCCAGAAGGTTTCGTAGAGGGCCCTTAATTGGAGGGTATCCACTACTTTTTCATCATGCACATAACCCATACAGCGAAGGTAACCCTCCTCCTCCCGAGTTAATTCCGCAAGGACCGTATCCCCGCCGGTCAAAGGTTGAACCATCTTTGGAGAAGTCCATCCCATACATTGGTTAAACTCTTCCGGCTTGATTCCCACTTCTTTGAAGACAGATTTTACATCTTCGACATCGATTAATTTTCCGTCCATCTTTAAACTCCTTTCAGGGACCTGATTTCAGGGCTTTCAACCCATCCCCTTCTTAATTTCATTATCCCCCTTGTTATCTCCATCTTTATATCTCCTCCGTCCAGGCCGGCATGCGGCCATAGAACCGGTAAACTTTTTCGGCAAAGGTGGGATCACTCAAATCGGAGATATTAAATTCAGGTGCTTTAGCCAACGTCTCATAGCTAATGTTCAGAAGCAGATTCTTATTTGCATGGTCATAGGTAAAGGCTACCGAAGGGACGGCAATTTCCTTCTTTTGTTGTTCCTCCTCACCGAGCACAAGGATGATAAAGGCAATATTTCCAGAAGAATCCATCAATGCGTTCGAGATGGTTCCGACATATTCGCCTTTCGAATTCTTGACGACCATGGCTCTTTGTTGATCCAGACTATCGGCTTTATCGTCAACCGCATAGGCCATAGAGCCAAAATTTAATAGGATAACCGCTGTGATGAGTGCAAGCAATTTTTTCATTTTTCTTCTCCTTTCACCTTAGAGCAGGCACTCAATTCAATTCGCCTTTGAGTTATAGGTAATCACTGCGACCCCCGTTTTCAATGATTAAATAAGAAATTTTCCAGAGTCGGCCATTTTGCAACGGTCCTTTCTGGAAAGACCATAAAAAAGACCCGCCGGGAGCTCTCACTCCATATCGACGGGTCTTTGTTGACCAAAAGAGTCATAATCAGCGGTGACGATAGCGATTATGACACGAACCATATTATAACGGTTGTGTCACCGACCGTGTCATGTCACCGGTGATGATAATAGCGATGACCACCACCATGGCCCCAACCGCCGCGACCGCCATGACCATCGCCAAAGAAACAACCTTGTGCTAGAAATAATAGGGTTGCTGCCATCAAAATTGCCGCAAATCCCTTTTTTATGTTCTTAATCATAATTTTATCCTCCTTTTTAGTAAATATCCGTACGTCCAATCTTGCCTGTTCAAATCGTGCAGATGAAAACCCTCAACGTACGGCTGGCGATCCAGCCCATGCGGACTGGATTTCACGCCCCCGGGACACCCGCCCATAGCAGATGCCCCGGTTTTCACGTTGGTTCGATTAATGATGCCACGCAAACAGATAAATCAAAACAATGGCCGCGATGGCGACAACAGCAATAAAAATAACCGCCCCATGAAAACCACCGGCCTTGAGCTGGTCTACATTCAAGGCCACTTCATGGAGCTGTGAATCATTGAGCTGGTCCAGTCTCGCTTGAACCTCGTGAGGATTGAGCCCATACTGTTTGAGCCTTTCTCCCACAAGCTTCGACTCCAAGGCTTTCTGGACTTTTTGCAGGTCCGCTTCCCGGTCCGTGACCGGAAGCTTCACCGGGTCTGACGCCACCCATCCTGCATGGACATTTTGGGAAAATCCTATAACTAACAATGCAACGGCCAAATAACAAGCCAACCCTTTGATCGCTTTCGTACGATATACGGTATTCATTTCACTACCTCCTTTCGTTTCAACCCCTGCTCAATCCTTTTATCCCAATGCTGCATAAGAAAAATAGAGCAGCAACCTACCACGCTGTTACAATAAGCATTTAATTTCCCCCTTTAACTAAAGATTAACCATCCATATTCTCCTTTTCAAGTCAATGCAACACTCGTGATCTATAACCAAACAGGTAGCCGAAGTCCCTCACCTTGACAATTCAGGTTAATTTTTAACAATGATTAGTAGTCAAAAGAGTGCCAATTACCAATGCGCCTCTTAAAGGAGGATTGGTTATGGAACGAATAAAGAAATTTGGTTTAGCTGGAGGGATGTTGGCTGTGGCCCTTCTTCTTGGCGGGCGTGGAGCTCATGCCGGTTTTAGTGTAGGAAAATCATCGACACCAACCCAAACTCAACTTAGTAAGGCCACGGTGGTCCAGTCCCAGCTGAATGAGACATCAGAGTAATTATTAAAAGAAAAAAAGAGCA
>Ga0214473_10000827_pt1 | contig 42280 bp, 41 predicted proteins | sample RVTome_7_FD_203509 | JGI IMG/M metagenome (GOLD analysis project Ga0214473, IMG submission 203509) | Soil microbial communities from uranium-contaminated site in the Upper Colorado River Basin, Wyoming, United States - RVT98D197 | ecosystem: Environmental > Terrestrial > Soil > Contaminated >...
GCTTTCTCGGTTATCCGATTTTACAAACGGCCGACATCGTAATCGTTCACGGCGAGGTTGTACCGGTTGGCGAAGACCAGCTGCCCCATTTGGAGCTGGCGCGGGAGATTATCAGGCGCTTTAATTCTTACTACGGGAAGACTTTTGCCGAACCGAAAGCTCAACTGACTAAGGCGCCCAAGGTTATCGGTACGGATGGCCGCAAGATGAGCAAGAGTTACGGCAATGCCATTTATTTGTCGGATCCGCCCGAAGTTATCAAGAAAAAAGTGGCCCAGATGATAACCGACCCGGCCCGTAAAAGAAGAGTTGACCCGGGAGATCCAAATGCCTGCACCGTTTTTGATTTGCATAAGATTTACTCGCAACCGAATTTGAAGACGATTGAGCAGGAGTGCCGCCAGGCCCTGCGCGGTTGCGTGGAGTGCAAAGCCGAGCTTGCCGAATTAGTGGCTAAATCTTTGAAAGAGTTTCAGGAAAGACGAACTTCTTTTGTGGAAAATCCTTTGCTGGCCAAGGAAGTTTTGGAAAGAGGAGCTCAAACCGCCAGGCCGATAGCCGAAGCAACTCTGCATGAAGTCCGCAAGAAACTAAATTTGGATTAGCTTCTCCACCTTTTATATAATTCGTGCTTTATTTCCAGTAAGTCCAAGACTTTGCCGACAACGAAATTAACCATATCGTCGATTGTCTTAGGCTTGTTGTAAAAAGCGGGCATGGCGGGGGCTATTAAAGCGCCGGCTTTGGAGAGCTTAAGCATGTTTCGAAGGTGAATTTGGTTAAAAGGAGTTTCCCTGGGCACCACGATAAGCTTGCGGTTTTCTTTTAAAGTGACATCGGCCGTTCTCTCGATTAGGTTGGCGGAAATTCCGCCCGCAATACTGGCAAGCGTTGCCATCGAGCAGGGAATGACAACCATTGCTTTAATCGGACGGCTGCCGCTGCATATAGGGGCTAAAAGGTCATCTTCGGCGTAATAATCGAGACTCTCACTTTTAAAGTATTGGCGAAGGAATTGCTGCTTATCTTCGGCTGAAACTAAATCCAGTTGATTTTCTTCCCTTAAAACAAGTTCAGCTGCCTTGGAAATAAGGATTGTGACATGGGCGCTCTTAAGTAGCTCCTCGATTAACCTGAGGCCGTATAAACTTCCGCTGGCTCCGGTTAAGGCAACGACAAAATTGCTCACGCCAGCCTCGTTTTTAATATTTCAATTAAAGCGAAGGCAAAGATGATGACACTAAAAAAGCTGTTAAGCGTAAAAAAGGCCGCATCGATTCTTGATAAGTCGTCGGCCTTAACAATTATGTTTTCATAGATTAGGAGCAGAGAAGCTATACCGATGCCAATGAAATAAATGAAGCCGAAATTGCTTACGATACCGGCAGCGATTAAAAGAATTATCGTTAACACATGCAGGTACTTGGTTGTGCACAGAGCGTTCCTGATCCCGAAACAAACGGCAATAGAGCGCAGGTTTTGCTCTTTGTCGATTTCGTAATCCTGGCAACTGTATATAATGTCAAAGCCCGAGGCCCAGGCAAAGACGGCTAAGGCGAGAAGGACAGCCGGTAGCGACACGCTGTTGGTGACGGCGATCCAAGCGCCAAGCGGCGCCAATGAGAGGCAAAAACCAAGTCCCAGGTTGGCCAGGGGAAAGAAACGCTTTAGATACGAGTAGTACGAAAAAGCGACCAAAGCGATAGGCCAAAGCATTTTTGCGAGCGGACTTAGCTGGTAGACAGCTACAATAAAAACCAGAAAAGAAATTATCATATAGATAATAACTTCCGGCACCGAGAGTAACTTTTTAGGTAAAGCCCGCTCGGCGGTCCGGGGATTTCTGGCGTCGATTTCCCGGTCTATTAAACGGTTTGCGGTCATGGCAAAAGTCCGGGCTCCTACCATGACGATGGTTATCCAGAATAATTGGTAGAATGTGGGCACATTCGGCCGTCCGTACGGGGCAGGACCGGCCACCCAAAGAGCGCCAAGATAAGCAAAGGGCAAGGCGAAAATGGTGTGCTCAAATTTAACCATTTCCAGAAAAAGCTTTATTCTCTTAAAGCTCGTAATCTGACCACTTTTGGCTAACAAGCTTCTTGACCTCCTCGTCCATCGCGATATCATCCGGCCATTGTCTGGTGTGTCCTTCTTCTTTCCATTTTATGGTAGCATCAATGCCGATTTTCGAGCCGTAGTAAGGAGTATTCGAGGAATGGTCCAACACGTCAAGCGGTCCTTCGGTGATGATTATATCCCTGGCCGGGTCAACGTTATTGAAAACTTTCCAGGCCACATCGCTTGCGTTCTGGACGTCAACGCTCTCATCAACAATAACTATGGCTTTAGAAAAGCTCATCTGGCCAAGTCCCCAGATACCGCTCATTACTTTTTGGGCGTGTTTGGGAAATTCTTTCTTGATAGATATCAGGGCGCAATTGTGAAAAACTCCCTCGAAGGGTAAATTCATGTCTTTGACCTCAGGCAAGACCGCTTTTACGGCCGGTAAAAACAGCCGCTCGGTGGCCTTGGCCATATAGCAATCCTCCATCGGCGGCTTGCCTACGATGGTAGTCGGGTAAATCGCGTCTTTGCGCCTGGTAATCGCCGTGACGTGGAAAACAGGGTACTCATCAGCCAGGGAGTAATAGCCGGTATGGTCGCCGAAAGGCCCCTCTGTTCGCACTTCATCGGGGTTAACATAGCCTTCTATTATTATCTCGGCCTGGGCCGGTATCATTAAATCAACCGTTTTCGCTTTGACAATCTCAACTGATTTTCCTCTCAGGATACCGGCGAAAAATAACTCGTCAAAGCCGGGCGGAGCCGGAGCGGTAGCCGAATAAACAGTAGCCGGATCCCCGCCAATGGCAACGGCTATTTCGGTTTTTTGCCCTCTTTCTTTATTTTTGCGGTAATGTTCGGCGCCGGTATGGTGTAGGTGCCAGTGCATGCCGGTAGTTTCCTTGTCGAATACTTGCAGCCGGTACATGCCCATATTGGGAAGGCCCGAATCCGGGTCTTTGGTGATTACCATCGGCAAAGTGATAAAACGGCCGGCATCCTGAGGCCAGCACTTAAGAACGGGCATCTTCAAAAGGTCAATATTTTCAGTTTCCACGACTTCTTGGCAAGGAGCGTTTTTTACTTCTTTTGGTTTCGCAAAAGCAATCGATTTCAGTTTAAGTAAGGCGCTTATTTTTTGCTTGAGAGTGGCCGGAAAACCGGATGGAAGAAGGCTCATCAGATTGGCAGAGGCCTCATCCAAGTTTTTTACGCCCAAGGCCATGCTCATTCGCTTGTAGCTGCCGAAAGCGTTGATTAGAACAGGCATGTCGCTGCCTTCGACATTCTCAAAAAGAAGGGCCGGTCCGCCCTCTTTGGAAATCCGGTCGGTTATTTCGGTTATCTCCAGAATGGGGGAAACTTTTGCCTTAACTCTTTTTAGTTCGTTTTCTTTTTCCAGCAGAGAGATAAATTCTCTTAAATTCTGAAAAGCCATTTGTATGCCACCTTTACTTGCGGATAACGGCCTAAATCCAATACAATGTATTAGCTCAATAATTATAAACGTACCTCCCATTGCTCACAACTAATTAGGGACAATAAATAAATGCTTAAAGTCAAAGAAAGCGAGATAATTAAAGAACTTGGGGAAAAAGTCCTTGCGGGTGGCCGCTTAACCGCCGAGGAAGCTCTGAGGCTTTATCAGAGCAACGATATCATTTCATTAGGCTACTACGCCCGTGCTTTGAAAGAGAAAAAAACCGGCCAAAAAGTCTTTTTTATAACCAACCGCCATATCAATCACACGAATATCTGCTTGAACCGCTGCAAATTCTGCGCTTTCAGCCGGGATGAAGAAGACGAAGACGCTTATGTGATGAGTGCGGCCGAGGTTGTAGAAGCGGCTGGAAGCTCGGTTAAGGATAATATCACCGAATTGCACATTGTCGGCGGTTGTCATCCTACGCTTCCTTATTCTTATTATCTCGAGATGATAAGCGAGCTGCACAAAGCATATCCGGCAATTCACATCCAGGCCTTTACGGCGGTGGAAATAGATTACTTTGCCAAAATTTCCGGTAAAGATGCCGGGGAGGTTTTAGCTGATTTCAAGGAGGCCGGCCTCGGTTCTTTGCCCGGTGGCGGTGCCGAAATTTTTTCCGAGCGAACGCGCAAACTGGCTTGGGAGAAAAAAGTGGGTGCCGGCAGGTGGCTGGAGATTATGGAGCTGGCTCACGGCCAAGGCATTAATTCCAACGCCACCATGCTTTACGGCCATATCGAGACTCTAGAAGAGAGAATCGACCATTTGCTACGGCTGCGCGATTTACAAGATAAAACCGGCGGTTTTAAGGCTTTTATTCCACTCGCTTTTCATCCTCAAAATACGGAACTTGATAGTTTGGCCAAAACGACCGGCTATGATGACATAAAGACTCTGGCTGTCGCCCGTCTCGTGCTTGATAATTTCGACCACATCAAGGCTTTTTGGATTATGGTCGGTCCTAAACTAGCCCAGGTTTCGCTGCAGTTCGGGGTTGACGACGTTGACGGCACGGTCGTGGAAGAGAAAATAACACACGCCGCCGGAGCCGACACGGAAGAGTCTATCGCCAAGGATGATCTTATTCACTTGGTAAAAGACGCCGGGTATACGCCGGTCGAGAGAGATACCTTATACAATGAAATCAAAACCTTCTAAACAGGGCATAATCCCGAGGGTTGGGCATATCGAGTACCTTAATTGTTTACCTCTCTATTACGGGCTGGAAAACAACGGTTTACTTCTTGATGTCAAGCTTATCAGGGGAAAGCCGACCGAACTGGCCAGGCTGCTTTTGGACAATGAGCTTGATTTGGCTCCTATTCCTTCCATCGAATATGGTCGCAACTACAAAAATTTAAGATTGTTATCCGACATATCGGTCAGTTCGGATGGCGAGGTTAAAAGCATTGTTTTGGTAAGTAAAGTGCCGCTTGAAAAACTGGACAAAAAAGTAGTCAGTTTAACGACGGCCTCGGCTACTTCGCAGGTCTTAACTAAGCTAATCCTTTCTTTGAGATACAAAGTTTCACCTGTCTACCACGAATCGAGCCAGCCGGCTTTGGAAATGTTAAAAGAGGCGGAGGCCGCTTTGTTCATCGGGGACGAGGCCCTTGACCTTTATTACCAGGATTTGGAAGGGCTTTATAAATACGACCTTGGCAAGGAGTGGAAACAGTTTACGGGGCACAAAATGGTTTACGCCGTTTGGGCTGTAAGCGCTGATTTTGCCGAAGCCAACCGTGAGCAAACGATGCTGTTGGATAAATCTTTCGGAAAATCGATTGCCTATTCCAAAAAATATCTTGATAAAGTGGCTCGTCACGAATCGGTCAAAAGCGCTTTGCCCGAGGCTGTACTGAAAAACTATTTTGAAACATTAAGGTTTGATTTTAACGCCCAATACCAAGAAGGCTTGCTTTATTATTATGAAGCGGCGCTGAAGCAGGGCTACCTTAAGGAAATGCCTACGCTGAATTTTTGCTAGACATGAAAAAAACAATTACCGAAAAAGTTGAACAGGGCCAAAGAATAAATAAAGAAGAAGCTATTTTCCTCTTAAACAGCAGGGATTTGCTGCTGCTAGGGTGTTTGGCCGGCAAGGTAAAGCAGCGTTTTCATGATGAGCTGGTCACGTTTGTCATCGACCGCAATATCAACTACACGAATATTTGCACGACCAAGTGCAAGTTTTGCGCTTTTTACCGAGAGGCCGACAGTCCCGAGGCCTATTCTTTGACTCATGATGAGGTTTTGGAGAAGGTTGCCGAAGCTGTTAGCCTTGACGGTACCCAGTTGATGCTGCAGGGCGGTTTGAATCCCGAACTTGGGCTGGATTACTATCTTGACTTGCTAAAATTAATTAAGAGCAAGTTTGCCGATGTTCAGATTCACTCTTTCTCGCCACCGGAGATCGTTTTTTTCTCTAAAAAGTTCGGGCTTAGCATCAGTGAAGCCCTTAAATTACTTAACGAAGCGGGACTTGATTCGCTTCCCGGCGGCGGGGCTGAAATCCTGGTTGATAAGGTGAGGAGAGAAATAAGCCCCGGTAAAATACCTTCACGACTGTGGTTGGAAGTGATGAGAGAAGCTCACCTTTTAGGCATGAAATCAACGGCTACCATGATGTTCGGCAGCATCGAGAGCTGTGAAGACCGCCTTGAACACTTGGATAAAATAAGGAGCTTGCAGGATGAAACCGGTGGCTTTACCGCTTTTATTCCGTGGACTTTTCAATCCGGCCATACTCAGCTAGGCGGCGGCGAAACCTCGGCCGTCGATTATTTAAAAACTTTGGCCGTTTCCAGGATTTATCTCGATAATGTTAAGAATATCCAAGCTTCCTGGGTAACCCAGGGCTCCAAGATAGGCCAGCTGGCCTTGGCTTTCGGGGCCAATGACTTGGGCAGCACGATGATTGAAGAAAACGTGGTGGCGGCAACCGGCGTGAGCTATTCGATGAGCAAGGAAGAGATTGTAAGGCTGATACAAAATGCCGGCTTTAATGCCGCTCAGCGCACAACGTTATATGATATTATCGAAAAGTTTAATTAGAGCCTCGGGGTCCAAAGCCACCCCTCGACATTATAGGTAAGGAGTTTTTATGAAAGCTGATTACGCAATTATCGGCGGTTCGAGTACTCGCTCGGTAAATTTTCCGGAAGACGTTGCTGACGTTAATATTTTGGCTGAGCAGACGGTCGATACTCCCTACGGCGAAAGTCCTGCGTTTAAACTGTTCGAGTATAACGATAAGAAAGTTCTTACTTGCAAAATGCACGGTTGGCGAGGCCGAGTAAGCAGGGCCGATGCTTCCTTGCAGGTCTTTTGGGTTTTACAACAGGCCGGCGTTAAACACATTTTAGGCGAAGGTGGCGTTGGCGCTTTAAGCAAGCGCTATCAAACAAGGGATTTAATCGTTCCCGATGATTTTATCGACTTATCCTGCCGGCGGAATTTGGTCATAGACGGCTCTCATCTGTTGATTATGCGCGAGCCTTTTTGTTCGAATCTAAGAGCAGCATTGATAAGGTCTGCCGCTAATCATAAGCGTAAGGTTTTCGATAAAGGCGTATATGTATGCACCGACGGCAGCCGTTTTGAAACGAAAGCCGAGGTAAACATGCTCAAAAATTGGGCGGATATTATCGGCCAAAGCACGGCGCCGGAAGCTGCTTTAGCCAGGGACATCGGGGCTTGCTATGCTTCTATTCAAATGGTTGTCAATTACGCCGAAGGCGTGGTTGATGAGTGGGATTACGAAGAGTTTAAAGAAATATTTTTCACCGAGTCAAAGAATGTCGGCCAAATTTTGCTCGACAGCCTGGATTTAATAAAAGGCGAATGCCAATGCTTGAACCTAAGAAAACCCTCTCTTCTGACTTAACGCTAAACTACAAGCCTCGGGGTCCTGTCGCTGCGGCATATTACTTTGCGCACCGACTGGTGTTAGGATGCACACAGTCAGGATGCGCAAAGTAATATGCACTCCGCGCCACCCCTCGGCGAGATAAGGTTTAATATGATTATCACAGCTAAGTGGCTGGTACCAGTTACCAGCGAGCCAATAGAAGACGGGGCGGTTTTTATTGACGAAGGAAAGATCGTCGATTTCGGCCCCTCGAAAGCAATCCTAAAGAATTATCCCGGTCAAAAAATCCGGGAATTCAAAGGGGGAATTCTTCTCCCGGGATTTGTAAATGCTCATACACACCTGGAACTCTCACTTTTTGAAGGCAAAATACGTTTAGGAAATTTTGAGAATTGGCTGTTTGAGCTGGTCACAAAGATAAGGACTATTTCCGAAGACCAGTGGCGAGCTTCTTGCGAAAAAGGAGTTAAGCAGCTTATTCAATCAGGCACTACGACCGTCGGCGATATTGCCGCCACCGGTTTCTCGATCGATGCCCTTCTCAACAGCGGCTTAAGGGCCAAGGTTTACAAAGAGGCCATTTCGCCCAGCGATGACCACCTAAAAGACTTTTTCGTTATAGTAGACTATTTGCGAAAGAAAATAAGTAACAGCCTGGTAGAAATCGGTATCTCGCCTCACAGTCCTTACACTGTCAGCCAAAAAGCGCTGGAGAAACTTAACGCCTTTGCCCGGGACGCGGGCTTGGATTTTTGCATGCATGTGGCGGAATCAAAGGCCGAAGAGCAATATCTGAAATCCGGCAGTGGCCCCATTGTCGATTTGTTCAAATCAAAATTCAAGCTCCCGCTGGAGATAAAACCGCCAAGTTCAAGTCCTGTGGCATATTTAAAAAACGTAGGGGCACGGCATGCCGTGCCCCTACTAAACAACCGTTTTACAGCTATTCACGCTGTTCAGGTGAGTGAAACTGACTTGACTATCTTAAAAGATGCGGGCAGCAGAGTGGTTTTGTGTCCTGTAAGCAACCAAAATCTGGCGGTGGGTTTACCTCCAGTCGATTTGTATCAAGAAGCCGCTTTTGGTTTTGCCTTGGGAACCGATAGCTTGGCCAGCAACAGCAGCCTCGATATTGTTAAAGAAGCCGCTTTTACCAGCGATAATTTTGATATCGGCGCTAAAGATTTGCTGAAAGCTCTGACCATAAATGGAGCTAAAGCCTTAGGTTTGGGAGAGAAAACCGGCTCAATCGAAGCTGGAAAAGAAGCCGACGTTATTGTTATAACTGGGGGCGATGTGTCCCGTGCCCCTACAGAACACATCATCAGCGGCAACTGGCGTTTGCTTGCCTCCTTCGTCGCTGGTAAAATGAACTCTAATGTATGAAGTAAAAACTCTAGCATATGAGGGACCACTAGACTTACTCCTAACCCTGATATCCCGCCACGAAGTGGATATCTATAACATCTCGATTTCCGAAATCACCAGCGAATATTTAACTTTCATCGAGCAGCTTAAAGAGCTTAATCTGGAGGTTGCCAGTGAGTTTTTGCTTATCGCCGCCACTTTGCTGGAAATAAAGTCACGCGGTCTTTTACCTTCCGAGCAGCAAGATGCCGCCGAACCCCTGTCGGCCGATGAAGTAAGAAAAGAGCTTATTAAAAAGCTCGTCGCCTATAAAAAATTCAAAAATGCGGCCGATTTCCTGAAACAATCGCTGGAATTGGGCACTAAATATTACCGGCGCCAAGCGGAGCTGGAAGAGTGTTTTGTTAACCTGATACCTGATTTTGACGAGGAGATAAATCCCAAGGAGCTGGCTCTTTATCTGTTGCATCTGGTCAGGGCAAGGTACTATACCCTGGTAAACACCAGCCACATAACACCAATTCCGATAAGTGTCGATGAGCAGGTTGATTATGTGCTTAGCCATCTGAAAACCGGCTCGAAAAAATTCAGGGATATAACAAAGGGTTTTGACCGGAATAAAGTCATCGTAACCTTCCTGGCGGTGCTTGAACTTTACAAGCGGTCTTTAATCGATATCCGGCAGGCTCTAAACTTCGGACAGCTGGAATTGGAGTTACTTGAGGAGGTAGCCAGTGCTTGATATTTCGGCTCTTAAAAGTATTTTGGAATCACTGCTTTTCGTAAGCGACAAACCGGCCTCGGCCGGCCATTTGGCTGAGCTTTTGGAGGTCGGGCCGCTCTTAATCGAAAACACCCTAAACGAGATGCAGGCTGAGTACGAGGCCCAAAACAGGGGCTTTCAGCTCAGGTCGGTAGCCGGCAAGTGGCGCTTTTATTCCAATCCGGCTAATCACCATTATATCGAGCAATATATTTCCTCTTCGGATATGAGGCGCCTAACTCAGGCCGCTTTGGAAACGCTGGCTATAATTGCCTACAAACAGCCGGCAACCAAGGCTTATATCAGTGAAATAAGGGGCGTGAATTCCGACGGCTCGGTTGCTACTTTGCTTCAAAAAGGCTTGATTAAGGAACGGGGAAGGGCCAAAAGTCCCGGCGGGCCGATGCTTTACGGAACAACCAAGAAATTCCTTGAGCAAATGAACATCAACAGCCTGCGCGACCTTCCCAATTTGCGCGAATTTGCGCCTGATGACGAAACCCGAGAGCAGATAAAGCAAAGCTTCTTAGAGCAAGACGACGGTGCGTCTTAACAAATTCCTGGCTGAAGCCGGCCTGGGCTCCCGCCGCAAAGTCGAAGAACTAATCAAAAGCGGTCAAGTCGAGGTAAACGATTCAACGGTTACAAATCTGGCGACTTTTGTCGATCCCCAAAAAGACATCGTCAAAGCCGGCGGGAAAACTATCTCTATTGAGGAGAAAGTTTATGTCATTCTTAACAAGCCGCCCGGTTATCTTACTACCGTAACTGACGAAAGAGGCCGCAAAGCTATCCTTGACTTGGTAACGGTAGAAGAGCGCATTTTTCCGGTCGGACGGCTGGATATGAACAGCCGGGGATTGCTAATTCTAACTAACGACGGCGACTTAGCTGCTAAATTGCTACATCCACGCCACAAAATCCCCAAGACTTATATAGTAAAAGTTAACGGACAACTTAGCGAAGAACAGCTTAAGGTTTTCAGGCAAGGCATAGAGATTGACGGTCGCAAAACAGCTCCAGCAAAGATAAATTTCGAATTTCGAATTTCGAGTTTCGAATTTGTCTACGAAGTAGTTCTGACCGAAGGGCGCAAAAGACAAATACGGCGCATGTTTGAAGCTTTGAACTATAGAGTGCTAGATTTAAAAAGAGTTCAAATCGGCCCAATAAAATTGGGTGGCTTAAAAGAGGGAAGCTGGCGCTATCTGACAGACAAAGAGCTTCAAAAGCTGAAAGAGAGTACCTAGTAATGAAAACCGACAGTAGAGTAAATCCTAAAATAGCTTTCGGGAGCCGTGAACACAGCAGAGGAATGAATGCTATTGATGAAATCGAATTCTACTCGAAGCTATGGTCGCCAACTGCAGGTGGTTTAATGTTTAAGCGTCTTGCTAAGAAAGCTCTAAAATTAAATCCTGGCGCAAAAGAGATCGCTGATATCGGCACTGGACCCGGTACGTGGGCCATCCAGCTGGCAAAAGTATCCGGCAAAAAGGTTAAAGCGGTTGATTTAGCGCCGAATATGCTGAAGAAAGCTAATGAGTTTGCTACTCGCATGGGCGTTGAAATAGAAACCATTGAAGCGAATTGTGAAAATCTACCCTTTGAAGATAAATCGCTTGATTTGGTAACTTCCAGCAGTCTTATTCATATGCTCGATGATCTTGTGCCCTTTTTTAAAGAACTTAAGCGGGTAGTAAAACCTGGTGGAAAGGCACTAATTGCTGGTATGAGGCGTGACACTTGGTGGATTATTCGCAAGCTCTCTGATTTTAGCACCAACGTAATGCGTAAATTAAATAAGCCTCTTGATGGTATGGGAGCAGTCCTCGACGCTTCTTTTACCAAAGAAGAGCTTGAATCATTGCTAAATAAAGCCGGCCTCGATTCTTTCAGCATCAAAGAGGGCATTATAACCCTACAAACAACCATCAACTTCTAATAACCTGCTTTAAAAACAAAAAACTTTTACAAAAGGGTTGCAATATCAGGGAAATTAGGGTATCCTAATACTAGGCAGTCCTAATATACGTAATAAGGAGAGCCATATGAGTAGTGATAGAATCGACGAATATTTAGAAGCAATTTATAAGCTTGAACAAAGAGAGCATCCGGTTAGGGTCGGCATAATTTCAACCTCACTAAAAATCTCGGCTCCCAGCGTTCATGAAATGCTTCAAAGGCTAAAAGAAAAAGGCCTTATCAATTTTGACAAGGGTGCAGTCTGCTTAACGCGAAAAGGCCGGAACCACGCGAAAAAGATAGTTAGGAAACACCGGCTATCCGAGAGGTTTTTAACGGATGTTTTGGGCTTAAGCTGGGAAGACGCTCACGATGAAGCTTGTAAACTCGAGCACGCCATAAGCGATAAAGTCGAGGATAATTTGGCTCAAATGCTGGGCGAGCCGCAAACATGCCCGCACGGCCATCCCATTCCCGATAAAAAAGGCCATATCAAGTCGGAAAAAACGCGAAAGCTGGATTCGTTAAAAAATGGCGAGGCAGCGGTAATTAAATGTGTTAACGAAGAAGATCCCAAAATGCTTCAATATTTATTCAGTTTGGGGTTATTGCCGGAAGTAAAAATTAAGATTATGGAAGTCGCTCCCTTTGGCGGCCCCTTTATAGTTAGGGTCGGAAAATCAAGATATGCCCTCGGCCGCAGCATAGCTTCAAAAATCGAGGTGGTAGCAACAAAATGAAAAACAAACCGGCCTCGCTTCACTTTGCTCTTGTCGGTAATCCTAATGTCGGCAAATCAGTAATATTCAATCATCTAACCGGGATGGGGGTCCAAACAGCTAATTATCCGGGTACTACCGTTAAAGTTAACAAAGGGCAGACTATCTACAAAAACAAAACTATTAAAATTACCGATTTGCCGGGAGCCTATGGTCTAAGCGGTATTTCTGAAGACCAATGGGTAGCCAGGCAAGCGATTCTGGAGCAAAAGCCCGATTGTTTGATTGCCATAACCGACACAACCAACCTGCAAAGAAATTTGTATCTTGTTTTGCAGTTAATCGATCTTGAGCTTCCGGTTGTTCTTTGCCTCAACTTAATAGATCTGGCCGAGTCTAAAAAAATAATTACCGATGTTAAAATGCTCGAGCTCATGCTGGGCGTACCGGTAGTGGCAACCGTAGCAACTCAAGGGAAAGGATTAGATTCGTTAATCCAAAGAGCGATAGATAAGGCTGGAACAGCAGTTACGAGAAAATATCGTTATGGTAGCGATTTTGAAGAGCAATTAGAAAAACTTACTTCCGTAGTTAAGAAAAGCTCAAAAATCCCCTATGGCTTAAAGGCGGAAGCTTTTGCTTTTTTGTTAATGGAGAATGATAAGGATTTTCATGCTGTTATTAAAAGTATGGAAAATACTTCTCAGCTAGAGGCTGTGTTAAAGCAAGTAAAAGATGCTATTCGTAAAAGTCACGAGCAACCATTAAGCCAAAGATTAGCCTTAGAAAGATACGGAGTCGCCGGAAGTATAGTTTCGGCTTCTCAAAAACAAGAAATAGCCAAGGAGAAGTTAGCTGATAAGTTATGGCGTCTTTCTACGCACCCGGCAATCGGTTTAGCGATGCTGATGACATTTGTAACGGTTTTCTTCTCCATAGTAGTCGCCAGCGGTCTTTTTCTCTCAAACATATTTTCTACCGTTTGGGCCGGCATTTTCTCGCCTAATATTAAATCTGTTGTCCATTTTATTATCGGCACTAATAGTGCATCCAAAATTATCCTCTGGGGTATTGATGACGGTGTTTCAGCCGCTCTTTCAATCGGAGTTGCTTTTGTTCTGCCCTTTTATTTACTGTTGGCCCTGCTGGAAGACAGTGGCTACTTAAATTCGATTGCTTTTTTGTCGGACAGAGTCGCTCATCGCCTGGGTTTGCATGGCCGCTCGCTTATCCCCTTGATTTCGGGGGCCGGGTGTAATGTACCGGCGATAATGGGGACAAGGGCTTTGGGTAATAAACGCGAGCGCTTTATCGCTTCTACGTTGATAGCTATGGTGCCTTGCAGTGCCAGAACGGCCGTTATACTGGGCTCGGTTGCCCTTTTTGCCGGTATTGATAAAGCTATTCTAATTTACCTTATTACCTTGGTTGTTATTTTCGTTGTCGGTTTCGGCTTGAATAAGGTAATGCCCGGAAAAAGCACTGGACTGGTTATGGAGTTGTTTCCCTTCCGCGTTCCGACCGTTAAGAATACTGTTGTGAAAACATGGGCTCATTTAAAAGGGTTTGTTTCTCAAGCTTTGCCAATGATTGTCACCGGCAGCTTAATAATCGGTTTGCTGCTGGAAACAGGTTATTTGGAAACAGTGTCGGCGCCGGTTTCATTCATCTCCGTTAATTTGCTTGGACTGCCGGCAATAACCGGTGTCGTTTTGCTGGCCGGTTTTTTGAGGAAAGAAATGGCACTTGAACTTCTTTATGTTTTGGCGGCGGCCAAATTTGGAAGCGGTTTTAAACTTCCGGAGTTGATGAATAGCCAGCAAATGTTCATTTTTGCCTTAGTCGTTGCGTTGTATATTCCTTGCCTGGCAACATTCAGCATTTTAGCTAGAGAGCTTGATTGGAAGAAGGCGGTTTCCATTGCCGTTTTGACAACTGTTATTGCATTTACAGTGGGGGGTTTGTTTAATTTTGGATTCAAAATTATCTAAAGAAAATACAAATCCGAAATCAGGAAATTCAAAGAAAATTGTCAGCTGCCCGCTGTGCGGCCTGTCTTTTGATTCTATTGGCCAACAAGCTTGCAAGGCTTGTAATAAGCAAAAGAATTGCCCGATGGTAATTTGCCCTAATTGCTATCACGAATTTCTACCTCCTAAATCATAAGCCGAAACTAATATTAATAGTTTACTGTGAGTGTTTAAAAAGTGTTGACAAGGTATACTATTTTGAGTATCCTAATATAACAACTAAGCAATTAATCGCAGTTTACTTTCCAGCACTATCTAAACTCTTAATTAGAAACTTTCCATAGCCAACCAGGTTTCTTTATTTTTTTGGAAAGGAGGTGAAGAAGTTATGAAAAAAGCTTTATTGCTAATAGTATTGGTGATTTCTTTCACCTTCTTGTTAACAAGCCTAGCCTTAGCTTCAAACGGCGTACACGCCGGTCCCAATATGCCTCAGGAGACTGACGCTTGTGCCGGTTGTCACCGGGCTCACACCGGAGTCCAGACCGGATTATTAGCAACCGGTACCGACAGATACTCTTTTTGCGTAAGCTGTCACGACGGAACCGGTGCTAATACGAATGTTAATGGCGGTAGATTTGAGGGCATCGAAGGAGTACTGCCTGACGGCACTAATTGGAACACCGGTGACGACGGTGAAGACCTTAAAGGTCTGAACGGCGGCGGATTCGTTTCTGTTGCTAAATACACCGGTATTGCCAGCCGCGACACTTTTAGCGGCCAAACTTCAAGACATAAAATAGTCGGTCTTGATGCCGGTACTACATTTCCGGCTTACGGTGGAGGTGTTGCTGGTAATGGTCCTGGGCCTCAAATCGCTCTGACTTGTACTTCCTGCCACGATGCTCACGGCCTTGACAACGCTGATAGCAGCGACCGTTACCGGATGTTACTTAAAACCGTCGACGGCGTGGACTTAAGCGGAGTTAACATCTCGTCTTGGGAAGGTGACGAAGCAGAAGACTACACCAAGATCCAATTAAAGGGTGGTACTGCCGCATTCTGTGCTGCTTGCCATGATCAATATTTGGCAGACGGTCAGTATAATGCTGGCGATAACCAGGGAGTTAAGGAGAGATACCGTCACGAAGCTAACGGAGCTCTATCGCTTGGTGCCGGCGCTCCAAAAACCGGCAACAACGAAACTATGAGCGAGAACTTGAATAACAAGGATAGCGTAACCGGCAATCCGGTTCATGCTGCACCTACTACGTTACTTCCGACTGAGCGTGCTACAGGCGCTGGACCGAGTGGTACTAAAGGAACCGATGATGCTTTAGAAAGCGACAAGATGGTTTGTTTGACTTGTCATCAGGCTCACGGTAGTAGTGCTGTTGCAGGCGTTAACTCGACGGTGCTTCCGGCAAGCTCTTCGACATTGCTGCGTATGAATGAGCGCGGAGTATGTCAGGATTGTCACCAGAAGTAAAAAAGGCGTTGTTCGAAATTCGAACACCGAGCTTTGTTTAAAAACAAGCCCGTCTCTTTATATAAGAGGCGGGTTTTTCTATTTAAGATTTTTCCTTACCAACCGATATCTAGATAAAGGAATCTTTGTCTGTAAAACGACCACTCAAAGTGTTGACATGTTCTCAGTTTAGTGGTAATCTATAAGTAGGAAAAAAGGAGGTTTGTATCATGAAAACTAATCGCACTATCAGAATCGCACTAGTCTTGATGCTTTCGGGCCTCATTGCCATTTTTGCGACAAACATTGCTTTTGCTTCAAATGGCGTGCACGCTGGTCCGAATTTCCCTCAAGAAACTGACGCATGTGCCGGTTGTCACCGGGCTCACACCGGAGTCCAGACGGGATTATTAGCAACCGGTACCGACAAGTATTCCTTTTGTGTAAGTTGTCACGATGGTACTGGCGCTAACACCAATGTTAACGGTGGCCGGTTTGAAGGCGTCGAAGGAATCTTGCCTGACGGAACTAATTGGAACACCGGTGATGACGGTGAAGACCTTAAAGGTCTGAATGGCGGCGGTTTTGTTTCCGCAGCTGCTTATACCGGCGTTGCCAGCCGCGACACTTTTGTTGCTACTACCTCAAGACATAAAATAGTAGGTCTTGATGCCGGCGCTTCTTTTCCGGCTTACGGCGGCGGCGCTGCCGGCAGTGGTCCTGGTCCGGCTATCGCTCTGACTTGTACCTCTTGCCACGATGCTCACGGTATCGACAATGCCGATAACAGCGATCGTTACCGGATGCTACTGAAAAACGTTGATGGTGTAGACCTAAGCGGAGTTAACATCTCATCCTGGGAAGGCGACGACGCCGAAGATTACACCAAGATCCAGCTAAAGAGCGGAACAACCGCACTCTGCGCCGCTTGCCACGACCAGTACATGGCGGATGGCCAGTATAATGCCGGTGATGGTCAGGGTAATACCGAGAGATACCGTCACGAAGCTAATGGAGCTCTATCGCTTGGTGCCGGCTCTCCAAAAACAGGTAATAACGAGACTATGAGTGAGAACTTGAATAACAAGGATAGCGTAACCGGTCTTCCGGTTCACGGCGGAATCACCACTGTCTTACCTGTTGAGAAACAAAGCAACGCCAGCGTTGATGTTGCCGAAGCCGATAAGATGGTTTGCTTAACCTGCCATCAAGCTCACGGTAGCAGCGCAAGCATGAGCGTTAACTCGACGGTACTTCCGGCAAGCTCTTCGACATTGCTACGTATGAATGAGCGTGGAGTATGTCAGGATTGTCACCAGAAATAAACAAGCGACGAACTTTGCTTCAAAAAAACTAGCCTCTTAATGAGGCTAGTTTTTTTTGCGCTAGCAACTAACCCTCTGGAGTAACCACTAACTACCAATAACTAACCACTGACGGTGTTGACTTTCTCCTGATTTAGTGTAGTCTATTAGCCGGGAAAAAAGGAGGTAATAAATGAAGATTAAACACACCAGTATCCCAAGACTTTTCCTGTCAGGCCTTCTTAGCGTTATAATTTTTACTGCTTTAACATCAGGAGCAATAGCTAAGAACGGCCCTCATCTTGGTCCGGGTTTTCCCCAGGACACTGACGCTTGTGCCGGTTGCCACAGTGCCCACTCGGCAACTTCTGATGGCTTGCTTAGGGAAGGCGATAGCGTGAGCGCTTTCTGCAGCAGCTGTCATAACGGCACCGGTGCTAATACCGATGTCCTAGGCGGAGATTTCGAGGGCCTCGGCATCGAATACGGCGGTCATGACAGTCAAACTGACGGCACGCCCGGAAAAGGTCTAAACGGTGGCGGCTTTTCAACTGCGGCTGCTTATACCGGTCGTTTAGGCAGAGATTCCTATGCTGCCGTTACTTCGTCTCACAATGTAGAAGCAACCGGCACTGCTTGGGGCGCAGGTACTACCGGACCCGGTACAAGCATGAAGATTACTTGCACATCGTGCCACAATGCCCATGGCGGCAACAATCCTGACGGCACTGAGCGTTATCGCGTGTTGAAAACAAAGGTTAACGGTCTTAATCTTACTAATTCGATACTGTCGAACGAAACGGTTAAAGATTATACAAAAGATCAATACAAGTCAGGCACTAACGGCATGAATGAGTTCTGTGCCGCTTGCCACACTCAATACGTAAATACAGAAAGTGTTTATGATACCGGTGATGGAAAGGGCGCGGTTTCAAGAGTCCGGCATGCAGTTAACGCAGCTGTTGGTAGCCGGAGAGCTCCGAATCTCAACAGCCATATTCAACTGCCAGTTGAACAGGCGGAATATAATGCAAATACCGGTGAAGGCGATGTGATTAATTGCTTGACGTGCCATCAGGCTCATGGTACCAGAGCTCCTATGAGTAGTAGTGCCCAAGTTGCACCGGCTAATTCCTCGGCTCTGCTTCGTTTGAATAACCGCGGGGTTTGCCAGGATTGCCACCAGAAATAGTATAAGATAGTATACGTTAAATATTTCTTAAGATTAGCCGATAATTAACTAATATCGCATATTTAGTGCTAGCGGAACTAGTAATCAAGGTAGCGATTTGAGCAGGGTGTTCTCGATTGCCTCTGAAACTCAAATCCTATATACTGGGAACGATGAAATTTACAGAGCAGCAGTTAGACAAGTACATAAGGGTTACGATTAGTTTAATAGTGATTGTAGGTCTGCTTTTGGGCGGCCTCTACTTCTATTATTACAAAAGGCCTAGCTTGGGCAAGCAGACTATTGTTGAGCAGCAGATAGGGGAATTTCAAAAAAAGGTTAAGAAAAATCCCCGCGATCCGATTGCCAGAATATATTTGGCTCAAGTTTACCTTAAGAATAATGACGCCGATTTGGCAATTAGAGAGCTTAAGGAAGCAATTAAGCTCGATGGAAAGAATCAGGCTGCTCATTATTTAATGGGCTATTCTTATACACTTAAAGGTAGAGGAAGTTACGGTTTGGCTAAAAACCAGTTTAAGGAAGTTGTTAAGCTGGCGGAGGGTAAGGAATACGACAGAATTAATCCTAATTTGAAAAGCTCCTATTTCTATCTTGGACAGATTGCCTTTGAGAAGAAACAATACAAAGATGCTCTGAAAAACTATACGAAGTCTTCCGAAATAGGCAGCAAAGACTCCGACGCTTTTCGTAACATCGGGCGCTCCTATCTTATGCTCAAGGATTACAAGAACGCCGAAAAATATCTTAAGGAAGCCTTAAAGTTTGTTCCTAATTACGCCGAAGCCTATGTTGACTTAGGCAAAGTATATGTGGCCCAGAATAATAAAGCCAAAGCACGGACACAGTATAATAAAGCTTTGGAATATCAACCGGGATTGAAGGAGGCTCAAGAAGCCCTAGAAAGCTTATAACAAATGAGTAACTTGAATACGAAGAAAAAAATGTTTTATAGTTCATTGGCTGTGCTGCTATTGTTGCTTATCGGCCTAATCTATTTTGTCTCCACAGGCAAGAAACCAACGAATGTTATTCCAGCACCTGGTGCAGGCAAGCCGACTTACCTCTTCTCTATTTACGGAGAAGGCAAAGAAAAGCGTTTGCAGAAACCTTTGGGAGTAGCCGTTAGCACCAAAGACAACCGGATATTTATTACCGATTCGATAAGAGCAACGGTGAGCGCTTTTGATATGCAGGGCAATACGCTTTTTTCTTTTAAAAAGGCAGGGAAGGATAACTTGATGAGCCCCAGCTATGCGGCTGTTAATCCGAAGGACAACAATGTTTATATTTCCGATACCGGTTACGCCTCTATTTTTATATTTAATAGTGACGGAAAATTCGTAAAGAAATTCGTGCCGAACAAGAACCCCAAGTTTCCCTGGGTGCCGCTGGGTATGACTTTTGATGATGATGGTAATTTGTATGTCGCCGATAAGGGATTGAATAGGATAGTGAAGTTTGACCCGAGCGGTAAGCGTATACTTAGTTTTGGAAAGAGCGGCATGGTTAAAAAGATTGACGAGAAACCGGGCGCTATGTACTTTCCAAACGCCGTTGCTGTCGGTTCTGATGGCGATATTTACGTCAGCGATGGCAATAATCAGCGGATCCAAGTATTCAGTAAAACCGGCCGGTTTGAGAAAATAATAGGAGTTAAGGGTTTGCCGAGAGGTATTGGCATAGTCAATAGCGGCAATTCGGCCGGAATATACATTGTGAATGTTTTTGACCACCAAGTCCAAGTTTTCAACAAAAAAGGCAATAGCTTATTTACTTTTGGCGAGATAGGTGAAGGTGAAGGCCAGTTCAGGTATCCAAATGACATAGTTATTGCCAGCAATAAATTATTTATTACCGACAGAGAAAACGGTCGCGTTCAAGTCTGGCGTTTTTAGTGAATGTCTCCTCTTAAGCGAATTATAATTACCGATAAAAAACATGGGCTTCCTTTTTCCAAGGGGCTCTTGGCTAAGTCTATTACGGCGGCCGGCATATCACCCAAGCTGGCCTATCATATCGCTGAGCTTGTTGAAAACCACCTGCGTAAACAGGGTCTATTAACAGTTACCAGCGCGCAGCTTAAGCAAGTAATTTTGGAAATTCTTGTTACCCATGCCGGTGATGAAAAGACCGAAAAGTATAAAAAGTGGCAGGTTTTAGGGGCACTGGACAAGCCCCTGATAATTCTTATCGGCGGCACAACCGGAGTCGGTAAATCGACGATTGCCTCTGAAATGGCCCACCGTTTAGCAATCAACCGGATAGTTTCATCGGACTCGGTTAGGGAAGTAATGCGGGCTGTGTTCAGCAAAGAAATCTCTCCGACTTTGCATGAATCTTCTTTCAGTGCCTGGAGAGCCATAAGGACTCCGGTCGACGAGAAGGTCGATCCGGTAATAGTCGGTTTTATGGAACAAGTGGCGGTAGTCTCTGTCGGTATCGAAGCTATAATTCAAAGAGCTATTAACGAAAATATCCATATGATGATCGAAGGAATTCATGTGGTTCCGGGCTTTTTGGATCTGAAAATATTTAAAGACGCTTTCGTTGTGCCTTTGATTGTTGCTGTCGAGGATGAAAAGTCTCATAAAGGGCATTTTTACGTAAGAGGTGTTCAGACGCATCAACAGCGACCTTTCGAAAAATACGTCGAAAACTTTGACACGATTAGAAAAATAGGGTTTTATATAGAAGAGCTTGCTCGCAAACACAAAGCGGCAATAATCGAAAGCTACAACTTAGACAGCACTATTTCAACAGCCATGGAAGAGGTCTACAAGCAAGTTCAATCGCTTATGTCACCGATAAACAACTAACCGATTAAACATGGAATTTTTTCTCGATACGGCTAACATCAATGAAATAAAGGAAGCGGTTTCCTGGGGAGTTATTACCGGCGTTACTACTAATCCCACTCTCTGTGCTAAAGAGGGTATGGATTTTGCCGAGGCTATCGCTGAAATCGCTTCGATAGTAGATGGGCCGGTAAGTGCCGAAGCGGTAAGTCTGGAAAAAGAAGCTATTATTAAAGAAGCTCAGGCTTTAAGCAAGATTGCCGATAACGTTGTTATCAAGATACCGGTCAGCGAAGAAGGCTTGAAAGCTACCAGTTACGTCGCCAAAGATGGCATAAAGGTCAATATGACATTGGTTTTTTCTACCAACCAGGCTTTATTGGCGGCAAGAGCCGGTGCTTCTTTTGTAAGTCCTTTTGTCGGCAGACTTGATGATATAGACTCCGACGGTATAGGTCTTGTCAAGACACTCGTTTCAGTGTATAAATATTATGAGCTTAAAACCAAGGTTATTTCAGCCAGTATTCGTCACCCACTCCATGTTAGCCAATCAGCCGAGGCAGGAGCAGATATAGCTACAGTACCGTTTTCAGTACTGAAATCCATGGTAAAACATCCTTTAACGGATAAGGGTATAAATAGATTCTTAGAAGATTGGAACAAACTACAAAGTACGCAGGTGGCAAAATAATTAAACATTCCTAGATTTTTTCATCGCTATGCTAACGCGTGGCAATCTCGAATAAATCCAAGTGAAACTAAATTTCAAAACAGATGATTAAGGAGTTGGTCTTTTGGAAAAAATAGATAGAGCTTTCTTAGAGAGCAAAACATTAGCTGAACTTAAACCGATTGCCAGTGAGATGGGAATCGAAGCGGCTAAACTAAAAAAGCAGGAGATAGTCGAAAATATCTTGCAAGCAACACCTGCCAATGGTGACACGGACGTTAATAAGACAAAAATGGATAATACACCTACTGTGACTGCCAGGCAAAGGCCTACCTTGAACAATAGAGGCGAAGAAAGAAGAGGCGAAGACAAACCTTCCGAGGTCAGAGAGGGCATTCTCGATATTCTAGCCGACGGCTACGGTTTCCTGAGGACATCCGGATTTTTGCCCGGCGAGAATGATATTTACGTGTCCCAGTCGCAAATCCGCCGTTTTAGCTTGCGCCGGGGAGACGAAGTTAAAGGCCAGGTAAGGTCGCCTAAGGATAGCGAGAAATATAATGCCTTACTCAGAATTGAAGCGGTAAACGGGGACGACCCCGAACTAGCCAGAAACCGTCCTTTTTTTGAAAAGCTTACGCCTATTTTTCCCGAGCAAAGATTACGCTTGGAGATTGCTAATGCTCCCAACGAAATCGCCGCCAGGGTCATCGATTTAATTGCGCCGGTTGGCAAAGGCCAAAGAGGCTTGATTGTTTCTCCTCCAAAGGCCGGTAAAACAACTATTTTAAAGCAGCTTGCCAACAGTATTGCCAGTAATAATCCGGAAAACAACCTGATAGCGTTGCTGGTTGATGAGCGGCCCGAGGAAGTTACCGACATGGAGCGCTCTATCAATGGGCTGGTTGTAAGTTCTACTTTCGATAAACCGTCGGAAAACCATATCCAGCTGGCCGAGCTTGTTTTGGAAAGAGCAAAACGTCTTGTTGAGCACGGCAAAGATGTTGTAATATTGCTCGACTCTGTTACCCGCCTTGCCAGGGCTTATAACTTGACGGTGCCTCCTTCCGGCCGGATTTTATCCGGCGGCGTGGATTCCACCGCTCTGTATCCGCCGAAAAGATTTTTCGGAGCCGCCCGTAATATCGAGGACGGCGGCAGCTTAACTATCTTGGCAACAGCGCTGGTAGACACCGGAAGCCGTATGGACGAAGTCATTTACGAGGAATTTAAAGGTACCGGTAACTTGGAGCTCCATCTGGACCGGCGTTTAGCCGATAAGAGGATTTTTCCGGCAATCGATGTTGAAAGAAGCGGAACCAGAAAAGAAGAGTTGATACTTACACCGGAGGAAGCTCCGTTTGTTTGGAAACTGCGTAATGTTCTGCACGCCCTTGATCCCAATGCGGCGATAGAACTTCTTATCGACAAGTTGAGACAGACAAAGAGCAACAACGATTTTCTGCGGCAGATTGCCAAGAGTAAAACAGATTAGTATAATTCATCAAGGTGATTTTAATATGAAAGCTAAGATTCATCCTAAATACGTGGAAAGCAAGGTTACTTGTTCTTGTGGTGAAACTTTTACCACCCAGTCGACGCAGCCTCAAATAAGGGTGGAGATTTGCTCAAAATGCCATCCGTTCTACACCGGCAAGCAAAAATTTATCGACGCGGGCGGCCGCGTCGAGAAGTTCCAGAAAAAATACGCTAAAAGAATCCAAGAACTAAAAGAAGCTGACGAAAAAGCGAAGAGAGAAAAAGAATCCGCCGCCGAAGCTATGGCGGACAAGGAAAAAGAGAAAGCAGAACAAGCTGCTGCCAGCGAACCATCCGTAGAAGAACAAGCAGAAGAGTCGAAGGAAGAAGAACAAACGGAAGAGTCGAAACAAGAAGAACAAACGGAAGAGCAACCTCAAGACGAAACTCCCGAATCTTAATTGCCTCGGGGTCCTGTCACCTCCACGCCACCCCTCGGCTTCTATCTTTTAGCTGCGCTATACAGTTATAATTATCTTCGTGGAAAATCAATCTAATGACGTAAAAAAAATCGAGAATGTGGGCGGGCAGGCCGTAATTGAGGGCGTGATGATGAGAAGTCCTCATTACTGGGCTGTCGCCGTGCGCTCTCCCAGCGGCGAGATTACTCTTAAAGAAGAGAAAGCAGGCTCTCTGACAACGAGGTTCAAGCTGCTTAAACGCCCCTTATTCAGAGGCGTTATTGCTCTCGTTGAAAACCTTCTAATCGGCCTCAAAGCTCTAAATTTTTCCGCCAGTGTCAGCAGCGGCGAAAAAGAAGAAGAAAAATTAACAGCGCCGCAAGTGGCTCTTTCCTTCACAATGGCTTTTGTGCTCGTTGTGGTGCTTTTTATGGCTCTGCCTTACTTTGCAACCAGGCTTACCCGCGGCTTAATAAAAAATCATTTTCTATTTACGGCTATTGAGGGCTTTATCAGGATTTCGATTTTTATAGCGTATGTTTATTTTATTTCTTTCCTGAAAGATATTCGGCGGGTATTTCAATATCATGGGGCCGAACACAAAGTTGTTAACGCCTTTGAGCACAATGAGCCCTTAAATGCAGCTAGCGCTTCCAAATACTCGACGATTCACCTGCGTTGCGGCACTAATTTCGTGGTGATTGTCTTCATAATAGCGGTACTCGTTTTTTCGTTTTTGCCTACCGGCAATTTTTTACTTAGGGTTTTTGGCAAGGTCTTACTCGCACCTATCATTGCCGGATTAGCCTATGAGATAATCAAAAAAGCTTCAAAAACAAAAAGCAAGTTTATCAGAAGCCTTATTGCTCCCGGGCTTTTACTCCAGAGAATTACTACCCGCGAACCCGATGATGAACAAATAGAAGTGGCTTTGGCAGCTTTGAAGAAAGTTTTGGAGCTGGAAGAAAATTATGGACGAGAAGTTAGCGCAACTGGTAACTAAATACGAAGAACTTGAGAAACAATTGGCCAGGCCTGATGTCTTTAATGACCCCCAAAGACTAAAAGACGTCTCAAGAGAGCATTCCTCCCTTAAGCAAGTGGTTGATGTTATTAAACAAATCAAGGGCTTAGATACGGAGATCGATGACGCCCATCAACTTTTAAGTTCCGAGAAAGATGGGGAAATGCGGCAATATTTGGCGGAAGAACTCGCCAAAAACCAGAGCAAGAAAGAGGAATTACAGGAGCAGCTCAAGGGCTTACTTTTGCCGAAAGACCCTAATGATGAAAAGGACATCATTGTTGAAATCAGGGCCGGTGCCGGCGGAGACGAGGCCGCTCTTTTTGGCGGAGATTTATACCGGATGTATACGCGCTTTGCCGAAAGAAAAAAGTTTAAGGTTGAAACCATGGAAACGTCCGGGGCTGACGTTGGCGGCTTTAAAGAGATTATTTTTGAAATCAAAGGGAAAGGCGCTTACAGCCTCTTCAAATACGAGTCCGGTGTTCACAGGGTGCAGCGCATACCGGTAACCGAATCCGGCGGCCGCATCCACACCTCTACAGCTACGGTGGCGGTCTTACCGGAAGTGGAAGAAGTGGAAGTAGAGATTGACCCTAATGAATTACGAATCGATATTTTTCGCTCTAGCGGTCCCGGGGGGCAGTCGGTAAATACAACCGACTCGGCGGTAAGAATAACTCACGTTCCTTCCGGCATCACGGTTTCTTGCCAAGATGAGAAATCGCAGCTGCAAAACAAAACTAAAGCATTGAAGATTTTACGGGCAAGACTCTACGAAAAGCATCTTGAAGAGCAGCGATCCGAAATTGCCGATGCTCGGCGTATTCAAATTGGAACTGGTGACAGAAGCGAGAAAATTAGAACTTATAATTTTCCGCAGAACCGGATAACTGATCACCGCATTAACGTTTCGATTCATAATCTCGAAGCAGTTTTAGACGGCGATATTAATACTCTAATTCAGAAGTTAATAGAGGCTGACCAGGCCGAGAAGTCTAAAAAGATTGGCGATTCCTAAACGTCATTGCGAGGAGCGAAGCGACGTGGCAATCTCCAAAACAATCAAACAAGTCCTGGAAGAAGGTACCCGTTTTTTAGCGTCTAAGGGCAAAGAAAATGCGCGTCTTGAAGCGGAAAAGCTCATAGCTTTCGGTTTAGGTTTATCCCGGGTTGATATCTATCTGAATTTCAGCAAACCGCTTGCCGATAATGAGCTGCAAGGTTTAAGAGAACACTTCAAGGCCAGGGCTAAAGGAGTGCCGCTTCAATATATTATTGGTGAAGTCCAATTTCGTTATCAAAATCTTAAGGTCAATGAGCACGTCTTAATTCCGCGGCCCGAAACCGAACTTATCATTGATTTAGCCCTTAAGGCTCTTAAGCCCGGAAGCAGGGTGCTGGAGCTGGGGAGCGGCTGCGGCTGTATTGCTTTGGCTATCGCCAAGGAAGCGCAGGTCAAGGTTTATGCCGTTGACATTTCCAGCCACGCCATCAAGGTTGCCGAGGAAAATGCCCTACTAAACAATACTACTGATGTTAAATTCTTCCAGAGTAATTGGTTCGAAAAGATCAGCGGCAAGTACGATCTTATCGTTTCCAATCCGCCTTATGTAAGCTTGTCCGAATATAACGATTTGCCGGTTGAAATAAAAGAGCACGAGCCGAAGCAAGCTGTTACTGACGAAGCTGACGGCTTAAAATGTTTAAAAGAAATCATTGGCGAAGCTCCAAAATATCTTAAAGATGAAGGAACCATTGTATTGGAAATCGGCTTTGAGCAAAAAGATAATGTGAATAAATTGCTCCAAAAAGCTGGTTTCAAAAGCATTTCTTTCGAAAAAGACCTCGCCGGTAAAACCCGCTTCGCCATAGCTTGCGGATAGCTGGATAAGTTACTATTAGCTAGGGAAAAACTTTGCAATTCATCAGGACATTGCTCGTTTCAGCAAGGATAAAAGTTGTACATGAAAGGCAAGAAAGCAGTCCTGATGGCTGGGTTTTTCCTAAATCTAGCTAATAGCAACCTATCCAGCTATGAAAATAATAAAGCATCAAAAACAAGAAGAAGAAAATATTGTAAAACAGGTGGCTCACGCGTTACTCGAAGAGAAGCTGGTGATTTTGCCGACGGATACTGTTTACGGTGTAATGGCTTTGGCCTCCAATGAAGAGGCTGTAAAGCACTTATACCAAGCTAAGGGCCGGGATTTGAGCAAGCCGACGGCTTTGCTGATGTCTTCACTGGAAATGGCTCAGGAATACATCGGCAATGGTTTGGTGAGCAAGCTGGGCAAGCGATTTTGGCCCGGCCCTCTTACTATTATTGCTGAAGCCAAAGTAAAGATTGGTAATTGGCCTAAATTGGGGATTAGGGTGCCTGACGAGCTCTTTTTGCTTCAAGTTCTAGAACAAGTTGGCCGGCCGGTTATGGCTTCCTCCGCAAATTTAGCAGGAGAGAAACCACCAACCGGGTTATCGCAAGTCTCAAGTGAGATAGCTAACTATGCAGATATCGCTGTTGATAAAGGCTCCACCATACTGAAGGTTGAATCTACTATAATAGAATTAGCAGACAATTCTTTTAGAATTGTGCGAGAAGGCCCAATAACAAAGGAAGAAATTGAACATTTTATTCGTCTGCCTCGGTAATAGCTGTCGGAGTCCTATGGCCGAAGGCTTATTTAACAAAATGGCTTCCGAGAAAGGACTTTCAGGAATGGCAAGCTCAGCCGGTCTTGCCGCTTTTGAAGGCTCAGAAGCGGCAGCAAACGCGGTTTCGGTTATGGCTCAAAACGGAGTTGATATAACCAAGCATAAAGCCAGGTTACTTGATGAGGAAATGCTTAAAGCAGCGGATTTGGTGCTGGTAATGGAAGGCTCACAAGTTGTAGCCATACCCGAAATTTATCAAGAAAAGGCCCACTTGCTCAGTTCATATGCCTCGGGCGCTGATGAAAACATTTTTGACCCCATCGGCGGCGACTTAGATACCTACAAAGAGTGCGCTAACCTGATAGAGCGGCATTTGGCCAAACTGGTATCTGTTCTGCTAGAATACTCTTGATGAAGATAAGCATTGGCTCGGACCATGCGGGCTTTGAACTCAAAAAAACTCTGGCCGAGTGGCTATCCCAACAAGGGCATGAAATAAATGACAGGGGCACTTTTTCGCCTGATTCGGTTGATTACCCTGATTTTGCCGTTTCGGTTGCTAAAGATGTTTCAGAGGGAGCTTCCCAGAGGGGGATTCTTGTTTGCGGCAGCGGCATCGGCGTTAGCATAGCGGCTAACAAAGTTAAGGGAATAAGAGCGGCTAACTGCTATAATGAGGAGATTGCCGCTTTAAGCCGGGCTCATAACGATACCAATATATTGACACTGGGAGCCAGGTTTTTGAATGACGATTTAGCCTTGAAAATAACTCAAGTTTGGCTGGAAACACGGTTCGAAGGCGGCAGACACCAAATACGAGTGGAAAAAATAACTAGATTGGAAAAAGATGGATAAGATTTTACGTAAACACGATCCGGAAATTGAAGCAGCCATAACGGCCGAGCTAAAGAGACAGCAAAATAATCTGGAGCTGATTGCCAGCGAGAATTTCGCTTCCGTTGCCGTGCTCGAAGCGGCGGCAACGGTTTTAACCAACAAATACGCCGAAGGCTATCCCGGCCGGCGCTATTACGGCGGCTGCGAGCATGTAGATGTGGTCGAAAGTTTGGCCATCGAGCGGGCGAAGAAGCTTTTCGGAGCCGGTCATGCCAATGTCCAGTCGCACTCCGGGGCCACCGCTAATATGGCCGCTTACTTTGCCGCCGATTTAATACCGGGCAGGGAAGGCGATAATATCCTGGGTTTAAGCTTGGCTCATGGGGGTCACCTCAGCCACGGAAGCCCGGTTAACCTTAGCGGAAAATACTATAACTTTATTTGGTACGGGGTCAGGGAAGAAGACGAGATAATCGATTATGAGCAAGTGTTTAACCTGGCCAAAAAACACAAACCCAAAGTTATCTTAACCGGCGCTACCGCTTATCCCCGGATAATAGACTTCAAGCGTTTTAAAGAAATCGCCGACGAAGTTGGCGCTCTTTTAATTGTAGATATGGCTCACATTGCCGGGTTAGTGGCGGGCGGAGCCCATCCGAGCCCGGTGCCGGTAGCCGATTTTGTAACCAGCACTACCCACAAGACACTAAGGGGCCCGAGAGGCGGCTTTATTCTTTGTCCGGAGGAGAGAGCGACTAAGATGGATAAGGCGGTTTTTCCGGGGACTCAAGGCGGACCCTTAATGCACGTTATTGCAGCTAAGGCGGTAGCCTTTAAAGAAGCCATGAGCGATGACTTTAAATCGTATGCCCAGCAAATCGTCGCTAATGCCAAGGCATTAGCCGGAAAAATCGAGCAATCGGGTTACAGGCTGGTTTCCGGCGGCACCGATAATCATCTGCTTCTGGTAGATTTAAGTGCGAAGAATATCACCGGTTTGGATGCCCAGAACGCCTTGGACTGTGTGAATATAACGGTCAATAAAAACACCATTCCTTTCGAGAAACTAAGTCCTTTTGTAACCAGCGGCATCAGGGTCGGCACGCCGGCCGTGACGACCCGGGGCCTGAAAGAAGAGCAAATGGAGAAAATCGGCGAGTTAATCGTTACGACTCTTGATAATATGGGCGATGAAACGGTTTACGGCAAGGTTAGAGCGGAAGTTGCTAAATTAGTTAGCGCTTTTCCGCTCTATAAGGAACTAGAAGAGAGGTTGTAGGGGCGGACCCCTGTGTCCACCCTCTGTAATTATGGCTTACCACAAAATAGACCACCCGCTTGTTGCTCATAAGCTAACCTTGCTGCGAAATAAGCACACCGGCACTAAAGATTTTCGGATTTTAGTCGGTGAGCTGGCGTCCATATTGGCTTACGAAGCCAGCAAGGGGTTCAAGCTCAAGGAAGTTGAAGTCGAAACGCCTTTCCAGAAAACTCAGGGGGCATCACTAACAGGCAAAAAAGTCGGCATAGTAGCTATTTTAAGGGCCGGTTTGGCTATGGTTGACGGAGCCCTGCACCAATTTCCCAATGCTAAAGTGGGCCATTTCGGCCTTCGAAGAGATGAGGAAACGCTCGAGCCCACCCAGTACTACGCCCGTTATCTCGACAATCTTGATACCCGCAACCTGCTGGTAGTTGACCCGATGCTGGCAACCGGCGGCACGGCCATTGCCGCCATAGACCTTTTAAAAGAGCGCGGCGCCCAGAACATCAAGTTGCTTAACATTATTGCTTGCGAGCAGGGCGTGGAAAATTTAATGAAGAGCCATCCCGATATCGAAGGATTTGCTTGCGCAATCGACCCCATTTTGAACGAAAACGGCTATATTTTGCCCGGTTTGGGCGACGCCGGCGACAGGATCTTCGGAACGGTTTAGACCTTTTTGATAGCGAACATGAGCTCGGCTTCTACAGCCACTTGACCGTTAACGCTTACGCTGGCTCTGGATTTACCGATAGGACCCTTGATTTTGGTAAGCTCACCCTCTATTTGAAGCGTATCGCCCGGTTTTAATTCCTTCTTAAACCTCACTGAATCGATTCCTGCAAAAAAAGCGGTTTTTCCCTGGTTTTCAGGTACCGATAGCATTACTACCGCTCCGAGCTGGGCCATCGACTCGACAGCCAGCACTCCGGGAAGGACCGGATAACCGGGAAAGTGGCCCTTGAAAACCTCGAAGCCCGGCTCTAATTTCCATTCTCCGGTTGCCTTAACACCCGGTTCAAGGCTCGTAACCTTATCCAGGAAAAGAAAAGGATACCTGTGGGGGATGATTGCTTTTATTTGCTCTTTATCTAATTGCATAAGCCTTAGGTGTTAATTATACTTAATAAATAAGCGCTTTCAATCGCAATCGTAACTATAGCTAACATTGCAGCAACAACTATGAAAAAAATTTTTGTTTTTCTTTTAAGTTTATTCCTGATATCGGCAGCTTCCCCGGCTGTTGCCGTAGTACATAACATTCCCTTAATTAGCCGCGATGATATTATTGCTTATGCTGAGTCAGGTGTGGGCAGTCCTTATGTTTGGGGCGGGGACAAGTGGGACCCCAACAACCGCAAATGGGGCGGCGCTGACTGCTCTGGGTATGTGCTAAAAGCTTGGCAGATTCCCTATGCAGCTGCCTATACCGAAAGCGTCGGTCACCCCTACAATACTTACAACTTTTACTACGAACAAACGCACTGGTATCCGATTGAGCGCGACGAATTACAAAAAGGTGATATGTTAGTTTACCGCGACAAAAGCGGTGGTCACTCCGTTATATATCATTATGGCGATAAATGGGGCAATGCGGTTGTGTATGAAGCACGCTCTAAAAAGACGGGAATTGTTCACGCGATGCGCTACATTCCCAGCTACTTTGTAGCCCGGCGCCGCCATAATTTAGTCGACTCCCAGAATCAGTTAATGGCTACCGTTAAGCGCGAGAACGGTACTTTTATACCGGCGCAAGCCGATACCGCCGCCGCGCCCAGTTTGCTTTTTGAATATTTCGGGCAGAACGACACCTTAAAAATACGTAATGCCGATTCCGGTTTTGCTACGCAGGTAAACGCCAATTTAATTAACTCTTCGTTGCTTCAGAGCCGGAGCGCAGTTATTAATCCTCTCTGGCTGAATGAGCAGCCGGGCGGCTGGAGCCAAAACGCTTATATGAATTTGGCAAGCGGCGGCCAAAATATTTATGCTTCGCGTCAGACACCAGAAGGCTATGCTTACCCGGCCAAAACCGATAAAATGCTCTCGGCCGCTAATTTTATCGATTATTTCGAGCTTAGAAATGACGTACTTTATATCACGAACCCTAATCCGGTGGGGGTTGTGGCTGCTGTTTACTTGATGAACGACGGCAAAGTTTACAACCGCCAAGTTGTGAAAGTGGCGCCTACTTCGGTTAAGACGGTTCACTACAAAAGAAGCCGCTTGAAAAAGCGTTTGAAGGTGGCTTTTGTCAGGGTAAATGCCAAGGGCGGCCGCATTTTCGTCAGCAAGAAAACCGCCGCCGCTTATTTTCTCTCGGCTCAGCCGCTTTTTAAGCTCAGCCGTCTGCTTTATCTGCCTAATTTTGCGCCGTCCAGAAATTTGCTATATGTAGCTAATCCCGGAAACAAAAAGGTTAGTTTATCTGTCAGGTATGTGGCCGATAATAAAACCCATTTTATTAAGCGCTTAAGCATAAAGCCCCGTGATGTTACGGTAGTTGATGAGCGAAAACGCCTCAAGCAGCTGGGGGAAGTTTTACTTAAGATAAGAGCCAGCGGCAATGTAGTGGCCACCAGAAAGAGCGCTTATAAGACATTCGAGCCGGCCGAGCCCATTTCGGCGGCCGCCAAGACTTTGTACGTTACCAGCTTTACGCCGGCCAAAGAGTTTCTCTACATCATCAATCCGGTTGGTTTTCAGCAAAACGTCCAGGTTAACGTATTTGCCGATGGGAATTTGGTTTACTCGGGCCCCTACACTTTAAATTCTAACAGCTGGCAGGTGATTGACTTCTCGCAAACAGCCGCTGCCCCTTATGCAAACACCTATGTTCAAATTGTTGGCAGTTTGTAGGCTTCCAGCGTTTCCTTGGCCATTTTTTCCCAAGAGAATTTTTTTACTTGTTTGAGTCCTTTTTTGATTAGTTCTTCTCTTAGCGTATTATTAGTTAATATCTTCTTCAGAACTCTGGCCATATCGTTAACGTTTTCCGGGTCAAAATAAAGAGTGGCATCGCCCAATACTTCAGGAAGCGAGGATGCCTTTGAGGCAGCTACCGGCAATCCGAACTGCAGAGCTTCCAAGGCTGGAAAGCCGAACCCTTCATTTAGCGAAGGAAAGGCAAAACAAGCGGCATTTTTGTAGAGAGAAACTAGCTGGCCGTCGTCGACAAAACCGGTAATAATAACTCTTTCCGATAGGTCTAGGCTCTCGACCTTCTCTTCCAGTTGTTTATAAAATTCATTCTTTTCTCCAACCAGAACACAATTGACGTCTTCCAGATATAGTAAGGCCTCTACTAATCTCTCCAGATTTTTGTGAGGGTAAGCGTTGCCGGTGTAAAGAATAAAAGGCTTTTTTACATCCAAGGCTTCCAAACTTCCGGGCTTTTCCGGTGTCTGGGCTAATTCATTCGGCACCCCCGCGTAAGTCGGGATAATCTTTTCCTTGGCTATCCCCAGACGTCTGCGGATTTCTTTTTTTGTAAAATCGGAAAGGGTGAGAATTTTCAGCGATTTTTCGGCCGCGTGTTTTATTACTTTTTTATAAGCAAAATATTTGAGTCCGTAGGCAAGACTTTTTCCGCCTCCGGCGGTTTTGTACTTATCGACCGTTAAGTCGTGGATCGTAACAATAAATTTATCGTTATAAAAAAGAGGTACGTTAAAATGAGGAAAATGCATGATATCAGGGCACTCTTTCTTAATAATTCTAGTGAATTTCGTTTGCTCGCCAAAACTGTTCCAGGGGAAATCGGCTAAAACTTTACTAAAATTGGCCGCCGGAAATTCATAATTTTCGAAATCGTTTTTTTGCAGAAAAAGAGCATAGCGGTTTTCCGTATCGATTTTGGCCAGATTTTCCACCAAATTGGAGACATAGCGGCCGACGCCGCTGGCTTTTATCATTCTGCAATCGATTCCGATTTTCATGACAGACAACTTTCGTAAACTTTCAGAACGGCCGCTGCCATAGCTTCGAGGGAAAACTGGGAGTTTACCCGTTCTTTTCCCGCTTCTCCGAGGTCTTTTCGCATTTTCGGGTCATTGAGTAATTTGTTAATCGCTTCCGCCAAAACCGGACTGTTCTTAGGCGGAACAATGAGTCCGGTCTTGCCGTGAAGGTTGGCATACGGTACTCCGGTCGGCAAATCGGTGCTTACCACCGGCTTGCCGCAGGCCTCCGCTTCCAGTTGCACCAAGCCGAACGCTTCACTGGAGGCAATCGATGGTAATACAAATACATCGCAAGCGTAGTACAGAGCCGGCAAATCTTGCTCAGCAATCTTACCTAAAAAAATAATTCTTTTAAAAACGCCGAGAGCATTAGCTTGATTTTCAAGCCTGGAGCGCTCATTGCCCTCGCCGGCCAGAACCAACGTCCCGTCAATATCTTTCATGGCTTCTACCAGGTAACTTAATCCTTTATAGTAGGCCAGGCGGCCGGTAAAAAGGATAATGTTTTTATTGTTGAACCGCTTACGAAAACCGGCGGCCTTTTTTTCAATCTGCGGCGAAAACATAAAACGGTTTGTATCTATCCCGAAAGGGATTACTTGGCATTTGCTTCGGAAATGTTTCAATACGGGTGAATTTGCTATTAGGTTTGGCGAGGAGACCAGGATCTTATCGGCCTTTTTCAGGAATCGCATCATCAAAGGCCTGTAAAGCGCCAGCAACTTTTTTTGACGGACGATATCGCTATGATAGGTGACTACGAGCTTTCCGTTTGTTTTGGTAAGGAGATAAGATAATTCGCCGGGCGGATAAGGGAAGTGAAAATGGAAAATATCCGGCTTCGCCCGCCTTAGCCGGCACCCGAAAGTAGGAGCAATGGGCGCTGAAGAAATGCTCCCTAAGCTGGCAATCTTAGTTACTTCGATTCCGTTAATCGTTTCCGTAACCGTTTTAAAGCGGTTATTGGCAACCAGCACCCTGAAATCAACTCTATCGGCGAGCGCTTCAGCCACATCTTGAACGTGTTTTTCAACCCCGCCGATATGGGGATAATACAGCTTATTAACCTGCAGTACTTTAATCTTATCGTTTTTCAAAAAATTTCTTTTCGCTTTTATTTTACATTTTACTTCAACCAAAAATAGTTTGCCTGCCCGCTAGCCTCACTGGATATCAGCGTAGGCAGGCGGGTAACTTAAGAGGTTGGCTATGCGTAGCAGGCTTTTTAAATGAAGCGGTTTATTATAAACTTAACTACGTGCTTGACCTTGAAGAGGAGTGAAACGAGATTCCAAAGCGATTATGGGTTGTTTTATCAATAATTTATGATTTATTTGCCGTAAATATTGCAATTATTGCTTCATTTTATCTGCGGTTCCTGGGAAAGCCGCCGGCTTTTAACTTCGACGCCTACACCAAATTGGCACTTGTTATAACTTTTATTTATCTTTTATCCGCTTATTTTTCCAGCGTCTATACTATTGAAGAACTATTAGGCTCCGGGCTTTTCGAGCCTGTCTTGAAAGCGGTCACGATTACCTGGCTCATTCTGGCTTTTGTTATTTGGTTTTACAGGGCTTTCACTTTTCCCCGAATTGTTTTCGCCGGTGGCTGGCTACTGGCCATTGCCTTTATCTATAGCTGGCGGTTTGCAAGTTTTAACTTATTAAAAATTAACTTGCCGGAGGCGCGGATCCTTATAGTCGGCACTAAGCCCATAGCCGCCGATATCATAGCCAAACTTAAAGAAAGCATTTTCGGTTACCACCTGGTCGGTATCGTATCCGATGAGAGCCCTGAAGGACTCTTTGCCGGTGTTCCGGTGATAGGTAAAACTGCCGATATCGTTAATTTGCTCGAGGAGCACTCAGTTAACAGAATGATTATTACCAGCTCTTTATCAACTAAGGTTTTCGAGAAATTAGCTGAGTCAGGATTGCAGAACCTTAAAATAGAAGTTGTCCCCGACCTATATGAGATACTGGTTGGCAAGGTTGATTACAATACTTTGACCGATATACCTCTTCTTGAACTAACAAGTATCAGCGTCAAGTCCTCTTATGTTTTATTGAAGCGTCTGGGGGATATTGTTTTCGCGGCTGTGCTGCTCACAGTTTCTTTTCCGCTGGTTATTTTACCGGCGGTAATTCTAATAAAACTCACTTCAAAGGGCCCCATCTTTTTTAAGCAAGAAAGAGTAGGGAGAGAGGGCAAGGTCTTTAGAGTAGTTAAGTTGAGGACAATGTATGATGATGCCGAAAAGGAGACCGGGCCGACTTTGGCCAAAGCCAAAGATAAGCGCATAACGCCAATCGGCCGTTTTTTGCGCAAATACCGGCTGGATGAGCTGCCGCAAATGGTAAATATTATTAAAGGACAGATGAGTTTTGTGGGTCCGAGGCCGGAGAGACCGGAATTCGTTGGCGAGTTTAACGAGAAAATACCGGGCTACGCCAGCCGCTTAAAGCTGCAGCCGGGGGCAACCGGATTGGCCCAAATCAGCGGCAATTATACGACGGATGCGGCCAATAAACTTAAATATGACCTGTTTTATCTGTACCACCGCTCTCTTCTGCTGGATTTGAAAATAATCTTCAAAACAATCAGGGTTATGATCTCCGGAACCGGCTCCCACTAACAATGTGACCAGAGATTCTTCGCCTTGATTAGCAGATGGCTCAGAATGACATTTGTCATCCTGAGGAGGCCAAAGGCCGACGTGAGGATCTCAGGTCACACTGGCCATCGTGATATACTGTTGTTTAAAATGCAAGCTAAAAGAATCAATTTGCAAACAATCGCCCTATTGCTTCTGATTGCTTTTGTATTGATACAGGGCATTTTTTTTATCAGGATTTTCCCTGTCTATCATATTCCCGACGAGGAGCAGTATGTCAGCAACCTGATAACTCTCAATAGAGGGCAAGTACCCTATTTCACCGCTAAATCTCATTCAGGTCACCCTATACTTTACGAGCTTATTCTTTATCCGTTTTACAAAACATTGCCCCAGGCCTTCTTTTTTACAGTTGCCAGGTTTATTAGCCTGACTTTTTTTATGCTGGCCTTAATTCTCGCCTTTTTTATTGCCAAGCATCTTTTTCCCGACTCGCCATATTTGCCCGTGTTTATAGTTGGCCTTATTGCCTTTAACCCGCAAGTTGTTCTTATTTTCAGCTCCGTAAATAGCGATAGCTTGTTGATGATGCTTATTACGGCTTTCGTATTGATGGCGGTAAAAATGCGGGACAAAAGACTAATTATCTACGATTACGCCTATTTAACCCTAGTGCTGCTGGCCGGTTTTTTAACCAAGGAAAGGTTTGTTATTATCCTGCCTGCCTTACTTTACTTTACCGGTTATAAGGCTCTCAATTTTTTCCGGCAGAAAAGAAAAAGCGGCCGTTTGTTATATTTCGGAGTGGCTGCTTCTGTACTTTCAAGCCTGCTGTTTTTCGCTTTTATTTCGGTATATCTGAGCCGGGAGATTGGACTTTTTAACCAGGCCTCCTCTCTTCATTTAAGCGGGCTGTTCAGAATCTTTTCGCAGCTTTGGTGGTCGCCGTTCGGCTTGCTCCAATACGCATTACCTGTTTGGATTTATCTGGTGCTTGCTTTAATTGTAGCGGTGGCCCTTGCCGGGCTGATTTGGCATTTTTTATCAAGAGAGACCTCTTCCACTGCAAATAACTGGCTTTTTGTGTTTATAGCGGCAACATTAATGATGGGCGCCTCTATTTTGATTTACGAAATAAAGACAGGCACCGGCCAGGGGAGGCATGCTTTTGCCATTATTGTCCCTGTTTATGTGCTTTTTGCAGCCGGCCTGGACAGCCTCGGCAAGAAACTGAAAATTCAAAAAGTTTTTCTGCCGGCCGTCCTTTCCGTGCTGTTCATCGTTAATCTATATTCGTTACTTTTCGGGACCGGGTGGTTAGTTGGCTAAATTCGAAGTTAAAGCAGTTTTAATAACGATTATTGTAAGTCTGGTTCTGCTTATGGCGGCTCTTGTTGTCTTTCCCCTTAATGCTGTTGACATAAAGCAACTTAGCGGTCCGAGAAGCAAGCCGATGGGCGGCTATCCGTTTGGGATGCAGCTTATAAAAGGCCGGATTGTCAGGCAGACCTTCAAGCCGAATGCTTCGAACATTTCCGGTTTCGCCGTATTTCTGAATAATATCCGGCGGAAAAAAGCCGAGGGTTACGTCAGCTTCCGGTTGCAAGTTAAGGAAGGCAGCCGGTTTAAAACGCTATTTGAGGCTAAAAAGGAGGCCGCTCCAATCGAGCTTGACAGCATTATCCCCTTTTATTTTCCCAGCATAAAAGTTAAGCCTGGCAAAGTTTACGCCATCGAAGTAACAGAGAATGCCAAGCAAGTCGGTTTGAGCACTTGGGCCAGTTTTAAGGACTCTTATGAAGGCGGAAAAGCTTTCCTTGACGGCAAGCCCTCCAAAGGAGACTTGGTCTTTTTGACTTATTATCAAGCAAGTTTTATTAAGCCTAGTTTATTAGGGCAGATTCTATTAATAGCCGGTTTGGGAGTGGCGGTAATCGCAATATTTTCAATCATTAATATTCGGCTAACTTCTTAATTTGTTATAGACATCCAGTGTTTTCTGAGCGGTTTGCTTCCAAGTAAATTTCTTCGCTTGCTGTATTCCTTTTTGGCTTAAATCTTTGGCTAGCGTGTCGTCGTCGAGGATCTTTTTAATGGCTTCGGCTATCGCTCTTGTTTCTAGCGGATTTACCAAAAGAGCAGCCTCCCCTGCCACTTCCGGTAAAGACGAGGTATCGGAACAAACTACCGGCGTTCCGCAAGCCATAGCTTCAAGCGGCGGCAATCCGAAACCTTCATATAGAGACGGATAAACAAAAACAGAGGCACCGCTATAAACTGCCGGCAGGTCGTTATCATCAATATGACCAGTGAGCATTACTTCTTCCGCTATATCCGGATTATTGAGCTCTTCAAAAAAGTCCTTGTAGCGCCAGCCTTTTTCACCGGCAATCACCAGTTTATGTTCAAAGCTTTTGTCTTTTTTAAGCTCAAGAAAAGCTTGCAGAAGCCTTTTTAAGTTTTTTCTGGGCTCGATTGTGCCCAAGGCGAGGACATAATTTTCTGGAAGCTGAAACCTTTCTTTAGCCTCTTCTATTTTTTGAGCGGCAGCGGGTTTGAATATTTCATCCACTCCCAGGTGAACGACAAAGATTTTTTCCTCTTTTATTCTTAACAGGTCTATAACATCATTTTTACTCGAGTCAGAGGTGCAAATAATAGCCTTAGCATTTTTGGCGGACAAACGGGCCAAGGATTTCATATTGGTTCTATTTTTCCAGGTAAAAAATTGGGGAAATTTCAAAAATACTAGGTCCTGAATCGTTATTACGCTTGGTTTTTTGGCCGAAGCCGGCCACATAAAATCAGGCGAGTGAAAAATGTCGGCTTCTTTAATAAAAGAGTCGGCGGTTTTATGGATGAGCCTCAGCAAAAACAGAAGAGTTTTTAGGCTTTGGGGCTGGTAGTCATAGAGTCTGAAGTCGCAATCGGCGTCCTTGACAGCAACGGGTATGTTAAGCAAGGGAGCTAATTTTCTTTGGTCATTACCGAAAAAAGAGTACAAAAGGTAGTGATTTTCCCGGTCGATTTTGAGCAAATTGAGAACTAAGTTTTTCGCATACCGGGCGATGCCGGCTTTTTGGTTTACTACTGAAGTTACATCAATACCAATGTTCATGGAATTAAGATACCAGAATTAGAACTTACTTACGATTCGATAGTATCAAGAGTGGTTGTTTTAAGGGAGATTTTTTGTTTTAGTTCGCTTTTGAGCTTGCTTATGTGCTCGACCGGAGTAGGATCCACTTCTCTTAGAATTGCCAGGTAGGCGCTAACAAAGTCGCCTAAATAAATAAGACCGAGCATTTTTTCCATTTGCGAGTCGCCTACGCAGGCGATTTCCAAAAGTTTTTCTTCATGAGGTTTCATCAGTTTCAGGGCGATGCTGTTAGCAATAAGCGAATCGGCGTGTTCATCAGGGTTTTTAAGGTAAACAATAATACTTCCGGCCAGTTCGGAAGCGCTCATTATTTCGTTATGAGCAAGCTCCGGGAAGACATTACTGAAGGCCATGACCTTAGAGTTTTCATTAAGTTGCGTCTTCCACCGGCCAGCGGTGGCCAGCCCCAGACTTTCGGAAGCGTAAATCAGCGGCAGGTGATCAAGCAGCTTTAAAGCGATGTTTTTGGCTTGATTAACTTCAGTTGGAGCATCCGGCCCATATTTTTCCTTTAAGCTGTGCAAAAGCTTAACTGTTTTAGCCACAATTTCGTGAGCATCATCGATCAGGTGGACTTTTTGCAAGCTGCCGAAAGTTGCGCCTATTAGCAAACCTAAAGCCGCTCTAGGTTGAAAACCCTCTGGAAGTTTAACGATTACATTTTTGTTTTGCGCTGAAAGTTTCTCAAGATTTCCGCCCGAAGTAATAGCAATGACCCGGGCTCCTCTTTTGACAGCCTCTCTGTAGCAATCGAGCGTTTCCTTGGTGTTACCGGAGTAGCTAAGGGCTACGCATAGCGTATTTTCATCAATAAAAGCCGGTAAAGTGCTTTTTTTGATTACTAATGCGGGGAAGTTCCAATGATGCGATAATTTTTGGCAGACGATTTCACCGGCTACGGCCGAGCCGCCAAGGCCGAAAAAAATCACCGATTTTATATTTTCAGCTTCGGTAGCGCTCTTAACGCCGGCCACAAATGCTTGTTCCAAATGAAAAGGCATTTCGCAGATATTTTGAAGCATTTGGCTGGAATCGATTTGACTTACCGAAGCGCTGTCGTCAAGATTTCTTAAAGACATATCCTCTATTTAAGCACGTTATCAAGCGTTTGTCAATTGAGTGACCAATTCATCACCACAAGTAAGCAACCGGTTGACCTCTTCCGAATTGTCCGCTTCGGCATAAATCCTGACAACGGATTCGGTGCCGGAAAGGCGGAACATCAGCCAACTGCGGTCCTCAAATTCGTACTTATAACCGTCCTGATTCAAAAGTTGCCGTAGGTTTTTATTAACCAATTTGGCGATATTGTAATCGTGGAGGTGTTTGTAGAGGTTTTCTTTCGAGGAAGGCTCGATTATCTTATCGATGCGGTGATAAGCAAAATGCCCGAATTTGGCATAAATTACCTTGATAAGCTCGTTAATTGTTTTACCGGTCTCGGCCATCAGCTCGGTCAACATCAAACCGATAAGCATACCGTCACGTTCGGGAATATGGCCCTTTATGCCGATTCCGCCGCTTTCCTCGCCACCGATAAGGATATCCTTTGTGAGCATCAAATTACTGATATGTTTGAAGCCGATTGGCGTCTGGATGACTTCAAGGCCGTAAGCGTTGGCCATAATATCGACCAGGCTGGTAGTTGAATAAGTTTTGGCAACAACTCCCCGTCTTTTTTTGTGCTCTACCAGGTAATAAAGCAATAAGGCAAATATTTGGTGAGAGTTAACGAAGTTGCCTTTCTCGTCGATTACCCCGCTTCTGTCGGCATCGCCGTCCAGCGCCAAACCGATATCGGCTCCGCTTTCAAGCACTTTTTCCTTCAATTCCTTCAAATTCTCTCCGATGGGCTCGGGGTGCAATCCGCCGAAATCGGGGTTATCTTCCCCGTGGATTTCTTCCACCTCGAAGCTGTAACTTTCCAAAAGTTCCTTAAAATAACCACGGCCGGCGCCGTAAAGCGGATCAGCCACGATTTTCAAGCCGGTGTCGTGTAATTTCTCCTTGGGAACGACTTTCCCCAGGTGATTGAAATAGCTGTCTTTGGCGTCAAAAGTCTTGCATGGCAGGGGATTATGAAATTTATGTTCGGCAAGTGGCTGGTTGTTGTTAAGATAGGGCTCGATAGCGGCAATTTGCTCGGCGGAGGCCGAACCGCCTTGGGCGTTTTTTATCTTAAAGCCGTTGTAGTAATAAGGGTTGTGGCTGGCCGTTATAACGATTCCGGCGTCGGCGCCTTTATCGGTTATCGCATAAGAAAGAAACGGTGTAGGCAAAAACCGGTTTGCTATTTCAACGTTGAGGCCTTCTTGAACGGCTATATGAGCGGAATAAGCGGCAAATTTATCGGACAAAAAACGAGTATCAAAACCTATTAGGACCTGTGGCTTAGGTTTTTCTTGCTTCAGGTAAGCGGCCAGTCCTTGAGTAAGCTTGCCTACGGTCTGAAAATCAAAGCCATCGGCGATTATCGCTCTATAACCGTCTGTTCCAAAAGAAAACATGTTAAAACCTGATTTGTTCTTTGTCTATATTGGCTTGGGGAGAGAGTTTTATGCCTTTCATTAATATGTTCCTCGAGCCGACGCTGACTTCATCCCCCAGCACCGAGAGGCCTTCGACATGAACCTCATCCCCCAATGAAACGCCCTTGGCTAAAATGCTGTTTTTGACCACGCAGTTCTTGCCGACGGTGGAGTCATCAAAAATTATGCTGTCGTAGATTTTGGCGCTCGGCTGGATATGGCAGTTGTTTCCGATAGTCGTATAGCTAAAGATTATGGCGTTATCTTCGATTACACAGTTGTCGCCGATTGTTGTCGGACCGAAAAGAGTCGCCTTCTCGCTTATTTTGCATCCCTTGCCGGCAAACACGCCTGGCTTTATTTCTTCCCCGGGAAAAGGATAGTTAAGGCGGCCTTCCAGGATGTCATGGTGGGCTTTCAGGTAATGGCTCGGGCTGCCGATATCTTTCCAGTAACCGCTGAAGGGAAACCCGAATATGGGCTCGTTGTTCTTAAGAAGGGTGGGGAACAGTCCCCGCTCGAACGAATAATTTTCTCCTTCGGGAGCGTATTTCAAAACCTCGGGCTCTATCAGATATATGCCCGCATTTATCCAGTGAGTGGTTACCTCATCAAAACTGGGCTTCTCCAAAAATTCCGTAACCCGGCTATC
>Ga0214473_10000828_pt1 | contig 42250 bp, 36 predicted proteins | sample RVTome_7_FD_203509 | JGI IMG/M metagenome (GOLD analysis project Ga0214473, IMG submission 203509) | Soil microbial communities from uranium-contaminated site in the Upper Colorado River Basin, Wyoming, United States - RVT98D197 | ecosystem: Environmental > Terrestrial > Soil > Contaminated >...
CTTCGCCCGTCCCGCCTCGGGAGGCAGCGTCAGTTCCTCGCGCACCCGATCGACCGGAGCGATCGACGGCGGTTCCGTGGCGTAGTCGGGCTTCGCCGGCGCGCCTGGAGCTGGCTTTCCCGCATGCAGCGCAACGGGCGAGCCCGCGGGGGGCCGCGCTGCCGGCTCGGGTGCGGGCTTGGCGTGGGTTGCGGCCGTCGCTGCCGCCGAGGCTGCAGGCTGCGCCGGGGCAGCGGGCGCGGGCGGCGCGGCGGGCGCGGGCTTCGCGTGAGGCGCGGGCTCGTGGTCGTGGAGGACGATCGGCTCGGACTCGAGGTTCAGCACCACGGCGTCGCCCAGCGTGGGCGCGGGCACGTTGGTCGCGAGCAGCTTGGCGGTGTTCTTGGATCCGGGCGGCCCCAGGAAGATGCGGTCGCCGTCGGCCAGGACGCGCTCGCCGGCGAGGCGCTCCCCATTCACGTAGGTCCCGGTCTCGCTCCCGGCATCGGCCACGACCAGGCCGCGCAAGTCCCACACCAGGCGTGCGTGGACCGCCGCGATGTTCTGCAGATCGAGCTTCAGGTGGGCGCTGGGGCCCGAACCGAGCAGACGCTCGCCGGCGGCGTCGAGGTGCAGCGTCGCGCCATCGTGGGGCCCGCCAAGCACGGTCAGGGTCGGTCGGCTCTGGGTCACCGTTTCCGCTCCGAAAGGGAAGCGCGCCGGGCAGGGGATGTCTCGTGTTTCGAAGCGGATTCAAACACGGGCCTTGCGAGGTGTCAACGTCGTTGACAGCCTCGCGCGCGAGGTGCTAGCGTCAAGCTCCTCACCTCCCATGCAGCCGAAGACCGCGGCGGCCGGCGCCCAGGCGGAAGCTCCTTCCGAGCCGGTGCTGCGCCGGCTGCGGGTTTCGATGATCCAGCGCGCCACGCTGACCGTCTCGGGACACGAAGAGCCCGTGTTCACGATGGACGTGGGCCTGTCCGGCGTCTTCGTCGAGCGGGAAGCGCCACTGCCTGTGGGCGAGCAGGTGGGGTTGAGCTTCCCGCTGCCGGGCAACGCGATCCCGGTCTCGGCTCGCTGCCGCGTGGCCTGGCGGCATGCGCCGGGCACCCCGCTCGTCTCCAAGTCGCTGCCCGCCGGGCTCGGCCTCGAGTTCGTCGCGATCTCCGAGCTCGATGGCACGCGGCTGCGGGAGCTGCTGCTCGACCACTGGCGCCGCGACCCGCGCGCGCGCCAGTTCGCGCGGCAGTGGCCGGAGGACGCGGAGGACTACGGACCGTGAAGGCGTTTTCCGCAGCGGAGGCTTTCCCTGGGGCAACCTGTGCGGTCGGCGCCGAAGCGCCGATTCACTCGGCGCGAGGCGCATTGCTGACGCCTGGGCCGGAGCGAGGACGCCAATGAAGACCATCGGCCCTCTGGTCTCGGGGCGCGAGACCTACTTCGTGCGCGCGGACCAGACGATCCGCGCGGTCGCCCGCTACATGGCGGAGCGCCGCGTCGGAGCCGTGTCGGTGCTCGAGGGCGACCGCCTGATCGGCATCGTCTCGGAGCGCGACATCATGACCCGCGTTGTGGCCAAGGGCCTGGATCCCGATGCCACACACGCCGGCGAGATCATGACGCGGGGGCTGGTGGTGGCTTCGGCTTCCGAGTCCCACGAGGACGGCTTGCGCAAGATGAAGCAGGCCGGCTGCCGCCACCTGCCGGTGGTGGAGGGTGACCGCCTGATCGGTATGGTCTCCCAGCGCGACCTGCTCCAGGTCGACCTCACCGAGAAGGACGAGGAGATCCGCTGGCTCAACGCCTACATCCACTACGTGCCGCCCGGACGGGAGGGAACCTCCTAGTTGGTCCGCGTTCGGGTCGTTCTGGTCCGCCCCGAGACGCCTGCGAACGTCGGGGCCACGGCGCGCGTGATCCGCAACACCGGCCTTTCGTCCCTGGCGCTCGTGGCGCCGGGAGACTGGCGGACCGTCGAGTGCTGGCGCACCGCGTGGGGCGCCCACGAGATCCTCGAGCAGGCCGAGGTCTTCGCGGACCTGGCTTCGGCGCTCCGCGGCTGCGCCTACGTCGCGGGCCTGTCCGGGCGTCGCGAGCCCGGCGCCGCCAGCCTGGACGTCCGGGACATGGCGGCCGAGGTCGCCGCGCTGGCGGACGGCGAGAGCGCGGCCCTGGTCTTCGGTCCCGAAACGGCCGGCTTGACGCTCGCGGAGCTGGCGCTTTGCGGGCGGCGCGTCCGGATCCCCGCCGACCCGCAGCAGCCGTCCCTCAACCTCTCCCACGCGGTGATGGTCGCGGCGTACGAGGTCTTCCGCGCCCGGCGTCGCGGCGAGCCCGGCCCGCGCCGCGCCACGAACGACGAGAAGCAGCGGCTGCTCGCCCTGCTGCGGGAAGGCCTGCGTGCCATCGAGGCGCTGCCGACCGAGAACACCGAGGGCTACGTCGAGGAGTGGCGCGCGCTCTTCCAGCGTGCGGACCTCACGCCGAAGGAGCTACGTCTGCTCGAACACATGGCGCGCAAGATGGCGCGGCGGGGCGATGCGTGACGTGCGACGAGCAGACGCCCTTCGCCGACGTCGAGGTCGGACCGGAGGGATTCTCGATTCCGGAGCTCAAGTGGCGCGAGCTGCTGTTCGTGGGGGCGCTGCGGGCACAGGGCGACGCCTACGTGCGCGATCCTTCGCGGCCGTTGCCAGCGTTCCGTCTGCCCGACCTGTTCCCCGAGGGCGTGCGCTTCGAGGTCACGCGCGAGGGCCGGCGCGTGCGGCTCCAACGGCTCGCGTACTGAGCGCTTCCGCGCCGCTCGGGTCGCAGCGAGCCGGCCTCAGGACGCCGCGGCCGGGACGCGCCCGCGCCCCAAGCGGAGCGTCTGCGTCCGCAGCAGCGACAGCGCCAGCATCGCGAGAACCAGCAGCGCCAGGCCCACCGAAGCCCCCATCACGCCCAGGCCGGCTCGCGCCGCTGGCGCGGCGATCCCCCCGTACACGATCTCGATGTGGACCCAGTACACGAGCAAGCTGGTCTTCCCGAGCTGGCGCAGCAGGCTCGGCCAGGCGGCCCAGGGGGCCAGACCCCACGCGTACGCGCCCCCAAGTAGGAGCAGCAAGATCCCGACCTTGACCAGGAAGTAATTGGGGCTGGTCCACCAGAAGTCGTAGCGCGGATAGACCTGGGGCAGGCGGTCGAGCAGCAGGCCCAGCGGCATGGCCGCGGCGCCCGACGCCGTCAGCACGGCGATCGCTTGGCCCTCGCGGCCGGCAGCGTGTGCCCGCGCCAGCAGTAAGCCCACGGCCGCCCCTGCCCCGGTGAAACCCGCCCAGGGGAAAAGCGGAAAGTAAGCGCCGGGCACGCGGCCGCTCACATAGGCGAGCAGCGGGCGTGGAATCCAGGCGGGCCAGGCCGAATCCCACGCCAGCGGCGTGAGCAGCCCCACGCCCGCCGCCAGCGACGCCGCGGCGAGGAGCTGCCCGCGCAGGCGCTCGAAACGCAGGGCCAGGGCAGCCACGAGCAGCATCGACAACCCGATGCAGTTCAACACGTCGACGCGCAGCAGGTCCGCTGGCTTCACGAAGCCGCCGGTGGTGAACATCCACAGCCGGAACAGCGCCGCGTACGCGAGAACCTCGAGCCCCCGCTGCAGCGCTTCGCGGCGCACCCGGACCAGGCTGCGGCCCTTGCCGAGGCGACTGTGCGCCAGCAGCGCCAGGGACAGCCCGGCCAGGAACAGGAAGAGCGGAGCCGGGTAACCGCCCATCAAGCGGCTCCAGCCGTAGAACGGGGTTCGCTTGGCCTCGGGCGTGAGCCAGGAGTCGTACGCGTGGGTCTGCATCATGAGGAGCACCGCCAGGCCCCTCAACCAGTCGACGTAGCCGAGCCGGCTGCCGCTGCTCACGCTGCGCCACCACCCGAGGCCCGCCATGCTAACCCGGGACGGCGACCCGGCGACCGGCGTGTATAATCCGACATTTGGATCCCTCGGCCGGACGCCCAAGCATGACACCCCGGATCCTGCCGCGCGCCCAGCACACGGTATCCCGCAAGGACATCGACCCCGATGCCTTGAAAGTGCTGTACCGGCTGAAGAGCTATCGCTACTTGGCCTACCTGGTAGGCGGCGGCGTCCGCGACCTGCTGCTCGGGCGCAAGCCGAAGGACTTCGACATCGGCACCGACGCGCATCCGCAGCAGATCAGGAAGCTGTTCCGGAACTGCTTCATCGTCGGCCGACGCTTCCGCCTCTGCCACGTGCGCTTCGGCAGGAAGATCGTCGAAGTCTCGACCTTCCGCCGCCAAGCCGAGGCGGAGGGCGGCGACACGCTGATCCGCCGCGACAACACCTTCGGGACGCCACGCGAGGACGCCTTCCGGCGCGACTTCAGCATCAACGCCCTGTTCTACGACATCGCCACGTTCTCGGTGATCGATTACGTGGGCGGGCTCGAGGACCTCGAACGCGGCGTGATCCGGACGATCGGCGACCCCGCGGTGCGTTTGCGCGAGGACCCGGTGCGCATGCTGCGCGCGGTGGCGCTGGCAGCCCGGCTGGGCTTTGTGATCGACCGCGACACGCTCGAGGCGATCCGCTTCCTGCGCGGGGAGATCGTCAAGAGCAGCCCCGCGCGGATGATCGAGGAGGTCTACAAGATCCTGCGTCAGGGCGCCTCACGCGCCACGTTCCGCGGGCTCCACGACACGGGGCTGCTCGCGTATCTGCTCCCCGAGGCCGACCAGGCGATCCGCGACGGCGCTGAGGCGCTGCTCGCCAGCCTGGCGCGCCTCGACGAGTACCGCAACGCGGGGCTCGCGACACCCGAGGAGCTCACGAACGCCCTGCTGATGGGAACGCTGCTCGTCCCGCTGGGTGTGCCGCTGCAGCGCGTCGCGGCAGCCTCGCGGCGCGCCGCCGTGGCCGAGCGTGAGGAAGCGCCGGAGGCGAAGCAGGAGTCGCTCGACGTCGCCGCGGAGCTGGCCGCTCTCGGCGCCACCGGCGCGGACGAGCCCGAGGCGGGTGTCGCCCCGGGCAGCGCTCCGGCGCCGCTGGTGCTGCCCTTCGCGCGTCGCGACCTCGATCGGCTGCGCCTGATCCTGTTCGCGCAGCGGCGTCTGCGCGAGGTGCACCGCTCGCCTTCGGTCAAGCAACTGCTGGCCAGCCGAGGCTATTTCGACGAGGCGCTGCGCTGGATGGAGATCCACGGCGGGCCCGAAGGGCAGGACCTGTCGGCCCACTGGCGCAGCCTGGACCTGGCCGACGTCCCGCCACCCACGCCGCGCCCCGCGCCCCACGGCGGACCGCACGCAGAGGCCGTCCGCACGGGCCGAAGGCGGCGTCGCCGCCGCCGCCCGCCGCCGTCTCCGGCGACACCTGTCTAGTGACCAACCACGACCCGGGCCGGGCGACTCTCACTGTCGCTCGATGATCGCTAGCGTGGGACTCCGCATCCTGGTCACGGGCGCGTCCGGCCAGCTCGGCCGGGCGCTCGTCGAGCTGCTGGGCGAACGTGTGGCCCTCGCCGCCGGACGTGAAACGCTGGACGTGACGGACGCGGTCGCGGTGAGACGGGTTTTCGGCCAAGCCCGTCCAGACCTCGTCGTCAACGCGGCGGCTTACAACGACGTGGATGGCGCCGAAAGCCAGCGCGAGCTCGCGTTTGCGGTCAACGCCCACGGCCCGGCCCACCTGGCCCGGGTCTGCGAGGAAGCGGGCGTGCCCCTCGTGCACATCTCGACCGACTATGTGTTCGACGGAGCGCAGCGGCGCCCCTACGTTGAGGATGATCCGCCAAACCCGCTCGGCGCCTACGGCGCCTCGAAGCTGGCCGGCGAGCAGGCGGCGCTCGAGGCGGGTTGCCCGCGCCTGGTGCTGCGCACGAGCGGCGTCTTCGGCGACGGGGGCAGCCGGGTGAAGGGCGGCTCGTTCGTGGACCGCATCCTGGCGCTGGCCCGCTCCGGCCAGCCGTTGCGTGTCGTGGGCGACCAGTTGTTCTCGCCGACGTACGCCAAAGACCTGGCCGCGGCGCTGCTGGCTCTCGTGGCGCGCGGCGTCCAGGGGCTGGTCCATGTGACGAACTCGGGGAGCTGCTCCTGGCACGCGCTGGCCGTGGCGGCGTTGCGGCTTTCGGGCATCGACGCCGCGGTCGCCGAGATACACGCTGAGGAGCTCGCCCGCCCGGCGCGCCGGCCGGCCTACTCCGTGCTCTCGAACGATCGCTACCAGGCCCTGGGGCTTGCGCCGTTGCGGCCCTGGCACGACGCCCTCTCGGAGCTGCTGCGCCCATGATCCCGCTCCGCGACGACGTGCCTTCCCGCAGCGTTCCGCTCGTCAACTACGCGCTGATCGCGCTCAACGCCGGGCTGTTCCTGCTCGAGCTGGGGATGGGCCCGGGCATCGAGCGCTTCTTCTACCAGGCGGCGGTGATCCCGCAGCTCTACACAGGCCTCGACCGCTCGCTCTCGGTCCCGGAGATCGTCGTGACGACGCTCCACCCTGAGCTGGGGTTTCGCCTTCTGATCAGCATGTTCCTGCACGGCGGCTGGGCGCACTTTCTCGGAAACATGCTCTATCTCTGGATCTTCGGCGACAACGTGGAGGACCGTCTGGGCCACCTGAGATACCTGGTCTTCTACCTGCTTTGCGGGTGGGCCGCCTCCTACGCCCACATCTGGTCCGACCCGGCCTCGCAGCTCCCGTCGATCGGCGCCTCGGGCGCGATCGCCGGCGTGCTGGGCGCCTACATGACGCTCTACCCTCGGGCACGGGTGATCACGCTGCTGCCGCTGGGACTGTTCACCCAGCTCGTGCAGATCCCCGCCGTGTTCTTCCTGGGGCTCTGGTTCGTGCAGCAGTTCCTGGCGGGTGCGCTGTCGCTCGGGGCCCGCTCCGCGCAGACCGGCGGCGTCGCCTGGTGGGCGCACATCGGCGGCTTCGCCGCTGGTTTGGCGCTCGTGTGGCTCCTGGCGCGGCCCGAGCGCCGGCCTCCGGCCCGCGACGCCTGGTGGAAGGACGCCTACCGTGGCCGGCGCATCCGCGGCCTGTGATGGCAGATCGGCTGGGGAAAAGGCGTAGAAGCGAGGTCATGGCGTTTGACAGCGCGCGACCCGACCCATAGACTTCAAGATTGTCCCGCCGGGCGGTTAGCTCAGCGGTAGAGCATCGGTCTTACAAGCCGGGGGTCATAGGTTCGAATCCTATACCGCCCACCACGTAACCTCTGCTCTGGCCCCCCGCGGACGAGCCGTGCGCCACCCGAGCGGGGTGGTAGTTCAGCTGGTTAGAACGCCGGCCTGTCACGTCGGAGGTCGCGGGTTCGAGTCCCGTCCACCCCGCCATTCTCGAACAAGTTAGCGTCGTCCTGCTCCTCCTCAGGGGCGGGCGTGTCAGTAGTTCGCCATCGGTTGAGACCGTCCCCGACGGATGAAGACGAGTTCCTAGCCGAGGTCCGCTTGGAGTTCACGTTCCTCGGGCGCGGGCCAATAATACCGACGTCACTCGCGCGATGGTGCCGTGGCCACCGGCCGAGATGGCGAGGAAGAGCTCTTGTGTCGCGGCGAGACCAACTGGTCGAAGAGATCGCGGCCGTCGAGGCCCTGCTGGCGCGGCTGGCGGCCGAGGAGGGCCAAGCTCGTGGCCGACTTGCTGCCCTGAAGGCCGAGTTGGCCTCCGTCGATGGGGCCCGGGAGCAGATCAGGGTACGTCTCCCCGCGAGCCGCCCGTTGGCCACACCTACGACGCCTCAGGAGAAGGTCAAGCTGTTCCGGCAGCTCTTCAGCGGTCGGCAGGATGTCTTTCCCACGCGCTTCGTCAGCAAGAAGACGGGCAAGCCAGGCTACGCGCCAGCGTGCAGAAACAAGTTCGTCCGGGGCGTGTGCGAGCTTCCCAAGATCAAGTGCGGCGAGTGTCCGAACCAGGCGTTCGTGCCCGTTGACGATGCCGCCATCCTGGCGCACCTGCGAGGACAGCACGTGATGGGCGTGTATCCCCTGCTCGACGACGAGACCTGCTGGTTCGTGGCCGTCGACTTCGACAAGAAGAGCTGGGCCGAGGACGTGGCTGCATTCGTCGCGACCTGCCGGGATGTCGGCCTTCGCGCCTCGGTCGAACGCTCGCGTTCTGGCAACGGAGCGCACGTATGGTTCTTCTTCAGTGAGCCTATCGCCGCGGCGGCCGCCCGAAAGATGGGCTGTTACCTCATCACCGAGACCATGTCTCGCCGTCACGAGCTCAGCTTGGACTCCTACGACCGCCTCTTTCCGAGCCAGGACACGATGCCCCGAGGTGGCTTCGGCAACCTCATCGCGCTGCCGCTCCAGCACGGACCACGGCAGCACGGGAACTCGGTCTTCCTCGACGACCACCTCCAGCCGTACCCGGACGACCAGCAGTGGGCACACCTGGCCGGTGTGCCGCGGCTCGACCGACGTACCGTCGAAACCATCGCCGGCGAAGCGACCCGGCGCGGGTCGGTCATCGGCGTTCGGGCTGCCGAGCCAGTCGAAGAAGACGAGTTGACCCCGTGGACACGTCCGCCTTCCGGCCGGCCTGAATTCGTTCCGATCCGAGGGCCGCTGCCCTCGCGAGTCCGCGCGGTTCTCGCGCAGCGCCTGTTCGTGGAAAAGGCCGGTCTACCGTCGCCATTGCTCAACCAGATCAAGCGGCTTGCCGCATTCCAGAACCCGGAGTTCTACAAGAAGCAGAGCATGCGCCTCTCGACCGCGCTGACACCGCGGGTGATTGGCTGCGCCGAGGACTTGCCACAGCACATCGCCTTGCCACGCGGGCTACTACCCGAACTCGAGGGACTCCTTGGTCAGCACCACGTCGCGTTGGAAACCGAGGACCAACGCGAGAGCGGTAAGGCCGTTAGCTTCCACTTCCAGGGCAGTCTGACGGGAGTGCAGAAGAAGGCCGTGGGAGCCCTCCTGGCGCATGAGATCGGCGCCTTCGTCGCACCACCTGGCGTCGGCAAGACGGTGGTCGGGACGTACCTGGTCGCGGAGCGGGCTTGTAGCACGCTCATTCTCGTTCACCGCCAACCTCTGCTCGACCAGTGGCTCGCACAACTCTCCCTCTTCCTCGGTATCGACGCCAAGCAGATCGGCCAGATCGGCGCCGGGAAGCGATCGGCCAACGGCCGCCTCGACGTCGCCATGATCCAGAGTCTCGTCCGCAGCGGCAAGGTTGCCGACCTCGTGGCCAGCTACGGCCAAGTGATCGTGGACGAGTGCCACCACGTGCCCGCGGTCTCCTTCGAACGTGTGTTGGCCGAAGTCAAGGCCCGATACGTCGTCGGGCTCACGGCAACGCCGCAGCGACGAGACGGCCACCACCCGATCATCGAGATGCAGATCGGCCCCGCTCGCTTCACGGTCGACCCGAAGGGCCAAGCTGCGCGCCGCCCGTTCGAGCATCGCCTCATCGTGCGGGAGACGCGCTTCAAGATGCCGCTCCGCGACAGAGCCCCAAGTATCCAGGAGCTCTATGCGGCGCTGGCGGGGAATGAAAGGCGCAACGAGCTGGTGCTCAACGACGCGATCGCTTGCCTCGAGGAGGGGCGGTCACCGATCCTGCTGACCGAGAGGCGGGACCACCTCGACTATTTTGCCGAGAAGCTACGGAAGTTCACCCGACATCTGGTGGTTCTTCACGGTGGCATGACGGCTCGTGCAAGGAAGGCGGTAAAGGACCAGCTATCAGCGATCCCGTCCGACCAGGAACGACTCGTCCTGGCGACCGGGCGATACATCGGTGAAGGTTTTGACGACCCTCGCCTCGACACGCTCCTTTTGGCCTTGCCTGTTTCCTGGAAGGGGACGCTCGTTCAGTACACGGGCCGGCTTCATCGCCTGCACCCTGGCAAGACAGAGGTTCGTATCTTCGACTACGTGGATCGCGAGGTGCCGATGCTGCTTCGGATGTTCGAACGCCGGCTGCGTGGTTACCGGGCCATCGGATACGCCCGAGGCGAAGCGCCGCTGGGGTTTACCGAGGCCAGAGACGAAGTGCGGGTCGAGGACGAGGCTGGCCGCGATCCCGCTGCGGACGTTCTCGACTTCTCTTGAAAAGCATCCCGTGGCGTAGGGTGGCGCTGATGCGACCATGGTCGAGGGCGTCGCGCGCGTCGTCGCCGCGCTCCGGCCGCGGCTCAGTGACGCGGAGTCCAGGCTTGACCCTGGCATCCTTCAACCGCACGATTGAACGTGCCAGCTGAGCCCCTGAGCGTCTTCGTCGTCCCTGACGACGCACCCGCCAGCGCCGAGGCGATGGGGACCAAGAAGAAGTTCTGGTTCTCGCGAGCGGGAGAGATGTGGCTGTACAAGGCCACAAGGCCGGGCAGCGGCGAGCACTGGGCGGAGGTCTTGGCGGCGGCGTTCGCCGAGCTTCTGGGCCTCCCGCATGCAGACTACGAGCTGGCGCACTGGCGCGACAAGTCCGGTGTAGAGAACGGAGGCGTCGTGACGCGGCGCTTCACGCCCGAGGGCTTCGATCTCGTACACGGGAACGAGCTGCTTGCCGAACGCGATCCGAGCTATCCGGCGGACGGCCACCGCTACATTCGCACTCAACAGCACACGATCGAGGCCGTCCGGAATGCATTGGCGGCAGACGTTGGCCTGCCGCTCAGTTGGACGCCGCCTCAGAGCATCGAGACACCCGGCGACGTCTTCGGGGGATATCTGCTCTTGGATGCCTGGATCGGAAACACAGATCGTCACCACGAGAACTGGGCGCTGGTCGTGAACCTTGCGGAGGGCCATCGGTATCTGGCACCCACGTTCGATCACGCCTCGTCCCTCGGGGCTCACCACGAGGACGCGACGCGAGCGCGTCGACTCGAATCGAAGGACTCGGCGTTCCGGGTCGAGGGCTACGTAGAGAAGGCGCGCTCTGCGCTGTACTCGCAGGCTGGCGAGGCACAGCCGATGACGCCGCTCGCAGCTTTCCGCGCCTGGTGCGAGCACGCCTCCTGCGATCCATGGCTGCAAAGGCTTGATACTGTAGAGGATGGCCAAGTCGCTGAGTTGATTGGCCGCGTGCCGGATTCGGAGATGTCCGGACCTGCCAGGGTATTTGCCCAGGCGATACTCCAGAGGAACAAGTGGCGTATCCTGAGGGCGCGATGAACACGCTATTTCTCGCATGGAGGCAGCCGGACCACCGCTGGTGGCCCGTGGGGCGTCTGTCGCGTGAAGGATCGGACTACGTGTTCACCTACACGCAGGGCGCACGGTCAGCCGAAAGTGCCGGGTTCCGTCCGCTGAGCAGCTTCCCGGACTTCGACGAGGTCTACGTCTCCACGGAGCTGTTCCCTATGTTCCGGAATCGCCTGCCTCCTCAGAGCCGCCCCGACTACGACGAATTCATCGAATGGCTCGATCTCGAGCGCGGGGAAGCCGACCCGCTCGTCATGCTCGCCCGAAGTGGCGGACAGCGCGAGACCGACATGTTTGAGGTCTTCCCGGTTCCAGAGGGGAACGCTGAGGGCCGCTACCGATCAACTTTCTTCGTTCACGGGCTGCGCCACCGAGGACCGTCTGCTGAGGAGGAGGTTCGTCGCCTCAGTCCGGGCGATGCGCTTGCACTCGAAGCCGAGCCTACGAATCCTCACGATCCGCGGGCGTTGCGCATCCATACGGTCGTTCGAGGCGTCCATATCGGCTTTGTGCCGCGCTATCTCTGCCAGGACGTGCACGCGCTCCTGTCGGCAGCCGGCGAACAGCCGCAGGCGCGGGTGCAGCGCGTCAACGCCCCACCGACGCCGGCACAGTTTCGTGTCCTCTGCTCGCTGGACTCGCCCTGGCCACAGGGGTTTCATCCGCTCGCTAGCCCCGACTTCGAAGCACTCCACTCGTTCGTCCCTGCAGGGCGCGAGTAGGACCGCGCGTCGCGCGCGCCGCGTCCATTCACGGGCGATTGTGCAGCGGATGTGCCCTGCGCGAGCCGACGTTGCGACCTACTGGCCGGAGGTCAGGGCTGTGCACTACGCGTGTCATTTCGGCACGTCGGAAGGCGTCTTTTCGTGTCGTCGCGTGTCGGTGCCTGTCGTCGCAACTCGCGGAGGAACCTCAGCAAGTCGTTGACGCGCTCACCTATTCCTTTCGCCTGTCACGTCGGAGGTCGCGGGTTCGAGTCCCGTCCACCCCGCCAATTTTCCCTTCAGGGATAAAGGTTTCCGGTCCATCGTCTCCCGCGCTTTCCGCGTCGGGAGCCGGTGTGTCAGTAGAGAAGAGCACCTGGGCGATCAGGTCCACCGTCTGGGCCCTGAAAGCGCGCGGTACTGAACACCCGTCAAACCGCCAATAGAACCGGTCGAGGACGCGCGACAGTGCCCCTGGTGGGATTCCAGGGCCGCTCAGATGGCGCAACCCGTCGTGTCCACGTCAGCCCCGCCGCGCTGCCTCGATGGTGGCGATGTCGATCTTCTTCATCGGCATCATCGCCTCGAAGGCACGCTTTGCCTCACCACCACCAACCGCAAGCGCGTCAGTTAGCGCGCGCGGGGTGATCTGCCAGGAGAGGCCCCAGCGGTCCTTGCACCAACCGCACTGACTTTCCTTGCCGCCGTTGCCGACGATCGCGTTCCAGTAGCGGTCCGTCTCTTCCTGATTGTCCGTCGCGATCTGGAAGGAAAAGGCCTCGCTGTGCCTGAACTCCGGGCCACCGTTGAGACCGAGACAGGGAATGCCCAGAACGGTGAACTCCACCGTCAGCACATCGCCCTCCTTGCCGCCCGGGTAATCACCGGGCGCCTCGTGAACAGCGGTCACTTCACTGTCCGGAAAGGTGGCGGCGTAGAAGCGCGCCGCCTCATGCGCGTCCTTGTCGAACCAGAGGCAGATCGTGTTCTTTGGCTTCATGTTCGTGTGCTCCTTGTGCTCGGTTAGGGCGAACACCGCATTCTTGGACATCTTGGCTTGGCCGCGACCACGACGTTGTCGCGATAAAGCTGATCGGAAGCATCAGCGAGCCGAAGGCGATCGCGATCGGCTTCTATCATCGCAAGGTCTCGCTCATCGTGTGCAGCGTCGGCTTGGACCCGCGCTGCGCGGTCGCGCCAAAAGGCCGTCTGGCTGCGGGATTAGAAAATACTTCTTGTCAAATGGCGGCCGCGCGGCTAGACTCCTGCCATGACCACCGTCCACCTCGTCAACGATCCCCGCCAGGCGGCAATGCTGGCGGCGCCGCTCCGGCAGCGGATCCTGGAGGCGCTGGCCGAGCCTGGCTCGGCCTCGACGATGGCCCGCACCCTGGGGCTCGCGCGGCAGAAGGTGGCCTACCACGTGCGCCAGCTCGAGGAGCACGGCTTCGTCCAGCTGGTACGCGAGGAGCAGCGCCGCGGCTGCAAGGAGCGCATCGTGCGCCGGACGGCCCAGTACCTGGTCGCCTCGCCTTCCGTGCTCGCGCCGGGCATGGACCCGCGGAAGCTCAAGGACAAGTTCTCCAGCAGCTACTTGATCGCCCTCGCCTCGCGCATGGCACAGGAGGTCGGCGAGGCGCAGGCCATCGCCGAGAAGGCGGGCAAGCGTCTGCCCACACTTTCCACCGACCTTGAGATCCGCTTGCGTTCGCCGCGCCAGCGCGAGGCCTTCGCCGGAGAGCTGCTCGAGGCGATCACGCGACTCGCGGCGAAGTACCACGACGAAACCCACCCCGACGGCCGCACGTACCGCGTCGTCGTCGGCGCCCATCCCATCCGTCCCACGCGGAGGAAGCCATGACCGACAAGAAGCCGGAGCGCACGCTCGAGCTGCACGTGGACATCGACGCGCCCATCGAGGCCGCGTGGAAGGCGATCACCGAAGGCCCCGGCATCGCCAACTGGTTCGCGCCCGTCGCGGAGGTGTCCGCGCCCGGCGCCGGCGCCACCGTGAAAGCCGGGTGGAGCGAAGTGATGATGATCACCAGCACGGTCGACGCCTGGGAGCCGCTCAAGCACCTGCGCTGGCTGGACGAGAGCGGCTGGATGGGCCCGGGCACATCGATGGCCGTGGACTTCTACCTCTCAACGGAGAACGGCAAGACGCGCGTGCGCCTGGTGCAGTCCGCGTTCGGCGCGAGCGAGGGATGGGACGACCTCTTCGACGGCGCGGAGACGGGCTGGACCTACTTCCTCCAAAACCTGCGCATCTACCTCGAGAAGCACCTGGGCCGCGTGCGCCGGTTGATCTCGGAGCGCATCGAGGTCGACATGCCGCGCCAGAAGTTCTGGCGGCACTTGCTGTCGGACGCCGGAGGTTTCGTCATCGGCGGCACGGGTGGCGTGAAGGCCGGCGATTGGATCGAGCTGAAGATCTCGGAGCCCGCGACCGTGCGCGCGGTGGTGGAGGTGCTGATCGAGGGCCAGGGGCTGGGCCTGCGCATCGCGGAGCTCACCGACGCCCTGCTCTTCGTCGAGCTGGAGGGCAAGGGCGACAAGTTCCACGTCGGCTATTGGCTCTCGGTGTACGACGAGGCCCAGGCGAAGGAGCTGGAGACGCCCGCGAAGCGCGCCTTCCGGCGCATCCACGAGTCCATCCCCAAGTAGCCGCGCCAGGGCGACCGACGCCGCCCTTCCACTGTGCACTACGTGTGTCAGTCGAGGTCGTCTAGACGGGTCTTTTCGTGTCGTCGCGTGTCGGGGCGTGTCGCCCTAACTCGCTGACGAATCTCGGAAAGTCGTTGAGCCGCGAGCCTATCGTTTCTGCCTGTCACGTCGGAGGTCGCGGGTTCGAGTCCCGTCCACCCCGCCAAATCCCCCCTTCGGGGACACGCGTTTGCGGTCCCACTTCGTCCTCGTCCAGAAGCCTCAGAGCTACGTGTGACAGGGGACCTATCTCTGGCCACCGCGGACGCTGAGCTTTGGATTGCCCCTCGGACGACGACTGATCCGGAAGTTGTCGGCAGATCATTGCAATAAAATGCCGGGTATGGCATATTACTGCCATGAAGTTGACCTCCTTGCTCGCGACCGTGGGGGACCAGCCCGTATTCGAGACGGGCTTCCTCCTCGCGGGTGACGTCGATCCGGCCGACATCAGGCGGCAACTGTCGCGGTGGGTGACCAGCGCGCACCTCGTTCAACTCCGCCGGGGCCTGTACGCTCTCGCTCCCCCCTACCGGAAGACGGAGCCGCACCCGTTCCTGGTGGCCAACCGCCTGGTGCGCGGGTCCTATGTCAGCCTCCAGTCAGCCCTGGCCCACCACGGCCTCATCCCGGAGCACGTGCCCGTCACCACCAGCATCACGACCGGTCGTCCGCAGCATCGTGAGAACCCGTTCGGCTCTTTCGAGTACCACCACTGCCCTCCGGACCGACTCAGCGGGTACCGCGTTGAGAGGCTCGGTGGAAGCCAGGAGGCCCTCGTGGCAACACCTGCGAAAGCGCTGGCGGACCTCATTCACCTCGTGCCGGGCGCCGACTCGAGGGCCTACCTGTCGGAGCTGCGGCTCACGAGCCTGGAGAAGCTCGACCCCGCGGAGCTGCTCGAGCTGACAGTGGGCGACCGGCCGAAGATCCGCCGCGCTTTCCGACGCCTCGCCGCTCTGACCGAGGGACGGCCGTGAAGGGGCGTCTGCGCGAGCTGCTGCACGGCACGCGGGGCGGGCCCGCGGCCCGCAATCTCGCCCGGGAGTTCCTGCAGGCTTCAATCCTCGCTGCGCTTCAACGGGCGGGGGCGATGGTCCCCCTCGCCTTTCAGGGGGGCACGGCCTTGCGCTTCCTCTATTCCATCCGAAGATATTCGGACGACCTCGACTTCGCCCTCGAGCGAGCAGGGGCCGGCTACGACTTCCGAGCCTACCTCGAGGCGGTCCGGGCGGACATGCGGCGGGACGGATACGACGTCGATCTGGCGAGGGTGAGCGACCAGAGGGCGGTGCACAGCGCCTTCGTGCGCTTTCCCGGGTTGCTTCACGAGCTGGGCCTTTCCGGCCACCGCGAGGAGGCCCTGTCGGTCAGACTCGAGGTGGATGCGCGACCTCCGTCGGGCGCGGGGCTCGAGATCACGGTCGTCCGCCGGCACGTGCTGCTGCGGATCCAACATCACAACCGCGCGTCGCTTCTGGCTGGGAAGCTGCACGCGATCCTGCAGAGACCGTATCCCAAGGGTCGTGACTTCTATGACCTGATCTGGTACCTGAGCGACCGGGCGTGGCCTCCCCCGAACCTCGTCCTCCTGAACAACGCTCTGGCCCAGACGGGATGGACGTCGGCGCCGCTCTCGGAGACCAGTTGGGTGGCCGCGGTTCGCGCGCGGCTCCGGTCCGTCCGATGGGAGGTCTTGGCGGCCGACGTACGCCCTTTGCTCGAGTCTGCCGAGGACCGGGCGCTGCTGACACGCGAGACGGTCACCAGCCTGCTCGACCAGCGCACCTGGCAACGGCCCTCGTCTCCTTTGCGGCCGAAGGGCCGAGGCCGGAGACGTCGCTGAGGTACGGTAACGACAAGAACCGCTTGCTCGCCCGTCCACCCCGCCATCGTTACTGGATGTACCCCAGCGCCCGGAGCTGCTCCTCCTGGTCCGGGGTCATCGGCACCTCGCGTCCGGCCTTGAGCCGCGCGCGCACACCGGCCTGAGCGGCGCGCAGCATCGCCGCGTGTGCCTCCAGGTAGCGCGCCACCAGGGGTCGCTCCGCCACGAGATTGCGCCGCTCCTGAGGATCCGCCGTCAGGTCGTACAGCTCCAGGTGCGAGCCGGGCGCGCGATCTCGTTCGAGGTTGAGGATCAGCTTCATCGAACGGACCCGCGCGGCTACCTTGTCGGCGGCCGCGTAGCTGACGCGGCTGAGCAGCAGCACCGGCTGCTCGCGCCGGCGCGTTCGCCCGAGGCTCCGCACCGAGAGGTCGCGCCCCTCGATCTCCCGCGGCGCCGCGACGCCCGCCAGCGCCAGCAGCGTCGGCGCCACGTCGATCTGCTGCACCGGCGTCGGATCGTGGAACGCGCGCCGGGCGCCGCCGGGGAGCCGGATCGCCAGCGGGATGGCCAGCGCCTCGCGGTAGAGCGTGCCGCTGTGGCCGTGGCCGCCATGCTCGAAGAACTCCTCGCCGTGGTCGGAGGTGAAAACGATCACGCTGCGCTCGAGCAGCCCCAGGTCCCGCAGACCATCGAGGAAGACGCCGAAGGCGGCGTCGTTCTGGTGGACCTCGCCCTGGTAGGCCGAGCGCAGAAAGCGCAGCTCGTCGGAATCGAGGTTCTGCTTGCGCAGCAGATCCCAGGGGTCGCGGCTGCCCTGGTAACCTTCGAAAAGGAACGGCGCCCAGTGCTCCGGGGCCGGGCGGTAGGGCCTGTGGGGATCCAGGGTGTGGACGTACAGGAAAAACGGCGCGGAGCCGGATTGCGCGCCGATCCAGTCGAGAGCCGCCTCCACGATGCTGGCCGCGGGCTTCTGGTAGAGGCGCCTGGGACCCCAGCTCTCGAATCCCTGGTCGAATCCGAGGGCGCGGCTGACGACACCGTTCGCAATGAAGGCCCCCGTGTGGTAGCCGGCGGCGCGAAACGCTTCGGGCAGGGTGGTGATCTCCGGGACCAGGGAGTTGCTGAGACCACCCACGCCGTGGGAATCGACGCCGAGCCCGGTCAGCAACGAAGCCACCGAGGGGCGCGTCCAGGAGGATTGCGCGGAAGCGTCCTCGAACAGCACGGCTTCACGGGCGAACGCGTCGAAGCGCGGCGACGTGGGCGCGGGATGGCCGTACGCGCCGAGGAAGTCGGCGCGTAGCGCGTCCACCAGGAAAACGATGACGTTCGGTCGGCCGGGCAAAGAGGCGCTCGCGGAGTGGGGCGGCGTGTCGAGCTGCAGGCGCAGCTCCTCGATCCAGGCCCCGCTGTCACCCAGGCTTGCGAGCTCCAGGCGGCAGACGCTCTCCGGCGGGCAGGCGAGCGTCTCTTGCACCAGGCGGGCCCTGCCACGGGGCAGCGCGACCCGCGCGCCCGGCGCCTGGCGTGTCCCGTCGTCGAGGCTCACCTGCACCAGCGCGGCGCCGGCCGGCCCGGCGCGCGCCTGGAGGCGCAGGTTCGGGGGCGCATCGTGCTTGAAGTGGTAGGCGACCGCGGCGCCCTGCGGCAGCCAGAGTCCCTGGGCGGACCGTCGGGGGATGGCTTCGCGCCTGCCCGGCAGGCGCACCTCGAGGCCCGAGAGGGCCAGCGCGCGTCGCGGCAGAACCCCACGCGCCAGGACCTCGACACGCAGCTCGTTCTCGCCCCTGCGTTGGATCGACGCCGGCACGCCCAGTCGGACCTCCCGCTCGGCGTGCTCGAAACGCACGCGCCCTAGAGCCGTGCCATTCCAGGAGACGAGCAGCAGCAGCCGGCGGCCGCGGTGTGCCGGGCTGCAGCGCGCCCGGAGCAGCAGTTCTCGCTCCGCGCGGGAAGCCAACGGGATCTCGAATCTGGCGCTCGAGCCCTGCATCCACAGCAGCGTGTCGCCTGCGCGCGTGTCTTCCCGTTGCCAGCCCTCGTGGGCCAGCAGCGGCCGTGAGAGGAGAAACGGCAGGTCGACCGCCTCCGCCAGGACGTCCGCGTACTCGAACTGGGCGAGCAGGTCGAGGAACGTTCCGGCGGGCGCGCAGCTCCAGGCGGAAAGGGCGCAGGACGCCAGCTGACTCGCCGCCCATCGCCGGCGCCTAGTCTTCACGCTCTTGCTCGACCCGCTTGCGGAACGCCTTGCGCGCAGCCGCGTGCTTTTTCTCGAGGAGTCGCCGGTTGCGCGCGGCGGGGCTCGGCCGCGTGGCGCGGCGCTTGCCTGGAGCGACGAGGCTGCGCGCGACGAGCTCCCGCACCCGCTCGCGGGCGTCCGCGAGGTTCCGATGCTGGTCCCGCGTCCGCTGGCTCACGATCAGCAGGCGCCCAAGCGCGTCCAGGCGGCGGGCCGCGAAGCGCTGCAGCCGGTCGCGAGCGTCCTGGGTCAGCCCCTCGATGGCTTGGAGGTCCACCCGCAACTCCACCTTGGAGGAGACCTTGTTGACGTTCTGGCCTCCGGGCCCCGACGAGCGCGCCGTGCGCAGCGAGAGCGCCGAGGCCGGGATCACGACCGCCGCAGTCACACGAATCGGGTCGGGCACGAGCCCGACTCTGCCCGCCGCGTGCCACCGAAGTCAACCGCGTCGCGTGGGAGAATCCCCGGGGAGCTCATGCCTTTGTCCTCCAGCCGGACCGAGCGTGTTGCGCTGCTGGTGGCCGCGCTGGCCTCGTTCCTGACTCCCTTCATGGGCGCCGCGACCAACGTCGCGCTGCCGTCGATCGGCCGGGAATTCGCGATGGACGCGCCGATGCTCGGCTGGGTGCCGACCGCCTACCTGGTGGCGGCCGCCGTGTTCCTCGTGCCGTTCGGTCGCATCGCGGACATCCACGGCCGCAAGCGGGTCTTCACCTGGGGCATCTTCGCCTTCACCGCCGCCTCGCTGCTCTGCTCGGTCTCTCCGTCGGCGTCCTTTCTGATTGGCGCGCGCCTTCTCCAAGGCGTCGGCGGCGCGATGATGTTCGGCACCAACGTGGCGATCCTCACCTCGGTCTTCCCCGCCGAGAAGCGGGGAGCGGCCCTGGGCGTCAACGTGGCCGCGGTCTACCTCGGGCTGTCCTTGGGACCGTTCCTGGGCGGCCTGCTGACCGAGAGCTTCGGGTGGCGCAGCCTCTTCCAGGTCAACGTCGTGCTGGGCCTGCTCCTCGGCGCGGCCGTGCTCCGCGGGCTCCGGGGCGAGTGGATAGAAGCTCGGGGAGAGGCATTCGACCTGCTCGGCTCCGTGCTCTACGGCTCGGGGCTGGCGGCCCTCATGTACGGGATCTCGCGCCTGCCGTCGCGGTCGGGCACCTGGCTGATCGTGGCCGGCCTGGGCGCGCTGGCGGCCTTCGTGAGGTGGGAGCTGGAGGTGCGCAGCCCCGTGCTGAACATGGCTCTGTTCGCGGAGAACAGGGTCTTCGCCCTCTCCAATCTCGCGGCACTGATCAACTACAGCGCCACCTTCGCGGTCGGTTTCCTGCTCAGCCTATACCTCCAGTACGTCAAGGGACTCAGCCCACAGGCTGCAGGCGTCGTGCTGGTGTCGCAGCCGGTGGTGATGACAGCCGTCTCCCCGTTCGCCGGCCGCCTCTCCGACCGGATGGAATCGAGGCTGGTGGCTTCGGCGGGCATGGCCCTGATCGTCGTCGGGCTCGCCTGGCTCGCGTGGCTGACCGAGGGGACGCCAACGAGCCACATCGTCGCCTGCCTGGTCCTGCTGGGCTGCGGCTTCGGCCTCTTCTCGTCTCCCAACACGAATGCCGTGATGAGCTCGGTCGCCAGGCGTTCCTATGGCGTGGCTTCGGCAACGCTGGCCACGATGAGGCTTTCCGGCCAGATGCTGAGCATGGGGGTCGCGATGCTGCTGCTCGCCCTGTTCGTGGGTCGGACGCAGATCACCCCGGTGCAGCACCCAGCGCTCCTGGCCGGCACGAGGATAGCGTTCGGCGTGTTCTCCCTGCTGTGCGTGCTCGGCACCTTCGCCTCCCTCGCCAGGGGACGCAGCGATAGCATTCGCTCGTGAGCGGCCTGGCGGCGTGACCGCGCTCGTGGCGCTAGGGCCTGTGGGGGGGAGACGGCGCTTCCTCGGTTGGAGTATCGTCGTGTGTCCCCATGGGTGGGCGTCGGCTATTCGAGCGGTTCGGAAGTGTGCCGATCATGGGCGAGGCCGTCGCGTTCACGAAGGGCGTCCGGGACCCGAGCGATGGCTTGAAGTGCTCGCGGCCCGCTCCCGATCCTGTGATTCGGGCGACGACCATTGCCGTAGCTGTCGCGCTCGCCGCGCTTGTCGCTCCCTTCCTGCTCCACTGTCTTGCCAGGGTGCCCCGGGCCACGCCAATCGACTACAACGTAAGGATGGCTCGCTTACCACACGGCTCGGCTGCTCGGGGGTGGCCCACTCTATCGCGCCGCGGGCTGGCCGGTTACCCCCGTCAACTACCCGCCGCTCTCATTCCTGGTCTTCGGCGCGGTCGCCCGCTGGAGCGGCAGGCTCGTCCTGACCGGCCGCGTTGTCTCGCTGGCCTCTCTGCTGTGCATCACTGGTCTGCTGTTTCGTACCGTCGTCACGCTGACCGCCTCCCGATGGGCAGCCGGCTTGGGTGCGCTGCTGTGGCTCTGTCTCCTCGTGCGGCAGGCGCCTGCGGAGGTCGGCAGCTTCGACGAACAGATGCTGGGGCACGTCTTCAGCTGCTGGGCCCTCTGTCTTCATGCGAGATGGCAGGCGGAGCTCAACCCCCGCAGCCTCTGGCTGCTGGCGGCGCTCTGCTGCACGGGGCTCTTCGTCAAGCAGCTGCTGGTGGCGGTGCCCATCGCCCTGGCGCTCACGTTGCTGATCAAGGACAGGAGGCTCTTCCTACGCTTCGGCACGGCGGGCTTGGCGATCGCGGTGACCCTGGCGCTGGGGACGCGGCTCCTCGGAGGCGAGCACGTGCTGGCAAACCTGTTCTCGTTCGACCGCGTCATGGACGGCAGGCAGCAGGTCGCGGAGCTCAAGGCGTTGTTCCTGCAGGGTGGCGCGGCCGTGCTCTTCCTGCCCATCGCCGGGCTGCTGCGCGTGATGGGGAAACAGGCGACGGCGCTGCTCGCCTACTTCGGCGTCTCGCTGCTTCTGGGTTGTTACGCGGCGCGTGGAGTTGGCATTGACAGGAATGCATGGCTCGATTTCTTCTTCGCCGCGGCGCTGGCGTTTGGCACGTTTGCTGGCAAGGCGCTCACAGCGCGCGCCGCCTGGAGACGCTCGATGACGGCGGGGGTTCTCGTTGCCGGAGTTCTTCCCGGCGCAGCCCGATTTCCAGCCGAGCTGGCCGAGGCGATCGACTATGCGAAGCTCGATCGCGAGGAGGACGCCTACTTGAAGGACGTGGCGCTGCTGCGGGGCGTCACCGGCCCCGCGTTGTTCGAGGAGCCGCTGCTGGGCTTCGATGCGGGCAAGGACTTCTTGTTCGACCCCTTCATCGGATCCCAGATGATCATGTCCGGACGCCTGCCCGAGTCGTTCCTGACGGAGCCCATTCGCCGCCAGCGGTTCGCGGTGATCGTGCTGACGTCGAGGGCCGTCGAGACCTCCCGCAGGCGACTGCAGCACACTGGGCAGCGCGGCTCGGATGGCCCGCCGCGCCTCGTGGGATGGTGGACGCGCCGCACGATCGAGAGCATTCGTGACCACTACGCCCTCTACGACCCCGCCCGGCGTCGCTATGCTTACTTCTACTTGCCCACGCGGCAGTGACTTCGCGGCGCGAGCTCGCCCTGAATCTCTCGCTGCTCCTGGTCTCCAGCGCGCTGAGCCTGGTGGGTGCATTCGCCTTCCTTGTGTTCTATATGCCGGTGAATCCCACCGTCTACCAACTCGACGAGCGCTGCCTCTACCGGCTGATTCCAGGTTCCGTCAAAGTGTTCCGTCACATGCGCGTCAACGGTGGCAGCCGCGTGACGGTCCGCATCAATCGCGCCGGCTTCCGCGGCGAGGAGCTGGCTGATCGATCTCTCGTGCGTCGCATCGTCGTGTACGGCGACTCCTTCATCGAGGCCGAGAGCTCGCCGCTCGAGGAGACGTTCTGCCAGCGGCTCGACGCTCTGCTGAACCGGTCGCTCCCGGGAGCGCCGGTCGAGGTGGTGAACGCCGGAGTGGGCGGCTACGGACCCGATCAGGTGAGCCTGCGGCTCCCGGACGAGCTTCGCTCACTGGCGCCCGACCTCGTGATCGTTGCGATATACGCGGGTAACGACTTCGGCGACCTGCTGCGAAACAAGCTCTATCGCCTGGGCGCGGACGGCCGGTTGCTCGAGCAGCGGGCGGTCCTCAGCCGGTCGTTGCAGGGGCACCTGGCCCGCTCGACCGAAGCCGAGCGGGTGGACGGCGGCGCCCTCCGCCGGCTGCTCACCGCGCTCTACTGGGAGACCAACCCGCGCCAGGTCGAGCGCGAGGCAGGCCTTCCCGACCGAGGCCGCCACGAGGGGCTCGTCGCCTGGTCATTGCGGGCCTCCCGGTACGAATACCGGAACTACGTGCAGCGGGGCGATCCCGAGGTGGTCAATCTATTCGGCGACTACTACGACGCGGACATGGTCGTGAGGCCAGGCTCGGAGGCGGCGCGCTGGAAGGCGAGCCTGATGCAACAGGTCGTGGACAGAATCGGGCGCACGCTCGCCGCGCAGGGCACTCCTCTGCTGCTGTTGGTCATCCCGTGCGCCATCGACGTCTGCCCCAACCGCCACTTCCGGGGAGTCGAGCAGGAGCTCGCAGGCAAGCCGCGCTCCACGCTGACCGACGAGCTGGCCGGAATTGCCGAACGCTGCGGGATCCCCTGCGTGAACCCGTTCGAGTCCTTCCTGGCGAAGTCCGGCTCGACGCACCTCTACTACCGCGACCCGGAGACGCACTGGAACGCGGCCGGTCAGGAGCTGGCCGCGCGCCTGACGGCCGAGCGCATCGTCGATCTCGGCCTGCTCGAGCCCCGCCCGCCCTCCTGAGCGCCCGGCCCCTGGGTTGCGGCGGCTCGGGAGCCGCTACAATGTGCCGCAGCCATGGAGAACCCGGGAGCAAAGCTCGAGCTGACGTCGGCCGAGATGCGACGCCTCGTGGACCTCGCGATGGAGTGCATCGTGTATCACCTCGCGTCGCTGCCGGAGCAGCCCTCCGCCGACGTGGACGGCGCTGCGGAGCTGGCGCGCTCCCTGGCCGAGCCCCTGCCGGAGATGGGAGAGAGATACGAGCGGCTGCTGAGCCTGCTCTTCGAGCGCGCGATCCCGAAGAGCTTCAACACCGCGGGACCCGGCTACCTGGCGTACGTCCCGGGGGGCGGTCTATTCCAGTCGGCCGTGGCCGACCTGATCGCCGACGCGGTGAACCGCTATGTGGGGGTCTGGATCGCCGCTCCCGGACTGGCGCAGCTCGAGACCAACGTGGTCCGCTGGCTCGGCGAGATCGTGGGCTACCCAGCCGAGGCGCGCGGCGTGCTTACGAGCGGCGGCTCCCTGGCCAACTGGATGGCGATCGTGACGGCGCGGCGCGAGCGCCTGCCCGAGGCCTTCCTGGCAGGCACGCTCTACGTGTCCGACCAGGCGCACCACTCGCTGCAGAAAGCGGCAATGCTGGCCGGGTTCCCGGCGGGGAGCGTCCGCGAGATCCCGACCGACGCGGCCTTTCGCATGCGCTTGGACGCGTTGCGCAGCCGGATCGCGGAAGACCGGCGCGGCGGCAAGCGCCCGTTCCTGCTGGTGGGCAGCGCCGGGACCACGAACACGGGCGCGGTGGACGACCTCGAGGGGCTGGCGGACCTGGCAGCGGCGGAAGGCATGTGGCTGCACGTCGACGCCGCCTACGGCGGCTTCTTCATGTTGACCGAGCGCGGCCGCGCCGCCATGTACGGCATCGAGCGGGCCGATTCGATCACGCTCGATCCGCACAAGGGACTGTTCCTGCCGTACGGCACCGGCTCGCTGCTGGTGCGCGATGGCGCCGCGCTCAAGCGCGCGTACAGCATGCCCGCCCACTACCTGCCTGCGATGCAGCAAGACCCCGACTTCGTGGACTTCTGCGAGATCTCGCCCGAGCTGTCGCGCGACTTCCGCGGGCTTCGCGTCTGGCTGCCCGTCAAGCTCCACGGCATCGCGGCGTTCCGCCAGGCGCTGGACGAGAAGCTCGACCTCGCGCGGCTGGCGGCCGACGAGCTGCGGCAGATGCCGGGAGTGGAGATCGTGGCCGAGCCCGAGCTCTCCACGGTGGCGTTCCGGCTGCTGCGCCCCGGACTCGACGATGCGGCGCTCGACCGGATGAACCAGCGCTGGCTCGAGCGCATCAACGCCCGAAAGCGCGTCTACCTGAACGGCACGCTGGCGGGCGGGCGCTTCGTGCTCCGCATCTGCATCGTCTCGTTCCGCACCCACCGGGATCGCCTGGTCGAGGGCCTCCAGCACATCCGGCTCGCCGCCCAGGAGACGCTGGCCGAGCACGCGGGCTGACCGCCAGCGTAGTGCCCGCGTCGCGTTGCAGCGAAGTCAGCGGCGCGTCGGAAGCGTGAAGAGGACTCGGCTGGAGCTCAGTCGCGCGACACGGGCTGCGGGAGGACCAATCGGAAGGTGCTGCCCCGCCCTTCCGCTGTCTCGAGCTCGACCCGCCCACCGTGCGCCTCGGCCGTCCACTTCACGAGCGACAAGCCGAGGCCCGTCCCTCCCATCTGGCGCGAGCGGCTCTTGTCGACCCTGTAGAAGCGTTCGAAGATCCGCTCCCGGTGCTCGGCGGGTATGCCGGGGCCCTCGTCCTTGACTTCGATGAACGGGCCCTGGGGGTCTCGTCCCGCCTGGAGCAGCACGCGCGTGCCTTCCGGGGCGTACTTGACCGCGTTGTCCACGAGGTTGATCAGGGCCTGCCGCAGAGCCAGCCGATCTCCGTGGACGATCACGGGCGGATCCGCCCTGGCTTCCAGCGCCTGCCCTCGCTCCTCGGCCAGCACCGCGAGGTCCTGGGCGACTTCGCGGGCCAGGGCGGAGAGATCGAGTGGCTCGGAGTGGAGCTTCGCCTCTCCGGCTTCCGTCCGCGCGAGCGTGAGCAGCTCGCCGGCCAGGCGGGTCAGCCGGTCGACCTCCTCGAGCATGCTCCCGATGACCTCGCGGTAGTCCTCGACGGTCCGCGCGCTGCGCAGCCCGACTTCACCCACGCTGCGCAGCGCCGTGAGCGGCGTGCGCAGCTCGTGCGACGCATCGGCGCTGAAGCGGCGGAGCTGCTCGAACGAGCGCTCGAGCCGGGCCAGCGTGTCGTTGAAAGCGTCGCGCAGCTGGTCCAGCTCGGTGCTCGACGTCTCGGCCGGCAGGCGCTCGTGGAGCTGCTCGGCGGTGATGCGCCGCGCGTCATCCGCCATGCGCGCCAGCGGCCCGAGCGAGCGTCTCGCCAGGAGGTGGCCGCCGAGGCCGCCCAGCATGAGCACCAAGAACGACAGCCCCGCCAGCTCTAGCCACAAGCTGCGCACCTGGGCCCGGCTGCTCGCCTCCGACACCGCTGCCCGCACCAGGAACCGCGTGCCCTGGAAACGCACCGGCTCCGTCAGGACGCGGAGCGCTCCGGACGGCAGGACGACGGTGTGCGCCTGGTGGCCGGGCTCGACGGCGTCCGTGGGCCGCCCGAGCTCGGGAGCAGCTATCGTTCCCGCGGCGAGCAGCCGCTCTCCCTGCGTGTTCCAGACCTCGATCCAGTGGCCGCCGCCCTCCTCTTCGTCCACTTCCTTGGCGAGGAAGCCGCCCGGCCAGGAGGGCCGACCCTCGGCATCGGCGATGACGGAGCGCACGGCCAGCTCGATGTCCTCGTGCACGCGCCGATCCAACTCCACCCCGATGTGGCCGGTGAAGGAAGTTCCGACCATGATGGAGTAGGCGACGAGGCAGACCGCGATGATGGCGCCGTACCAGAGCGTGATGCGGGTCCGCAGGCTACGGAGGAGCCCCGGACCGGGGGCGGATGCCTGGCGGCCCCCGCTGGTCACGGCTCGCCCTCGCGCACGATGAAGCCCACGCCGCGCACGGTGTGGATGAGCCGCATTCCCTGGCCCTGGTCGACCTTCTTCCGCACCCGTGCCATGTGCACGTCGATCACGTTGTCCAGAGGGGTGCCGCGCTCCGTCTCCTCCCAGACGTCGCGGGCCAGCATCTCGCGGGAAACCAGGGCGCCCTTGTGACGCACCAGGTACTCGAGCAGCTGGTACTCCCGTGTCGTCAGGTCGACCGGACGGCCCGCGCGCGTGACCGTCCGAGTGGGCACGTCGATGGCGAGGTCGGCCACCGAGAGGCGCAGCAGCTGGTCCCCCCGGCCGCGGCGCACCAGCGCCCTCACCCGCGCCAGCAGCTCGGGGAAGGCGAACGGCTTCACGAGATAGTCGTCCGCTCCCGCGTCCAGGCCAGCCACGCGGTCGTCGACCGCGTCTCGCGCGGTCAGGATCAGCACCGGCGTGAGCAGTCCCTTGCGCCGCAGCGCCCCGAGGACCTCGATCCCGTCTCGGCCCGGAAGCATGCGGTCGAGAATCATGAGATCGAAGGGCTCCGAGGTGGCGAGAAAGAAGCCTTCCTCGCCTGTCTTCGCCACGCTGACGGCGTAGCCCTCCGCCTCGAGCCCCTCTCGCAGGGCGCGGGCGACCTTGGGCTCGTCTTCGACGACCAGCAGGCGCGCGGCCGTCTCCACCGCGGTGCTCATGCCCGTCCTTCGCACGCGGGCATTGTACGTCCCCGTTTGGAAGTGGCGGGCGGGCGCCGGCCGCTTGCAGCGCGGGCCGGCGCCTGCCCCGGGGTGGTGCGACTAGAACCGCACGTGCACGAACGCCGACAAGACGTGGGCCGTGTAGTCGCTGTAGCGGCTGTCGAGGAAGAGGAAGCGGCTCACGTTCATCGCACCGACGTCCGCCGCCGAGCGCCGCGTCTCCTGGAAGACTCCCTGCATGTAGGGCTGCATGATGTCCCAGGTGAAGTCGTCCAGACGGTAGGGCTCGTACCAGTAGCGCGCTTCGAAGCCGACCTTGGGCGTGAAGTCCCACAGGAACGAGGCCCGTGCCGAGAGCGTGCTGTCCGACAGCTCCGGGAACGGGTAGGCGACGGCGCTGTTGATGTCGGGGGCGGCCAGGTTCTGGGTGGTCCAGTCGCCGCTGAACTTCTGGTAGTTGACGTCCGCCCGCAGTGTGCCCTTCTTGCCGGCCGGCGCCACGACTTCGAATCCGATCCAGTACACGTCGTCGGACGAGCCGCGCGTCCAGCGGTTGGCCGGGTTGTAGTCGGTCGTGAGGCTCGTCTTCGTCACCTGCAGGCTGTTCCACTCGTACTGGTCGTAGCCGGCCCAGGTCCCGAAGAGCCAGCTGTCCTTGGTGTAGCTCGCGCCGGCGTAGAACGAGCCGCTCTTGCTGTCCTGGAGCCCGTATCCGTAGCTGAAGCCCTGGACGGCCCCGGGGTACTCGTCCTTCCGGTAACTGCCGCCGAAGCCCACGCTGACGCTTTCGCCGACCGGCAGATCGACGTCGACGCCGAGCTGGTCGCGGTCGCGGGTCCACACGTCGTAGGCACGCACCCCGGACGTCTCGAGGCCCACGGTGTAGGCCCCCTCGAAGTCGCGGCTGGCCCGGAGGTAGAAGGCGTTCACGTTCGCGTTCGCCACGGCGAAGCGGACGCTGCCCTTGAAGGCGTCGTCCGTGGTCTTGTCGACCTGGCGCGCCTCGTACTCCCAACCGGTTCGAACGTACTCGGCGTCAAGGGTGAGCGTGCCAAATCGATACGCGCCGCCGACGTTCAGGCGCTGGCGTGTGTAGCCGCCGACCTCGTTGAAGAGGATCCGGTTGCCGGCCGCGTCCTTCTGCCCGATGCCCGCGCGGAAGAACGAGTCGCCCGAGGAGGAATAGCCCGGGAACAGGATCTCGGGCCGCTGGTCGTCGAGATCGTAGTAGCGGTAGCCGGCGCGCAGGGAGAGGGCGTCCATGGGCCGTGCCGTCAGCTTGATGTCGGCCTGGGTGGTCTCCAGCTTGCCGCCGAGGCGCTGGCGCGGCAGCGGCGCGTTCCTGGCGTAGACGACAGGCTGTCCGGCACGCGAGAAGACGACCTGGTCGTTCTCGGCGTACGGCAGGAAGGCGTCGTCTTGCTCGAAAGTGCTCCGCGCCACGGTCCCGTTGAGCCGCGCCTTCTCGGTGACCCGGATCGAGACGTTGCCGAACAGGCGGTTGTAGTCGTTGTCGGGCCAGAGCTGTACGACCGAGCGGGCAGACAGGCCGCGGAAGTTGTTGTTCCCGTTCGGCGCGGCCGGTTCCTGGTCTGCCTTGGGGTCGAAAAGGGACGCAGAAGCGCGGCCGGGCGGAGCCTCAAACGGGTTGTCGAAGTAGACAGCCGTGGTGTCGTTGCGGAAGCGCGAACCCAACCATCCCGCCGCTGCCGAGTGACCGTTCTTGGCCCAGGTGAGCGTCGCGCCGACCTCCGCGGTCTGGTAGTCGAGCGGCTCGATCAGCTCGGCGCCGCGGGCCTCGATCGACTCGCGCCAGAAGAAGCCGGCGCCAGTCCCGGGAGTGCCCGTCAGGCCCTGACGCCGGACGTAGGTCCCGAAGCCCAGGGGCTTCGTCCCGTCGCGCGTCTCGTACCGACCGCTCAGGCTGAGCGTCAGGGCCTTGGCGAGCTCGAAGTCGAGCGAGCCCTTGAAGTCCTTGCGACGCGTCTCGAGATCGATCGGGCTCGCCCCAGCGAGCGCCGCATTCATGTAGGCCTGGAGCGAGGCCGCAGCGAAGGGCGCGGTCGGCGCGCCTGCGGCCGTCTCCGCTCCCTGGCGGAAGGCGGCGCCGAGTGTCAGGTTGCCTGTGCCGGCGCCGGCCCACAGCGTCTTCGACCCGGTCGAGTAGGAGCGAGGCAGCTCGACGAAGCTCGCCTTGAAGGTGAGCTTCGCGGGGTCGCTCAGGTGCAGGAAATACCGCTGGTCGTCCTGGAACGCATCGATCGCCGTGAACGAGAGCGCCAGGTCGCGGTCTTTCGGCGTCCAGGTGAAGCGGCCGAACTCGAAGACGGCGCCCTCGGGGACCTCGCGGAACTCGTTGAAGCGCGCCTTGCCGCGCTCGCCGACGTCGTTCACGTACTGGCCGCCCACGACTGCCGTGACGCTCGTGGTGCTCTCCTCGGCGGGTTGCGGCTCCTGGGCGAGCGTCGGAAGAGCCGCGAGCAGGATCGCGGCGGAAGCGATGCCGCTAAGGAAGGCAGTATTCATGTTCTTCATGGCTCCCTCCCTAGCGCTGGAACAGCGGGCCCGACGGGTGGTTGGACCCGTGGATGTTCTGGTGGCAGTTGAGGCAGGCGCGATTACCGACCCAGAGCGCGGCCGGCAGGCCCGGGATCGTCTGATGCCGCCCCTGCTGGTGGCAGGACTGGCAGAGCTGAGTCACGCGGGCCTGCAGCAGCTGCGGGTAGTTCGAGCCGTGTGACTTGTGGCAGCTCAGGCAGTCCTCGCGAACCGGGGCATGCTCCCAGAGGAACGGTCCCCGCATGTTCTGGTGACACGAGTAGCACAGCTCGTTGGTCGAGGCCTGGCGGAGCAGCTTCTCGCCGGTGGTCCCATGCGGGTCGTGGCACGAGGCGCAGTCCATCTGCCCGTCCCGCATCGGATGGGCCGAGCGCTGGTGGAGCACGGCCCGAACGCCGCCGTGGCACTCGAGGCACTTCTTGGTGGTCTCGGTGGGGCCGGGCAGCGTCTTTGCCTGCTGCGGCGTCCCCGGAGCCTGCTCGTGCGGGTTGTGGCAGGAGGCGCAGGCGACGCCCGCCAGTTGATGGGCGCTGCCCTGCCAATGGGCGTGCTTCGGATTGCTCGCGTGGCAGGACAAGCAGGAGGTGTTCGCCTCGCCGCCCCGCTTGAGGCTCGGCGGTTTCTTCTCGCCTCCGGAGGCGGCATGCTCCTGCGCGCCGGTGTGGCAGCTCAGACAGTTGGCGGACTGGTAAGCCGTGTCCGCTTTGAAGTAGCGGCCATGGCCGGTCTTCGCGAAAGCCGTGGCCTGATCCTCGTGGCAGGTGGCGCATTCCTCCTGGGCTCGCGCCGGCACTGTGAGCGCGAGGACGCCCGCGGCCGCCAGCGCAAGGCCCAGAAGGGGCCGCCCGAATCTGCTCGTCATGAACCGACCTCCTCCAGATGACGCCGTTCCGGTTCGCCGCTAAGCCGCGGCCGCTGCCAAGAAGGTAGCCGGTCCTCGGGCCGGCGGACGTGAAGATCTCCTGAAGATTCGTTCAGGAGACTGATCCGGCGCGAGGCGAGGCTACAGCGCCCGGATCGCGTCGACCGGGCTCAAGCGTGCCGCGCGCAGCGCCGGATACACGCCGGCCGAGAGGCCGATACCGACCGCGAAGCCCGCGGCGAGCAGCAGCCCTACCGGTGAGACGGCAAGGCCGTCCTGGAAGGCCTGGCCGGCGAGCAGCGTGATGCCGTAGCCCAGCCCGGCGCCGAGCAGCCCGCCCACGAGCGACAGCGTCACCGACTCGAGCAGGAACTGGCCGAAGATCTCGCGGTCCGTGGCGCCGATCGACTTGCGCAAGCCAATTTCGTACACGCGCTCCGAGATCGAGATCTGCATCACCGAGAAGATGCCGATGCCGCCCACCAGCAGCGAGATGCCCGCGATAGAGGCCAGCACCACCGTCCAGTTGGCGATCAGCTTGTCCACTTCCCGGCGCACGCGCAGGATCTCCTCGCCGATGTTCATCACCTTGAAATCGGAGATGCCGCGGTGGCTGCGGCGCAGCAGGGCCTCCGCCTCCTTCTGGCCGTCCGCCAGCCTGAGCACGTCCCCGACCTTGAAGACCAGGGCCTGCACCGCGTCGCTGCCGGTGAAGTACTTCTGCACCGTCGTGATCGGCAGGTAGAGCTTGCTGTTGTCCCGGCGCATGTCGTCGTCGTCCACCTGATCGGTGCCCAGGGGGCGCAGCACGCCCACGATCCGGAAGCGCACGCCGCGGATCAGCGCCTCGCGCCCCAGCGCCTCCTCGTTCCCGAACACCAGCTTGCACAGCTCGTCGCCGATCACGGCGACGGGCGCCACGGTCTCGACGTCGCGCTGGACCAGATAGCGGCCGATCCTGGTGTTCCGGTTCCGGATCTCGCCGTACTCGGGCGTCACACCCTCGATCTCGACACGCAGCTCGCGCCCGTTGATCCGCGCCACTTCCGAGAGCGAGACCACCGGAGCGACGGCCTGCAGCAGCTCGCGCCCGCCGTCGATCGTGGCGAGGTCCGCGCTGCGCAGGCCGCGCGAGTAGCCGCGCTTCTTCTGCTCGAGGCGCAGCAGCGGCTCGCGTGCGGTGACGAACATCACGCTGTCGAAGCCGAGGTCGGAAAGGCCCTTCTGGACCGCCTTGGCCGCGCCGCCGATCACCGACACCATCACCACCAGGGAGGTCGTGCCCAGCACGACGCCCACCAGCGTCAGCATCGAGCGCAGCTTGTGGCTGCGGATCTCCGTCAGCGAAGTGCGGACCGACTCTCCCAGGTTCACTCGTACCTCAGCGCCTGGATCGGGTTGAGCCGCGCCGCCTTCACCGCGGGGTAGAAGCCGAAGAAGATGCCCACCACCACCGAGAACAGCAGCCCGGCCAGGATCATGCCCGGCGAGAGCACCACCGGCTGCTGGATCAGCTCGCTGATCACCCGCGTGAAGCCCGTCCCGAGCAGGACCCCGAGGCAGCCGCCGATCAGCGTGACCACGACACTCTCCACCAGGAACTGCGCCATGATGTCGAGGCCGGTCGCGCCCAGCGCCTTGCGCGTTCCCACCTCGCGCACGCGCTCGTTGAACGAGGCCAGCAGGATGTTCATGATCACGATGCCGCCGACCAGCAGCGAGATCGTGCCGCACACCATGAACGTGACGTCGTAGATGCGGCCCTGCTCCTGCATCTGCTGCATGCGCTGCACGCGGTTGTAGATCTCGAAGTCCTGGACGCCGCCGTGGCTGCGGCGCACGATCGCGGCCACCTCGTCCATGGACTTGTCCATCTCCTTGACGTCGCGCACCTGCACGTTGATGTAGGCCACCTTCTGCCCGCGGCGGTCGCCCGACATGCGGTTCAGCATCGTGGTGATCGGCAGGAAGACCAGCTCGTTCATCCACTCCAGGTTGTTGTCGTTCGCGGAGTTCCAGTAGAACTCCTTCTTCTCCATCACGCCGACGACCGTGTAGGACGTGCCGCCGATCTGCAGCGTCTGCCCGAGCGCGGGCCGTGCGCCGAAGATCTGAAGCCGGCGTTTGGCTCCCAGCACCACCACCTTGGCGCTGCGGTCGAGGTCCTCCTGGGTGATGAAACGCCCTTCGGCGGGGTGGAAGTTGTACATCGGCGCGTAGGCGAAGGTGGCGCCGGACACCTCGAGGGATTTCTCGAAGCCCGGCCTGCGCACCAGCTCCAGGCGCTCCATCGTGGGCTCGACCAGCTCGAGCGTGCGCGCCTGGCGGGAGAGCGCCACGGCGTCGTCGTAGGTCAGGCCCTTCGAGCTTTTCTCGGCCGCGCTCTGCACGGCCGCGGTGGTCTGCTTGTTGTCGATCCGCATCTTGCGCACGCCGCCCGTGTACTCGAAGAACTCCATCACCTGGCGGCGCCCGCCGTCGATCAGGCCGAAGGTGGCCACCACCGAGGCGACGCCCAGCACGATGCCCACGAGCTGCAGCAGGCTGCGCGTGCGGTGGCTGTCGATGTCGACGACGCCGTCGATCACCGACTCCCAGAGCGAGAACAGGTGCTTCTTCATCGGAGCGTGCGACCCTCAGGACCTCGTGCGGTCGTCGACGATCCGGCCGTCGACGATCTGCACCACACGCTGGCACTCGTCGGCGATGCGTGGGTCGTGGGTCACGATCACGATAGTCTCGTCGCGCTCGTGCATGTCGTGGAAGATCCGCAGGATCTCGAGCCCGGTCTTGCTGTCGAGGTTGCCGGTGGGCTCGTCGGCGAGGATCAGCGAGGGCTCGTTCACCAGGGCGCGGGCGATCGCCGCGCGCTGGCGCTGCCCGCCCGAAAGCTCGGCCGGCCGGTGCTTGAAGCGCTCACCCAGCCCCAGGCGCCGCAGCGCCTGCGCCGCGCGCTCGCGCCGCCGCGCGCCGGGGAGCCCTGCGTACAGCAGCGGCAGCTCCACGTTGCGCAGCAGCGAGGCCTTCGGCAGCAGGTTGAAGGTCTGGAACACGAAACCGATCTTGCGGTTCCTGATCCCGGCGAGCTCAAAGCCCGTGAGCGACGAGACGTCCTGGCCGTCGAGCGCGTAGCTCCCCGAGCTGGGCGTGTCCAGACAGCCGATGATGTGCATCAAAGTCGACTTGCCCGAGCCGGAGGGGCCGATGATCGCGACCATCTGTCCCTTCTCGATGCTGAGGTCGACGCCCTGGAGCGCCTGGACGGCCAGCTCGCCGGCGTCGTAGGTCTTCGTGATCCCGGCGAGCCGGATCAGCGTTCCCGTCCTCGCCAGGACCACCGGCGCAGCGCTGGCGGTCGTCGCCAGTGGCAGGGCCAGCGCCGCGTTACTCACGGTCCTTCTTCTCGCGCGGCCGCGTGGGATCCTCGAGCGCGATCTCCTCGCCCGGCTCGAGCCCGGCCACGATCTGCACCTTGTCGACGCTCGCGAGCCCGGTCTCGACCTCGCGCAGCTCGAACTTCTCCTTCCACTTGTCCTTCTCCTCGAGCTTCGGCGCCGGCGCGTCCTTCTTGCCCGCGGCGAAAACGCTGGAGAGGAAGCCCCGGGAATCGGCGGCCTTCGCGGCTTCTGCCTTTTTCACGTACACCACCTCGGCTTCCTCTTTGCGGAACAGCGCCTCGACCGGAACCGTGAGCACCTGGGCGCGCTTCTCGCCCAGCACGTCGATGTTGGCGGTCATGCCCGTGCGCAGCTCGGCGCCCTGGCGATCGATCGCCACCTCGACGTCGAAGACCTTGACCTTCTCCTCGAGGCGCGCGGCGGGGGCGATGCGCTTGATCACGCCGGCGAACTTGACCTTCGGGTAGGCGTCGAGCGAGATCTTCACGGGCTGCTCGAGGCGCACCTTGCCGATGTCCACCTCGTTGACGCCGGCTTTGATGAGCATCGTGCCGATGTCCGCCACCGTCATCAGGACGGTGCCGGCGTTGAAGGACGACACACCCGAGGTCACGGTGTCGCCAAGCTCGACACCGCGGCGGATCACGACGCCTTCCATCGGTGACGTCACATTCAGGCGCTGAGTCATGTCGGCCTGGGCCAGCACGATCGGCACGCCGCTCTCCTGGACGATCTTGTATTTCTCGACCGCGGCGTCGTGGGCGGCCTTGGCCGAGCGGTAGCGGGTCTCGCTCTCCATCCCCGCCTGGGGCGAGAGCAGCCCCTCGGCGAGCAGGCCGCGATTGCGCTCGAACGTGGCCGCCGCGTCGCTGAGCGTGATCTCGGCTTCATGGACCGCGTTCTTGACCTGCGCGAGGTCCCGCGCCTGGTTGACGTCGGGCTCCACGCGCGCCAGCACCTGCCCGCGCCTCACGTGGTCGCCCTCGCGGACCAGCAGCTCGACGACCTTGCCGGAGAGGACGGACTTGACGTCCACCTTGACCTGCGGCTCGACGGAGCCGACCTCGGTGACGCGGACCTGGACGTCGCTGACCTCCGCCTTGGCCGTGCGGAGCTTGTCCTTCTCCTCCGCCGGCGCGCCCTTGGGCCGGGCCGCGAGCCCGACGAGGGCCAGGACGCCGATCGCTCCCAGCCACCAGAACCTGCGCACACGCTTCCCGTTCAACGTCCGCATACTCTTCCGCCCCTTCCGCGCTATCGCGCGGGTATGTGTTTTGCGCTCCTGAGTGAATTAACGCAACGCGCTCGGTGCGGGTTCCAGGGATCTGAAAAAAGGTATGATCCCGGCCCCCGGGAGGCGGTCCCCATGTTCAAGCGATTGAGACCCTTGAGCCTGTGCCTGTGTCTGGCCTCTGCCGGGCTGTCGGGCACCCTCTGGGCGGATCCTTCGACCGCCTACCTCCTGAAGGCGCGCCGGCTGATCGATGGCCGCGGGGGCCCGACGCTGTCTCCGGCGATGGTCCGAGTCGAGGCGGACCGCATCGTCGGGGTCGGAGCGAAGCTGGAAGTTCCGAACGGAACTCGAGTGATCGACCTCGGAGAGGCGACCCTGCTGCCCGGCCTGATCGACCTGCATACCCACCTGACCGACAAGTCCGACGTGCACTGGGAGGAGGCGCTGCTCACCACGACCCCCTCCCAGGCCGCGCTCTGGGGTGCGCGCAACGCCCGCGACACGGTGCGGGCCGGCTTCACCACCTGCCGCGACATGGGGCCCACCTGGCCGTACGTGGACGTGGACTTGCGCAACGCGATCGAGCAGGGCGCCGTCCCTGGGCCGCGCATGCTGGTGGCGGGGAACTACGTCTCGTCCACCGGCGGCGCCGGCGACGCGCGGCAGTTCTCGCTCTTCGTGGAGGTGCCCACGGTCCGCAACCTGGCCGACGGGCCCGACGAGATCGTCAAGGCCGTGCGGACCCACTTCAAGCACGGAGCCGACTTCATCAAGATCCTCGCCACGGGCGCCGTGCTTTCGAAAGGCATTGCGCCCGGCCAGCAGCAGTACTCCGACGAAGAGATCCGCGCCGCCGTCACGGAGGCGCGGCGCTGGGGGCGTGTCGTGGCCGCCCACGCCCACGGCACCGAGGGCATCAAGGCCGCGATCCGCGCCGGCGTGCGTACGATCGACCACGGCTCGATGCTGGACGACGAGGCGATCGCGATGCTGAAAGCGGCTGCGACCTTCTACGTCCCCACGCTGTACATCTCGCAGACCGTCACGGCTTCCAGCATCGTCCCGGAGTCCGAGAAGCAGCGCGCGCGGCAGCTCCGCGACGCGCAGCTCGCGTCGTTCCGGAAGGCGCTGGCGGCCGGCTTGCCGATCGGGGCGGCGACCGACGTGCCGGTGATGCCGCACGGAGAGAACGCCAAGGAGCTTTCCTTCCGCGTCCAGTTGGGCGAGCTGCCGATGTCGGCGATCGTCTCGGCCACGCGCGTGAACGCCGAGATCCTGGGCTGGTCCGACCGTATCGGCACGATCGAGCAGGGCAAGCTGGCGGACCTGGTGGCCGTGCCGGGCGATCCGCTCGCGGACATCACCACGCTGGAGCGAGTCGTCTTCGTGATGAAGGGCGGCGTCGTCGAGCGGAACGACTCGAGTCGTTAGACAGGCGTGTTATCCTCACGCCAGCTTCTACGACTGGATCTGCTGCGGAACCGCGGGGGTCTCCCATGCGTTGGGCGACAAAGCCGGCATGGCCGCCCGCTGTCCCGATTGCGGGACGGAACTGCCCTCGGACGGGGCGATCGCGGGGCTGTGCTCGCAGTGTCTCTTCAGCCTGGCGCTCCAGGATTCCGATCCCGAACGGGCGCTCGAGGATCTGCCGACGCTCGAAGGCTCGGTGCGCATCCTGGGCGAGCGCTACCAGATGCGGGAGCTTCTGGGCCGTGGCGGGATGGGAAAGGTATGGTGCCTTCGACCTGAAGCTGCGCGTGAATGTCGCCCTCCACTGCCGCAGGGGCATCGCGAGCACGGGACGGCTCGTCAGCGATGACAGAGCGACAGGACGCGAAGCGTGATCTCCTGGGACCTCGGGGGGTTCTCTCCCAGGCCCAGAGAGTGCAGTTCCTCGTGGATCAGAATGGCCGCGGCGATGGTGGAGTTGCGGCTATCGACCAGCCCGAACTGCGGCCGGCAGATGAAGGTCACGCGACCGCCGGTCGGCGTCAAGGCGAATACGTCCGAGTCCTTGCAGGGTGGCAGGTGGGTGCCGTCGACGTATTCGATGATATCGAGATAGCTGGCCGCGGTGTGTCGGGTGGCCTCGAGGCGCTCACGAAGGGTTCGACCCGTGGCGTCCTTGAACTCCGCGAAGAGCTGCTGGCATTGCGGGCGCACCAGAAGTCGGCGCGCTTCCGAGCGCGCGCGCGAGACGGTCGAGCGCGCGGAGGCGCGGTCGGCGCTTTCCGCGCGAACGGCCTGGGGTCCGAGCTGTGCCACGGGGGCCGTGCACAGCGCGCTCAACAGGCATCGCCCAAAGCGGGCGACCCGGGGTTGTCTCGCCATGACCCGCTCCTCGCGCGGCGCCGCGGCGGGGAGGCCGCGGAGCTAGAAGCAAGGTCGAGATCGCCCAGGGCGGAGTCCTGGGCGTTGCCTGGGGATTGCCTGGGGTTTCTCTGGGTGTGGCGTTGCTGGTGAGCTTCGGCGAATACGCGCTCGATTCCGGGAGTCGACAGTTGTTGCGCGACGGCTCTCCGGTGCACCTCTCTCCCAAGGCCTACGCGCTGCTGACAGCGCTCTTGGATAGCCGCCCCCGCGCCCTTTCCAAGGCCGAGATCCACGAGTGGCTCTGGCCTGCGACCTTCGTTTCTGAGGCGAACCTGACCAGCCTGATAGCGGAGATCCGGACGGCGCTCGCGGACGACGCCCGGGCGCCGCGCTACTTACGCGCTCGCCAGCCTGGAACGGGCCGACAGCGAGCCGGCCCGCCGATTCGCCGTCGAGGCGCTGTGGAAGGGTCCCCCAGCGCGGTACGTCTCGGCCCCGGGGGGCGCTCTTGCCATCGCTTTCGGCCCGGACGGTCGTTGGATGGCCGGGAGCTGGCGCGCGGGGACGTGGCTCCTGTCGCAGCAGGGCGGCGACCGCCGGGAGATCGCGGCGGGCCAGCAGCTCGTTGGATTCAGCGGCGACGGGCAGCTCCTCGTCACGAGGACCGACAGCAATCGCGTCCACGTTTTTTCGGTTCCCGGAGGCCAGGAAGTCCGGGTGCTCGATCCCGGGCCGAGCGGCGGCTCTTTTGTCCACGGTGTCGACCTCATCACTTTCCCGAAGAGGCAGTCGACAAACCCTGTGTTGCGGCGCATCCCGCTCATAAGTGGCGAGGGAGTCGACATCGGCCGTCTGGACTGGCGCGGACTCGACGACGTCGGGCTTTTCGGCCGGTGGCTGTTCGAGCTGCGGAGCGGCAACCTCCAGGTGCGTCCTCTCGATGCGCTCGCTACGCCACTGAGAACGGTGGGACGGCACGAAGGAGCGGTCAGTTCTTGGGGGGATGCGACGGGGACGCGGTTGTCCACCCTCGGAGTGTCGGGCGACGTGCGGATCTGGAGCGTTGCCTCCGGCGCGCGTGGGCCCGAGCGGGTCCTCCCGGCCCCTCGGGTCCCCTCCGCCCCCCTGCAGCTCAGCAAGAGCAGTGCTTGGTTCGACCCTACCGCGCGCTCGCTCGTTGTGGCCACCCCGGACGACCTTCGCCTGTGGGACCTGACGGGCGCCCCGGATGCCGAGCCCACCCGCTTGTCGGACCGTCTGGGCCCTCCGGGCGGAACGTGGTACCCGCCGTCCGTCTCCCGTGACTGGGTGGCCGTCCCCATGGCGGACTTCGCGGCACTCTGGCCGCTGCACTTTCCGCAGGCTCGGGTGCTGCGGCCGGCGGGCGGGAGCGGATATACCGGGCTCGCCTTCACACCGGACGGCCGAAACCTCGTCTCGCACTCCAGTGGTGAGGAGATCCGGGTGTGGCCGCTCGTGCCCGAGGCGGGGCTGGCCAGTCGCGTGGCCTACGCGTACGCGGGGGGTGGAATCAACGGGGCCACGCTCGACGTGGACCCCACCGGGCGCTTCGTTGCCGCGAGCAACGGGACGGCCGGCGTGGCGATCGTTCCTCTCGAAGGCGGTAAGCCGCGCCTGCTCAAGGGGGACGCCATACATTGGTTCGCCCGCCTCGACCGGGACGGTCGTCGCCTGGCGGCCTACGCCGACTGGAACCGCCAGAGCGCAGAGAACTCACAAACCCTCTACGTGTGGGACCTTTCGACGGGCCAGAGGACGGACCTCAACCCGCGGAACCTCGCGGGCGACTGCGCGGCCGGCACCGCGATGGAGGCCTTCACGTGGGGGCTGGAGTTCCCGCGCAACGGCACGCTGATGACCGACGGCTTCGGCGGCCTGCGCCGGTGGGACATCAGGCGCGGCACGAGCGAGGTCCTGCGGCCCTGCGACCCCCGCTCGTTCCGCGGCGTCCTGGACGCCTGGCACAGCTTCGTCCTGTCGCCCGACGAACGCCTGGGAGTGCAGGTGCGAAGCTGGAGCGACCCGATGGCCCCGTCGATCATCACCGTCTTCGATCTCGCCGGTGGACAGGATCGCGCCATCACACGCCACGGCAATCGCGTGTCCAAGGCCGCGCTCGATCCCACCGGTCGAACCCTCGTCACCGGCGACCGGGACGGCCTCGTCCGCGTGGGGCCGGTCACTGGCGAAGAGCCGCACCTGCTCTACGGCCACACCGCGGAGATCACCGGCATCACGGTCTCCCCAGACGGGAAATGGATCGCCTCCGCCAGCCTGGACGGCACGATCCGGCTCTGGCCGATGCCCGCGAGCCCGCCGCTCCGCACGCTGCCTTACGAGAATCTGCTCGGGAAGCTGAGCACGTTCACCAACCTGCGCATCATCGCGGACCCCTCCGCGCGTGACGGCTACCGGCTCGAGATCGGCCCCTTCCCCGGTTGGAAGGACGTGCCGGAGTGGTGATGGCCTCGGACTCTCGACGATGCTGGCGAGTGCGGAACCGCCAAGCAGGTCTTCTCCCATTCACTGCGGTCGATTCGGCCCTGCCGCAGGATGCGTGCGAGCAGATCCCTGCCAATGTCCGCGTGATGGGGATTGCGGATAGGCAGCAGTTCCGCGCGACGGACGCGACCGGAGGATCGCGAGCGCTTTCCTGGCCATGGTCCGCTCGCAAACCAGCCTCCGGGCCGTGCCGGACGCGCAGTCCCCAATAGGCTGGAAGGTCGAGCGCGGACCGCTTCCAGGCTGGGGGGAACGAGCGGAGCCATGACCCGCTCACGGCTCGCGGCAGCAATCGATTGGAAGCGACTACTCGCCTACTCGATGGAATGTGCCTGGACCGGGCAGCGTAGCGAGGATCTCGCGGACCCGCGGCATGAGGGGGCGAAGAGCTTCGAGGCGGTTCGAGCGGGTACTCAGGGCGATGACGGCGACCGCGAGACCAGCCACGTCCTGCTGGAACGCGAGAGAAGCGTCGATGGTGATGAAGACCTCGAAGGTACCTGCTGCCACACGCAGGAGGTCACCGTTCTTCTTGCCCGCCCAGCCGGCCTCCGGCACGGTCTGAACTTCATGGCCGGGGAGGTCGAGCCGCAACCTGCGGGGGAGGCACTCGTCAAGGAGTACGCGCATCAGCGAGCAGTACTTCCCTTGCCTGCTCGAGCGCGGCCACGGCCTGCTCTCGAGTCACCGTGGGAAAGTCCTCGAGGAAGTCGGAGAGCGGCTGACCGGCCTCCAGGTAGTCGAGCAGCGTCTGGACGGGGACGCGGGTGCCCACGAACACAGGGACGCCCCCGAGCACGTCGGGGGACCGTTGGATTACGGAGTTCTTGCCCGCCACTTCGGAATCCCCTCCTTGAGTATAGGCGCAGATCGTTCTCCTTTCCCTGTCCTTGATCCATGAGCCGGATGGCGCAAGACGCCCGTTGTGCGGACCGCGGGGAAGGACCGACCCTCCTCCAGCCAGCGGCGCGCGATGCGCAAGCAGTCGCGGTCGGTCGTCACCACGACGCGCGTTCCGTGGACAAGGGGCGGCTCCGCTCTCGGATCGGGCGGTTGCGCCAGGACGAGCTGCGGGAGGTCGAAGATGCGGTCAAGATCACTCTGGGCTCGTGGCCCTGAGGCAAGGACGGCCCACGGCGTCGTAACCTTGCCCCGGGCGGCGATACCGCAGCCACCTCTTCCATGTCGGGCGTGCTCACCAACGCAATCCGTCGAGGGAGGAGCGGCGAGCGATTGACATCGCCGGATAGCGGGCAGTAGCCTCGCGCCGCTTCGACGCGGCAAGGCGTGGGCCGGGCGGCGTGAGGGCGCGGAGGGACAGGATGGGCGGACTGCTCGTGTGCGTCGCGCTGCTCACACAAGCCCCCACGGGGTCGCCGGCGGCGGCCGCCGAGAGCCCGCTCGCGCGGCTGACCGCCGACGAGCTCGCCCAGGGCCGGCAGCTGTTTCGCGCACGCTGCGCGCTCTGCCACGGCTACGACGGAACGGGCGGCCGGGGCTCGAGCCTGGCGCAGCCGAGGCTCCGGCGCGTCGGCGACGACGCCTCGCTGTTCGATGCCATCCGCAACGGGATCCCCGGCACGGAGATGCCGAGCGTGTGGGCGCTCTCGGACGCGGAGACCTGGCGCATCGTCGGCTACGTGCGTTCGCTCGCGCAAAACCCCTCGCCGCCGGCCAAAGGGGACGCCGAGAGGGGCCGTGCGCTCTATGAAGGCAAGGGGGGTTGTCCGGCCTGCCACGTGGTTGCGGGGAAGGGCGAAGCCAGCGGCCCGGAGCTGAGCGACATCGGCCTGCGCCGCGGACCCGCGCACTTGAGAGAAGCCCTGGAGCACCCGGCGGCTGCGCGGCCCGACGGCTTCCTGGTCGTGCGCGTGCGCGCGCGGGACGGATCGGAGGTGGTCGGGACGCGGCTCAACGAGGACACGTTCACGATCCAACTCCGGGACTTCGAAGGCCGTTTCCACTCGTTCCGCAAAGCCGAGCTGGCCGAGCTCGAGAAGCAGCGCGACGTCTCGCCGATGCCCTCGTACGCCGGCGTGCTCACGCCGGCCGAGCTTGACGACCTCGTCGCCTACATGGCGGCGCTGCGGGGGCAGCCGTGAGACGCCCGGCGCTATCTCCGCTCGGCTGGCGAGGCCTCGCCCCGCGGCTCTGCGCGGCGGCCATGGTGGTCGGCGCCGCGTCCCAGGCCCCCGGCCAGGTGCCCTACGAGCGGATCGTTGCGGCG
>Ga0214473_10000829_pt1 | contig 42229 bp, 34 predicted proteins | sample RVTome_7_FD_203509 | JGI IMG/M metagenome (GOLD analysis project Ga0214473, IMG submission 203509) | Soil microbial communities from uranium-contaminated site in the Upper Colorado River Basin, Wyoming, United States - RVT98D197 | ecosystem: Environmental > Terrestrial > Soil > Contaminated >...
CCAGACTCTTCTTGCCACCGTTGGCTACGATGAACTTGGCCATGGTGTCACTGGCGATATCACGGATAAGCTGCCAGAGTTCCCGGCCGTCCGCCGCCGCGACCGCCCGACCCAGGGCCAGCGACATTGACAGGATGGCGTTCATGCCCAGCAAGCCCTTGCGCTGCATGGCGTGGATCTTCTCCTCTTTCGAGGCGTCCTTGCTGATCCGGCCGGCGGCAATCGCCTGCTCCAGCTCCAAGCCGAGAAGCTGCTTGTCGGTGTCGAGCAGCGAGCCCAGCTTGCCCACTTTCTTGCCGACGAAGGCATTGGCGAGCACGGTCTCGATATGCTGCACGGCGTCCATGCAGCCCTTGCCGTCGTACCGGCGGGACTTCTTCCAGAGGGCCAGGAGCTTCTCATCGTTCTTGGCCCGGACAGCATCGACCTTGACGTCCTTCTTGAAGCGGAAGGTGCCGTCGCCGGCGGCCTTGAACAGATCGGGATACTTCTTGGTGCTTTCGCACGGCTCGATGATACTGTCCACGTAGTGGATCGCCTCGTCCTCGCCGGCGCTGGTGCCCAGAGGCGTCGAGCCTTTGAAGCGGATGATGCCGCTACGTCCCAGGAACAGCGTCGCGGCCGCCGACGGGATACCGGCGTTGGTCGCCTCTTCGGTGCCGCTGACCGCCTCGATCGCCAGCATCTTCATCAGGAGGCTGGTGATATCGATATCGCCTGCCTTCGGGGAGATCGCGGCATCGTCCCGGCCGGTGAGGATCTTCACCAGTTCCTTGACGCTCGCTTCGATCTCTTTGCGCTCATTGGCCGTCGTTTCGCGCTGCGTGGCGCGGGCCAGGGCGAGAATTTCCATCATGCGTCCGTACTTCTGGAGACGCTCGGTGTTGGCGCCGCCGCCGCACTTGACGCCCAAGGCGTTCATGGCCGTGCCGATTTCCGCCTCGAACGGGTCGTTCGGGCTCTTGGACCGGTGAGAGATCACCAGTTCGGCGCCGTAGGCCAACGAGGTCAGCATGGCCAGCACGGTCTCGGTCAGCGTTCCAATCTGGTTGGCCTTGATCAGCGAGGCGTTGATTTCGCCGTTCTTGGCGCACTTTTCGATAGTCGAGTCTTTCGTGGTGACCAGGTCGTCGCCGATGACGAAGACCTTGTCGCCCAACTCTCGCATCAGGTTCTGCCAACCGGTGTGGTCGCGCTCGCCAAAACCGTCTTCGATGGAGAGAACCGGGATGCCCTCCTCCATCGCCTGCTTGTAGAGGTCCAGGATTTGGTCGCGGCTCATCTCGACCTTGCCCTTGTCACGCCAGAAGCGATACATGCCGACGGAGTCTGGCTCGCCTCTCTCTATGCGGTAGGCGTTTTCCAGCTCGGAGCACGCCGGGTCCAGAGCAATCGCAACATCGACGCCCGGGACGTACTCGCAATCCAGAATGGCCTGCTTCATCATGCGCCACATTCTCTGCTCGGGCACCTTGTCCTGCGGTTCCTTATCGACGTAAGGCGCGATGCCGCCTTCCAGACCAACACCCATGACCTTGGCGCCCGGAGCCGACTCGATGATTTCCTTGAGCCGGTACTGGAGCTTCACGGTCATTTCCTGGGCGTCTTCGTAGGTTTTCGGGGAAAGCGGCATGAACATGCTTTCCTGCATGGAGATGTTGCTTTCGGGGTACTCCTTCTCAGTGTGCCGGCCGCCCATGGCGCAGTTTCGGAACTGCCACGGAGCCGCGACGCGGTTGCCGTCCTTGAGCGTGATCTGCTGCATACGCGTGGTCAGCAGCCTCTTCTTGAGCTGGCCGACCTGGACCATCCAGCTCTCCTTCGAGGCGGCCGCAGCCGCCCTGGCCGCCTGCTCAGCAGCGATCTTCTCTCTCGTGCGGAATTCGCGCAGCTTGCCGGGGTCGGCCAGCAGCCGGTCAAGCAGACCGACGCAACCCGGCGCTAAGAAGAATCGACCGATGTATATGAGAACCTCGCCAAATGCACCGCCAGCGAGCAGGCCTCCCGCGATACCAACGACGGCAATCGGCAGAAAGATCGTGGCCAGCCACTGGCTCCAGACCGGTGCGGAGGCCGCCACAGCCAGGTTGTACGGGGCATCGGGGGCGAAGTTGCCGTTTTCCTTCTTGACACCGTAGAACTTGCCCCACGGAATCAGCAGGAGCATATTCGCATACCAGCCCAGCTTGCTGCCGCTGCTCTTCAGGACCGCGTCGGCCTTCTCCTGGGAGTCCTTGTTCAGGGCCGTCAGCTCGGCGGCCGTCAGGAAGTGCCCCATCTCGTGGATCGCGATGCCGATATGCCAGGATAAATAGAGAACGATCAACGAGACAATGGTCTCCCAACTGGCAAACATGAAGCGCAGGACCTCGATTTTGAGGTTAGCCCCCTGGTCGGCCAATTCACGCAGTTCTTGGACCGGAAGGCTCAGTACGGACGAAATAAACGCCGCGTGGAACGAGACGAGCTTGTGGTTGGCGATAACCCAGCCGCGCTCCAAATATCCTCCGAAAGGCGTCCTGTTGGCTGCGGCTTTGCCGACACTCCAAGCTTGATACTCGTTGGGTTCCCGCAAAGCGAGGGCTTTGCTCGATGCTGGTTTTAAAGTTTTAGTCATTCTGCATTACTCCTTCGTCGTTCCTTGTTCAGGGATCAGGGTTCAGCAAAATCCCTGAGCCACGAACTTCAAACAAAATTCCGGGCAAGTTTGGCAAACATCACCGATTCTGTCAACAAAAAAACTTCTTCGCAGAAGTCGCGAGCCGGGCAGCCGTTCGATCTTATTCATCAGCAAGGCCGTTCTCTTCATTTCCACCCGCGCAGACTGCTGCTTCGTCCGCTGTTGCGGTTGTAGTCGCCTCCGGCAGCTTGTCAGCAAGCAAGTGTCGAGGCAGAAAAGCAAAATTCGCAATCATCGTAGGAATTACGGCACTTGCAATAACGGTGGCCACAAGAAAAGAATACTGATCGCGCGTAACAATACCATGCGTCAATCCGTACAATGCCGAAATAGTCCCGAAAGTAAGTCCGGTGGACATCAAGAGGGTGTAATACCAGCGTTCGTCCTTCTTCTTGCGATATATGCCTACGACCGGGTACAGGCCAAATATCTTGCTGATCACTTTTCCGCCCAGAAACGTCAAGAAAATCGTTGGAGCAGTAATAATCGCTGGCAGGGAAACCAATGAGCCTGCTCTGAGGAAATAGAACGGAGTTAGAAACCCGATTGTCAATGTACGCATCCGCCGCACCCAGAGATGGTCTTCAGCGGCAAATCCCGCCAGAACCATCCCAACAAGATAGGCCGGCAAGACGGCTTCACTGCCGGACCATACTGCCAAAGCCCCAAGCGCGAATAGTACTAACAGAATCCATTTGGCTCTGATGGCGGCGGTTCGGTGAGCGTACTTGTAAGTGATATGCTTCGTAACGAAAGGCAGAGATCCAATCACTGTCGTGCTTACAGCAATGAAAACCAGGGTCTTGTATGTGAAAGGAGCGAACATAAGCCCCAGCGCTATAACCGTCCCAAGGTCGTTGACAAAACAAGCCCCAAGAATACCTTTGCCGAATTCCGTCCGATTGAATCCCGTCTCCAGCATCACCGCGTAAACAACCGCCATAGAAGTGGTTGACAGCGCTATGCCAGCCAGCCAGCTTGCCTGGGGATTCCAACCCAGCGCGTATCTTGCCAGTGCTGCACAGCCCAGGAAAGGTGTGACGAAACCCACCAAGCCGACAACGGTTACCTCTTTCCACTTTATCTTGAAGACGGCGGGCTCCAACTCCGCCCCGGCAAGAAAGGTAAGAAGCACCGCCCCAGTGCTTGCAAGAAAGCGCAGCCATTCCACATTAGCTCCAAGTGTATCTGGTCCCCAAAAGTGCTCAGCTACCCCTCCGGCGGTGATTCCAACGCAGATTTCAAGCAAAGCTATAGAAACGCGAAGGTGGTTGGCAAGGACGGTGCTAACAACGGCCAGTGCAAACCAGACAGCCGCGATGCAATAAGCGTGTTCCGTAGAGTTCTCCTTTACAATGCCTACCGGGTCTTGACACAGGCAACAAAAAACCCGCTTTGCAGCGGGTTTCGACTCACACGGTACCGACTCCACCGCTGCACAAGCCTGCGCGGTAGGAGTCATCAGCCCGGTCAAGGCAATTATAAAGGGGGACTCCATCCCCAAGCCTTACTTTGCTCTACTATATGGAAATAGACTCGACTAATCAAGCCCCTTTTTGAGAATTTTCTGATAAATTGCAGACCGCTATGACGGGACTCAGAAAGTAGGTTGGACGGAAATGGCAGCTTTTATAGGCCCTGTTTTCCTGAAGAATCACGCAGTCCGGGCCTCCCGCCAGGTCGGATGGGCATGTTGCGGGCCGAAAAATGCCGCCTGCCCGGTCTTTTCTTATTTAACCCGGCCAAGACTTATGCCGATAAAACTGCTATGATGTATGAGTTCTTTGAACAAAGGAGATTGAGATGGGAATCCAAGATTGGTCGGATGATATTATCCTTGTAGATTTGCCCTCGGAACCAGAAATGGGAGACGAGCTCAAGACGGTCACCGAGACGGTCCGGGACCGCGGCGACTGCGAAGTCGTCATTGATTTCTCGAGCGTTGATATCATCACGTCCTCAAGCATTTCCAAGCTGCTCAAGCTGCGCAAGCTTCTGTCGGACTGCGGGCATCGGCTCGTTTTTTGCAGCGTGGCCGCGGCGACCAAGGGGATTTTCACGGTCACCGGCCTGGACGGTATTTTCGAGTTTGCCGACGATAAGTTTGTGGCCCTGGCGAGTTTGCAGATGGTCGGTTAGTATGGATGAAGAAACGCTGCGGCAAATCGAGCAGATCGTAGGTTACGAGTTTTCCGATACGAGTCTTTTGGCAGGGGCATTGACGCATTCCTCCGCCGTCGATGATCGCCTCGAGAGCAACGAGAGGCTGGAGTTCCTCGGCGACGCGGTCCTGGCCTTGGTGATTTGTCAGGCCCTCTTCGAGCGGTTTTCACACTACCTTGAAGGCGACCTGACCAAAATAAAGAGCAACCTCGTCTCTCGCGAAACCTGCGCTCAAATCTGCGGGCAGCTTGGCCTGCAAAAATCCCTGAAAATCGGCAAGGGGATGATCTCCAACCGCGCCCTGTGCGGTTCCCTGGCGGCTGGCCTCCTCGAAAGCGTCATTGCGGCCGTCTATATCGACGGCGGATTCGACGCGGCCCGCGACTTTATCCTGCGGGCCTTCCGCCCACTGATCGAACAGGCCGATGCTGAAGAGGCGCAGGGCAACTTCAAATCCCTGCTCCAGCAATACGCCCAGGAGCACTTCAATGCGACGCCGTGCTATGTGCTGCTCGACGAAAAGGGACCCGACCACAACAAGTGTTTTGAGCTCGAAGTCGTGATTACCAACCACCATTTCCCAAGCGCCTGGGGCACCAACAAGAAAGAGGCGGAGCAAAAGGCCGCCTTCAACGCCCTGGTCGAATTAGGCGTCCTCGACGATCCCGTCGAAGAAGACGACTAAGCTCCCCGCCACAGACGCCGTCCTGAGCCACGTCGAAGGAGCACACAGAGTTCACCGAGAATTCTGAATAGGACTTCCTCTTTTGTAACTCTGAGTTCTCTGCCCTCCGTCGCGAAAAACTTCGTGACAAACCGCCTCACGGCTGCTAAGCTAAACTTGCGCTGGCCGAATGAGCCTGTAGGATAAGTTGGGCATGGCAGCGCCTTAGCGGATTGGAACATCCCTATGCGAGATACGTCAGGACCTCAGTGAAAGACAGAAACAGGCAGGGGCCCCTGAAGTTTTGTGTGATTTTTGACAAAAACGCCTTTGTCTGGCTCTGAGGAACGAATACAATGTGTTCGGGAATAGTATTGCCCATCTTCGTACATTTTATGACGTGAGGTGCCCGATGAGAAACATCGATAACAAGAAAGATATCTTACTTCTTCTTCTCTATTCTCCCGGCCAGACCGGTAATATCAACGAACCGGTTACAGGTCGAACACGGATTGTAAAAATGCTTTACTTGTTCAAAAAGGAAGCACTGAAACATTTTGCCAGAGGCACACAGATAGACGAAGAGAACTTTTATGAATTCTATCCGTGGGACTTTGGCCCTTTCTCAAGTCAGGTCTATGATGACATAACGTTTTTCATTTTGCAGGATTTCATCGAAACGTCTTTGTCTGAAGAGCCTCCCTTGCCTGAATCGGAGGCTGAATGGGAGAAATGGTTGTCCTCAGCGGGAACAGATGTAGATGAAGATACGATAGGTGAATACTACGACGAAGTGTTTTCTCTTACACCCAAAGGTGTTAAGTTCACGGAAGAGATATATGAGCAACTCACCAGTAGTCAACAAAAGCACCTCAAGGCATTTAAGAAACGGACTGTCAGTTGTCCCTTACGTGCACTATTACAATATGTTTACTCGAATTATCCAGAGGACATCACACATTCGAAAATAAAGGATCAGATCCTTGACAGTGCTAGGTTTTGACATCACAAACGGTATTAATTGGCTTCCTGTGGTCACTGCGATACTTCCACTAGCTGTAGGGGGAGGTTTAGTAAAGTGCCTTAAAGATTGGGCCTACTCCGAGAAGGAAATGAAGGACAAGATTAGCCAAGCTAAATCTACAATAACGGAGAAAATGGCACAAAAGCATATGGATTTGCTGGATGCACAGATTGCAGGCAAACCGTTAAGGGGTAGCCCGCCGCAAACTACTGATTATGTGTGGAACTACTCCACTGAGGTTAGACGTTGTTTTGGATTACTATTGTCTGTTGAGGTTGTTAAAGTTGAAACAGTCACCGCTTATTGGGCACTCATGATCTCCATTTTTGTAGGAATCTTAATCCTGATTCTGGGGATTTTAGCGGCGGCTTCTAACTGGGGCGGATTTTGTTTCTATTTGATTGCCACTTCTATTCTACTGGTTTTGTTACAGTGTGCAATTGTAATCCGGCTCAGAAGTCTTACAAGACATTTAGATCACAATTGCGATTCAATATAGAAGGTTAATAATGACAACAACAGGTACAATCTGCGAAGAAGATCTAATTCACGCCATCACATCATTTTTCTGCAAAAACGGTTATCGCGTTCGACATGAAGTTCCTAATATGGGGCAGAGCATTGATGTCGCAGCGACGAAGAACCGATGGATTACGGCGGTAGAGGCCAAACTGCACGATTGGAGACGCGGCTTACAGCAGTGCAAAGCTCACGAGTTGGTAGCTGATTACATATGTATCGCTGTTGCCACACAGAGTATTTCAGATCAACTACGAGGTCAGGCACTGATCAAGGGCTATGGAATCATTCGTTGGGATACCCGAAGAAGCGTTTGCCAGTGGGTTGAACGGCCAAGACGAAATGAAAAAGTCTGGTTGGCCCAAAGAAGACACTTTACACGGAATCTGAGGGGTATTGAGTATGTCGAGTAACCACTGGATGATGTTTAGTACTTTTGCGGAGCAGCGCCATTTTGTCTACCCCAGAAAAGACACATATCATGGGATCATCTTAAACGCAAATATGGCTGCTCATGCCCCCGACGGGATCGCAAGATTCATACTTACTAGAACCTATCAGCAACGCTATATCATCGATCCAATGACTCATGCTTTCCAACACGACCCCAGGCATATCACGGATTCTGAGGGGAAGGTCAAGAGATCGGTTATGAAGATGGCAGAGCAATATGGGGAGTTAATCGCAGATAATGTGGGCAAGCGCCCCTTGCTTCCATCAATGCTCCAAGATAAGGATCAACGCAAAGATTTTGTGAAAAGTTGTTTGAATTTCCAAGAATCTCACATCTCCCAGAGAATAGAAACTTCAGATGATGCAAAGTATATCAACTTCGATGAACAGCCTGGGACGGCACCGAAACCATTCGCGCTATTAGCACCTTATTTCTACATGAAAGAGGCAACAGCGCATCTGTGGCTGGATATAAATGTGAAATTGGCGGAATTGGCAGTTGAGCAAAAGGAAGACATTCCAATATTTGGAATGCTTGTCTTGAGCCAAGGCATCCTGCTTAATGACACCTTAGTCAACGAGATAGTGGAGAAATTCAAGAGCATCTCTCTGAATGGATTTCTTATTTGGATCGATGATCTGAATGAAGGTGTGGCTGAAGAGAGCCACCTTAAGGGACTGATATCTCTCGGGCGCAAGTTGAGAGCTATCTCCGGCCCGGGAGAAGTCATTAATCTACACGGTGGATATTTCTCCATACTCGCAACAAGTGAAAAGCTGGGCAGTCCAGCATTGTCAGGGGTATGTCATGGACCCGAATTCGGAGAATATAGACCGGTGATACCGGTTGGCGGTGGCATTCCCATCGCGAGATATTACATTCCATTGCTACATGAACGTATACGTTACAGAGAGGCACTCGCCGTTCTCAAAGAAATGGGATTTCTTCGGGATGCTGCAAGCTTCCACGCTAAAGTCTGCTGCTGTACGGAATGCAAAAACACCATAGGCAATAACCCAGAGAACTTTACGTTGTTTGGTGAGTCGAATGTCAAGCTTGTTAAGCGGGGAAGTGGCTTAGCAAGAATGGAATACCCAACCCCCAGGACAAAGCTTAGATGTCTCCAGCATTATCTTGAACGCAAACAGATTGAATATCAATTTGCGTCAACAGCTTCAAAGCAGCAGTTGATGGAAGATCTCAATTCCGGTCATGATCGATTTAAAGAGATCATAGGCCTCGATCAAGTCTCTCATCTCAAAACATGGAAAGAGTGCTTCGAGGGTGAATGATATGCTTATGGGAATAGCCTCGTAGGGTGTGTCCGGTCCATCACGATTGCCGGACCGGATTGCATACGCGGGTCAATTCGCCAACAAATCTGTCGTTCCCTCTCTCGTGCATTGCTTGCTATCATTAACATTTCCCCGGCGTGTGCAAAATGAATTTTGCACACCCTGTGGCTGGCTTACCCACGGAAAAGCAAAGTCAGCCTTTTATCTAAAAGTGGTACGATACCTTCAAAACCATAGACGACCTCATAATCACATCCATCCTTTTCACATTTAACAAATAGACTGTCGCACCCCTGCATATCAAGCTGCAGGAAATTCCGTATTTCAGCGACTTGCCAAGAATCGGTTATTAGAAGAAATTGTTCGGAAAGTTCTTCAATTTTCATTTTGAATATCTTCTATCGCCTCAGGACCGCCTTTTGACGTTGCCGAACGGCAAGAATCAATTCTATGCGAAAAGAGGCCGAGAGCAACAAAAAAAGGCTCTTGCCGGGAAAGGATAGCCAATACAAATGACCCGAACCGCTATATTTTTCGGAATTTCAGTTGACAGAGAATTGCGGCGTGTGTATTGTATATATCAAACTAACATGATAGGATACAGAATACAGGACACAGGATACAGAAGACAAGAGGGCAGGGCAGGAATCAGGGAATCAGCGCCATCGGCTCTGTGCTTCGCTACGATATGCAGAATAGTCAATCGTCAACATTCAATCCAGAAGGGAGAAATCAATGACTACCGAGGCTCAAATCAACGCCAATCGTCAAAATGCCCAGAAATCCACGGGGCCTTCGACACCCGAGGGCAAGGCCGTGGTCTCGCAGAATGCCCTTAAGCATGGCCTGTTCGCGGTCCAGGATGTAGTAACCACCGAGAATCAGGCCGAGTTTGATTCTATGCGAGAGCAGATGCTCGCTGATCTGGCGCCGGCCGGGGCGATGGAGACCCTGCTGGCCCAGCGGGCCTTCAGTCTCGCCTGGCGGCTCAAACGCGCCGAGACCATGCAGGCGCAGGTGATTGAGGACATGGTCGAATCGCATATCAGTTACGAGCGGTTGAAATTGGGCCGCCAGACGCCGAAAGAGCCGCGTTACGCCCCCGAGTATCTGGTTCTCGGCCGGATTGCCAAGGACGACTGGTGCGGCCGCAGGCTGATCGAGCGGTTCTTCGAGTACGAACGCCGGATCGAGAAAAGCCTGTACAAGACCATCGCCCAGCTTCGGGCCATGCAACTGATGCGCCGAACGGCCGAAGCCGATGTGGCCGAGGCGCAGCGCCGCACCCACCCGGACAAAGAGACAAATTCTGCAAAACAAAGCCAATCCGGCGCGCCTGAATTGGATTCTGTGCAACTGCCGGCGAGGTCCGATCTGGACCCGGAGAAGTTAATTGCTTTTGCGAAAAGGACTTGGGGCGAGCCGCTGCCGCAATGGGTGCAGGCGGGACTACGCCGGCTGGGTGTGTCCATCGATGAGGGCCAGGCATTGCCGGATGGACTACAGCCCGTTTCGAGCCCTCAGGCGCAAGGGGACGCCGGAAGAGAAGGCGTCGCGTTGAGCGTGGCGAGCCTCTGAGCCACCCAGTCAGACGGATTCCTGTACCAGACTCAATGCAGAACCCACAGGTGGGTCAGACGCGGGCTAAGATCCACGGGCTTACTCTGTGACCAGCCAGGCCAGGGCGTACAGTACCAGGGCCGTGATGACCATGAAGATGACTATCGAGCCGAAGAGGACAACGACCTCCTTGACGAAGTTGGCGGCCTTGATTTTGGACACCTTTGTCGCCTTATAGACGATGGCGACCGCCGCGACCAACGGCAGCAGCCACAGCATGGACTGTGGATCGACGCTGATTCTCTCAGGCACTATGAAGCTGGCCGCCACAAATGTTGCTATTGCCGGCATTTCAGTCTGCGGCTCCCCCGGTGCCGCGTACATGTGCCAGATACACGGCGTTGACAATGCACAAAAGATTGAGCAGACCCCCGATGCTCGTGTATATCTGTCCGATCTCGCCCGGTTTTCCGTACACGCCATAGTCCCCCTTGGCCGTCACGTGTCCCAGGGCCGCTACAGCCGGCGAATTGAGAATCTGCGCCAGGTACCAGGGCTTTGCGCTGACGGGATTAATCACGCCGATGGACCCGACATAAAGCCCAACGACAAACAGTGCGGCGATCGTGACGAAGATGACAATCGCGTGTCTTTTTTCCCCGATCACGGCATGTCCCCCGCCCGGCACCAGCCAGCCCACGAGCCCGACAATCAGCAGAAACAGAATGTGGCTTTCCCTCGAACGTTGTGCCATCAGGATGCCGCCTCCGAGTCGGTCGGTGCGTTGGCATCAGCGGTCCCTGCATCGGATTCAGTCCACTTGAAGCCCATGCGTTTAACGATGTTCTCAGGGTTGAAATGGATCGCCGCCAGACCCTGGGCTTGGGCGTGCTCTTCACCGAACAGTTGCATCGGCTTGGCCTGCTCATAGTCCTCTTTCCAAAGCCGCTTGACGGAGATATCCTTGATCGCGAAATAACGCAAGTCAGGCTTGAATTCCATCACCACCGGCAGGGCTTCGGCCGTGTTCGCATCGGCCGGCACGAGCTCACAAAGCTTGTCCATGAAAAGCCGGCTCTTACGGCTCTCGTTCAGGAAAAACGCCGCTGACGGCTCCCCCTGTCCCTGTATGGTCAGGGCTTCCAGCGTCGCCAGTGACATCCGGCGCAGCCCGGTCAGGTTCTGCAGCTTGAACACGTCGGGCTTGTTGGGGTCCTTCTCGCCGTAGCGTTCTTCGAACGTGCTCAGCGCCTTGTCCCAGCCTTCTTTGCCGGCCAGCGTCACAAATTCTTCGGCTCTGGCCTTGGCCGTATCCATCGCGGCCAGCTTTTTCAAATCTTCCGCGACCTTTTCCTTCACCGAATAAGTATCTTCTTTGGACTTTTGCTCATTCGGGTCGAATTGCAGCCCGCGCGTGCTGAAAGTCACATCAAGGCTCTCGGGCTCGGCCGCCTTGTGAGCTTCAATCACCCGCACGACCGCCACGATCCTGCGTGAACTGCCCACCGCTGCGGTCATCAGGTCTTTCACGGGGCCGATGTTCTCATTTATCTGCGGCTTGGGTACGTCGAACGGCCCAAGCTCGCTGGCGCCCAATTCATCGACGGCAAAGACCACCTGGCTCAGTCCCACAGGACTCTGCCCATACCCTCGCAAGAAGAGCGCCCCCAGATACTCGTCCATTTGCATCTCGGCCGCGCTCAGCAATCCCGTCCGGCCGGTATAAACCTTGATCTTGTGCTTCTCGCTCAGTTTCTTAGCCGCGGCGTCATAATCTCCGGGCTTCGCCTCGGGCTGCTGGGCAGCCGCTCCGGCCGCGTCGGTCTGGCCGGCTTCCGTCAGGGTCCTGGCCTCCTGCAGGATGCCGTCGGCCTTCGCGCTGATTTTCTCACTCAACAGTTGCTTTGATATCGTCCCTGCAACCTCGGCGAAGCTTCTCGTTCGGGTGACCAATTCCGAGTTCGGATCGTTCGGGTCCGACCGAACCTGTTCGCTGAACAATTCTTCCTTGTTCCGGTTGTAGTAGTCTCCCACGTCATCCTGCGTAGGCGGCGCGACGATCGTGCGGACATCGTCGAGCTTCACGGCAATGTATTCAAGACTCGCCCGAGCGGGGAGCTTGTACCCAAAGCCGTAGGGATTTTCTTCGCTGATCGCACCGGCGACAAACGTCTTGTATTTGTCGAAATGCTGCTGCACTTGCTCCTGGCCCGGCGCCTCGCCAGTGGCGGCGAACAGCTTGGCTTCAAACTCCACAAGTTGCGCATCGATGGTCTCTCGCTCGGCGGCGGCCTCCACCATGACCTGCTGTCGGGTCAGACCCTCGTTGACGCACATCATCTGGGCGTATTGCCAGACGGCCAGCAGCTCGCCCAGCGTCGCGAGGATTTGTTGCTCCGGAATGCCCTGCCGGCCCATCAACGCCGTCATAAACTGCGAATACGTCTGGCCGCCGAACAACTGTGGGATCGCCTGGCCCAGCAGCTCGCCCGCCTGGTCGTTTGGAATGCCGATCCCGGCACGCCGGGCCTCATTCTGCAGACAAAACCAAAGGGCATGCGGCGGCGCCTGGCGCCTGTAGATATCGTTGATTTGCTTATCGCTGATGGCGTACAGGTTCCTGCGAATGGCCGACTTGACACGGCTCATCAGGGCAGGTGAGCCTCTCTGATCGGAGAAAAGAAGCTCAGCGAGGAAGACGCCCTGCAAATCCTGGGCCCGCAGCAGATCGTCGGCGCGGAGCGAACGGAGCAGCTCCAGCTCCCCGCGCGCCACATACAGGTCGTAGTTGGTGATTTTTTGTGTGCCGATGTGGCCAACCACTTGCGTACTCGTCTGGATATTTCCCCGCTGGATGAAATCTCCCGCGACAAAGATGAACATCAGGGCGATCACCACGACAGCCATCAGCTTCATGTTATTTTTTCGTAACCATCGGACTAAACTCATCTATCGACTCCAAATTCATCATTCATCTGTAATCGACGCTCTCCACAGGGCGCCTTCCGGCGGATGCCGGATTCCCAATGCTCATCGAGTATCGAGAACCAAGTATGGGAATGGCAAATGTACACTCCACCGGCCCACTTTGCAAGAAAAATAGCCGGACAGGCAAATTAGCTATTGGCGGCGGCGAGTTGGCGGACGGCTTTGAGGGGGCTGATTTTTTTGCAGTCGAAATAAATTCCTTGCACTGGCGGCAAAGAAATGCGTTAATGAGCCGGATTAGGGTGGCCACATCGGGCCGCCTCTACCCGGTGGCTTTCGCTTAAACACATGGAAGCAGTAAGGATCAAGGAGATATAGCGATGAATGAGATTCAGGCCGGTCCGAACGATTTGCTGGATACTACTGATAGCCTCGAAGCGGTTGGTGTCTTCAAGGGATGGAAGAACTTCTTTTTCATCATTATTGTTTTATGCCTTGTGCTGCTGCAAGTGTCCTTCTGGCTGGTCGATCGAGGGTACATTCAGGTCAGCCCCTCAGCCGAGGCGGCCGAGCCGGTTGCCGAAGGAGAATTTGCTGCGCCCCAGATCACGGTTCTAACGATTCCCGTCGAACAGAACCTTGCGCCCACGGTCCCGGCTGCGGTGCAACCCGCCGAACCGGTCCAGCCGACCAAGCCTGTCCCCAGCGAGGTCGAGGAAACGGTTGAGTCCGATAAGACGACGGCAGAGCCAAACCAGGTGATCGAACCCAACCGGCCTGCCGATCCCAACCTTACCTCCCGAACGACCCGCGGCGAAAAAGCGGGGAAGAACCTGCAGCGTGCAATCACGTGGCCCTCGGCGGATTTCTTGTCCGGCATCACCGCGGAACAATTCGCGTGGATGGTTCGCCTGGTGAACGCCGTGCTTGTGCTGACCGCCTCGCTGTACTGCCTGACCCTGATGTTTAGCCTGAAGGTCTCCATGCACGGCCGGCTCGGCGGAATAAACCATATCAGCCGAGCGTTTTTCCTCTCGCTGCTGATGCTCGTCCTGTTGCTGCCCTGGCAGAGGGTCTTTGGCGGGGTCGTGACCGGAGCAATCTATACGCCCGCCGAGCTGATGAGCTGGCGCGCCACCGAGAAGACCGGCGACACGCTTGCGATGGCCCTCTACTATCTGAGGTTCAGCGGCTACGGCGCGTCGATCTTCCTGCTGCTGCTGCTCTCACAGTATCGCAGCCTCCGCTGGGCAAAAGCGATCCTACGACGGCTTGAGATCATCTAATAACGAATGGCCGAACTCGAACGCATCGGAGTGTCACTTGATGAAGAGCTGCTGTTGATGTTTGACCGGCTCATCGCCGAACAAGGTTATGCAAGCCGGTCCGAGGCCTTGCGTGATCTCGTACGCCGGCGGCTCAGCGAGGAGCGTTTGCAGCATCCGAAGGCCAAAGCGGTCGCCGCCGTGTTCCTCGTGTACGACCATCACTCGACCAGGCTGACCAAGTCGCTGATCGACCTTCAGCACACCCACACCGAGGGTACCTCTCTGCACGTCATTTCGTCGCTTCACGTCCATCTCGACGAGCACGATTGCCTTGAAGTTATCGTGCTTCGCGGGTGCGTGGGCGAAATAGAGAAGATGGCGGAGAGTCTCATCAGCATGAAAGGCGTCAAGCTCGGCCGACTTAACGCCATTGCGACTGAAGCCGAAATCTGATCGAGGTAGTCTGGCCATCAAGGAAAATCTTAAGCGCGGACTACGCGGATAAACGCGGACTTGGATGCACCTGGAAGCTTGCCTTGAGCACGGTTGAATGGGCCAGACGGTTGGGTCGCCACTCCTCGAAGAAAACAGGTCTGGCGCCCCCCGATTTCTGAAAAGGGCGTTGACATTGTGTCTCATTGCTACAATGGCCGCGACCATGTTTCTTCCTTCACCGCGTTGTAGTTTGCGTTGAGTTCGTCTTGTAAAAGAACCAAAGCAGATAAGCGGCGTGCCATTTCCGTGACATATTCAGCTTCTTCAATCTTAAGACCCCGCCCAAGCATTGCCTTTTCACGATAACTCAACCACTTCTTAATAACCTGATACCCGCCGATATAGTACTCCCACACACACCTCGGTACGTTTTCCCAATACGACGTACCATTCAAATAAATGTCCAGGGTCTCATCCCCAAATGCTTTCCTGAGATCCTCATCCTCCTGCTTTCGCACCACATATTTGCCCTTGCCCGGCATGCACACGCCACCCTTACCCCCATGTCCCCAGCCCGCCGTCAAATCAATTTCGCCCTTCTCTGGGCGTATCGTTCCTCCCTCAACCCTCGAGATAACCCCTATACTCTTCAACAGCCTATCAATCTTTCCCTTTGTAACACCTTCAGCCGGATTTTCCGTGTCAAGCAGAGAAGCAACACATTTCCCTAGTTCCGCCGACTCCAATAAAACCCTCTTCGTCCTCGGCAACGGTATCCTCGGCCAATCCTGTCGTATCCCGTCCGCATTCTCTTCTAAATATGCAGGGCTGTATCCTATCGCCAAAGCGTGCATCCAAATCAATCCCGCCGTCTGGGCGTCATTGTCTGGGCCGCTAACCCCTAACTCCCGTAAATACCCTCGCGCAATATCGGAAAGGTTTGCCCTGATCTTTGTATCTTTGAATCCCTTTTCGAAGAACTTTTTCTGTTTTGCATCATCCTTTGTCCTCTGTAGTTGTTCGCAAAGCCGAACAGGAAAAGCATACGCTGGCGGGAAAAAGTTTTGGTCGAAGGTCCAGCAACATGGATAAAGAGGCGAACCTTCCGGTGTTCGCGGAGCATAGGGTCTTGTCAAAATAAAAACTTCTCCTCTATTAACCTCCTTCCACAGGTCTGGGCGAGACCTATTCCACACGGGTCCTGCATTTGTGTAGTAACACCACCTGATGTCAAACGGACGTAGGGTGTGTCGTACTATCCTGTCTCTTGAAAAACATTCATTTCGCAACACTTTTTCGCGAGTTGCCTTTGGTTCGAAACATGCTCTCGGAGTTGTCAACCCCAACCCCAAGGACACATAGCTTTCCCAGTCAAGTTTCTTGTCATAATAGGTACTCATGCGTTTTTCAAGAATATCTCTTTCGATTTCAACTAGGTTTCCCCCTCGATTTTCGTTCATACCAAGAAGCGGTTCGGAGGAAGCTAATTCCGTGAATAGAACCCATTGTCGATACTCCTGTGACACCAACTCTGTTTGAAAAGAGTAGCGGTTAGCCTTCGTAGGTTTTATCATTTGGTATTTGCGATCAAGATTCTTCAAACAAAGGCTGTCGAGCACATCCCGGCGTTTTGTTACACCCCAATAATGTTGGAATAGAACTTGCGATTCTTTTTCTCGCTTTTCTTTTCGCACCATCACGCAAATAGCCGTTCCGACCCGAATACCTACAGAAGTTTGCTCTGTAGAAAAAACGCTTGGGTCCGGCTTACCTTCCGGTGTTAGTTTCCCCGTCTCTCGACTGTCCCCATTCATGCAGTCAACCCATATCTTATCGAACTCATCCAAGAACTGCTTTCGCATAACCACAAATGAAGGGTCGCCAAGATAGGAGAAATTTGATATGTACGAAACGATTCCCTTTCCGCTCTTTGCGATTCGACGTTCGGCGATGCGAAAGAATCGCACATATAGGTCGTCTATATGATGTTTCTTGATTTTCCATTTTTCTCTCAAATCTCTTTTATACACATCAAGAAGCCCCGCTTCTTCGGCGGGACTTACTCCTGCATATGTATTGTAGGGAGGATTTCCTAATATCACTAAAATCGGCGATTCCTGTTTTACCTTGTTCGCCTTGTCTCGTTCCTCCTTCAGTTCCGGAAATGGGAGTAGTGTCTTCGGGTCTTCCAGCGGCTCCCAGCCGGTAAGAGCATTCGTCAAATACACCCCTGCTCGCTCATTACCTTCTGCATTCAATGGTGCGCCAAGCGTCCGAAGCATCAGTCCAAGCTGTAAATGTGAAATCACAAACGGCGCAGGCAGAATCTCAAATCCGAACACCCTTTTTCTCGCTGCCTCCTTAACGCTCTGCGCAGTCAGCGCGTTGCCCCCTTTTTCCGCAAGCGTCTTGTGTATTCGTCTCAGCACTTCAACCAGATATGTTCCTGTCCCGCAACACGGGTCAAGGACAACCACATTATCATGCGCCAAACCGTCAGCAATCCCTAACTCCTCGCGCAGCACCCTGTCCACTCGTTCCACTTGGTACTTCACTATTTCAGGTGGCGTGTACCATACCCCAAGGTTTTTCCTTAGTTCAGGATCATACGCCTTCAAAAATGGCTCATAAAAATACAGGATTGCGTGCTCTTCCTCAAACTTGCTGAAAAACCTTGCCCTATCAACGCGATTAAGAACCATCCCCGCCCAGTCAAGAACCTCGTCTATCCCCAATGGCTTCAGACGCTTCGGTGTCGCTATCTGGTCGAACAAACTTGCTATCATCGGCACGTGAAGTGTCCATGCTGCGTCATGCCAGTTAAACTTTGCTTCTGGTTGTCCCCACTTTTCCCGACTCCAAAGAACCCAGGACGAGAACATCCCGTAAAAAAGTGTCTGCACGAGCGTGGCAAGGAAGAAATGCTTGCCCTTCTCGCCCTCAAACTTCATTCCAAGCGCTTCCTCCATCGCATTTTTCAATCCCTCTAAGGCCGGTAGATTCTTGCTCTGCTCCACACGCCCTCTCGCCTCCCGAGCATACGACGCAAGAAACCACGCTAAATCCTCCGGCTCTGTCAGCGGCGCAGCGTGAAGCATCGCCCTACGCAAGAATTCGACAAATCGCTCCCCTTGTTCTTTCGCGGCTTTTTGAGGATGTTCCAGTATCTCACGAAACTTGCTTTCGCTTTCCGCCATCCGATACGATTCGAGCCGCACTGGTTTGCCGTCATCGCTCCGTCCAACCAGGACAAAATCCCTGAAATTAGTAACAAGCACTAATCCGTATCTGTCCCAATATTTAGAAACTTGCGCACTATCCGTTCGTGCAAAGGAATCATCTTTCCACGGCTTGCACTCTATTACGCCCCTCTCCGGAATTTGTCCTTCTGTTGGTCGCGAATCTTTTGCACTCTGAAACTGGTTCGCTGTGAAAAACCCAAAATCCGGCTCGCCTGCCCCTGTATCTTTTAATTGCCCTACACACCGCACCCTTGGCTTCAACGCTTTTCCTGCTTCATTTAGTAGCGACTCCATCGCCCCGTAGTATGATTCCTCAGCGACGCCGCCTCCGGTTCGGTAAATCTCCCCTATGTTGGTTAAGTATTTTTGAACAGCATCCTCTGCCATAAAATTCCCTTCCATTGCGGTAACTTCCCGATCACATAATACCCCGAACCCCGACCCCGTCAATTCCTAATCGAAATATGACGCTTCAGGCCATCGACCGGGCAAACGGCAGGGGAGTATGAAAACACGGCCTTCCCTTGCCACCGGTTTTCGACGGGCTTGCCGCCGCGGGGGGGGGCTTCGTGCCGCAACGCACGATGGCGGTATTGCCTGCTTCGGTCCGCGAGTTTCGTGCTTGACAATCTCGTCTCAAATGATTAGTAATCAACGGTAATGATAGATTTTGCACTACGAATCATTTTTGACTAACCCTTAATTGTTCTTAGGAGGCCACCATGACAACGCGAACTCGCCGACAATTCCTGCAGGATTCTGTGTTCGCCGCAGCGACGGCGGCGGTATCCACCGCCCCGATGATCAGCAGTATAGCCAAGGCGCAGACCGCCAGCGCCAACGAGAAGCTTTTGTGCGCCGTGATCGGATGCAAAGGCCGGGGCGGCAGTCACATCAGCGCCTTTTCCGGCCGCAAGGATTGCGAAATCGCTTACATCGTCGACGTCGATGAGAAAGTGGGCCAGAACTCCTGTAGCTCCATCGAGAAACGTACGGGCCGCAGGCCCAGGTGGGTCCGCGATATGCGCGAGGTGTTCGACGACAAGTCGGTCGCCTTTGTCTCGACGGCGACTCCGAACCACTGGCACGCGCTGTGCGGCGTCTGGGCCATGCAGGCGGGAAAAGATGCATACATTGAAAAGCCCATCAGCCACGACATCCCGGAAGGTTCTGCCCTCGTGGCCGCCGCCAAGAAATATAAAAGGATATGCCAGGTCGGCACGCAATGCCGCTCGAATCCCGCCATCCAGAACGCCGTGAAGTTCATGGCCGACGGCGGTATCGGGCAGGTCAATTTCGCGCGGGGCTTGTGCTACAAGCGGCGGAAGTCCATCGGCGCCCGGGGAGATTATCCGATCCCGGCGGAGATTGACTTCAATTTGTGGAGCGGCCCGGCGGCATACACCACGCCGAAGCTCACGCGCTCCAACTTACACTACGATTGGCACTGGCAGCGCCTGTACGGCAACGGCGATTCGGGCAACCAGGGCCCTCACCAAACCGACATCGCCCGATGGGGATTGGGCATCAACCGCCATCCCAACAGCGTTATCACCTACGGGGGTCGCCTGGGCTATCAGGCCGAGCGGAAGGACCCGAATTACATCGACGCAGGGGACACGGCCAATACCGAAATAGCCATCTACGACTACGGCGACAAGTGCATGGTCTTCGAGACGCGGGGTCTTTCGGTCGATAACTCGGCCGACGCCGAAATCAACAAGCTGTTCGACAGCACCAAGGGCAATCAAATCGGCGTGATCTTTTACGGCACCGAAGGCGTTCTGGTCCAGAGGGAATACACGCAATGCGTTGCATTCGATCTCAAGGGCGCAGTCATCAAGGAGTTCAAAGGCGGCGGCGACCACTTCGACAACTTCATTCAGGCCGTTCGCAGCCGCAAAGCGGAAGACCTCAACTCCGACGCTTTCCAGGGTCATCTTTCCGCGGCGCTGGCGCACCTGGCCAACATCAGCTACTATGTGGGCGAGAAGAACAAGGTCTCGGTCGCGCAGGCCAAAGCCGCGCTGGAGAAGGTCAAGAGCCGGGACAACAACATCGAGACACTGAATCGGACGGTCCAACATTTCAAAGACAACGGCGTCGATTTGGACAAGTACCCGATGTCGATGGGACCTCTGCTGACGTTTGACCCTGAAAAGGAAGTATTCACCAACAGCACTGAGACCAACGCGATACTGAACCGCGAATACCGTAAGTCGTTCGTGTGCCCGGCACCGGAGAAAGTATAGTTCGTAGTGACGCCGTAAGGCGTTATTTCCGACTTGTCGGACGAGTCCGAAATGCCCTTACGGGCACACTACAAACCGTTCGCGGGCAGGATGCCCGCGACACTATTGGTCCATCACGGAGCCGTCTTCGTTCAAGCGGGTCTGCAGACCGCGCGGGCGGTAGGGATGCCGTTCCTGAGCGTCCTCGGCCAGCTCCACACCGATGCCCGGTTCATCGGGAATAATGAGATAGCCTTTTTCAATTTTCAGGGCGCTTTTGACGATTTCGCTCTTGGGCGGTTCGTGCTCGCCTTGCGGGTATTCCTGCAGCGCGAAATTAGGAATACAGGCCGCTAACTGGATGCAGGCCGCGGTGCTCACCGGACTGAGCGGATTATGAGGCACCACCTGGGCGTAGTGCGCCTCCGCCAGCGCCGCGATCTTTTTGCAGTTCGTCAGGCCGCCCGCCAGGCAAACATCGGGACGAATGTACTGCACGGCGCCGCGTTTGAGCAGAGTCTCAAACTGCTGCATCGTGAAGAACCGCTCGCCGGTCGCGATGGGGATCTTGATTTTCTGAGCGATCAGATCCATGGCGTCGAGGTCATCCGGGAGAATCGGGTCTTCGTAAAAGAACGGGTGATACGGCTCGATCCCTGATGCCAGCGCGACCGCCTCGGCGGGGCTGAGCCGCCGATGAATCTCCAGACACAAGTCCACGTCGTTTCCCACCGCCTCGCGATAACGCCGGACCGTATCGATAGCATCCTGTATCTTGTCCGCGTGCGTCTTGAAATAAGGAACGCTTCTTGATTCGTCGAGGAAAGGCGTCAGATGACCTACGGCGGTGAAACCCTGCTTTTTGGCGTCGATGCACCCCTGGACCAGTTTCTCTTTGGTGTCGCCGAGCACGTGGTAATAGACGCGGGCCTTGTCGCGGCACTTGCCGCCGAACAGTTGATAGGAAGGGACGCCGAAATACTTGCCGGCAATATCCCACAGTGCGATGTCGATAGCGCTCAGGGCCCCCATGATGGCCGAGCCGGTAAAGTGCGTCGAGCGATACAGGTACTGCCAATGATGCTCGATGCGCAGCGGGTCCTGGCCGATCAGATAGCGCTTGAAAGTCTGTACGGCCTGCTCCGAAGCTTCGAGAAAGCCCCACGTCCCGGATTCTCCCAGACCGGTGATGCCCTCATTGGTGAAGACCTGGACAAAAAGGTAGCGGCTGACGGGCACGGTCCGAATGTCCGTGATTTTCATCGCAACCTTGCCGCGTCTGTTCGAGCTGAGCGCCTTGGCGCCCGGCAGCGACAGTGCGCCCAAAGCCGCGAGACACTTTGTGAATTGCCTTCGGTTCATAATTCGTCTTCTCCTTGTTCATTGACCGGAACCCGCGCACAATCGGCGAGCGCATAAAATCATTGCAGATTGTACCGCGACGGACGAGGGGCCGCCAATATTCTCTTAATGCTTCCCGGCTCAGTATCGTGAGACGTTGAGCTCGCCGGGGGTGCCTGTAACGAGGTAAACGACGCTTTCGGCGATGTTAGTGGCCCGGTCGGCAATTCGTTCAATGTTGTGTGTGGCCCAGATGAGGTAGGTGGCTCGTGTGATAAGGGTAGGGTCGTCGATCATGCGTTTGAGCAGATCGTGATAGGCCTGGTCATGGAGCCGGTCAACTTCGTCGTCCTCCAGGCATATCTGCTGAGCCTGGTCGGCGTTGCGGTTCACGAAGGCATCCAGACTCCGGCGGAGCATGCTGGTGGCCTTCTCGGCCATCTCCGGCAGGTAGATCAGGGGTCGCGCGAGCGGCTGATCGCCGTGCAGAAGGACAATCTTGCCGATGCCCTCGGCGTAGTCACCGATCCGCTCGAGGTCGCGTACGATGCTCAACGTCGCAATGATCTCCCGCAGGTCCGATGCGACCGGCTGCTGCCTGGCGATCAGGTCAACGCATTTATCTTCGAGGGCCCATCGCTGCTGGTTCACCTGGGCGTCCTCGTCCATGACGCGCTTGGCCTGTTTTGCATCCAGGTCCGCCAGTGCCTTGACGGAGCGGTTGATCGCCTCGATGACGAACTCGCCCATGTGCATGACGTCGCGCTCGAGCTCTTTGATCCGATTATGAAAACCTTCTCTTACCATAATGGTCTCCGGGATCAACCCGCCAGACGTAAGGCGGGTCAACCGAAAGATCCTCTAATATAGTCTTCGGTCAGTTTCTCTCTGGGGTTCATAAAAATTTGATGGGTTTCGCCGAATTCGATGAGCTGGCCGAGGTACATCAGGGCCGTGTAGTCCGAGCAGCGGGCCGCCTGCTGCATGTTGTGCGTGACGATCACGAGCGTGTACTCCTTGCACAGCACGCGGAGCAACTCCTCGATGCGGAGCGTCGCGATGGGGTCGAGGGCGGAACAAGGCTCGTCGAGCAGGATAATATCGGGCCTGAGAATCAGCACGCGGGCGATGCACAGCCGCTGCTGCTGTTCGAGGGTAAGCGACTGGGCGTTCGCGTCGAGCTTGTCCTTGAGGTCGTCCCAGAGCCCGACATGCTGCAGACCATCCTGGATGGCCCTCATAATGTCAGCCTTCCTGGCCATCATGTTGTGGATGCGCAGGCCGAACTTGAGATTGTTGTAGATGGACAGGGCGAAAACGTTCGGCCGCTGGAAGACCATGCCAACCTTGCGCCGAAGCGCAATGAGGTCCGTGTCGGGGTCGAGGATGTTGCGGCCCTCGATCATAATCCGGCCCTTGACGTCGGTGTGCTCGATGAGGTCGTTCATCCGGTTGAAGCACCGCAGCAGGGTGGACTTGCCGCAGCCGGACGGGCCGATGATCGCCGTAACGTTCCGGCTGGGGATATGGATGTTCACGTCCGTCAGCGCCCGGAAGGGGCCGTAATACAGATTCAGGTCGATTGTCTCAATCCTTGTATCAAATTCCATGATGATCATCCGAATCTGCCGGTGATGTAATCATCGGTGCGCTTGTCCTTCGGGTTGGTGAAGAGCGTTTTCGTCGGACCGATCTCGACCAGATCGCCCATCAGGAAAAACGCGCATCGCTCGCTGACGCGGGAAGCCTGCTTGGTGTTGTTGGTCACGAGAATCTGTGTGTAATCCTGCTTCAACTGCTGCATGGCGTCCTCGACCTTGGCGGTGGAGATGGGATCGAGGCCGGAGCACGGCTCGTCGTAGAGGATGACTTCGGGTTCGACAGCGAGAGTACGGGCGATGCAAAGCCGCTGCTGCTGGCCGCCGGAGAGGCGGACCGCCGGCTCGCGGAGGCGGTCCTTGACTTCGTCCCAGAGGTAGGCTCTTTGCAGGGCCGTTTCCACGATGTGCGTGATAGTCTCTTTGCCGGTCACACCGTGCACCTTGGGGCCGTAGGCGACGTTGTCGAAGATAGGGATCGGCAACACCTGCGGCAAGGCAAAGATGATGCCGATCTTTTTCCGCAGAAGGTTGTCGCCGATCTTGCTGATATCGCGGCCGTCGAGGAGAATCTCGCCGGTCTGCGAGTAAGTTCGCTGGAGGCAGTTCAGCCGGTTGAGAGCCCGCAGGAAGGTGGTCTTGCCGCTATTGGCCGGGCCGATGATCCCGATAATCTCGTTATGAGGAATCTCGATATTGATGCTCTTGAGGACCTGCAGCGACCCGAAGAAACAATTCAGATCAACGGTTTTGATGACCGGTTCGTTTACCATAGCCTCTTTTTTCTATAGTGCGCACGCAGGATGATGCTGACAAGATTCATGAGAAAGACCAGGGCCACGAGCACGAGCGCCGTAGCAAAGCTGATCTCGATCGGGATGTTTGGCACTTGGGTCGAGATGACGTAGAGGTGATAGGGCAGGGCCATCGCCTGGTCGAAGACCGAATGCGGTAACCGCGGCAGATAGAAGGCGGCGACAGTGAAGAGGATCGGGGCCGTTTCGCCGGCGGCGCGGCTGAGGCTCAGCACGGTACCGGTGAGGACGCCGGGGATGGCGTACGGCAGCACGCAATACCGCACGGTCTGCCAGCGGCTGGCGCCCAGCGATAGGCTGATCTCACGATAGGTGAAGGGTACGGATTCCAGCGCCTCCTTGGAGGCGGTGATGATGACCGGTAGGCTCATGATCGCCAGAGTCAGCGAGCCGGCGAGGATGGATGTGCCCAGGTGCAGCAGGAGCACGAACAGCGTGAAGCCGAACAGGCCATAGACGATCGACGGGATCCCGGAGAGGTTCACCACCGAGAGCTTCACCATGCGTGTTAACAGGTCGTCGCTGGCGTACTCCACCAGATAAATGGCCGCGAGTACCCCCAGCGGCAGCGAGAACAGCATCGTGCCGATAACCAACAGGACGGTGCCGACGATGGCAGGGAAGATGCCGCCGGCCTTCATGCCCTGTCGCGGCGCCGCCGTGAGAAACTCCCATGAGATCGTCCCCGCGCCGTTGATGATAACGTACAGGATGACCAACAGTATGGGCGCGACAATGAGCAGCGTCACCGCGCCCAGAAGAGAGAAGGCCACGTGCTGGCGGATTTTGGCCCTGTTCATTTCCTGGCCTTTCGCAAAAACAGGTCGGCAATGAAGTTAATGCTGAACGTGATGGCGAACAGAACGAGTCCGACGGCGAACAGCGCGAAGTAATGTTCGGACCCACCGACCGTCTCGCCCATCTCACCGGCGATGGTGGCCGTTAGGGTCCGCAGCGGCTTGAGGATCGAACCGGGTATTACCGGGGCGTTGCCCGTGACCATCATCACGACCATGGTTTCACCCACGACCCGGCCGACGCCGAGCATCACGGCGGCCAGGATGCCGGAGGAGGCCGAAGGCAGAATGATCCGCCAAAGGGTCTGCCAGCGGGTGGCCCCCAATCCGAAGGCGGCTTCGCGATACGTCCGCGGCACGCCCACCAGCGCGTCTTCAGAAATGCTGATGATCGTGGGCAGGGCCATGAACGCCAGCAGCAGACTGCCCGTCAGGCCACACATGCCCGTCGCCAGGCCGAAGCCATTCCGGAGGACCGGGCCGAGCCAAATGATGCCAAGGAAACCCAAGACCACGCTCGGGATCGACGCGAGGATCTCCACCAACGATTTGAGGACGTGCTTCAATGGTCTGGGGGCGACCTCTGAGATGAACATTGCCGAGCCTACGCCCAGGGGCACGCAGATGAGGATGGCCCAGACCGTCACATAGATCGAACCGAGCAGCAGCGGAACGACACCGAACTTCGGCGGGTCGGAGATCGGCAGCCACTCTGTGCCGAAGAGGAAATCGCCCACCGGATAGTGGCGGAACAACGATAAGGAATCCCTCAGAAGAAACAGAAAGACCAGAAATACAAAAACAACGACTACATAGCCGCTCAGCTTGATAGACAACTCTATAATGAATTCGCTAATCTTCCTGGGCAACTGTCGCTCCTACCGGCACAAATCCTGTCTCCATGAATTGCTTCTGTCCTATGGGCTTGAGGATGAAATCAATGAACAGCTTGGTGATACCCTGTGGTTCGCCGTCAGTATAGACGAAGAGCGGTCGCGAAAGCGGATACGTCTTCTTGATGACGTTATCGACGTCGGGAGGATGAAATTCACCGCCCTTGGCAATCAGCACGGGCTTGGTCCGGTTAGATAGATAGCCCATCCCCAGGTAGCCGATTGCCGTTTCATTGCCGGCGACCTCCTCGACGATCGCCTGCGACGACGTCAGCAGTAGCGTTTCTCGGGAAAACTCCTCTGTGGAGTCCTTTTTTCCGAGCTGGACGACCTCTTCCTTAAAGTATATATGCGTTCCGGAGCTGACCTCTCGTGAAAGGGTCACAATGGGAAGGTCTTTGCCGCCGAACTCCTTCCAGTTCGTGGCCTCTGCCGTGAAGATTTTGTGCAGGTCGTCGATGGTCAACCGGTCCACAGGATTGCCCAGATTCACAATGACGGCCACGCCGTCGTAGGCGACGACGAACTCCCTGGGATCGACCTTGCGTTTGTGGGCTATTTCGATTTCCTTGGGCTTCATCTCGCGGGAGGCGGTGGCCACGTCGCAGGTCTTATTGATCAGTGAGGCGATCCCGACGCCGCTGCCGCCGCCCGTGATGGCGACGAAAACGTGCGGGAAGTCCTTCATGAACTCCTCGGCCACTTCCTGTACGGCGTTGACGATCGTATCAGAGCCTTTGACCTGAATGAACCCCTGCGGCTCATTCGGGTCGATGTCCTCGCCGCACCCGATGATGCAAACGGCCATCAGGCTAATTAGGATAATGCGCGCCTTCAACCACATAGAGCCGGTAGTTTACCGGCCGGTCGTCCGGGCCGCAAGGCATTTCTTCAGGCTTTCCTCGGCAGGAGTCTCTCAACCTCGGCCAGTAAAGCAGCGGGCGCTACAGGTTTGTCAAGGTACGCATCCACAGAGCACCAATTAGGGCCGCCGTCCTTTGGTCTGAAATCAAAGATGGTTTTCTCTTTGACCCCTGTCAACATTATGATGGGCATACTGTGAAACTCGGGGTCCTTCCTCAGCTTCTTGGACATATCAAGGCCGTCCAGCCACGAGGACAGCATGATGTCCAATATGAGCAAGTCGGGCCTCTCCCTCTTGATCTTGTCCATACCCTCCGTTCTGTCCGCGGCCGTGAGCACCGTATATTGACGGCCCTCCAGAATAGTCTGCAACGAGTCTCGGATACCCGGGTCATCATCGACGACCATGATTTTCATATTTTCCATGGCTCACCTCACAATATGCAAAACAGCGTACCGCCTACAGTTCTTCAAGCACTAATCGGGTCAGATCAGCGATGCTTTCCATGACCTCTTCTGACAAATCGCCGCTCAGCTCCATGACTTTGGGCTCGATGCCAATCACGATAATCTCGCAACGACTCAGGCAAGGACAGACTTTCTTTAGCAACCGCAGAGCATCTATCGTTTGCAACTGATGGGCAGAGCGTGTTGTAGTCTGTATGGTTTCAAGTTCGTCCAAATCGAATCTGTAAATCCGGCCCGGCTTTCCTCCGGCCCGGATGGCGTCGAGGACAACGATCTTCTTTGGTTTGTCGATACCCGCCTGCTCCGTCATGCCTGGGGATGCCGGATCGGGCAGGTAAGAGACAAGATTCAAGAGATCGCATCCGCAATCAAGAAGGTCAACGTCCCGCGGCATAGGCAGTTGGGACAGGTTGCGCACAGCATACGGCCCTATGCCTTCGTCACCCAGCAGTGGATTGCCCACTCCCACAATCAGAATTTTCGATTTTCGATTTTCGATTTTCGATTTAAATTGGCAATCGACAATCGGCAATCGACAATCAGACGGGCTCACTTGAAGTTTACCTCCACCAGATGAACCGCACAGGATATGCACGGATCGTACGCTCGCACAACCATTTCCAACTTCGGAGCAATCGATTCCTTTGGCTCGTTGATTAGATTTTGAACCGAGATGCGCAGGTCCTTTTCGATGTTTGCCAGGTTCTGCGCGGTCGGCGTGATGACGTCGGCTTCCGTCAGCCGTCCCGACTTGTCAAAACTGTAGCTGTGATAGAGCGTACCACGCGGCGCCTCGACGGCTCCTGTCCCCGTGCCGGCTCTGGTCGTGACGCGCGACGGCTTCTCTTGCTTGATTCCTCTGGTCAATAACTCGTCAATAATCTCAATCGACCGCTCGACGGAATAAACCAGCTCAACCGCCTGAGCGGCATTGTTGCCAAGTGAATTACCTGACAGCAATTCCGAGTTTAGCCTTTCGGCCGCCTTCCTGGCCTGGCCTGATAACTTCTTGCCGTTCAATACGACCCTCGCCAGCGCTCCAACCATGAAGGGGTTGTCTTTGAAGCGGCTGTGTTTAGCATGAGAGTGGGGGACAACCTGCTCATTGCAGATGTCCTTATACGCGCCGATCTCTTTAGTGTCTCCCGTTGAAAGAGCGATCTTATTCCCGAATAAACTGTATCCGGCGCCATTGCCCGACAGCGCCGCGTATGTGTTTGGCGAGGCGCAGAAATCCGGCATCTCCAGAGAGGACACCAGATCAAAGGTCGCCCGGCTCTGCTCCAGACCTCTCTCGAGCTGCTCCTTCAAATCAAGCAACTGCTCGGACATCGGGAGCCTTCCGAAACCCCCGACAACGGCGTTGACGGGATGAATCGCCCGGCCGCCTATCGCCTCCTGAATGGCATTTCCCAATCGCTTTAGTTCCAAGCCCATCTTCACCTCGGCAGGATAGTCGGAGGCCAAGGCCACAGCGCTCGGATAATTCAAGAAATCGGGCAGAACAAGACAAAACAGATGCAAAGCGTGGCTTTCAATATTGCCCCCCTGCACCAGGAGATCTCTCAACAGCCGGGTCTGCTCGCTCACTGTGACGCCCAGAGCATTTTCGACGGCCATCAGAGAGGCAACCGTGTGAGTCCCGGAACAGATGGCACATATCCGCATCAGTATCGGCGCTACTTCATCGTAGGTCCTGCCAACCACCAGCGGCTCAAAGAAGCGAGTGCCTTCGAAGACGTCCATTTTCACTTCTGTCACCCGGCCGTCCTCAATGTTCACGGTGATGCCGCCGTGCCCTTCTACACGACAAATACGGTCAATAACTACTGACTTATGCATTCGCAGCTTCCTTAAGGGAATCGATCTTTAGTGAGTCGGCCTCTCCCGCAAAGGTGCGCAGCCGGTTCTGGATATCGAACCACGCGAACCCTCTTTCTTTAAGCACCTTGATCTCAGAAGAAACGTTTGCTTCTTCGACCGGCCCCCGGCATCCGATACAGGGCCGGGCGCAGCTCGGGCAGCGAGCGTTACAGCCGGCTACCGTAATCGGACCCAGGCAGAGCTCTCCGGTCTCAATAAGGACACAAGGATTCTCCGCCATTTTGCACTCGGTGCAGACGGCATAATTCGGCAGGCGGGGCAAGTCTCCATGCAACAGCGCCGCTACGGCCTGCAGCAACTGCCCCTTTTCAACGGGGCAGCCTGATAGGGCCAGATCTACTTTGACAAAATGACTGAGAGGCTGAGGGGCCACCGCTTCAAATCTCTCGCCCTGCGAACCATAGACTTTCCGTTTAAGCTCCTCGCGTGGAATTTCATTCTTCATGGCCTGTACGCCGCCCCATACCGCACAGGTACCCAGAGCAATGAGCAATTTCGCTCTGTCTCGCAGCTTCCTGAGCATGTGCTCATCCTCCGGCTGGACGACGGCGCCTTCAACGAAGGCAATGTCTAGCGGGCAGTCGTCATCGTTGCCGGTCATTGCCATCGGGAAGAACTTGAGGTTCACCGCGCCCGTTATGTCGAGAAGCTCGTCCTCACAATTCAAGATGGCCAACTGGTCTCCTGCACAGCCGGTCAGTCCGTATATGCCTACGCTCGGTTTATCCATGAAGTTGTCTCCTCAGATCATCTCCGGCAGGTTGATAGCGTCCCAATAGGTAAATATCGGCCCGTCCAGACAGGTGTACTTATACCCTATCATGCAGTGGCCGCACTTGCCGACCCCGCATTGCATATTCCTCTCCAGGGACATGAGTATCCTGTCTTTGGAAAAGTTGCGTTCCAGCAGCTTCCTGAGGACGAACCGGAACATCACGTCCGGACCGCAGATCGCAGCGTACGTCTGAGCAGGATCAATCTCCAGGTCGTCGAAGAGCCCGGTGACGACGCCGATTCGCGCCTTCCACATCCCGGATCCATCTTTATCGACGGTCAGAAGACAGTTCACGTCGGCGCGGTCCGCAAGATTCAACAGCTCATACTTGAAAAGCATTTCATCCGGATTTTTTGCCCCGTACATCAAAGTGATCGTCTTGAACTTCGCGCGGTTGTCCAGGGCGTACCACAACAGAGACCTCAAAGGCGCCATGCCCAGCCCCCCGGCGACGAGCAGCAGATTGTTTCCTTCCAGCTTTTCGATGGGAAAACCATTGCCGTATGGCCCTCTGACGCCGACCAGGGCATTCGGAGGCTGTCTGAAAAGGGCGTCGGTGACGTGGCCGATTCGCCTGACGCACAGCTCGATAATTCCGGGCCGCGTAGGGGTCGATGATACCGAGAAGGGCGCCTCACCCGTCCCAACGACGCTGAGCATGACAAACTGACCGGGGCGATACGTGAAATCTTTCGCCTTCTGTTCGTCGTCGAATCTGATTTGGAAGAGCTGGTGGTCGCAGATCTGCGGGAGCGTACGAATGATCCTGGCCGGATAGGGCAAGTACGCGTTCGGGCACTCAGGGCAGCTTTGGTGATCAGGCATGGGTCTCACTCCTTAGCTTCTGGACAACCTCGAGGATGTCAACACCCGCAGGGCAGTACGCTTTGCACCGTCCGCATCCGACACAACTGGGTCTTCCATACCGGCTTACAAAACCTCTCTGCTTGTGGAAGTACCGATTCTTCACGCGTGACGAACGCTTGGCCCTGAAGTTATGGCCGCCGGCCACGAGGGCGTAGTCCTTGAAAAGGCAGGAATCCCACCTTCTCTTCCTCTGTCCGCTGCCGGCATCCAAGTTGAGCTCATCAAAGACGGCGTAACAATAGCACGTCGGACAAACCATCGAGCACGTACCGCAGCTCAGACATTTTTCCGCCACTTCCTGCCAGACCTCATTCTCGTACTCCAGGTCCATGATCTCGGGCATATCCTGAAGTTGAATTTCCGTCCGAAAGCTCTCTCTTCTGCGGACGGATTTGCTCTTGTAGGCCTCTCGATCATGTTCCTCAACCTCGCGAAACAGTGAATGCGCCGCCATGACCATGTCGTCCCCCTGGCTGGTCCCAATGCGGACGAGGTAGCACCCGTCGATGTCGGACAAGAACAAGTCAAAGCCGCTGTCCACGAAGTCCGTGCCGGTCGAGCGGCAGAAGCAGTACTCATCGGGAATGCAGTCCAGGCCGATAACGGCTACTCGATTCTTCCGGCGCAAAAAGTAGCTATCGGCGTATCCGCCGCCCAAGACGATATCGAGTATCTTAAGGCCGTGGATATCACAGGGATGAGCGCCGAAAATGACAAGTCTTCTGCCCATTTCTTCGGCAGGTACTTCGTAGCCTTTGGCGGCATGAAAATTGAACATGACCTCCGTGGGCTTGAAAACATATTTCTTCAGCGGCAGGATGGTTCTGTTGCAACTGAGGGCTATCTCGGAGGGGTTCGTCACGGGTGCGAAGACAAAGCTTCCGTCCCCCCTTTTTGTGGGAGCGTGAATTTCTCCGAAAGCGCCTAACCGCATAATGAATTCTGCAAAGTTCTCTTTGGGTAGTTTTACGATTTTCATTGTTGTGCCAGCGTAAGCCGTCCTCATGTGGACTTTGGCAGGAGAATACTGAAGGTCGTTCCCTTGCCGAGTTCGCTCTCGACTTGTATATGTCCGTCATGTGCTTCTATTATCTTCTTGGCTATCGGCAGCCCCAATCCGCTGCCGGCGACATGCTGCGTTTGGTTGCTTTTGACTCGGAAAAACTCATCGAAGATAAAGGGCAGGTTTTCCCGGGAAATCCCTATTCCCGTATCGGAGATATCCACGACCAAATCGTCGCCTTGTTCTTTTGTGCTCATCACAACAGTGCCGCCCGCACGATTGTAGTGTATCGCATTGCTCACAAGGTTCGTAATGGCTTGCTTCAGGCTTTCTCGATCGCCGTGGACTGCGGGACTGTTATGACCCATGTGCAGATCGAGCGTTACTTTGCCGGCCTCCGCCAGCGGTTTCACAAGCTCCAGGATTTCCGAAAGAACAGGCTCTAAAGCCACTGGCTCGAATTTCTCTGCGATACAGCCTGAGTCGATATGTGACATGTCGAGCCAATCACTGATGAGCTGCATGAGATCGTCGAGATATTTGCCTGCTTTCTCTATAATCTGCTTCTGTTTGTCCGTCACGTCCCCGGCGAATCCCTCTTTGATGACTCCGAAGTATTGTCTGGCCGACGCAAGCGGCGAACGCAGTTGGTGAGAGACAAGCGTGACGAAGTGCTCACGCATCATCTGCTTTTGCCGGCGCAACCGTTCCGACTCGATGGCAAGTCTTCTGCGTTCCAGGCCCCTCTTGACGACAATCCTCAACTGATCCGGCGTGAATGGCTTGGGGAGAAAGTCATACGCATGGTGTTTCATCGCCTCGACCGCCGATTCGATGGTCGCGTAGCCGGTGATGACCACGGAAATGATGCTCGGGTCTATCTCGGCGATCTTCTCCAGCAGCTCCATGCCGCTCATCCCGGGCATCTTCAGGTCAATCAGAACCAGGTCGGGCTTCATCTCGGCTGTCTTCTGCAGGCCAACATCTCCATTTTCGGCGGTCCGCGCTCTGTATCCGGCTTTGGTCAGCACCTGACAGCAGGAGTCGCGAATGGCTTGCTCATCATCGATGACCAGAATGGCAGCGTATTTTGACATTTTCGGGTGCTCTTTAACCATAGTCTGGACGTGCTGGCCAACGGCTCCTATCCCCTTAACAGCTTCTCGATCCGCCCCAGGAGTGTGGCCGGCTCGACCGGCTTTTGCAGAAAGTCGTCTGCCTCGAAATATTCTCCGTCTGTGGCGGGGGAGAACTTGAATCCCGTCTCGGCTACAATGCTCGAGACGGCCAACACGGGGATCTTTTTGGTCTCGGGGTTATGCTTGAGCTTGTAGCAAATATCGAAGCCGTCAGTCAGTTTCTCCATCATGATATCCAGCAGAATCAAGTCAGGAGCGAGCCCTTCCAGCTTGTGCAGCGCCTCGGCCTTGTTGTGGGCGGCATCGACATGGTAGCCTTTACTCTGGAGCACGGATTTCATGACCGCGACAAAATTGACGTCATCGTCGATAACCAGAATACTTGGCGGTTCGTTCATCTGTTTTGCCTCCTTAATCTTTCCCACTTTTTTGAACACATCCCGGACGGCGGCCATCAACTCTTCCCGGTCGAAGGACTTTATGTAGTAATAGAAGACATCCTGCTTGCGTACTTCGGCCTCCAGGTCCACGGTGTTCGTCGCCGCAGTCATGATGACCTGAATCTTTGGGTCAATCGTTTTCACTATTGAGACAGCCTTGTGGCCGGGCATCTCAGGCAAATCAACATCCATAATGACGCAATCAAACTGCGCATCCCTGATCCGTTCGGCCATCGCGCTGATACTGTCACTCATTTCAACGTCATAGCCTTCCTCCATGAAGAGGAACGCTAACTCTCGGGCCGCTTCACCGTCGGGATCTACGATCAGAATTCTCTTGCCTCCAAGCTTCATCTGTCTGACCACCATGCAATGTGAAATCTCATTGTCCCACGAGTGGACTCAACTCTACAACGCCATCGTGCAATTGGTGTGCCAAATCGTAGCAAAGGCGCCCGTGATTTCTCCTAAGTGGCTGATAATGGAGATGTTGCGATGCTCTCGGATGGATGGGCGGCGCTCCACTCGCCTTCGGGAATGGCTACAGAAATGGGGCATATGGTTCCAATGATGAGGAACATTGCCCCATTGAGTCTATTTCAGTCCGTATCGTCTGAGCTTGGCGCGGAGCGTTTTGCGGTCTATTCCCAGTGCGTCGGCCGTCTTGCCCTTGTGACCGGTGTACCTCTTGAGCGTCCGAGCGATGTGCTCCTTTTCCACGTCAGCCAGACGCTGGGAGCCGCCCGAATCCGAGCTTAAAGGTGTCTCAACGCTCAACCCGTAGTACAACAGATCCGAGGGTTCAATAACGTCGTTCTCGGTTAATACGACAGCTCGCTCAACGGCGTTCTCAAGCTCTCTGACGTTTCCTGGCCAATCGTATTCAACGAGGGCTTTCATGGCTCGATCTGAAATGGCCCGGACGGTCTTTTTTCTCTTCTGGTTGTATTTCCTCAGGAAATAGTCGGCCAGAAGCGCAATGTCGCCTCTTCTGTCCCGCAGGGGCGGAAGAGTAATCGGAACAACACTCAAGCGATAGAATAAGTCATCCCGAAACGTCCCCATCTGCGTAGCCTGGTGCAGGTCTTTGTTGGTCGCGGCGACGACTCGCACATCCACGTTGATGACCTGCGAGCTACCCACTTTCGTAATCTGTCTTTCCTGCAGGACTCGAAGCAGTTTCGTCTGGATGTCTATACTGATGTTCCCAATCTCATCAAAGAAGACGGTGCCTCCATTCGCCAGTTCCAGGCGGCCGTATTTGGTCGCTGTGGCGCCCGTGAACGACCCCTTCACGTGTCCGAACAGCTCGCTCTCAAAGAGGTTTTCCACCAAACTGCCACAATCCACAACAACAAAGGGTTTGTCGCTTCTGCTGCTGTGGCGGTGTATCGCCCTGGCGACCAGCTCCTTGCCCGTACCGCTTTCACCGCAGATCAGGACCGTCGTATCGGTAGGACTTACCTTTCGGACCAGATCCTCAACCTTCTTCATCGCCTCACTTTGGCCAATGATCGCTTCAGGCCCGAAGCTTGCCTTCAACTCATCTCGCAGCAGAATATTCTCAAGGGCCAGTGCTCTTCTATCCAGAGCCCGCGCGACTATCGCCCTTAGAACGTCAGGCGTGAAAGGCTTGGGAAGAAAATCGTAGGCTCCGCTTCTGATGGCCTCGACGGCGGATTCTATCGTCGCATATCCGGTAATTACGATCACGACGACACCCGGATGCTCGTGTCTGATTCTGTCCAGTACCGCCATGCCGCTCAAGCCGGGCATCTTCAAATCGAGGATGACCAGATCGAAAAACTCTTTCTCCAACATCGCCAACCCCGTTGGACCATCCTGGGCGACTTGTACTTTGTTTGCCGCCCGGGCAAGTGTCTGCTGGCACGAGTCCCGCATGGATTCCTCGTCGTCGATCACCAGAATGTTAGCCTGACTGGACATTTAAGTCTCCATCCTCAGAGGCAATCTCACGATGAAAGTGGTTCCTTTGCCTGGTTCGCTTTTGACTGCTATGGTACCCTTGTGCCTGGCGATGATGCCGAAGCTGACGGCCAGACCCAGCCCGGTGCCGCGACCGACCTCTTTGGTGGTAAAGAAGGGATCGAAAATCTTTTCGAGGTTCTCGCGGGGGATACCGCAGCCGGTGTCGGTGAATTCAATCTCGATCCATTGCCCGTCAGCCGTCGTTCTGGAAGCGACGGTGAGCTCTCCCTCTCCGGCCATCGCCTCAGCAGCATTCAGGATGATGTTGGTGCAAACCTGCTGTATCTGGCCGCCGTCCATCATCGCGCTGGGCAAAGAGGCCGACAGCGCTGTGGTGATTTGAATATTCTGGAACAGCGCCTGGTTTTGAAGCAGGGATAACGTCCGTTTCAGGATATCATTGACGTCCGACTCCTCGACGTTAGGCTCACTCTGCCGGGCGAAGTCGAGCAGGCCTCGCACGATGTTCTTGCATCGGGTAGCCTCAGCAACGACTTTCTCCAGGTTCTTGCGACGGGCGTCCTCAGCCCCCATCTCCTCCAGAGACAGATGCCCGTACATTAGAACGGCGCCCAGCGGATTGTTGATCTCGTGGGCAACTCCGGCGGCCAATTGCCCTAACGTCGCAAGCCTATCCGATTTCATGATCTGCTGGTGGGCGTATTCTTGCAGCCGGTCGTCTCTGTCCTTCAGCGAAGAGGCCATCGTGTTGAATGTTTCCGTCAACTCGGCGATTTCATCTTTTGCCGTTGTTTTGGCCCTGTAGTCGAGGTTACCGGCCGCCCACTGGTGAGACGCGAATATCAAACGTTTGATCGGCTGCAGCACGCCCTTGGCCAGGAAATTCGATACGATCAGGGCGATAACCATCCCGGCCAAAGCGATACCAAGAAACATGGCAATCGCCCTGTTTCGCATATCGATGAATTTCTCCTCCAGAATCCCGACGTAGAGAATACCGATGATTTCGTCTTTGACGTCTCGTATTGGCTCGTATGCAGATATATACCAGTTGTTGACCACAAAGGCCCGGTCGATCCACGGCAAGCCTTTGACAAGCACCCGTTCGAACACTTCTTCCGAGACACGCGTTCCGATGGCACGCGTTCCGTCCGCTCTGAGCACATTTGTCGAAATGCGAAAGTCGCCTTGAAAAATAGTGGCGGTGCCGATGTCCTTTCCCTCGTACTTGACGCCCTGATAGACCGTCTCTTTGACCTTGTCCACAATCTTGTAATTGCGATTAAGCAGGTTCCCTCCGTACAGGACGCCGAGCAGTCGCCCATCCTGCCCGAGGATGGGCGCAGCGGCCTTTATCATCATCCCGCAGGTTGCCACCGTTTCTTGCGTCGGCCTGGCTTTGAGAGTGGGAATATACTCGATGCGCGCCTGTTCGAGGAGGTCCAGGCCTTCTTTTCGCAGCTCCTCCTCCGGCACGATCACTGTGGCGGCGACGGCTTCCCGGCCGGCCAGCACTCGGCTCACAAGACCATCGTCCGCTTGACTGTCACCGGCGACAGAGGGATTTCGAAATCTGACGATGACCCGGCCGGTGTCGTCCGTCAGGGTCAATATGTCCAGTGATTCGGCCTTGCGTACTTTCTCCAGCTCCTCCGTCAAGGTTTTGATGTCGTTATTCAGCAAGCCCTCTCTGATGAAGAACCTGGAGGCGGTGAACCGCACCGTATCCTTTAGCTTTTCACTTTCCTGCCGATAGATCTCCCTGGCCGCGTTCAAGTCGTTTCGGACCTTGTCCTGAGCCTGACGGATTATGCCTGTGCCGATCAACCGCGTTCCCACGAGCGTGGTGACCAGGCCGCATATAACAATCACGGCCAGGAAGCTTACGATCAGCTTTGCCTTCAGTGAGATCCTCATAATCGGCCCATCGACTACTCTTGCGCCATACAAACCAGGCTGCCATCGGTCATTGAGACGTAGAGTCGCCCATAGGCAGCGGCCATGCCATCGAAGATGGGCGGCGAATCAAGCTCGTACTTCGCCAGCTCGGTCCCGTCGGAGGCCGAAATGGCCATAAGCACGGCTTTCTTGTTACCGCTTTCGCCTTCCACGTCGAGGGCCGGGCCGGCTGCGAACAATACATTGTCGGTCAGGACCATCGCCCGGACCTGGATAGGCAAAGGCTTCTGCCACAACGCCGTTCCTCCGTCCCTGCCGACGCAGAACAGCCGGCAGGGTCCGTCCTGCAGTTGGTTGGACCAGTGCACCTGGGAACGCCCGTAGCCGTAGATATTCGATTCATCGAAAACAAGCACTCTGCCGAAAATGAGATTCTTGTCGCGCGTGCTGCAGCCGGTCGCAAGCGAAATTTGCGTGCCGAAGATCCAATACGAGCGGTGAGGCCACGTGTCATCCAGAAAATCGGTCAGCGTAAACAAGTGGGCCTTCCCCTCCGTCTGTTCGATGCCGCTTTTGTCGAACACCATGTCGCGCATATAAACGCAATGGTCGTCCGCCGTGAGGATATCCGCGCGAGCGCCGGGCATGACCGCCGGGGCGATGTGGTCGGGCTGCTTTCCCGTCTCAGGGTCGGGGCTGTAAATCGTCGTCCTCGACAGGACGCTACCGGTTTCGGGCTTGAGCCGGTAAAGATCGATCCCGCCATCGGCGTAAGAGGACCTGCCCGCGGTGGCGTATACGGCGACATCATCAACCAGCACGCTTCCAATGACCGGGGAGGCGGATTCGAGCTGGCCGCAGGCAGCGATGCGATGGCCGTCGCGAGCGGCCTGCACTCGCCAAGCTAATTGTCCATCCGAGGCTCGCACGTTGTAGATGTAGCCGTCACGGCAGCCGAAGAGCACCTGGCCCTGGTATATGCTCGGCGGCGAGTCGATGCGAGCGCCGCCCGTGAAGTGCCAGGCGGCTTGCCCGGATTCGGCGCCCAGCGCTACGAGCCTGTGCTCATCCACAGAGGCGACGAACACCTTGCCCTCCGCAATGGTCGGCGCGGTGATGCCGCCCCCGAGTTCCGCACGCCATGCGCGGCGCAGGCCAGCGGGCACAGGCACATTCGTGTATCCGCTTCGCTGCGCATCGTGGCGATAGGTACGCCATTCATTCGTCACTCGTCCATCGTCCCTTGTCTCTCGTATTTGTCCGTATGCGGGACCTTTTTCCAACACCGCTGACTTTGGGCTCGCGACTTCTGACTTCTGGCGCTGAGGCGCCAAGGCATGGAAGCCAATCAGCTTGGCTCCCACATAACAGCCGCAGGCATGAGGCGGAGCGTAGAGCAGCCCATTGCAAGGCATGACGCCGTACCTGCATACCCCGCGGGCCCAGCTATTCCATAAGACGTCGCCCGACGCCAGATCGATGAACTCGGTTCCGCGCCTGCCTCCGAGGATGTAGCGATCGGTGGCCTTGTTCGAGTAGCACCGGTGATGGTGTCCCGGATTCTCGGGCTCGACGTGCTTGAGCACTTTGCCCGTGGCCAGGTCGCACTGGGTGGCAAAATACGGACCCCATGACGGCCCTCTCTTGGCGGGAAACGGCTTGAATCCGCCCACCCAAACCGATCCGCCGGCGACGAACACATCTCGAACCTCCGTCAGCAAGGTGGGCTGCGTCCAGCGAGTCTTTCCGGTTTCGGCCGACAGGGCCGTGACCGTCGGACCGTCGCTGTAGTACAAGCTGCCGCCATGCACCATGTGCAGAGGACCGCCGGGCACGGACCAAAGCTCTCGTCCCGTTTCAAAGTCGAGGCAAACAATGTCTTTGCCATTCTGATAGAACACGCGGTTCTCCTCGGCGCACAAGCTGTTGGTCCGAAGGCCCGCGATGTCGGCTTCACTCTTCTTCCAGAGCAATCGACCCGTCTGAGCGTCGAGAGCCAGAAGCGTTTTCTCGCCTTTGGCCTCGGTCGCCCGAAGCTGCTTGACCAAAGGGTCCGCTGTCTCTCGCACATAGACCGGGGAGTCCTTTATCTGAACGAGCCGCGCCCACTCTTTCGACTTGGCGAGCCGCTCGGCGGTGACACTTCGGACCACGACGAGCAGTGTCCCCTTGTGGAGGATAATCTCCTCGGCACCTTGCGTGTCTTCATAGACTTTGAGGGTCTCTCCCGTCGCCGCATCCAGGACACTTAGCGAAGCGTAGAGGCCGAGGGTGACATAGACGCGGTCCCCGACGGCCACCAGTTTTCGCTCAAGCTGAGCGGGCGTTTGGCCCCAGTTGACGATGTGGGGAAACCACGTGTCGATGGACCTCTTCCAAAGCTGCACTCCGTTGAAGGCGTCACGAGCTTCGAGGTACCATTGCGGAGTTTGCCGAATAGATCCGATGGCAGCTTCGTCCGCAATATAGAAGATTCGCCCGCCGGTTGAGACCAGCGCGTACATGCTGGGGATATGTTCGTGACCGCGTGTGTGCCGCGGGTCCGCAATCCACTGGATGTGTCGCGGCGGCCCGACCACGTCGTCGTGGGCCACGGCATTGCCGCTGGCGTCATGCAGATAGTGAGTCCACTCGTCAATCTCTTTGGGACGCGGCTTGACGATCTTTTCCCAACGACCATCCTGCCTGGTGTACAATGCGCCGCCGGGAGCCAGGATGCGCATCGCCTCGGCCATCGGTACGTTGCCGAGGTCTTCGGCCAGCACAAGGTTGACAAGGTTATCGACGTAGGGCAGGTTCCGCCCGTCGAAGAGCTCCACGGACACCTGGCCGTAGCAGCCCAGCTTGTTGATGTGCTCCCTGGCCCCTTGCACCGCCCGAGCGTCGGTATCCAGCCCCTGGACAAGGCAATTCTCGCCGCTGCGCAGCCCCGCCGTCAGCTTCCCATCGCCACAACCTATGTGAATCACGATGCCGCCCGTGAAGTTGGCTGCGCCCAGAATCTGTTTGGCCTGGCTCTTGTAATCTGCCTGCTGAGCCATTGCCGCCAACGGCACACAGAGAACCAACAGAACAAACACGCTTTTTCTCAGAAACCTACGTTTTCTTTTCACGGGTACTGCTCCTTTCGATAACCAACCGGGCCATTATAACGAACCCACTCATCCGAAACAACGCCCTCGGCGTGGCAAGGCCACGTGCCGTGTGCCGGCGAATGCCATTCACACGCTTATCTCTTCGATATACCCGCCTTCCGGGTCGTATTGCCGCTTCTGGTCCATCTTGTATATTCGTTCGACCAATCGCCATTTCTCCCTGGCCGAGGCGTCGCTGCGCGTTTTCTGATACCTCGAAACCAGAGCCTCCCACTCGGCCTGGCGCGGCAGAGTCGCCAGTTTGGCCATGGCTTTCTCGTGGTCGAAACTCGCTTTCGTGTCCATGATCATAAAAAGCGTCGTGCCGGATATGTATATTTCCATGTCAACGATGCCGACCTGTCTCATGCCCGCGGTAATCTGCGGCCATCCGGCCCCCATGGCATGGAGTCTCTTATATTCTTCGATGAGCGCCCGATCGTCTTGGAGCTCCAAACACTTGCAATATCTTTTGAACACCGTTTTCATATCAATCTCCCTGGACAGTACGTTTCCGCCTCCAGCTAAAAGCCGCGCATCACGACACACTTCTCGCCGCCGGTCATGACTGCCTGGTCCTGACCTTGGCGTGGAAAGCGCCCGGGACGGGTTCGTCCGACGCGACATACAAATACCCACCGCCGCAGCCCGAATACATCGCGCCGGGATACCTGGCTTGGTAATATTCCAGCAGCAGCATCAAATCCACCTGCAGGCTGCGATGACGAACCGTTCCGGGCAGGATTGCCTCCCAGCACAACATGCACTCGTTCATCGAAGCCCCAAGGGCTTCAACATCGCGCGCCGCAATGGCGTCGTAGCAAGCCTTGCCCGACTGTCCGAGTCGCGCAATCCATCCGGGCGCCAGGTTCTTGGTCTCCAGCGGGTTGTATCCATCCGGCCGCGGGGCAACGGCAAGGATTTGAATCACACGCTCCAGCCACGAAGCCACTTGCGGATCATTGTTTGACTCGATGTGCCGGGGGAAAATACCTCCTCGATGCGCGTAATCGTAATCGAGCCGGCTGATGCCCGGATAGACAAGGCCGATCATATCCTGCGAACCCGACGGTTCCGCCTTGCCTTTGTTTTCAGCCGCATAGAGCTCCTGAACAAGCTCGTTGGGGTCCCGGTCGGGCAAACCATCCTCCCACAGTTCCAAGGCGATATTGCGAGTCCCGATGCAGATCCCGGCCCGCTCCATAAACCGAAACTGCGGCTCGACGCAAACCACCACCATCGAGCCGGGCGGCGATGGATTATGTTTCGAGGCAAAGGGCTGGTCGATCCATCCGCCGGCAAGAGCGATTCTATACGGCAGCTTGCCGATGACGTCCGTAATTTGGTTATTGGTTATTGGTGATTGGTAACTGTCCATCGCTGCTCATTCACAATTCTGGGGGGTGGTGACTGGTGAATAGTGAATGGTGAATGAGCGTCGCGGCGATCACCAATTACCATTTACCAATCACCAGTTACCATTCCCCAGTTCTCAACTGACGGTGCGTTTGCCCGCTTTGCGGTCCTTGTATTGCTGCTCGATCCAGTCGTACGTCTTTTTCAAGCCCTCTTCCAGGGGTGTGCTCGGCTGCCAGCCAAGAACCTGTTGAATGAACGTGTTGTCGCTGTTGCGGCCTCCCACCCCTTTGGGTGCATCCGGATCATATTTGCGTCTCAACATGATCCCGCCGATGCGTTCGGCCAGCGACACCAGGTCATTGATGGAAATCAGGCGGCTGGACCCCAGGTTGATGGGCGTGGCGATCAGCGCCTCGCAGTGCATGATCATGTCGATGCCCCGCGTGCAGTCGTCAATATACATGAAGCTGCGGGTCTGATGCCCATCGCCCCAGATGGTAATCTCATCTGAACCTTCCTCCTTGGCTTCGATGACCTTAC
>Ga0214473_10000830_pt1 | contig 42222 bp, 43 predicted proteins | sample RVTome_7_FD_203509 | JGI IMG/M metagenome (GOLD analysis project Ga0214473, IMG submission 203509) | Soil microbial communities from uranium-contaminated site in the Upper Colorado River Basin, Wyoming, United States - RVT98D197 | ecosystem: Environmental > Terrestrial > Soil > Contaminated >...
CCGGAGCCCTTTTGCGATACAAACACATTCCATTGAGTGCTTACGAATCGTCAAGGAGCCGCCGGTGAACCTCCGGCGAGCATTCTCGTTCCCTTGACGCTTATTTCAGGACTAGAACACTGGGGCCAACCCATACAAACTTATCCATCTTTCCGAAACCGCGGTCACTGGCGAACGTCGGTCGTTCAAATGGTTCCAGCCGTTTAACGCAGTTCGAACCACGCACGGAGTTCCAACCGTTCAAGTCGTTCAAGCCGTCGAACACATTCAAGGGACGAAGCGCTTGGGCTCTTTTTACTACCAAGAATCCCGCCTTCCCTTCACTCACCTGTTTTCGGGATTCCGAAAACATGGAACTGTTGGTCTAGAACCCGGAGCTAAATTGACCTAGCCCCATGATCGAGCGCTATTTTCGCGGCGGCGCGCCGAGCACGAGGGAGCACCTGCGCTTGCTTGCCGTCGCGGGCGATATGGTCATGATCCCCTTCGGCAAGCGGAGCCAGCTCTACGAGCGCTTGCAGAGCGGCGAGGTGGACCGCATGCGCCAGCGGCTTTTTAGCCAGTACAAGGACCCACGACCCGCAGAGCGGGTGATGAGGTTTATTAAAGGATGAAGGCAGAAAGTAGAACGGGGCATTGTTCTTTTCGCTTGCTGAGGGAATATTGGACTTATTCCCTTTTCCTGGTATTTAAGGTGCCATCCTTCCAATGTGAGCCGTGCGTCGCAAAAGCGGGGAGGCAAAATTTGAGAAAGAATCGCGAGGATGACATCGCTTTCACTGACCCCCGCTCTCATGTCTGAAAACCCATGACTGAAGACAAGCTCCGGCTCGTACAGCTGCTTATCCGCGCAATTCCGGACTTGACCGCCGGGCAGCTTCATTGGCTGCAACGAGTCGTGATTGTCTTTGGGGCAGAACATCATTTCGCTGTTAGCAGTTCCGATCTGTTCGATGAAGCCACTCTTCAGAATTTCGGTGACGCTATCCGCGTGCACCATAGTTTTTCCGCAGAGCCCTTCAGCAAGGACAAGTTTGAGTATGTGCTCGTGCAAGTTCTCAATATGAGCGGGCACAAGGCGAGTCTTGCGCCAAAAGGAAATCCGGGCCACGACGCCACAATTGATAACGTAAAGGTGTCACTCAAAACTCAAGCTGATAAGGGCATCAAGGAAAACACGCTCCGGATCAGCAAGTTCATGGAGCTAGGCAAGGGGCACTGGGGAGATGATCCAAAGGAATTGAAAGGCCTCAGGGATCAGTTTCTAACACACATGAAAAACTACGAAAGGGTCCTAAGCCTGCGCGCTCTTGCGAGAGGTCCACGCTGGAAGTACGAGTTGGTGGAGATCCCCAAGCAGGTCCTGGCGGCGGCGAAAAAGGGCGAGTTGAAGATGAAGACTGAGAGTGACCAGTTTCCCAAACCCGGATACTGCTACGTGCGCACGCCAAACGGTGACCCGATGTTTGAGTTATATTTCGACGCGGGGAGCGAAAGAAAACTACAGATCAAGAACCTTCGAAAGAGCCTCTGCCGCGTTCATGCGGTATGGGAGTTCGTTATACCGTCGGAATGAGTGAAGCTTGAACAGACGAGGTGCGTTTCTTCGCAATGGCAATAAACTCGTCCTTTAATTCAATCCCTAAGCAGCGACGCCCCAGTTCTTTCGATACGATTCCAACCGTTCCAGCCCCGTAGAAGGGATCAAGCACAAGATCATTCGATCGGCTTCCAGCAAGTAGACACGGCCGAACAAGTGCCCTGGGGAAAACAGCGAAGTGGGCGTCTGGGCATGGTTCCGTGTTGATGGACCACACCGTCCGTCTATTCTTTAATCCATTGCCGACTGTGGTCCGTTCCTTAATCGCGTCTTGATCAAAGAAGTATTGCTCGGACTTTGTCAGCAGAAAGAGATATTCATGAGCAACCGTAAAGCGATCCCTCACGCTCTCAGGCTGGCAGTTTGGCTTGTACCAAATGATGTCATTTCGTAAATACCACCCATCTTTTTGGCATTCCAGAGCAAGGAGCCAAGCCACGCCGACAAGGTCTTTCTTTTTCAAGCCGGATGGCGTCGGGGGCCGATAGGACATTCCTCGGCCCTTGTTCTTCTCGTCTTCGTCCCGCCATTTTCTGCCACCGGAGGTGTACGTATTGCCGATGTTCAACCAAAACGTGCCGTCAGGCTTCAGGACGCGGCGTACCTCACGAAAAATCTCGACGAGGCCTTTAATATAAGCGTGGAGGTCTGTCTCCGCGCCGATCTGGTTCTCAACGCCATAATCCCTCACCCCCCAATAGGGAGGTGACGTAACCACGCATTGAAAGGAATCGTCCGGAAGCTGACTTATTACTTTCCGTGTATCGCCGTGCAGGACCACCAATGGCCGCCGTTCAGTGGGCCATTCCGTGAATTGCTCTTGAACCTTCTCGTGTTTCATGACCATTGTCATGTGTCGGAGTCTTACATATTCCTAACGCACACGCAAGCCTTTTGTAGCCTTCTTTTTTGGTCTACCGCGTTTTTTTTTGCCGCTCTTCGCAAACTCCGCCAAGTCGCCTTCGCGGATTAAGTGATCCCGCCCGTACTTTTCAGAACCCAACCTCTCTTCCGCGATGAATTGACGAACTCTGGACGGCGTGACGCCAAGAAACTTGGCGGCCTCTTCGGTTGTGAAATACTTACTCATGCGTAACGAATATATGATTCTCGACAATGAAACTCAATGAACAGACATCCAACAATGGATTCCACCGGACGCAGACACCTTCCGGCGCCTGTACAGGAAGAGGCGCTGTCAGACTCTCGATGTTTGCGCTTATTGAGATCGCGATACTAACCGCCCCCGTTTACTATTCCTGTCGAGTTGAGAGCCTCGATTGCGTTTGCCTGAATTTCAAGCCCGGCGCGATTGCCGATCCATCCTTCCGCCTTCATCCTTTCGCCTTCGCCCCATCGACGCTCCAGATCCCCACGCCCTGGGTCGCCATGTAGAGAAAGGCGAAGCAGTAGAACACCGCCTCTTCGCCTTGGTTTTGAAGCGGCCAGAAGCCGTGAGGAAAATGGCCGATGAAGTAGGCCGCGGCCATCTCGCCGCTGGCGAGAAACGCGGCGTAGCCGGCGAGCCATCCGACGGTGACGAGCGCGCCGAGAATCAGTTCGATCACGCCGGCCACGCCGAAGAGTGATGCCAGCGGCACCGCCGCGCCGTTAATGCCGCCAAAAAGTCCGAAAACTTTCTGCGCGCCGTGGCAGAAGAACAGAAGACCGATGATGATCCGCATAATTGCGTAAGCCTGCGGCGCGTAGCGACCGAGAGTCTCTTTCATGACGCTTTCTTGATTGTCATACAAAAAAGCCAGCGCTTCAGTCAATCATCTTGACCGACCGGCGCCTCATTTCCGTCGAGCTAGTTACAGATCCGGGCGCGAGCCGAGCCGGCCTCTTGGCGGACCCTGATTCGTGACATGGACATTTTCCCTGTCATGGAGTATGGACCAAGCAGAAGCGTCGTGTGACATCGGCAGCGGACGAAATATTTAGCAGCGGTTGGAGGTAACTCATGTGGGACGGTGAAGCGGAGGTTCTGGTGTTAGGGGCCGGTCATAACGGCCTCACCGCTGCCGCGTACTTGGCAAAAGCCGGGTTGAAAACTTTAGTCCTGGAAGCGAAAGAACGGGTGGGCGGAGGCTCGGGCACCGAGGAGCTGACCGCGCCCGGATACCGCCACGACACTTGCGCGTCGATTCACGGAGGGATTCAATCCGGACCCGTTCTTAAAGATCTGGAGTTGGATCGCTTCGGCCTTCGCTACATCTATCCCGATCCGCTTTATGCCAGCGTCTTTCCCGACGGCAGCTCCCTGATTACGTGGCGGAGCGTGGACCAAACCGTAAAGGGGATCGAGCGCTTTTCCCCGAAGGACGCCGCGGCCTACCGTCGCCTGATGGAATTCTGGGAGATAGCGATCCGCGACGGCTTCGCTCGTTCGCGCTACTCGCCGCCGCGCAAACACACCGAGATTTACGCGCGTCTGGAAAAGAGCGAATTTGGCTTCCAACTCATGAGATACATGGCCAGCTCGCCTCTTGATGTGGTCAGAGACCTTTTCGAGGAGGAGCATGTCCGCGCCCACGTGCTTAAGGCCTCCATTCAGGGTGGAATCTTCCCGGATCAACCCGGCAGCGGTGGATCGGTTTTCACTGGCGGTACCGGCGCGCGCCACACTTTTGGATGGGGGCTCCCCGAGGGCGGCGCGGCGGAGCTGCCCCTGGCCCTCGCGCGATGTTTGCGCGCCCACGGCGGCGAGGTCGTCACTTCCGCTCCTGTGAAGGAGATCATCGTCGAGGGAGGCGCCGCAAAAGGCGTTGTCATCGCGGATGGCCGGCGTTACGCCGCCCACAAAGCGCTGGTAGCCGGGCTGCATGTCGGGCGGTTGTTCACCGAGATGATCGATCCGCAGTGGCTTGATGCCGGCCTGGTGGAAGCGATGGGAAAAGTAAAAACCGGCCTATCGGAAGTTGTGCTCCACCTGGCCCTGTCTGAACGTCCGCGCTATCGCCAGGGCCTCGGCGTCGATGATGTCGTGCATGTCCACGCGGCCGAGTCGATCGCCGATCTCATCGCCGCCTACGCCGAGTACCGCAAGGGGAATCGTTACCCGCGCGCGCCGTTCCAGATCATTTGTCACACCCTGCTTGACAGTAAACGCGCTCCTCAAGGTCACCACGTCTTGAACATCGGCCATTACGCGCCCTATGATCTTTCCGGCCGGCCTGAATCTTGGTCAGCGATCAAAGAGGAACTTCTGCGCCATGAGATGGACCGAGTGCGCGAGTACATTCCCAACGTTAACGAGAAAACCGTCGTGGGAAAACTCGTGGCGACACCATCAGATATCGCGGCAAGCAACGCCATGTTCTTGCGCGGCGACATCGGCGGGATGGGCCACCTGCCCTCCCAAGAAGGCATTCTGCGCCCCCATCCGAGCATCTCCGATTACCGCACGCCGATACGCGGCCTCTACCTGACGGCCGCCTGCACCTATCCCGGCGGCTCCATAACCGGAGCGCCGGGCCATAATTCCGCGATGACGGTGCTGAGCGACCTGGGTGTGAATCCACGTACTCAATAGTATGTCGAGCCCGCGGATCCGCTGGTTACCGCGCGGATCGAGAAACTGCTTGTTGCGCGCTGATACAACGCTCGTTCAAATCGTTCCAGCCGTTCAAGTCGTCGAACTGGCCTTTCAGGTTCCTTGCGGTTCTAGGCGCTACATGACCCCGCGGCGTCAATCAAGCCGCTTGAGCTTCGCCTTGTACATCTCCTGACGCCTCACATAGCCCGCGGCGCCGGCGCGTATTTTTGCGATGTCTTCGTCCGATAGATCACGGACGACCTTGGCCGGCGCTCCTACGATCAGCTTGCGCTCTCCATAAACTTTTCGTTCAGCTATTAACGCGCCCGCCGCGACCAAGCACTCTTTGCCGATGACCGCACCGTTCATCACCAGCGCCTGGATGCCGATGAGCGCGCCGTCGCCGACGGTGCAGCCGTGCAGCATCGCCTGGTGGCCAATGGTGACGTTGGCGCCGATGGTGAGCGGAAAACCCGGGTCGGTGTGGAGCACGGCGTTATCCTGCACGTTGCTGCCGTCGCCGATGCGAATCGGCTCGTTGTCGCCGCGGATAACCGCACCAGGCCATACGCTCGCCCGCTCGCCCAGCGTCACTTTGCCGATAACCGTCGCCTCGTTCGCCACGTAAGCTGAGGATGGAATGATCGGCGCATCATCGCCGAGTCGATAGATCGCCATACTTTCTCCTTAAGTAGTTTCCCGTTGCGTTCTTTGCGCCTTGCCGCAAGAACCTATTGCCGTTCAAGACGTTCAACCCGTTCAATTCGTTTAAGCCGTTTGAACGGAGCGAAGCGGTTGAACGGCTTGAACGTTTTGAACTCTTTATCGAGTGCGCAGAGGTTTCTCCACCTCTCACCGTAAGCCAAAGAACTGCCGCCCGTACTTTCGCAGGACCTTCGTGCGCAGCTCTGGGCTGGTCTCGGCGACTGCGGGGAACCTGGCCATCCATTCGTAGGGCCGGCACGCGTCGATGACCGCGCGGGAGTTCATCAGGGCTTTCGAATCCGGGTGAATCATCGGATCGAGGGAGCTCGACCAGCAGCGCCGCTGGATGTCGATGTCGCTTTCCGGGTCGCAGCGCGTCGACAACGCCCAGACTACGTCGTTGATGCGCGTCGGATCGATATCGTCGTCGACGACGATGGTGAAGCGGTTTTGATAACCGCCGGAGAAGCACTGCGAGGCGATGACGCCCGCTTGTTTGACGTGGCCGGGGTAGCGTTGTTTGATGGCGACCACGGCGAACTGCCGCGGCCCGGGCTCGTGCGACCAGACGCCGCGAATCTCGGGCACGCCGGCTTTCTCCAGCTCTTCCCAGACATGCGCCGAACGGGTGATCGAGCGCAGCAACGTCAACACATGCGGCGGGCGCGCCGGGTTGGCGCAGGAGATGATGGGATCGTTTCGATACAGAACGCGCTTCACGCGAACAACCGCTTCGAGACTGCGCGGGCTGGCGTAATAACCGGGCCACTCGCCGAACGGCCCTTCTTCTTTCAAATCGCCAGGGCGAATCTCTCCTTCCAACACGATCTCGGCGTCTGCCGGGTACGGCAGGCCCGTGATGTCGCTGCGAATGACCTTGATCGGCTCGCCTCTCAGACCGCCGGCAAAATCCAATTCGCTGGTGCCGGCTGGCACCGGACTGCACGCGGCGAACCACACCAGCGGATCGCAGCCGAGTACGATGTTGACGGGCATCGCCACGCCTTTCTCAAAATACTTCTGCTTGTGAATGTAACCATGCTTTCCCGGTCCGATGTAAATCCCGGCGCTTGTTTTATCCTGGGACATCATCCGATAGGTGCCGGCGTTGATCCAATCCGAATCCGGATCTTTGGTAATCACCAAGTGGCCCGTGCCCAGATAGCGGCCGCCGTCTTTTTCGTGAAGCAGCGGCGAGGGAAAGCGCCAAAGGTCAACCTCATCCCCTTCCAGAGCATGCTCATGAACCGGTCCGCTCCGCACTTCCTCCGTTGGAATGGGCGCGCAGCGCCTCATCCTCTCGTGGTACATCCTGGTAAATTCCAACACATGATCGAATTCCTCGGTGACGCCGAGGGTTAACGCGATGCGTTTCGGCGAAGCAAAATGGCCGAAGAGTGTGCGATAGCCGTCAGCGTGGCCTTTGATCTTGTCGAAGATCAGCGCCGGCGGATACGGCGGGTGCTCCCGATAAAGCACATCGACGATGGCGCCCATCTCGAGGTTCCAATCGACGCCTTCAAGCGTCCGGACCTCGCCGAGTTCGTCGACTTTTACCAGCCAATCACGCAGGCCGTCATAAATCATAATAGTTCCTTAACGGTCGATACTCTTTTACCACGAAGGCAGGAAGAACACGAAGTTTAAGATCATTGTTATCCAATCCCTTCCTATTACTTTAGCTCAAATTTTGCGCAACTCGCGCAAAGTTTCCGAAAGTTGAAGACTCTCGGACTCGGATACTCCTCGCGCCAAGACGCAAAGACGCCAAGTTCGGAAGAAAAAGATAACATTCCTCAAACGAATTCACTTCCGCTTATCCGACCTTTGCGCCTTGGCGTCTTTGCGGGAGATCTTCCGGCTTTCGGTTGCGGCATAGCCGCGCTAGGGTCTTCGTGGTTATAATCTGGCGAGTCAAAGTATCACGCCGTAGTTTGGTGGGGATTCTTGCCGAGGGCAAGCGAAAAGCCTTCTCTCCGTATGAAAATTTGATTGCAGTCTTTTTTCTTGCTCAGCTCTTCCAGCAAACGGAGCAACGGTTGTTTTCCGTCGAGCTGCGGCCGCGGCGCTCCGCCATTTACCAGCGCGTTCACCGCGTCCATCCCGGCGTAGACGCGGAGCAGAAGCTCTTCATCGGAAGCGCCGCCGAATTTGTCGCGCACTTCTTTCAATGAAAGATCGCGCGGTTGCCAATCTCCCCAGTCCTTCGCGCGACCGCGACTTAATATTTTGTCCTTCATGTTGGGCTCCATCAGGCCGGGCGCTTCCTTGCCCCAGATTCCCAGCGCGTATTGAATGACTTGGTCGGTGACTTCCCTGTAGCGCTCGCCGACGATCACGTTGATCGCCGCCTGGCTGACGACGAACTGGGAAAGCGGCGTCACCATGATCGGGTAGCCGAAGTCCGCGCGCACGCGCGCCGCTTCTTCGAGAGTCGCCTGCAACCGATCTTCCTTGCCGACCAGCTTCAACTGATGGCGCAGATTGGAGATGACGCCCCCCGGCACCTGGTGCAGATACTGCGACTCGTCGTAGGCGAACGGCTTGCCGATCGGGAGTCCCTCACTTTTAGCCACTGCGGTGAAGTGCTCTTCAACGGGTTTCACTTCCTCGTCATTCACCACCGGCGTGTAGCCCAGAGCGCGAAGATTTCTCGCGACGTTGAGGAGCGAAGGCTGCGATGAGCCGTTGGCGAGGGGCGGGATCGAAGTATGCAGCGCCGTGATACCAAGCTTCACCGCTTCGAGATAGCAGAGCGGCGCCAAACCATTATTGCAATGCGCGTGATACTCCACGGGAACGTCGCCCGCGTTCTGCAAGATCGCGGGAATCAGCGTCCGCGCCCGCTCGGGCGTGAGTAGACCGCCCACGTCCTTGAAGCAAATTCGATAAGGCCGGATCGACGCCGCCTCCCGTGCCTTTATTGCATAATAGTCGTCGGTGTGGCGCGGCGAGACGGAATAGATGAGATTGACGACGGTCTCCATCCCGACGTCGCGAAGCTCTCTCACTTCATCTCTCATCTCCTCGAAATCGTTCCAGCAGTTCGAAGTGCGCGTCAGCGTGATGCCGTAAGACACCACGCGCTCGACAAATAGTCTCATCGCCGCGTGCGGCAGTTTTTCCATCGCGCCGGAGCCGTGCATGCCGCCGTGATTGCGCAGGCGCGTATGGCGAAAGCGCTTGCTCCCTTCGCGCAGCCACACCCAAGGATTTTCCTTGTGCTCGCGCACGTACTTCTTGAGCATGATCGAGACGAAGAATTCCATCGACTCAAAGCCGATCCGGTCCATCTGCGCCGCGATCGGCAGCATCGCGCCGGTCTTGATCCCCAGCGCCCAGAGGCTCTGTTGCCCGTCGCGCAGCGTGGTGTCGATAAAATGAATCTCGCTCATGAGACGTTTGGCCGCTTGAATTTCGCCCTGTGTCACCCCGAAGATCCCAGCGCGGCTACGCCGCAACCAAAGGAGCAAACCTTATTTCACCACAGAGGCATGGTTCGAGAACCTCACCACCCTGACCCATTCGACATTGCTCAGGGTCATCCTGAGGGAGATCGAAGGATGAGGGAAATCGAAGGGCAGAGTTCGCAGAGTTCGGAATATCTTATAATCGAAAACTCGTTCCTCCGCGCCCTCCGTGGTTCGACGGGCTCACCACGTCCCGAGCCCGTCGAGGGACGCGCCTCCGCGGTGAGTTTTTTGGCTCTTCGATATATTTAGACTAGCCTCTCGGAAACTTGCGCAAATTTTCTCGCCTAAAAAGAGCTACACCATCACTGCAACCCTTGCCATTTATTTCTTCGCCGGCGCCGTCTTGCTCTGCGCCAGCAGCTCCCTGAGGATCGAATAGTCCGCCAATTTGCTCCGATCCACCGACGCCGCGCGCTTATCGACATAAATCATCATCTTGACCAGGTTTTCAACCGCGGCCTCCGGCGGGACGAGATCGACGGTTGCCCGCGTGCGAATCTGCTCGTAGGCGTTGTCCAGGCTCTCCTTGTCATCGCCCGGCATGAGGCGACGCAGAACGCCAATAGAGCCTTCTTTGTTGGTCGTCACGTAGGCGGTGGCGTCCAGGTAGGCTTTCACGAAACGGACCCACTTGTTTCGATTGGCCTTCAGCGCAGCAACCGTTGCCACGATCGGGCCGTTCATGAAAGGGGTCTTCTTGCCGGCGACGAGATGGAAGCCTAACTGCTTCATCTTCGTCTCGAAGACAAAATCCACCGGCGCGGCGTCGATGCCGCCGCGAATCAGCGCCGCCAGCCTTTCCTGGGAACCGCCCAGTTGTAATAAAGTCACGTCCTTCGTCGTGTTGAGCCCGGCATCTTCCAACATGACGCGTAACACCAGCGACGATTTTCCGCCGAGCCTGTTGATGCCGATCTTCTTGCCCTTGAGTTGTGCCAGATCGTCGATCTTTTCCCGCGTGATCATGGTGTAGGATACGAGATTATCCCAACAGCCGATCGAGACCACCGGCACGCCCTGTATGTTGGATTGCACCAGGCCGGTGGGAGCCCCCGAGGTGGCATCGATGTCGCCGGAGATCAACGCTTGATAGGTGGTCGGCTCGCTGTTGATCCTGATGATTTCGGCCTTCAAACCGTTCTTATCGAAAAAACCCTTTTCATGGGCGATAAAGACCGGAAACGATACGGTGGGAAATAACGGCACGCCGATGCGGACCTTTTCCTGGGCGAATGCTGCATTCGCGGCGAAACTCGATATCACGAAAACGAAGATTTGAACCAAGCCGGCGGATTTTCTCATACGCTCTCCTTCTACACCAAAGCCTGAAGGCCGGCTGCATTATCCTTTAACTGGCAGAGCGGTTGCAAGCTTGAGGAGGAGCGGAGCGCGAAATAAAAACAAACCCGCTCGGAGCGCGCGCAGGCTCGCGTCCCCTGCGCTCAGCGTGCCTACGAGAGTTTGCCACGTTTTCGCCCGTCAGGTTCCCAGCGCTTTGCGCAACTGCACGAAGGATTGGATTTGGCCCAGGTTGACTGAAATCTGATTGTCCTGAGCCTGATATAAACTGCGCTGGGTTTCCAGCAGGCTGAGATAATCGACGGCGCCGGCATCGAAGCGCGCTTTAGCGATGTCGTAGGCGATCTGCGATTCGGTCACCGTGGCGCGCGCCAAGACGGCGCGGTCGTTGTTACTCTTAAGCGCGCCGAAGGCATCTTCGACTTCTTGAAATGCCACCAGCACGGTCTGACGATACTGCACCGCGAGCTCTTTCTGCCGCGCCGTGACGTTCTCTGAATTGCCGGTGAGCTGGCCGCCGGTAAAGATCGGCGCGAGCAAACTCGAAGCGATCTGGGTCGCCGCTGCCGCCGGGCCGCCGAAGCCAGCGGAAATGGCCGAATCCAATCCCAATGTGAGCGATGGGAAGAACGCGGCGCGCGCCACGCCAATGTCGGCGTTGGCAGCGCGTAAGCCGGCCTCGGCGCTCTCGATATCAGGCCGCGCGGTCAAAAGAGTCGCCGGCGGGGTGAGATTGACCTGTGGCAGCTTGACGGTTGCGAGCTCGGCGGTTGGCGGCGCAAAATTCTGCGGCGCTAGCCCAAGCAGGATCGCGAGCGCGTTGGCGGCGGTGCTGCGCTGCTCGATCAACGATGCCAGCGAAGTACGAAAGCCATTCACTACCACCCGCTGCTGTGAGACTTCGAGCCCGGACACGCTACCGGCGCTAAAACGCGCCTCGACGATGCGAAGAATTTCCTCGGCGTTCGTGAGATTGAGCTCGGCAATGCGAATGCGGTCGTTGAAACTGAGGATTTGTGAATAAAAGTTGGTGGCGTCTGAGGTGACCACGAGCCGCAACGCCTCCCGGTCGAACTGACTGGCGTCGACACGATAGTCGGCGGACTTGGCTTGATTGCGGTTTTTGCCCCACAAGTCGACCTCGTAGCTGAGACTACCGCCGCCCCGAACCGCGTTCGTGTCCTGTGGGTCCTGGTACGTGCGTGACGCCGAGCCGCTGGCGTTGATGGTTGGATAGAGCGGCGCGGCAGCGACTTTAGCTTGGGCGCGGGCCTGCTCGATGCGGTGCAGCGCCGCTTCGAGATCGAGATTTTGCGCCAAGACATTATCGATCAGACGGTTCAGCTCGTCGCCGGCCAAATCCTGCCAGAACGGCTTGCTGTTTTGCTGCGCCGTACCGGCGCCGCTACTCCAGCCGGCCGGGATCGCCATCTGGGGCCGTTGGTAAGTCGGCGCCAAACTGCAAGCCGATAACGCCAATGATAGGGCAATTGTGCTTTTTCTCATTATATTTCTCATAAATCACATCATTCCGAAGCCAAGGCGATAACTGGGTCCAATTGGGCGGCTTGGCGCGCTGGCAGGTAACCGAAGATAAGCCCCGTCGCCGAGGCGCAGGCGAAAGCGAGCAGGGCCGGTGTGACGGAGAAAATTACCGACATGCCGCTATAGCGCAGCACCAGTCCGGCGAGCATGCCGACGAGTATGCCTAGGAGTCCACCGGCGGCGCAGACCACCGCGGCTTCGATGTTGAATTGCAGCATGATGTCGCGCATGCGCGCGCCGGTGGCCATTCGAATGCCGATCTCCCGGGTGCGCTCGACCACGCTGACGAGCATGATGTTCATGACGCCGATACCGCCGACGACCAGAGAGATCGCCGCCACCGTGCCCAAGAGCAAAGTAAAAGTGTCTTGGGTTTCCATGGCGGCCTGGAGAAACGAGGCCATGTTGCGCACGCTGAAGTCCGTCGTGTTGTGACGCGCCTTCAATAAGGTTTCAACGCGTTCCTGAGTCGCGTCGATGTCCGTGGCATCTTTGACTTTGATGGTAATGCTGCTCAAATAGTTTTTGCCGAAGAGCCGGACCAAGCCGGTGCTGATCGGCACGAAAATGACATCGTCCTGATCGCTGCCGTTGGGCGAGGCGCCTTTTTCGTTCATAACGCCGATGACGAGAAACGGCACGCTTTTCATCAGCACATACTTGCCAACTGGGCTGCTGCCGTCGGGGAAGAGGGTTTTTGCCACCGTGCGGCCAAGCACCACGACAGCGGCATAGTGTTTCATATCATCGGTATTGAAGAACTGTCCTTCGGCAACCGGCCAATCGCGCGCCGATGGGAAGTCCTCGCCGGTTCCTTGCATGGATGTCTGATAATCGATGTTGCCGAAACGCACGGTGGCCCGGCCGTTGCGCTCGGGGAGCGCGGCTTCGACATTCGGCAGACCTTTGATCGCGGCGGCGTCGTCCGGCACGAGCGTGGCGATATCGCCGGCGTTGCGAATGCCGGCGGCGCCGGGCCGTATCAGTATCAAGTTGGTGCCAAAGGAGCTGATCCGGTCGAGCACCTTTTGCCGGCTGCCTTCGCCGACGGCGAGCATGGCAACCACTGCCGAGACACCGATGATGATACCAAGCAGCGTGAGAATAGTTCGAAAGATATTGACCCGCAGCGAGCGCCACGCGGTAACAAGCGCTTCCTGCGCGCTCGCCATCAAGCTGACGGCGCTTTCCAAACCGTGATTGTCCGCCGCCAAATTCTCCGCCGGTTCGTCGTTGACAATTCCGGTGTCCTCGATAATCCGCCCGTCCTGGATGCGCACGATGCGGCCAGCACGCTGCGCGACGTTTTCCGCGTGGGTGATCAGAATAATCGTCCGTCCTTCGCCATGCAGTTTCTTGAGCAGGGCCAGGACTTCGTCGCCGCTCTTGGTGTCGAGGGCACCGGTGGGTTCGTCGGCGAGAATCACCGGCGGATCGTTGACCAGAGCGCGGGCGATGGCGACGCGCTGCTGTTGGCCGCCGGATAGTTCGGACGGCCGATGATCGGTGCGGTCGCCGAGGCCGAGCGTTGCTAGTAGCTCGTTAGCATGCGTAGTGCGTTTGTGTTTTGGCAAGCCGGCATATACCGAGGGTATCGCCACATTCTCCTGGGCCGTAGCCGTGGCGAGTAGATTGTAACGCTGAAAAATAAAACCGAAGGTTTCGCGTCTGAGCGCCGCCAACTCGTCCGGGTCAAGATTGGCCGCTTCTCGGCCAAGCACCTTATAACTGCCTGCAGTGGGGCGATCGAGGCAGCCGATAATATTCATCAACGTCGACTTGCCAGAGCCGGACTGCCCCATGATCGCGACGAATTCGCCCCGGCGGATTTTCAGCGAGACGCCGTCCAGGGCGCGCACGGTGGTGTCGCCATTTTTGTAGTGCTTCTGAATATCGCGCAGATCTAGAATAGTAGCGTTCATAGTTGTGGTCCTCGGTTAGGGCGCGGCGCATTTGCCGCACCAGTACCGCGCTGCTGGCGATTGGACTGGGCGGCCAGGTTGGCGGAGCCTGCGGGACGATTCACCGCGATTTTTTCGCCCTCCTTGAGTCCGTCGATGACTTCGGCCTGGGTGCGCGTTTGCAAGCCGACATGAATGACTCGCTGTTCTGTTCCCGTTTCCGTCACCACCGCGACGCGATAGGCTTTGCCTTTGTCGTTGTCTTCCCGTGCGGCTCGGCGCGTGAGCACTTCGGCGGGTATGATCAACGCATTTTCCGCCTTGCCGAAGATGAAGAATACCTGAGTCGTCATGCTGGTCATGAGCTGGCGGCCTTCGTTCTTGACATCGATCAACACATCGTAGAGCACCACGTCGTTGACGATCTGCGGCGTCGGCAAGACCTGTCTTACCTTGCCGGGCCAGCGCCGCTCGCTATTGCCCAGCGTGGTGAAATAGACCGGCATGTTCTCTTTGATGCGGCTGATATCGGCCTCGGCCACCTGGGCACGCACGGTCATGACATCTAGATTAGCGATTTGCAGAACGGTCGGAGCGGTCTGATTGGCATTCAACGTCTGCCCTTCTTTAGTCGGCAAAGTGGTTACGGTGCCCGCCATCGGCGCGTAGATTTTCGTGTAGCCGAGATTGGTGCGGCTCGCTTTCAGATTGGACTCGGTTTCTTGAATCTGCGCGGTGATCGAGGCGACTTGCGCTTTAGCGACCGCCGATTGCGATTCCGTTTCCTGCAGTGCCTGCTTGCTCACGGCGTTCACCGCGATCAGATTCTGGTTACGCCGGAGATTTTGTTCGGCCAAGACTGCCGCGGCCTTTTGTTGGTTTAGCTGGGCGTGCAGACTGTTCAGGTGGGCTTCGCCTGCTTCCAGTTGGGCCTGATACACGCGCGGATCGATCTCGGCGAGCAATTGGCCTTTAGTGACCGTATCGCCGATGTCGACGTGAATTTCTTTGAGCTGACCGGACACTTGAGTGCCCACGTCGACATACTGTTTGGCTTCGAGCTTGCCCTGGGAAGTAACGACTTCTTCGATGTTGCCGCGGGTGACCGACATCGGACGAACAACATCGCTCTCGGGTTTTTGCGCCGCATTGCTGTACCAGTACCAGCCGCCGGCTATGAGGCCCATGATCGCCAGACCACCGACCAGCTTTTTTCGCCGTGGTTTTCCCAGGATTATGTTCCATTTCATATTGGTTCGCCCTTTCCCTAGAGTTGCTACCTTTAATAATACGAATCACCGGCGCCAAGTCTTCGCGGCAGCGGAAAAAAAGCCGGGGCTACCGGCGCTTTTTTGAAAACGAAGGGGTTTTCTCAAACAATTCTATGGGTTGGGCGGCCGCGGACGGCGTAACAACTGGGCGAAGCGTGCCCGTTCATCGGCCGACAAATCTTTGCTGGCGTCTTTGGCAACTTGGGACATTTTTTTCGTCATCTCCACGCGCATCTCAGTGATTTTACTCACCTGACGGTCGTACGCCGATTCATCGAAGGGTTCCTTGCCGAGCAGTTGCACGGCTTGTTCTTCGTTTTTCCTGATTTGTTCAAAAAGCGGATCGGCAGCAGCGTGCAGTTGCTGGAATTTCTCGCGCAGACGAGTCTGGGCTGCTTCGGGCAGATCCTTAAGCGCTTGATCCATGCGTTGCTGGCGCATGGTACCGCGATCGAAACGACGCGGCGACTGTCCTAACAGCACGCCGATGAGAAGAACGTTCAATATTAGCGAAGCGATAAAGGCAAATTTTATATTTCGATTCATAACAGATCCTCGTCGCCGGAAAGATAGAGCGGTATCGTCGAAGAGCTAGCCTCTTTGATCGACGAATTGTCCGGGGCTGTGCTAAAGCCTACGAGCATGCCGATAATCAACGCACTGGCGAGGACATAGCCGGGTTTCGGCAGGCGAAACTCGGCAAACAACTGGCGCACCGACTGCCACAGGGAAATATTCCGAACCTGCGGCAGGCCCCGGGCCTTGAGAATTATCCGTTGCGCCAAGTCCGGACTGGCGGCTTCAACCCGTCGCGAACGCAGCAGCGAATCAAGTTTGTCGTGTCGATTATCGCTCATAACCACCTCATAAATACGCTTTCACGCGTTCCTTCAGCGTAGTCTTGGCGCGCATGATCAGCGATTGCAGCGCTTTAAGATGAAGCCCCATGACTTCGGCAGCCTCCTGGTTGGTCAAACCCTCGTCGAAACAAAGATTGAGCGCGGTGCGCTGGCGCTCGGGCAGGGCGGCGATCTCTTTTTCTAAAATCCTTTGCTCTTGAGCGCGCATCATCGTCTCATCCACCGATTCTCGGTCATCGATCAACGGCAAGTCTTCATCTAACGCCACCGGGCCTTTCCTTTTTATATGATCGAAGCATAAGTTAACCACCACTCGATAAAACCAGGTGGTAAATTTGCTGTTGCGCTCAGGCTGCCAGTTCGCCGGGTTCTCCCAAAGTTTAAGAAAGGCGTCTTGGACCACATCTTCGGCTGCTGCCTTATTCTGCAGATAGCGGAAGGCGAGTCGGTAAAAACGCTCGGTGTGGCGCTCGACGAGTACCGCAAAGGCTTGGCCGCTGCCGTCGTGAATGAGCGCGAGCAGTTCGTGGTCGTCTTTTTCTGGCCATGCCGCCGGCATAGGGTTGTCGATCGTGACTTGAAACTGCGACTTACGAGTTTGATCATACAACCAGCCGTCTACGAAGATAAGGCCCGTGACACTTCGGTTCAATGGATGATACGAACGACGCGGCGAAAGTCTTCGCTTGGCTCAAATTACGGATTAAGTTTGCGCTTTCCCGACGGCACCTGGGTAGTGTCCTAGAAATCTCTTGACCATCGAGGCGGCATACTTTCAGGCTCCAACAGGGGTGGGACTGAAGCCCGTGGGCACAGGAACGCGAAGGTTTCGCCAGGCCCAGGCGTGAAAAATCCCACTCGAAGGGGTCGGGGTGGCGGCCCTCAAGCCACCGGCTCATTGGCCACGGGCGCAAGGCCCGCCCCCTGTTGGAGCATCTTATGTAAAGAAGCGTTAGGACACTACACTAGTGATTCATCAAGCCGACAAACGCTTGTCGGTGGCGTTCCGAGGCGGCATTGAGCGAACACCAGGGGTAATCGCCGACGTAGATCCGCACCGTAGGCTTGAAGCCGTGCAAAAGCGGCACCAAATCGCGCAGTGTGTCATACCAGGCGCGCCGCTCGTCGCGATCGACGGGGTCGTCGTCCTTGGCGTTGATCTCGCGGCAGAGTTCCTGCCAGCGATTAAGGGGAAATCCAAGTTGAACTTCCTTAGGATAAAGCGATAGAGTCACCAGTCGCGGGTTGGAAAAGTGTTGGCTCTCGTCGAATTCTAGGATAAAAGGCGGATTTGAAACATAGAAGTCGCAGGGCGGCATCACGGCGCTCTTGATGAAGTCGTGGTGACCGCGCAGATCTTCCAGCCCGGCCAAGATACGGCGCGCCGCGGCGCCGATCGGAGTTTGCCCATAGTCGTCGGGCTTGGTGGGCCAGGAAAACGAGTGGTTGACGCGACAATGACCGTAGATCGCGGTCAGCAGCTCGCGCACGCGCTCTTTACAAGCGCGGCAGTGTTCGGAGTGTGAGTTGTCGTTCAAAACGTTCAATCGCTGTGCTCCGTTCAACCGCTGCGCTCCGTTCAAATCGTTGGAATTTCCGGCGACGATTTGAACGACTTGAACGGTTTGAACGATTGGAACCTCTTTAGAATAGCCTAATACACAATCAGACAAAGGAGAATCTTGAATGGCGAAAGCATCCTCTATTATCGGCGCGAGAGTTGGCCGGGTCGAAGGAGTCGAAAAGGTCAACGGTCGAGCGATTTATGGCGCCGATGTCCACTTTCCAGATGCCCTGTGGGGTAAAATTCTGCGCAGCCCCCACCCGCACGCGCGCATCCTGCGCATCGACACCTCGAAAGTCTGGCAGGTTCCCGGCGTCAAGGCCGTGGTCACGGGCAAGGACGAGCCAAACCATTATCAGGGCAAGAGCATCCGCGACATACCGGTTTTATGCTGGGACAAGGTGTGTTACATCGGCGACCGCGTCGCGGCGGTGGCTGCAGAGAGCGTGGAGGCCGCGGAAGAAGCGCTTAACCTGATCGAAGTGGAATACCAGGAGCTGCCCGCAGTGTTTGACGTGCTGGAGGCGATGAAGCCCGGCGCGCCCGTCTTGCATGAAAATGCGCCCGGTTACGACGGCGCGCCGGCGGATATCATGGCGCCGGCAGGCGGCAACGTGGTGAACAAACTGACCTGGGGCAAGGGCGATGTCGAAAGAGGTTTTCGCGAAGCGGATCTCGTTATTGAACATCAGTTCCGCATCCCGATTCGTCATCAGGGTTATCTCGAACCGCAATCGTTTCTCGTAAAGATCGAGGACGACGGCAAGGTCAACGCCTGGGCATCGACCAAAAGTCCCTTCGGCACGCGCGCGCAATTCGCCAAAGCGGTTGGGATTGCGCCGGATCAGATCTCCATTCATGCCGTCCATGTCGGTGCGGACTTCGGCGGCAAGAGCGGCGCGGGCGAATTACCCATTTGCTATTTCCTTGCCAAGAGGGCCAACCGGCCGGTGAAGATCATCCTGACGCACACCGAGGAGCTGACGGCCATGAACCCGGATCATTACACGGTGGTCAAGGTCAAGACCGGCGTGAAGCGCGATGGGCGGATGACCGCGCGCTACTTGCAAGCGATTCACGGCACGGGAGCCTACGCGGGCATGAAGCCCGGGCGCGCCAGCATCGGCGGCGCGGGCACGGCGGGTCCGTACAAGATCGACAATACTTATATGGAAGCGCTCCAGGTTTACACCAACACGGTGCCCTGCGGCTTTTGGCGCGCGCCGGGAGCGAGTCAAGCCGTATTCGCCGCCGAGTCCCACATGGACTTGGTCGCCAGGGAACTTAGAATGGACCCGGCGAAATTTCGCATGATCAATCTCGTCGGCGAGGGCGAGGAAAACGCCCTGGGCAAATCGTGGGGCGGGGTGAAAGCAAAAGAAACCTTGCAGGCGGCGCTCAACGCCGCCGGTTGGCGCACCCCCAAGCGCGCCAATTTCGGGCGCGGCCTCGCCATGTACGAACGCGGCACCGGCGCCGGCAAGGCGTGGGTGAACTTGACCGCCGAGCTTGACGGAACGATTACTGTGTTCACGGTGGCGGGCGATCAGGGGACCGGGTTGCAGACGATTTTGTGCCAGACCACGGCGGCGGAGATGGGAGTGCCCTACGAGCAAGTGCGCTGCCGCATCGGCGCCACCTCGGAGGTTCCCTACAGCGTCGATGTCGGTTTCGGCGGCAGCCGCTCGACCAATATCAACAGCGCCGCCGCGGTGAAAGCATGCGGCGAGTTGCGCGCCAAGCTCAACGCCCAGGCGGCGGAGATTCTCGGCTGTTCCGCAGATCAGGTTGTCTACAAAGGTGGAAAGTTTTCGGTCAAAGGCGCCGGAGGCAAGCCGCTGACGTTGACGGATGTCGTAAAAGCGCACGGCGCGCCGGTGACGGTCAGCGTCGAAACCGAGGTGCCGCGCAAAGGCTCGTCCACGTCATTCGTCGCGCAGGTCGCCGAGGTGGAAGTCGATCCCGAGACGGGCAAGGTGAAGCTTCATAAATTCATCTCGGCCCACGACGTCGGCACGATCATCAATCCGCTTGGCCATCAGGGACAGATCGACGGCGAAGCGGTCATGGCCATTGGCGCCAGTTTGATGGAAGAGCTGATCATCGACCAGGGCAAAGTAACGACGACGAATCTCGGCGAATATAAGATTCCGAGCATTCTCGATATACCGAAATTCAAAACGGTGCTGGTCAAAGGTAAGAACGGCCCCGGTCCTTACGAAGCGAAAGGGATCGGCGAGCACGCCAACGTGAGCCCGCCCGCCGCCATCGCCAACGCCGTGCAGGACGCCGTCGGCGTGCGCATCAAAGACTTGCCGATCACGGCGGAAAAACTTTATCACGCGCTGCGAAAGAAAGAAGGTGTGACCGGAAACACAGGGATAGAGGCAAGGCGCGCCTTGCCCCTACGGTGACAACAGAGGAGGACCTATGAAAAACTGTCGGAGCAATTTGTTTACGACCATTTTGTTATCGTTCGTCGCCGTCTCTTCGGGTGGCGCGCAAGCTCAGGAAAAGATCAAAATCGCCTACAGCTCAACCGACACGCTGAATCAGATCTGGACTATCGCCCAGGACACGGGCTTCTACAAAAAGAATGGCCTGGACGTGGACCTGGTTTACATCGGCAGCACGACGGTCGGCATCGCCGCGATCATGGCCCAAGACATTCAGGTTGGAAATGCCGCGGGCAGCGGTGTCGCCAACGCGAACGTCAGGGGAGCCGACACCGTCAGCGTTGCCTGTACGATCAACGTCCTGGCCTATGAGCTGGTTGTGCTCGACAGCGTCAAGACGGCTGAAGATCTGAAAGGAAAGTCCATCGGCATCAGCCGCTTCGGCAGCGTCTCGGACGTGGCCGCTCGGGAATTGCTCAAGGGATTGGGGCTACGGCCCATGGAAGACGTAAAAATCCTCCAAGTGGGCGGCGCATCGGAGCGCGCCGCCGGTTTTAGCCGCGGCGTGATCGCCGGATTTCCCTCGCCGCCGGGGAATGTTCATTTGATCCCAGGCGGGCTGCCGCATCGCATCTTGGCGAGCATGGGCGATCTGAAAAAACCTTATCCGTTGCCCTTCATCTGCGCGGTGACGACCAAGAGCTATCTGGCCAAGAATCGCTCTACGGTCAAACGAGTCGTCATGGCGCTCATCGAAGCGACGCACTTCTTCAAGACCAACAAGGAAGCGGCACAAAAAATCATCGCCAAGTACCTCCGCAGCGCGAACAAGGCTTACTTAGATAGCGCGTATCAGTCCACTGCCAAGATCATCGAGCGCGTCCCTTATACGACCCGCGAAGGGATGCAGATCCAACTCGACGACGCCTTGAAGCTCAACCCGGCAAGCAAGGTAACCGTGGACAGCCTGATCGACGACAGCATCGTGCGGGAACTGGAGAATGAAGGATTTATCGATCGGGTTTATGGGAAGGGCAATTAAATGGGCGGCTGTGGGAAACCGGAAAGTAGCACCGAAATGAAGGCGGCAACGATTGGTCAAGTCAACATGATTAGCAGCCACATGCGAAGATCGATATCGACCGTTATAATCGCCGCATTCATCCTTTGTAGCGCGGCGAGCGGTTTCGCCGCGGATAAAATCCGCATCAGCGGCGGCGGGATGACGCCGCTGCATTCGATCATCTGGGTCGCCAATCAGGAGGGCATGTTCAAAAAATACGGTCTCGAAGCCGAATACTTGGTGATGAACAGCGGCACCCTGGGAGTGCAAACCCTGCTTTCGAACGAGAGCCAATTCCTGTTTTCCACCGGCGCCCTGGCGATCAGCGCCAACTTGCAAGGCGCAGACCTCGCGATGATCACCGGCGGATTCAATTCGTTCGCGTTCAAGGTGGTCGCGCGACCGGAGATCAAAAACCCTCAGGATCTCAAAGGCAAAAAAATCTCCATCAGCCAGTTCGGCTCCGCAACGGACTTCGCCATTCAGGCCGCCCTTGAAAAGTTCGGCGTCGACCCGAAGCAAGTGACGGTCATTCAATTGGGTCCCAGCTCGAACCGCCTCACCTCCTTGACCAACGGGTCAACCGACGCGTCCCTGTTCAGCGAGCCCTTCGCCACCATGGCGATCAAGAAGCATAAGATGAATCTGCTTCTCGACATGGCCGAGGCCGGCATGCCTTTCCCGCAAAGCTGCCTGATGATCAAGCGCAGTTACCTCGACGCCAATCGGGAGAAGGCCGCCAACGTCGTCAAGGCACTCATCGAAGGTCTGTTCCTGGCAAAAAGGGACAAAGCTCTGATGATCCAGGTGATGAAAAAATATATTCGGGCCGATGACGAGGTATACGGTATCGGCTACGATTATTTCCTGGGGAAACACGCCGACGGTCTACTGAGCATGCCGGATCGCCGGGGCCTCGATCTCGTCATCGCTCAATCCGTAAGGACCAACGCCAAGGCGAAGGGCCAAACCCCTGAGTCGCTTAGACTGTTGGAACCGAGCATCCTGGACGAGATCAAGAAAAGCGGCTTTGTCGAGAAATTGAGAAAGTGAGATTCATTGAGCGGCTTGCCCCCTGTACCTCCTCGCCCTCCTTCGGAGGGAGAGGATTAAGGTGAGGGTGGCGCGCATGAACGTTGCCCTCACCCTCCCCTCTCCCGCAAGCGGGAGAGGGGAACTCAGGGCTTGTAGGATTCCAATCAAGAAATGTAGGGTGGGTGGAGGCGCAAAGTGCCGATACCCACCGCGGGGAACGATGGGTATCGCTAACGCTCAACCCATCCTACGCGTGAATCGCGACGCAGCAAGTTGCGGGGAATTACAACCGTAGAGATTGAACGGGTCGCACCGTTCAAATCGTTCCAGAAGTTCAAGCCGTTCAAGTCGTGTAAGAGAAATAGCGGGCGACAGTCATGGAGGAGTAAGATGAAACGCAGCACCGAACGTATTCTCGTAACTCACGTCGGCAGCCTGGCGCGCCCGCCTGACCTGATGGAAATGCTCGTGGCACGGCAGGAGGGCAAGCCCTACGACCACGACGCCCTCGCGAAACGCACGCGCACGGCCGTCGCCGAAGTCGTGCAAAAGCAGATCGAGTACGGCGTCGATATCGTCAACGACGGCGAGCTCGGCAAAGCGAACTTCTCCCGCTACACGCGCGAGCGGCTGAGCGGCTTCGTCGAGCGCGCCGCGCCGGCCGGCTTCAAACCGACTTCGATCTTCGGGCGCGACATGGTCGATTTTCCCGATTACTTCAATCGCGGCGGTCGGACTTCCATCGGCCACCACGCCCGGGTTTTCTACTGCGCGGAGCCGCTGAAATACGTCGGCCACGACGAGGTCAAATCGGATATCGCGAATTTAAAAGCGGCGCTCCAGGGGAAAGAAGTCGAAGAGGCTTTTTTGCCGGCCGTCGCGCCCGGCACAATGGAGCACTGGATGAAAAACGAGTACTACCCAACTCAAGAGGCTTATCTCTTCGCCATCGCCGACGCTATGCACGAGGAATACAAAGCGATCGTCGATGCCGGGTTCGTCCTGCAAATCGACGACCCAGACCTAGCTGACGCGTGGCAGATGCATCCGGAAATGAGCCTGACGGAGTACCGCAAATATCAGGGGCAGCGCATCGACGCGTTGAACCAGGGATTGCGCGGGTTGCCCATCGATCGCGTGCGCTTCCATATGTGCTGGGGCAGTTACCATGGCCCGCACAAGTATGACATCCCATTGAAGGACATTATAGATCTGATACTTAAGGTCCCCGCCGCTGCCTACTCCATCGAAGCGTCGAACCCATGCCACGATCATGAATGGCGCGTGTGGCAGGAAACCAAGTTGCCCGACGGTACGATTCTCATCCCCGGCGTGGTCGGCCACTACAGCGACTTCATCGAGCATCCCCAGGCGATCGCCGACCGCCTGATGCGCTACGCCATGATCGTCGGGCGCGAGAACGTCATCGCCGGCACCGACTGCGGCATCGGCTCACGAGTAGGTCATCCTCAAGTCGGCTGGGCGAAGTTTCAGGCGATGGCCGAAGGCGCCCGGCTGGCAAGCAAAGAGCTGTGGGGAAAATAATAAGATGCAGTGCTGAGTATTTCCGGATCTTCAACTCAGTCCTCAGCACTCGTTACTCAGCACTGTTACTTGATCACCTTCTGCGCCCGCACGAGCACGTTGGGGGGAATCGTCAGGCCGATCTGATTCGCGGCCTTCAGATTGACTACAAACTCAAACCTCATTGGCTGCTCCACCGGCAGGTCGGCGGGCTTCGTTCCTTTGAGGATCTTGTCGACGTAGTGGGCGGCCTTGCGGTACAGGTCATCGTAGTTCACCCCATAGGACATCAGGCCGCCCTCATCGACAAACTCCTTCTGGAAGTAAATAGCCGGCAACCGGTATTTGCCCGCAAGCTCGACGAGTCGCTTTCTTTCGGCGAAAAAGCGGGGAGTGGTTGCCGTCATGATCGCTTTGACCTGCTTCTGCTTGGCGGTCTGAAAAGCGCTCTCTAAACCTTTGGCGTCGAGTTGAGTCTCGATCTCCTCCAATTTTAGCTTCAGTGCCAGGGCCGCAGTCCTGAGCTCTTTCAGTTGCAGGTCTAATGATATGCCTCCTCCCGGCGGCCGCAGAAGTCCTACTCGGGTGAGCCTGGGAACAGCGTCCTTAAGTACCTCCAGCCTTTTGGTGTTTAGCTCGGGCGATAAACTCGCGAGCCCGGTGACATTGCCGCCCGGCCACGCCAAACTGGTAACCAGACCCGCACCCACGGGGTCCGCAGCGTTCGCCATCACGATGGGTATGGCAGTAGTTGCTCCCTTCGCCGCCAACGCCGACGGTCCCCCTGGGACCACGATCAGATCAACCTTAAGACGAACCAAATCCGCCGCAAGCGCAGGCAGGCGGTCATTTTTCCCCTCTGCAAATCGGTACTCGATATTGATATTTTTTCCCTCGATCCACCCAAGCCTGCTCAACTCTTGGCGGAACGCCTCTGCAAGGACCGCGCTACCGGAAGCAGTGCTTGGATCCAGGAAACCTATGCGGAAGATTTTCCCTGCCTGCTGCGCGTCGGCGATCGCGCCACCACCCAAAATCGCGATGATTGCGATGAGATTAAATATTTTCTTCATTGCTCCACCCATTTTAGATTTTCGATTGTCAGAGTGGGAATTCGAGAACCAAGTTCAAGAGGTCCAGGCGAAGATTTTTGCCTTCGTCCAATGACAACACATGATACCAGAGCGGGGCCTTACGTCACCAAATGGTTCGGACGGGATATTGGTGAATCAGTTCATCAGGAGTCAGGATCACAAGTTGGTGCACAACCGCTTGGCAAACCAACATTCGGTCGAAAGGATCCTTATGCAAAAGCGGCAGCCGGCTCAGATGCAGAGCAGCTTCTTCGTCGAGCTGCAACGGATCAATGCCATGCTGCTTGCGTTGGAGCGGGACAAAACGTCCTGGCGGTTCCGGGAGAGGCAGCTTGCCCAAAGCATATTTGACAGCGATCTCCCACGCAGAGACTGAACTCAGGTAGACTTCATTTCCCGGATCGGCAAATATTTCCCGAGCCTCTTCTGAGAACTCTGGAGCGTCACCGATCGCCCACAGAAACGTGGCAGTGTCTAACAGCACCCTCACGGCTCTTGGCCATGAAACGCGTTGATGAGTTCCGGAGGAAGGGGTTCAAAGAAATCGGGCGGAACTTTAAACTTTCCTTTGGCAAGGCCTATGGGGCGCTTGGCTTTGCGGTGCGGTGGAAGTGGACGAATTTCCGCAATCGGAATATTCCGCTTGCACAAAAGGATGGTTTCGCCCCGAGCAAGCTTTCCAAGGTAACGTGATAGGTGAGTTTTTGCCTCATGAATATTCAGCCTAATCATGGTTCTTTTTTAGCCTAAGAAGTGAACTTAGTCAACGACACGACGCGCCGTCTGGTGGCGGAGCCTATTGTTTCATGCCTCTCGCCTCATGCCTATCGAATCACCTTCTGCGCCCGGACGAGCACGTTGGGGGGAATCGTCACGCCGATCTGCTTGGCGGTCTTTAAATTTATGATGAAGTCGAACCTCATCGACTGCTCGACTGGAATATCGGCGGGCTTCGTGCCCTTGAGAATCTTGTCCACCATCGACGCGATACGCTTGTAGGGCTCGGTCTCGTCGGCTCCGTAGGACATCAAGCCACCGTTCGCAACAAATTCTCCCTGGTTGTAAATCGCCGGTAGTCGATGTTTCGCTGCGAGGTCCACGATCTGTTTTTGATTGGAATTGAAGAACGGGCTCGCCATCACGGCGAGAGCGGCGCTGCGCGCCTTAGCCGCCCCTTTGAAAGCACCTTCGAATTTGTCCGCGCTGCTCACCTCCATGGAATAAAGCTGCAAACCCAGTTGTCGTGCGGGGTATAGGCTTTCTTTCCATGTTTGGACAGAGCTCGTATCCTGCGGATTCCACAACGCGGCAACGCGGGAGAGCTTTGGAATGGTTTCCTTGAGCAACTCAAGCCGCTTGCCGGACAGCACCGCCGACATAACGGAGAACCCCGTGATGTTCTCCCCGGGCCGGGCGAGGCTATCAACCAGCCCAACCCCCACAGGATCAGAGCCGTAAAAAACGATCGGGATGGTCTTGGTAGCGTTCTTAGCGGCTAGAGCAGCAGCCTGCGAGGGAGTGACGAGCAAGTCAACTTTTAGACGGACCAATTCATCGGCGAGAGCGGGTAGCCGGTCAAGGTTACCTTCCGCGTATCGATACTCGATAGTGATGTTCTTGCCCTCAACATAGCCAAGTGCGCGGAGCTCTCGCACGAATACCTCGCGGGCGGGGACCGAAGCCGAACGGGATCCGAGCCAGCCAAGCTTCGCCACCTTCGCGTGCTGCTGTGCCTGAGCGGTCGCGCCGCCACCCAACATCTCGATGATTAGAAGAAGGCAAAATATTCTCTTCATCGCTCCTCCCCACAAAGTGCTGAGTGCTGAGTCCTAAGTTTTGAGTTCGCCCCCTCCTCAGTACTTAGCACTCAGCACTCGTTACTCAGGACTCACTCCCGTCACCTGATCTGAAAAATTTCCTTCCACAGTTTCTCATATCTGGGGAACTCTTTGCCGTCGTCGAGGGTCAGCATGTAGGCCGTCGCGGGGCGCACTTTTTCCACAGGCTCCACGTTAGGATGCGCCGGAGTCTCGCCCGCTTGCGCATAGACGCGCTGGCCCTCTTCGCTCACCGCCCAGCGAGCCCAGAGCATAGCCGTATTCGGATGCGGCGCGCCTTTTAGAATCGAAACCGCGCCGCCGACTTCTCCCACACCCTCGGTCAAAAGAGATTGAATGGGCGCGCCCTTTTTCATCCGCGGCGGAAAGTGGTGCGCATAGCAGGTGAAGCAAACCTGCCGCTGACCCGCCACCAAAAACTCAGCGAGTTGGGAATGACCCCGATGGAACTCGACCTGATTGGCGGCGATTCTCCTGAACAGATCGATGGCCCGGTCATCGCTGTTATACTTGCGCTTGGCCAGTCCGATCAGCAGTTGGTAGTCCCTGGGCTCGCCCATCAAAGCAGTCTTCCATTTCGCGTTGGCGAGGTCTTCGAACCCCTTCGGTTCCTCCCCTTTCTTGACGAGCTGGGTGTTCCAACCGATGATGTAGAACTGCGTGTCCGTGGCGACCCAATTTTCGCTTTTCAGTTGGGCCGGGTATGCCGCCGCTTCAGGAAGCGCAATGGGCTCGATGAGTTTTTGCTCCGCCAGCTGCGCCATGTAGGGCAGCGCGCCGCCGATTACGTCGGCGATGACTCGCCCGCCGCGCAGTTCGGCGACGTGACGCGCGACCAGCTTATCCGCCGTGGCATCGAAGTGATCGATGGTCACGCCGGGAAATCTTTTCATGAACGCCGGAGGAATCACTTCCGTGGATCTCTGGGAGAGCGCGACGTAGAGGTTGAGCTTGCCTCCTTCCTTCTTTGCTTTCTCGTAAAGTTCGTCCAGCGACTCCGGCTTCGCGGGTGCCGAAGCGGCGCGGGCAACGCTCACCGTGAAAAGCAGCAACGCGGTCGCAAGCACCCATCCACTCATACCTATAGGTAAGCACTTCGCCAAGCAGTTGTGCGCGTTCATACGACCTCCTTGGTTGGGTTTTTAGCTTTCAAATGTTCAATAGAACGACTCCAACGCACTTTATCGCGTCAAGCATGTCCTGAGCGAAGTCGAAGGGACACCACCAAAATAAAATCCGAAATCCGAATATCGAAAGAGGCCCCGCAGACCGAAACAAATCCATAGACGCAAAATCCAATTACAAAATCCAAAACGATCTTGTTTGGAGCTTTGTGCTTTTCGATCACCTAGATTTGTTTCGGATTTCGAATTTCGTGCTTCAGTTTTGCGTTTGTATTAGTACGAGCAAGGGAGCGGCGTCAAGGAAAATGGCCGACGGCCTATTCTTGCGGGTAGACTTCGCTGTACTTCTGCGTCGCTTCGCTGCTGCCGCAGATATAGATCGCGTCGCCCGCCTGAAAGCGAAACTCTTCGCCGAACTCGACGAGCAAATCATCGCCGCGCTCCACGGCGACCACCGAACAGCCGGTTTTCTCGTGAATGCCTAACTCCCTCGGGCGGCGGCCTTCCAGACCGCGCGCCGTGACCTTCACCACCCGCAGCTCGGGATCGACGGCGACGGACTCCTTGCCGAGCAGGCGCGAGGCGAGCAGTTGGCCCGACACCTGGCTGATGGAGAGCGCGAAGTCGGCTCCGGCGGCGAAGATGCGCTCGACGTTTTCCGCGCTGTTGACCCGCGCGATGACCGGCACGTCCGGCGCCATTTCCTTTACGATGACCGTGGCAAACAGCGTGGTGGAGTCCGCGCTAAGCGCCAGGACGACAGCTTGCACGTTTTCCAAACCGGCCTGCTTTAGAATCTGGGTATCGAGCACGTTGCCCAGCAGGTTTACCGCCGGACCCGGCTGGCTGTCGATGACGAAAGTCTCTTCGCCGGCGTCGGTCAATAACTCGACCACCTTGCGTCCGACTTCACCGCCGCCGCACACCAGAAACGGTCCGTGACGGCGCAACTGCGTCGTCCCGGCGCAGACCGCCATAAAGCGCTGGATGCTCTCCGGCGTTCCCACCAGAACCAAAATCCCGCCGGGCTCAAGCCGCATCTCGGGGGTGACCGGCGTGATCAGCTTGCCGCCGACCCACTGGCCGATGACGGTGACGCCGGCATGTTGGCCGATGCCGGCTTGCGCCAGAGTCTTGCCCGCGAGAATGCTGTCGCGCATGATGCGCGCCTCGCTTACCTGCAGCTTGTGGCCGAGCTGTTGAATACCGGCCACCGTCGGGCTCACCTTCTGGCTTGCGCGCGCGGCCAGCGCGGCGCCCAGAATATGGCGCGGCGTGTAGGCACCGGTGGCGCCGGCAAGGATGATCGGCTGGCGGTGAAACGGGTCTTCGACCAACGCGAGAATTTCACCGGCGTAGCCAAGCTGGCGCGCCGTAAGAATCGCCGCAGCATTGCGGTCATCCGTGCTGTTGACGATGAGGGCGCGCGCCGTATCGAGATGGCTGCGTGCCAACACACCCTCATCGAGATTGCCATAAATTATCCGATGGCCCTGTTCCATCACCCGGCGCGCTTCGGCCTCTTCCTCCTCGACGACCAAGGTCGCCACATTCGCCCGTTCGAGTTCTTCAAGCAAGGTGGCCACCGGCGGCCCGTAGCGAAAGATCACGACATGATCTTTGACGCGCGGAATTTCCTTCGGCAGCCGCGTCTCGAACCGTTCCTCGAGGAATGGAATCAGGTAAACGGGAAAAATCAAAAAGATGATGAATACGCCGATGAATTGCACCAGCACCACGTACAAGACCATCAGAGGGTGCCGCCAGGACGAATCCGCCCCGTAACCGGTCGTCGACAGGCTTTCCCCCGCCCACTCCAATGCGTCCCAAAAATTCCGCGGCTCACCTTCGAGGTAGGTCATGCCCGCCATATAAATGAGAGCCGTCGCGATCACCAGCAAAGCAAGAGCTGCCGCAAGCGCCACGAGACGTTTTTGTGAGCGAGACATGGTTCTTAGGATTCTTTCGCGATCGGTCCGAGCCGATACTAGGGGTCGACCATCCTTTGTATCGGGATGTGGACCGACGGAAGCTTGTCAACATTTGTCCTGATTTAATCTTGATTAGCATGGTAACTAGCGGGTATTCAAGGAAAAACAAGCGAGAGGCCAGTCTTTGGCGATCGTATCATCAGGTTCATGCTTCGGTACCCATTTTTATATGTTGTAGCCATTTTTCTATTGACACAACCCCGTTCCCCGCGATAGCCTCGCGGCCTGTATGCCCCGCGCCTTCGCATTCATGTTGATTCTGGTCATGTTAGTCGCCGCGGCCACCACGGCTCATGTTAAAGACGGCATGGACGAGATCCCCGTCATCGTCGTCCTGGCCCAGGAAGGACCGTCGCTCTACGATCCCTACGCTTCCGAAGACGAAGATTATCCTCGAGCCATACCAGTTCGTCTCCTGCGCGGGAACTCAGCGGAAAAATGGCTCAACGTTCTCAAGGCGAGAATCGGCATGGTATCACCCGAAGGCTCACATCGGCCCTTTCTTCACGCCTCAGCTCCTTCGCAACAGAGTTTTTATCATCGTCAAGAAGTCTTGCGCATTTAGATTTTTTCGCTACTGGCATCTTCGTCCTTCTCCAGTATTCGACTGTGTTTTGGAGCGAGCCAAGATCAGGTTCGGTTTCGGATTAGGAGGATCCTGGTTTAACAATTGACCGGACGGTTTTTATGATACCACCGTTCGACGAACGGGTCGGGCGGTTGAATCGGCCGTTCACGAAAAACGGAGTGCTTTATGAAACTAGATAGAACCGGAAGCGTGCCGCAATGGGGCGAGTCTCTATTCCATAACGACCCCATGGCTTCGACTGATTATTTCGATTCGCTCAAGCGAACGCTTCCTATAGAGTCGGAAAAAAGACTGATGTTGGCGGTACTGCAAGATGCCGTCGAGTGTTATCAGAAATACCTTGTGGCGCGGCGGGGAAAGGACAAAAATCTTTTTAGCGAAGCCGAGGCCTGGATTTTGGAGCGAGATCAACGCTCAGCGTTTTCGTTTGATAACGTTTGCGACTCACTGGGGCTGGCGCCGAACTATGTGCGCGCCGGCTTGCTAAAGACCAAGGACTTGTTGATCGCCCGTCGGCACGAGAACGAACCAACGGGAACCGGTCCTGCCGCCAAAGGTCGCCGCCCATCACGGAAACGGCGCGCCGCGTAAGGCGGGGGTCAAGCCCGAGCACGCAAATTTCAATCCGCCTCGGCCCTGCGAATCTTCGGAAGGAGATCGACGCAGAGGGATTGTTCTAACTGCCATCTCCTGGTTGGGGGCCGTCCCTTCTCGTAGTTACCAGCGCTTCGCGAACGCCGCCCCTTCTTTCTCAACTAATCCATCTCTAAAAAGAGATTGATTTGGGCGAAGGGTTGCGATAACCCTTCGCGTGAATGGGTGGCGTCCACTTTAGCGATTGCGGCGCAGCCGCAACCAAAAAGGAAAAAGACATCGCACCACGAAGGACACGAAGCATGCCCTGAGCTAAGCCGAAGGGAGCACGAAGTGCAGCAAGAATCTCGTGCGCGTGCTGGTTCAAGGCGGCAAGAAACGTGATCCGCGGTTACCGGACACGCCGCTTTTGCGTGAGCTCATGGATCAGTATAAGACCAGCCACGCGGATCGGCGTCTGGGCACGGTCATGTTGGGATCCGGCGAACTTAGCAGCGCGCCGACAATCGGTCCTCCGGGGATTCCTGCCGAGATCGTCAAAATCTTACGGGCCGGCTACGCCAAGGCGATGATGAGCGCGGAACTCATCGCGGAAGCGAAGAAACGAGGGTTCGACGCTGAGCACATCCCCGGCGAGGCTCTCGAAGCGCTCGCGAAGGAAGTGATGTCGCAGCCGGCGGATGTCATCGCCTCAATGAAGAAAGTCATGGGTGAATAAGGAGGATCGTATGGAAAAAATCGGTTTTGTCGGCACTGGCGCGATGGGGAGCGCCTTACTTTCACGCTTAAAATTGGCCAACGTCGTCGGCACGGCATTCGATATCGCGCCCGTGGCGATGGCAGCCGCCCGTGCCGAGGGCGCCGAGGTCACTTCGTCAGCCAAAGCGGTCGCGCAGGTCTCGACGATCATCGACGTGGTCGTGCGCACCGACCAAGAGGTCTTAGATTGCACGCTGGGCAGCAACGGCATCCTGGAAGGCGCGGCGCCGGGATCGCTGGTATTGCTTCACAGCACGATTCGGCCGACGACGACGAAAAAAGTCGCCGAGGCCGCGGCGGACAAAAGAGTCAACGTGATCGACGCCTGCATGACGGCGGTGCCCAGCGTCGTGCGCCAAGGAGGGTTGACGTTTCTCGTCGGCGGACAAAAAACGTTCTTCGAGCGCGCCAGGCCACACTTGCTCAACATGGCCAAGGACGCAGTCCACATGGGTCCGCTCGGCTGCGGCAACGTCGCCAAGCTTTTCAAGAACATGGTCGTCGCCTCCGAGGCGCTGATCCTCTATGAGGCCTTACAGATCGCCAAGGCCGGGGGGATCGGTTACCAAGCGGCCCTCGATCTCATGCAAAAGACCAGGTCGCCGCATGTCTTGGACCGCTTGGAGATGAGATTCGATCTCTCTGGTGGAGACTTGAAGTTAATCACCGGGGCAAATCTCTACGACAAGGATTTGCCGCTTGCCGCGGAAGTGGGTAAGAGCCTCGGCGCGGAAATCCCGGTCGTCGAGGCGCTTGCCAAGTTAGGCATCAAACTGAACAGGGGAAAGGTCAGTATTTAGCTTCGTCGCCCCGGCTTTCAGGCCCCGTCGGCTCGAAGTCTAGACAAGCCCTAAACAATGAGAAAGCATCCGTACAGAGACCATTTCGTCGAGCTGATATCAGAGCAAACAGGTTCCGGCGAGTGGTTCGCCAGAGCCACGATCGTCATCGTCGAGGGGAAAAAAGAAAAACGCATTCCCATCTTCGGCCGCCGGCGCGCCACGTTCGACACCCGGCGGCGGGCCGACGCCTATGCTTTCGAACTCGCCAAGATTTGGATCGATGGCAGGCTCTGGGGCACCAACGGGTATGGCTAGCTTCCTGCACTTAGAATGTTAAACAAAACCACTGCAAAAAATTTATCCCGCCAAGACGCCAAGGCGCAAAGTTAAGAATATTCTTTTACTTCTCCGAACTTGGCGTCTTTGCGTCTTCCATTCGACTTGGCTCAGGGCGGTGAGCTTGTCGAACCGTGCGTGAGTCATCTCTTTTCCTATTTTGTAAGGCACGACTCAACCGAAACATTCACATATCTTTGGTTAGTATTCACCGAGGTGGTTCCAGATTCAATGTTCAAGGTTCCAAGTTTGAATCCACACCTTCAAATCCGATTCTTTGAACCTTGAACCCGGAACTTTGAACTGAATGAAAGCGGGTCACTCCAAAGACGTTGCTATCTATGAATTATCGGAGCTAGGAGAAGACCATGGAAATTTCCGACGCAGAACAATTCTTGAAAGAAAACCATCCATACTTCCGCTTTTAGCGCTACGCGTGAATCACGGCGCAGCAAGCCGCGGGGAATAGATTCCAAAGCGATTCAACTCGGAACTTCCAGACCTAACTACTCCCGCAAATGTCAAACTCTACGAGTCCCCCCAGCAGAGCTGGGGTTTTACCTAAGATTAATCATCGGGACGAAGGTCCCGCTCACAGCTCGATCTTATTGAGCCGAAGCGCGTTGCTGATCACCGAGACGGAGCTGAAAGTCATGGCGGCGCTGGCGATCATCGGGCTCAGAAGAATGCCGAAGAGCGGATAAAGCACGCCGGCGGCGATGGGCACCCCGAGAATGTTGTAGAAAAACGCGAAGAAGAGATTCTGCCGAATGTTGTGCATGGTACCCTGGCTGAGCCTGCGCGCCTTGGCGATGCCGCGCAGATCGCCCTTGACCAGTGTGACGCCCGCGCTTTCCATCGCGATATCCGTGCCTGTGCCCATGGCGATCCCGACTTGCGCCTGTGCCAGCGCCGGCGCGTCGTTGATGCCGTCCCCGGCCATCGCCACGGTTCGACCCTGCTTCTGCAGCTCTTTGACGATTTCTCCTTTTTGGTTCGGCAGCACTTCGGCGTGCACCTCGTCGATGCCGAGCCGGCGCGCCACCGCTTCCGCCGTGGCCCGGCTGTCGCCGGTGAGCATGACGATTCGAACCCCGGCGTCATGCAAAAGACGAATGGCTTCCGGCGTCGATGGCTTGACCGGGTCGGCGACGCCGATCAGGCCCGCCAGCTGTTTCTCGATGGCGACGAACATCACCGTTTGCCCTTCGGCGCCCAACCGTTCGGCTCGCTCGCGCATCGCGTCTGCGGAAATTTTCAGCTCTTCAAACAGTCTGAGATTTCCCAACGCCACTCTCTTGCCCTCGACGACGCCGAAGATACCCTTGCCCGTATAGGACTGGAAGCCCTGATCTTTGGCGAGCTGCAACTTTCTTTCCTGCGCGCCGGCAACGATGGCCGCCGCCAGAGGATGCTCACTCGCTTTCTCCAAACTCGCGGCCAGGCGCAGGACCTCCGTTTCATCGTGTCCTGCGAGCGCTATAACCGATACCAGACGCGGCTTTCCCTCCGTGAGCGTGCCGGTCTTATCCACGACCAACGTATCGACCTTCTCTAAGACCTCCAGCGCTTCCGCGTTCTTAATCAACACTCCCGCCGTCGCGCCGCGGCCGGTACCGACCATGATCGACATCGGCGTCGCCAGCCCGAGCGCGCAGGGGCAAGCAATGATCAGAACGGCAACTGCGTTAACCAGCCCATAGACCAAACGCGGCTCCGGCCCGACCACCGCCCAAATGACGAAGGTAGTAACCGCGGTCGCGACGACCGCCGGCACGAAATAGGATGACACCACGTCGGCCAACTTTTGAATCGGCGCGCGGCTGCGCTGCGCCTCGCTGACCATTCTCACGATCTGCGCCAGCAAGGTGTCGCCGCCGACTCGCTCGGCGCGCATGATAAAACTTCCCGTGCCATTCACCGTGCCGCCCGTGACTTTGCTGTTTTTCACCTTCTCGCTGGGGATCGCCTCCCCGGTCACCATCGATTCATCCACCGAGCTCGCGCCCTCGACGACCACGCCGTCCGTGGGAATCTTTTCGCCGGGCCGTACGCGCAAAAGATCACCGACTTGTACCCGGTCCAACGGAATATCCTGTTCGCCGCCGCTCGGATCGACTCGGCGCGCGGTCTTGGGCGCGAGACCGAGCAGCGCCCGGATCGCACCGCTGGTTTTGCTGCGCGCGCGCAGCTCCAGCACCTGGCCGAGCAAAACCAGTGTCGTAATCACCGCCGCCGCCTCGAAGTAAACGCCGACTTCGCCGCCGTGGCCGCGGAAGGAATCTGGAAACAGATCCGGCAATAAAGTCGCCGTCACGCTATACACGTAGGCCGTGCCCACTCCGATACCGATGAGCGTGAACATGTTGGGGCTGCGATTGAGGATGGAGGCCCACGCCCGCTGAATAAACGGCCAGCCGCACCAGAGCACCACCGGCGACGCTAAGAGAAATTGAAACCAAGTTAAGAGCTTCGACGAGAAGAGCTGATGCAAAGGTTGCCCCGGCAGCATGTCCGACATCGCGACCAGCAGGACCGGAATGGACAGGACGACGCCCACCCAAAAGCGGCGCGTCATGTCTTCCAACTCGGGATTTTTCTCTTCGGTCGAACTTACCGTGCGCGCCTCCAGCGCCATGCCGCAAATCGGGCAAGAGCCTGGCTCCTCGCGCACGACTTCAGGATGCATCGGACAAGTGTATTCGATCTTGGTCGATGCAGCGGCGATATCGAGGGGCTCTAGAGCCATGCCGCACTTCGGGCAGGCGCCCGCGCCCTGCTGGCGCACTTCCGGGTCCATCGGGCAGGTATAGATCGCTCCCGAGATTTCCGGCTTAACTGCTGCTGCGGGATGATGTTGAGGATGAACTGCCTGTGGCGTCGCCTGTGCACCGCGGCGCGCTTTCGATGCGGACAAATACTTCGCTGGATCGGTTTGAAACAGCTTCTGACAGTGAACGCTGCAAAAATAATAAGTCTCGCCGTCGTAATCGAACTTCCCGGCGGCGGTGGCCGGCTCTACCGTCATATCGCAAATCGGATCGATCACAGTTTCCTCTCGTTACTCCACAAATTCATGAAACGCCCAGGGCGAATCAACCATGGATAACTACGCCAAGGTTACCTTTTGTTCGCGCTTGGCCACCGCGACATTCCACTTGAGCCGCTCGCGAATCACGTCCGCCAGCCCATTTGCCGCCGCCGGCTCCCCGTGCACGATGTAGGTCATCCGCGGTGGTTTCGGAAACGTGCCGAGCCAGCGCAAAATTTCCCCTTGATCCGCGTGGGCCGAAAAACCATCGAGGACTTTGACCTTGGCGCGCACCGGAACCATTTCGCCGAGCATTTTGACTTGCTTGGCGCCGTCTTGCAGCAACCGGCCGCGCGTCCCCTCCGCCTGGTAACCGGCCAAGAGAACCGTCGTGTCCGGATTCGGCAGTCTGCGTTTCAAATGATGCAACACCCGCCCGCCGGTCGCCATGCCACTCGCCGAGATGATGATGAGCGGCCCTTTGATATTGTTGATCGATTTCGACTCCTCCGGCGTTCGGTCGACGATCATGCGGCGCGAACGGATCGGATTGCGCTCGTGGTTGGTTAGCCGCGCCATTTCGAAGTCGTGCTCCTCGGTATGGCGCGAGTAAATTTCCGTCGCCTCGATGCCCATGGGGCTGTCGATATGCACCGGGATCGGAGGAATCTCGCCTTCGTCTTCCATCTTGCGAATGGTGTATACCAGTTCCTGGGTTCTGCCGATGGCGAATGCCGGAATGAGAAGACAGCCGCGCTGCGCCGCGGTATCTCTGATCACGTTACGCAGCTCAGCTTCCGATTCCTTCGGATGAATACGATTGCCGTAGGTTGACTCGATCAGCAGCCAGTCAGCGTGGCCCGCCGGCTCGGGGTCTTTGAGAATGGGCCGGTCGTAACGGCCCAGGTCGCCCGAATCTAAAAAGGTTTTCTTCCGGCCGTTCACCTCGAAGGAAAGGCGAGCGCAGCCCGCGCCGAGAATATGGCCGACGCGACCGAAATCGGCGAAGACTCCTTTCGCGACCTCGACGGCTTCACCCCGTCGCATCGGCCGCAGGAGCCTGAGCGACCGGTTCGCATCCTCCACCGTGTAAAGCGGCAACGCCGGAGCGTGCTTGGAATAACCCTTGCGGTTGGCGTAGCGCGCCTCTTCTTCTTGCAGGTGCGCTGCGTCGGGCAGCATCACATGGAGCAGATCGCAGGTCGCCGGTGTCGCGAACACCGGCCCTTTGTAGCCCTTAGAAACGACGCGCGGCAAATAACCCGAATGATCGATATGCGCATGGGTCAGAACCACCGCCCGCAGCCGCGCCAGATCGATCGGAACCGGCGCCCAGTTTTTCAGCCTCAGCTCCTTCAAGCCCTGAAACAGACCGCAATCGATCAGCACCTGCTCGTCCCCGTGCGAGAACAAGAACTTCGAGCCCGTGACCCCGCCCGCCGCGCCAAGAAACTGTACGGTCGGTGCGTCTGCCTTAACCATCGAGCCAGCTTTCTCTGAAAGGACTTACCAATAGCTATACAAAGCTAATCCACTTCCGCAAGTGATAGGCTCTTTAACGCGCGATCCTCCATCCTCAATCCTCGAAGGATTTTGCGGCGCTCTTCGAGTTATGCGGTTTGATTTGGCGGAGGGGGCGAGATTCGAACTCGCGGTCCACGAAGTGGACGCCGGTTTTCAAGACCGGTGGTTTCAACCGCTCACCCACCCCTCCGGCAATGATTTCAGGCAGTTACGCTAACAGAGGTTTTTTCAGAATGATTTTGTCTACCATCCATGTTGCCATTTTTCAAACCAAAGGCCGCCGCAACGTCGCCCGGCTTCAGGTTCACATAGCGCTGATGCATGGCAACGCTTTTGTGTCCCGCGGCCTTCATCGCCACGTCAACGTGAACCCCCTGGCGCGCCCATCGTGTTTGAGCAACATGGCGGTAGTCGTGAAACCGGAAGTCCTTCACCCCGGTTTGCCGCCTGGCGGTTTTGATGGCGCCGGTTATCATGTCTTTGGTGATCGCTCTGCCGTCGTCTCTGGTGAAAACCAGCCCGTTGACGTTAGCGACGATTCTACCGGCGCGCCGCTCGCGGTCGATTTCGTCCAAGACTTCAACGGCGCGGTCGGTAAGCGGCGCTCGCTGCTCGACGCCAGTTTTCAGTCTGCCGTTCGTTGGAACTACTTCACGTCGTTTGCGGTCGATCATGTCTTTGGTCAGCCGGGTGATGTCGCCTTCGCTCAAGCATGTCTCGGTAGCGAACACGGCCACGCGACGAAACCAAGCCGGGTAGGCATCGAACAGCGCCCGCTCTTCGGTCTGGTCTAAAATCCGCTCGCGCTGGCTTCTTACGATCAACCCTTTGAAAGACGGCACGGCCACGGCGATGCTCTCTTCATGGGCTTTCTTGAGCATGTGTCGCAGGCATGAAAGCTCGTTGGCGATAGTGCCCGACGATACCGGCCTGGCGCTCGGCTTGCCCGCTCGAATGACGTAAGCCGAAAGCCGTTGCTTTCTGTAGCTGAATAGATGCTCGCGCTTAACGTCCGTCAACAGAACTGAACCCAAGAGCCGGTTCACCGTTGCGACTAGCTCTTGCTCGCGCCCGTATGACCGCTTGGCTTTGGTTTCTTCCATGTCCAGGTAAACCCCGCTCCAACGCTCAACGGTCATGCTTTCTGCCGCCGCCGTTGCTTCCGGTTTCGCTCTGCCAAGGTCAAAATCTTCGCGGTGGCGGTTTCTGTAGTCCAGGTCTTTCAAATCGTCTTTGGCCTTCTTAAAATCGCCGCCCAAGGCGAAAAGCCTTCGCTTGCCTTTCAGCCGGCAAACGAACCGCGCGTAGTAGAGCGTCGATTGCGCTCCGTCCGCTGTCTCGTATGTGCGCCGATACAGTCGCGGCGCTACTCGTTCAAAAGTCTGCTCCATGTTTTACCCTCCTTTTTTTAGCCGCTTATGTTCCGCCTACTCCTGCTCCGCCGCCCGCAGCCGATGTCTTGGTTATAGAATCCCGATACCGTGGCCGATGAAAAGCGAAACGCGTAAAAGCCAATAAACTACAAACCCTAAACCGATGACAGTAATAGTGGACAAAGTCCGCTGGACCCACCGCGGAAAACTGCGTTGGGGTTGAATAGTGATGAATTGAGCGTGGCCCACCTCTGTGCGAATAAACAGTAATTCCGCAATCGCGGTGTAACTAAGGAACTCAACCGTGAAAAATTCTCGCGGCCCAAGTGATTCTATTTTGATAACATGCTCGCCACTTGGATTTTGCGTCTCTTTGTAGTTGAGCGCCGGCTCAAGCATGAAGAAATCGGGTTTTGTCTTATGAACTATCTCAACCCATTCAGCGCTCTTACGCCCGAGATTTTGGACGGTAATGGCATGAGTAAACAGGTTGGCGGGCGGGTTGGATTGAATAGGTATCTTGAAAAGAAATCGATGTGGACTCCACCACACAATTTTGATCTTAGGCTCCAAAGACCGCAGCGCCAGACCAACCAGCAGGCTCACAACGCCCGTAGCAACATAACCTCCTAATGAGTCCATGCTTTTACTCCCTCTTCTTTTTCGCCCTCTCCGCCAATTCCTCAAGTGCCTTCAGATAAAGCCCCGTCGGCTTGTTGGCGCCTCTTACCCAATCGGCGACGGTGACCCGGTGCGCGCCGATCTTGTCCGCTAGTCCCTGTTGCGTAAGCCCGAGGTCTTTCATGAGTTTTGCAATTTGCTTGGGTGACATGACCCTAATGTAGTCATGACTACACGCGCTTGTCAAGCCGAAAGGCGAGGGGCTGCCGTTGGAACAAGGCGCAGATTTGCACGTTAACGTCGTGGAGCTTCGTTATCGACCGTCACCTTGAAGGAAGTGACGATCTGCACGAAGACGAACCCGTTCCCGCGCCTGGTCATAACGCGCTGCCGCGCGTTGACGGAAGCCGGGCAGTCGTTGGCCAATTTTTCAAACTGGCGGATCGCCGCCAAGAGTTGCCCTTCGGATGTTTCGTTCTCGCTCATCATCCTTCCCCCTGAACTGGCTTCTTTTTCCGCCGGCCACGAGTTACAATTGCTTTCATGGCAGAAATGGAACTCTGGTTAAACTGTATCGACCGCGCAGTTTATGACGCTGCCGGCATCGACATGCACGCTTCTCAAGAGAATGTCCATCGCGTCCAGGAAGCCGCTATCGCCTGGGTCAACTCATCGCGATCCGATCCGGGTTCGTTGGCCTGGGTTTGTGCCTTGATCGGTCTCGACACGAACCGCACGCGCCAAGCGATTCTCAGTCGCGCAGTGGCCATTGGGAGCAAGAACGCAGCTCGGCAATCGCGTCGCCGAAGCGCTGCGGCACATGTCCCCCACCCTGCCGTTCCGACGCCCACGAGTTGAAAACTTCCGCGCGCTGCGCTCTCAATCGCTCCTCGATCCGATTCGCCAAGGTAGCCGGCCAGACTTTCACCGGGCGCTCGTTGATCAGGATATCGACGGCACCGGACAGCTCGCGGTCTCTCACCTTGATCATGCACATGACGTTCCCTCTGAAAATTTGCGGCTATCTCAACGGCTCGCCCAGCACCAAGACGACCGCGCCGGTTTGACTGGCGAGTTGACTGAACGACAGCCGCACGTGATTACCATAGTTCACAAGATCGGCCACGCTGCCGCCCGATGATATCGCGAGGGCACTGCTGACTTGAAATCCGCCGCTGTCCGCGCCGAACTGAACGCGGAACATGCCGGACCCCGCGATCGAAAACAATCCGGTCAACCGGCTGTATTGGCCTGCATCATAGACCCCGAACACTACGCCGTCGCTGCCGACGACGCTCAACGCGGCGTTCTTGATTATCGTTCGACGGGCTTGGCCCCGGACAATGGTTGATCCTGGCATGAGTCACCCCCTGTTGGTTTGCGTTCCCGTTTCAAACGACGGCGAGCTTCTCTTCGCGCACGAGCCGCAAGCTGCTTGTGCCTTCGTCGGCCTTCTGCCAACCGGCTTTCGAGCCTCATCGTTTCATCTCCCCCCTCTCAGTTGAAAATAAACCGCTGTGCGCCGGAGGTCACCAGCGCACAGCGGCCTGCGCTCGCCGTGCGCCCGCGGCGTCATATGGCCGAAACCACCACGAGCGCTCGCGGTGAGAAGGTAAGCACCGCGACGGCGAGCGTTGGCGCCGGGGAAAACTCGCGCAGATGGACGGCCACGCGAGGAAAAAGCCCAGCGCCAGAACGAAAATCATCACTTGAACACATGATTCTCCGGCCAAAAAAGTTGATCCAGTAGCGCGCGCGAAACGCCGCCGTTGTCAGCCGCGCGGGCTAGGTCGGGTTGTTGCTTGCGCACTTCGATCAGCGCCTTTTGCAAGTTGGCGGCGTCATACGACAGCCCGGTGTTCACCAGCGCCGCACTGGCAAGGTCCTGTAACCGTTGGCCCGCTGCTGCCATCACGTCGTCCGGCAGCTTGCCTAGTAGATCCACCGCAACATCGGTCGGAATTTTGCCGTCGGTCGGGTCGCGTAGCGCCACGAGGATTCCGGCCAAGCGGTGCAAGCTAGTCGTGCCGCTCAGCGCAAACTTCCGTAGGTCGCCTTGTATCACCGCCGCGGCGGCCTGCGCATATTTGCGCGCGCCGCCCATCGCCTCCGCCGTGTTTGCGATATAGCCGGCGACCTCGCCGCGGTCGCGGTTTTCGCGCTCGGCGCGCTCGCGCTGAACGGCCTTAAATTCCTCCGTGTACTCATCCGCGCTGTACTTGTACACGCCCCGCTCGCGCAACCGCCGCGCGGCGGCTGCGCCGTCGGCGTCCCACTCTAGTCGTTCGATACTTGCCATAAAAATTTTTCCTCCCTTTGGTTTTAAGCAGTTTTAATTTCGGGTTCGGCGCCGCCGTTGGCGACGTGATCGAGTTGACCCTGTAAAAAATCTGGGTAGGCCCCGTTGCGATAAGGCTCAGGCAGCTTGCTATACTCGTGAGGCAGCACCTTGTTCAATGCGCTCTCGAAAAAGCGCAGGCAGTGGCGCAACCTCAAGATCGTCGTCGGGCGCCCGGCTTGACTGGCGAGGTTCATCAGCTCGCGCAGCGTGGCATGGTGCGAGGTCAAGAGTTCTTGCAGCCCGAAAAAACTGCTGTGCAAAAAAGTTGCCTCGTCGATGGCCTTCGCGGTGAGCTTCTGGAACTCGGCGAGCCTTTCCGCTTTGACATCGGGGTCAGGCGACATCGGGGTCACATCGGGGTCAGGCGTGCCTAATTGACTTTTTTACGCGCTTACCTTTTCTCAAGCCGTCGTAGAGCATTTGCACCAAGCTGCGCAGCTTGGCGTCCTTC
>Ga0214473_10000831_pt1 | contig 42213 bp, 38 predicted proteins | sample RVTome_7_FD_203509 | JGI IMG/M metagenome (GOLD analysis project Ga0214473, IMG submission 203509) | Soil microbial communities from uranium-contaminated site in the Upper Colorado River Basin, Wyoming, United States - RVT98D197 | ecosystem: Environmental > Terrestrial > Soil > Contaminated >...
CAAGACTCGTCTGCCTTGCTGCCCGTCTTCACTCAACAGGCTGGTAGCCATGACCCGGTCCAGGATGGTGATACCGAGGCGCTTCATCTCCCGGTGCAGATGCACTTTGACGTCTGCCCCCTGGACCCGCAGCACTGTACAGGCGTCGTAGTCGTAGGCGAACAGCAGCTTCGTCTTCTCGTCCCGGAACTCTGCCCCCACGAACTCGGCGTCCTCATCCCGGATGGCCATACCCCACTCTTCCATATCGAGGGCGGCATCCCAGGCTTCCTTGAAGGTGATGTACTGGACGTGCTTCACCGAATAGGCGCCGCCCATGGGACCGTGCCCGCCGGATCGAGCGATGGCCTCTTCCGGAGAGATCTTGGAACATGGATTAGTGTGGGCCCCACCCCAGTGATCCACCCCCGCGCCGCCGGAACCGCTCCGTACAACTGCGCCCTTGTCGATCACGATCACGTTGGCGCCCCGCTTGGCGGCGCTGATGGCCGCATGGCAGCCGGCGATGCCGCCGCCGACGACCAGTACGTCGGTGGTCAACTCGGTCTCGTGGCCGTAACGGACCGGATAGGGCCACTCACGCGATTGCCGCAGATCTACGCCCATATCTCGAGGCCGTCCTCCGCAAACACGACCTGTCCCTCGAAACCGCTGGCGGCAAAGACAGCCGTGGTCTCTTCGATCAAGGCCTCGTCAACCGGTAGGGGCCACAGATGAGTCAGCACGGCCTTCCGGACACCGGCCTGCGCGACAACCCGCACGACATCTTGGATCGGCATGTGATTCGGTGCACTCGGATCGCCTCGATAACGGGTGAGCGCCCGGTACTCGACCGGCAGCTCCTCTATGGACCGGCGAGCCGGGGGCTGCCCGGTCCCATCGGCCCAGGGGTTCGCATCGATGACCAGGATGTCGGCGCCTTTCGCCAGGCCGATCAACCGGGGGTCGAAAGCCGTGTCCCCGGAAACGACGATGGACTTGCCTTCGACATCGAAACGGTAGGCGAGATCGTACATAGAATGGGTCATCTCGGCAGTTCTGACCGTCATCCCCCCCAGTACAAACTCGTTCGACCCGATGATCTCGCGGATGTCGACCCCGTCGAACATACCCTGTTCGTCGACACCCGAAGACCCACCGTTCAGCCACCGGTATACGAGATCACCCCTGAAGAAGGTGATCAGGAACTCATGCAGTTCCTTGGCCCCGGGAGGCCCGATCAGGTCGAGATGCTTCCCGCCGCTACCCCATCTCGTGGTGATCAAGTCGAAGTAGTCCGTCACGTGGTCCTGATGAAGATGCGTGAAGATGACTGCCGCGATGTCCTCGTGCCGGTAGGGCCCATGGCGGCCGCCCTTCAGGAAGCTCAGCGAAGCACCGTTGCCCACGTCTAGAACGTAGTAGTCGCCCTTGTATTGGATCACAGTGCACGCACACGCTCTTTCCAGGTTCAGCTCAGGCGTGCCGCTGCCCAAAGTTATGACGCTGAACAGACTCTCATGAGGATAGGCGGGAAGGGTCAGACCATGGACTCCAGGAATTCGGCCCGGCGCTGCGTTGGATCCCACACTCTGCATCATCGGATAACGCCTCGCATTTCCCAGATGGTTCCCGAATCGTATCGTTTAATGATACTCGGATATCGTTTGCCGACACTCACTGTCGCAGACCGCCGATCACCTGTCAACCGTGGCGGGGTCCACCTCCCGCGTCCCTTCTTGGGGCCGAAACTGTCGCCTGAAGAGATCCGCATACTTCCCCCCTGCGGCCAGTAACTCGGCGTGAGTCCCCCGCTCCACGATGTGACCCTCGTCGATCACGAGGATCCGGTGAGCGCGCCGGACGGTCGACAGCCTGTGGGCGATGACTAGGGTCGTCCGACCCTGCATGATCCGCTCCAGAGCCCTTTGGATGATGATCTCGGTGCGTGTGTCCACGCTCGAAGTAGCCTCGTCAAGCACCAGGATGTGTGGATCGTGAAGCACCGCTCGAGCGAAGGCGACCAGCTGGCGTTGACCCTGACTCAAGTTGCCCCCCCTTTCACCCACGGAGTGTCCGTAGCCGTCGTTCAATCGGTCGATGAACGTGCATGCCCCCGCCACTCGAGCGGCCGCTTCGACGTCTTCATCGGTGGCATCGAGACGACCGTAGCGGATGTTCTCCGAGATGCTGCCGGAAAAGAGGAACGGCTCTTGGGGAACGAGGGCAATGCGGGAGCGAAGTGACTCTTGGGTCACGTCGCGCACGTCGACGCCGTCGACAAGTACCGCGCCTTCGTCTACGTCGTAGAAGCGGAGGAGGAGATTCACGATCGTACTCTTGCCCCCGCCTGTGGGCCCTACGACGGCCACGGTCTGCCCGGGATCAGCCGTGAAGCTGACATCCTCCAGTACCGGTTCGTCCGGAAGATAGGAGAACGAGACGTGATCGAACTCGACCTTGCCCTCGAGCTTGCGAGCCCCAGCCCGCGCGGCAACGGCAGATTCAAGGCTGGTGGCACCGGGGAGGTCCTTGACCTTCGGCTCCCGGTCGACGAGGTCGAAGATCCTCTCTGCCGCCGCCAGTGACGACTGCAGCTGGGCGTAGAAGGTCGATACCGACTGCAGCGGCCGGAAGAACTGCTGCACGTAGGCCAAGAACGCGACCACCACGCCCACGCTCACGAGCGGAGGCCGCCGTAGGGACAAATAGCCCCCGAACGAGGCCACGATCGCCATAGCCAGCATCCCCAGCACGTCGAGCACCGGCATGAACGCGCTGGTGATGGTCACTGCCGTCACGTTGGCATCGCGGTTGAGCGCGTTGAGCTCTCGAAATCTCTCTGTGGTCCGGCCTGTCCGGTTGAAGGCCTGGGTAACCCGTACCGCGCTTATGTCTTCCTGGAGGTTCGCGCTCACGTCGCCGATCGTCTGGCGGGTGTGGCGGAACGAACGCCGCGCCAGGCGACCGAAGACGCTGGTGGCCCCAAACGTCAGCGGCACGACCACGAACGTCGCCAGGGCCAACCTCCACTCCAACGCGAGCATAGCGATGCTTATCCCCGCCAGACCGAAAAGACCGCCTATCGTCTGGCTCAGGGCCCCCGGCGACAAGGTCCGGTCGAGGGTCTGCACGTCGTTGATCAGCCTGCTCATGAGGTCGCCGGTGTCGTGCCGGTGGAAGAACTGCAGGTCGAGCCGCTGCAGGGTCGAGAAGACTTGAGACCGGAACCGCCGCATGACTCTCTGGCCGATCCGCCCCAACAGCCGTTCCTGGGTCCTGCTGGTCACGTAGGTCAAGAGGTAGGTGGCAAGGACGAAAAACATGAGGAGACTGAGAAGCTTGAGGTCACCTCGAGCGATGGCGGTATCGATCGAGCGTCCGACGAGGTAGGGGCCCGCAGCCGTCAGACCGGCCCCGATCATGACCACCGTGAGAGCGAACGCTATGGCCCGGCGCATGTCCTTCATGTAGAACCACATCCGCCTCATGACGTGACCCGCGTCTCCGGGACGCTCTTCTGCCCCGAGCGGTATCATCCCGGGCCGCCTCATCCCTGCCCCTCCGGCTCGAGCTGAGAGTCGACGATGTCACCATAGAGAGGGCTGTCCCGCAACAGATCGTCGTGCAGCCCGTCGGCCACGATCTTGCCCTCGTCGAGCACTAGGATCCGGTCGGCCCGCAAAACGGTGGAGATGCGATGAGCGATGACGAGCGACGTGCGTCCCACCATCAGCTTATCCAACGCCTGCTGAAGGGAATACTCGGTCTCCGCGTCCACAGAGCTGGTGGCATCGTCGAGCAAGAGGACACGAGGATCTACGAGCAAGGTGCGAGCGATGGAGAGCCGCTGGCGCTGACCGCCCGAGAGGGTCACTCCGCGCTCCCCCACCCTCGCGTCGTACCCCGCGGGAAGGTCCATGATGAAGTCATGAGCCTGGGCTGCTCGGGCCGCCTTCACGATCTCCTCCTCGGTGGCGCCGGGACGGCCGAAAGCGATGTTTTCGCGGATGCTGCCGCCGAAAAGCGTCGATTCCTGGAGGACTATCCCGATGTGCGCGCGGAGGCTGGACAGGGTGACGTCACGGATGTCGATTCCGTCGAGGCGGATGGCACCGTCACGAACGTCGTAGAATCGAGGCACCAGGTTGATCAGGGTGGACTTCCCCGACCCCGTGGTCCCCACCACGGCTACCCTTTCCCCAGGCTGGATCTCGACGCTTACATCGTCGAGGACATCCTCTTGTTGGCCCACGTAGCGAAACGTGACGTGGTCGAAGGTGAGTCGTCCCTCGGCGGGGCCCAGTTCGACAGCCCCCGGTCGGTCCTGTACCTCACTCTCGGCATCGAGCACCTCGAACACGCGCATCGCGCTGGCGCCCGCACGTGACGTCAGCCCCCCCACCATTCCCAGCGGGAACACCTGGGTCAACATGAACGCAAGGTAGGTGGTGAAAGCAACAAGTGTGCCAAGACTCATCTTCTGAGCGATCACGAGGTTGCCCCCGTACCAGACCACCGCCAGGTTCCCCAAGCTCCCCGCCAGGAACATGACCGGCATGATCGCCGACATGGCCATGAGAACCCGCAGGTTTTGCCTGAACAGCTGATCGTTGGCAACCTCGTAGCGATCTCTCTCGTAGGACTCGCGGCTAAAAGCTTTTACAACGGCCACTCCGGCGAGGTTCTCCTGCATGATAGCCAGGATGGCTCCCCATAGCTGCTGCATGCCGGTGAAGAGCGGAAACACCCGCGTCACAAGCACCCAGAAAACGACGAAGATGATCACCACCGAGGCGAAGGTGACGCCGGCCAGACGGGGATTGAGCACCAGGAGCAGGACGAACGTACCGATCATCGTGATCAAGGCAGAAATCAGGTTGACCAGCCCCACACCCATGAACTGGCGGACGTTCTCCACATCCGAGGTCATCCGAGTCATCAGTTGGCCGGTTTGGGCACTGTCGTGATAGCTGAACGAGAGACGATGGAGCTTCTCGAAGAGATCGTTGCGGAAGTCAAAAGCCAGGCCTTGACTCGCCTTCTCGGCCAGATAACCCTGTTGGAACGAAAACACGCCCCGAACCAGGGCGACGCCGAAAAGCGCCGCGGAGGGGATGATCACCCAATGCCAGTCGCCCCCCTTGATGCCTCTGTCGATGAGTAAGCGGACGAATTGCGGCGCGACCAGGGTCGCTCCGGCGACGACCAGCACAGAGACGAGGGCCCCGGCAGCCGTCGGAGCGTGGGGCTTCAGATAGAGGAGCGCACGACCAAGCTCGGAGAAAGACGTGCCCCGATGACGTGAGGACTCAGCCATCTAGTGGATGCCGGCGGGTTCAGCGCCCGACACGGGCGCTCCCCCGATGGTTACCGCCCATCACCCACCACCATTCCGCTCTCCACTCTTCGCTCACGATTCTCTCCTCCCGGGAATCTGTGGGATATCCCCGAGATCTTCCGGAGAAAGCTGCCAGGCGGTGCCGGCCCTGACGTTGGCGGCCACTTGGTCGGGCGTGGTCGCTCCGGCAATGACCGACGCCACGCCCTCCTGCGCCGCCAACCAGGCGAAGGCGATCTCCAGAAGGGAATGCCCCCGGTTCTCTGCAAACTCGGTCAACTCCCTGATGTATGCGAAACTCTCCGGGCTGGCAAGGGCAGCGGGACTGGCGCGCCCGGGCGGAGGAGCCATGGAGAGCCGCGACCCCACCGGAAACTCCTCTCCTTGCCGGTACTTACCGGTGAGCAAGCCGTTCGCCAGTGGACGGTACGGTACGATGCCCATCGCCAGCCTGCGGAGCGCCGGCACGATCTCCGCTTCGATATCTCGGGCGAGGAGATTCCACTGACTCTGGCAGGCCACGAATCCGGCCATTCCATGCTCGGAAGAGACCCGCGAAGCCTCATCGATCTGCTCCGCGCTGAAGTTGGAGCAAGCGACGTGAACCACCTTTCCGGCCGCTATGAGTTCGCTCAGAGCCTGCAGCGCCTCCGCGACGGGAGCTTCGGGGTCGGGGCGGTGCTGGTAGTAAAGGTCGATGTGGTCCGTCCCGAGCCGCCGAAGACTGGCTTCGCATCCCTGGAGGATGCGTCGGCGCAGCAACCCCGGTTCGTACGGCTCGTCGTTCGGCCGGGGCGTGAACTTCGTGGCGATGACCACGCCGCTCCGCCTGCTACCCAGCGCCTTCCCGAGGAACGACTCCGACTGACCTCGGCCGTACATCTCCGCGGTGTCGAAATGGGTAATGCCGGCGTCGAGGGCGGCGTGCACCACGTCTCTGGTCTCGCGCTCGCCAAGTCTCATCCCGAAGTTGTTGCATCCCAGTCCGACCACAGAGACTTCTGGTCCGGCAGCGCCAAGCCGTCTGGTTTCCATCACAGTCTCCTTCCTCGCTCGGTCCCGGAGTAGCGGAGGTCTCCAACGCCGGCCATCACGCCGCGTCCCTCACCAGGCGCACGTAGTTGTATATACGGATGGCGTCGCCCTGGGGCCCCCGCCCGGTGGGGAAGGCCTTCGGGTCGCCCACTTTGGGGTCGGAGCGCTGCGCACCGGCGCCGTGCACGTCCATCCATTTCCCGCCTGCCGAGGGGGACGTACTCGGTGGCGCACTGCCGGGTGAGGATCCCGGGGCTCCGGCGCCACCCGGGCCGGCCGGCGGCCCGACTCCCGGCACCATATAGCCCATCGCCCGGCCGAAGGCCATATAGTCGGCAGTGTCTCCCCTGCCGCCGGCACCGGCATGCGTGGTGCTGGTCCAGTAGAAGGGGTAGTCGGGCTGGCCTGCCTCGCTCGTGATCTGGGTGCAAGTAAAGGGCGGATCGATCGCGGCCGACTGGGTGGTGTCCGGGGAGCGGGTGTAGTCGATGATGCTCTGCAGTTCCTTGACGTCCGGCACGCGCCAGTCGTTATGGCCAAGGTAGTTCTCGGCGTTCATCTTCTGGGCCCAGGCCAACACTTCTTGCCAGTCGAGGCCCTCGCCGCTGTCGGCCTGGCTCCACATGAGTCCGGTGGCCTTGTCGGTGACGGTGCCGTCCCCGTTGTCGGCGAAATCGTTCTTGCCGTAGTCAGGATTGCCGCGCACGCACTGGACCACGAACTTCTTCACGCTCCCGTCCGGCATGGTCAAGCCATAACCTTTGATGCGCCCATCGGCGAAGTTCACCCCGAAGAGGGTCTGGTCGCCGATCATGGTGGTGGAGACGTACTTGGTGCTGGACGCGTATTGGGAGTCGATGATGCGCTCCCCGGCGGCGGTGTCGCCATAGGCAAAAGCGAAATAGTCGGTGTCGATGAAGGGGGTCTGCCCGGCGCTACTGGGCGCCATCGGGTTGGGGTCGGTGCCGATGAACAGGATGAGCGAGTAGAGCTCTTTGATCGTGGGCAGGCGCCAGTCGTCAAAGCCGGCGAACTTCATCGCGTTCAGGGTGGCGGGATAGGCCTGGGCCTCATCATAGGTCATCTTGTCGGCGACATTGATGGCGCCGTCGCCATTCGTATCCGGGGTCTGTTGCCAGGTAAGACCGGTGACGTTATCGGTGACGGTGAGGCCGTCGGCGCTCCGCGTGTAGCTAGGTTGGTTGCCCGAGTACTGCGCGTCTTGGCCGAAGAAGGCCGCGCCCGGAGCCGGCGGGGCTATCTCGGAGGTGGCGTCGTAGCAGGCCGTCTGGCCGCTGTCCACGATAGGATAGCTGAGAGCCGCCCCGGAAGGTGTTGGGGAGGTCGCCGTGGTGCCGGGACCAGCTGTCGTACCGACCCCTCCAGAAGCTTCGGTGGCGGTCGTGCTGGTCTCGGCGAGGGCCCCGGTGGTCCCAGTCGTCTCGGACTCCTTCTGGCCACCGCCGCAAGAAGAGACCCCGAACGCGGCGACGGCCGCGACCAGGATCAGACCCGCAAGCGCCACATTGCGCAGTGTGGAATGTACGTGCCTCATCCTATGCCCTCCTGTCGAAACGGCCTTCTAGACCGGTATCTCCATCCCGTCAGTCGCAAAGGTCACCGCACCCTGGAAACCACCCTCGTGGAGCGCCGCCCGCACTGCCTCCTCGTCCACGGGGCCCGCCCGGAAGTGGGTCATGACCAGGTGCTTCACTTTCGCCGCCGCGGCCATCTTGGCTATCTCATCCATGCTGGCATGTGGTATCACGCCGAAGTTGCCGCCGTAGCGGCTGCGAGGCCTGTACCTTCGGGCCAGGCTGCTGAGCGGCGCGAGCTCATGACGGGGGACGCCGGCCCACCGCTCGTCTCCGTCCATCACCAGCATGTCCGCGTCTTTGGCCAGGGTGATCAACCTCTCGTCGTACGAGGTGTCGCCAGAGACCACGACCGCTTTCCCGGACCCCTCGAACCGGTAACCCAGGTTGTACATGGTGTGGGTGAGCTCCGCGGTGGTGACCTGCAGATCGCGGAGTCGAAAACGCTCCGACCCCTTGATCTCCTTGATGGTGACGTCGGTGAAGACCCCGGCTGTGGTCACGCCTCGGCTCACCTCCCGGAGCAACCGGTAGCCGAGATCGTCCCTGAAGAACTCGGTGAAGAACCGGTGCAGCTTCTTGGCTCCCGGCGGTCCCACCACGGTGATCTCTTTCCCCCCGGTGAGCCAGCGATTCGTCATGAGGTCGAAGTAGTCGTTGGCGTGGTCCTGGTGGAAGTGGGTGAAGCACAGCGCGGCGATATCCTTGAAGGCGTAGGTGCCTTTCTCACCGCGGAGGAAACTGGTCTGTGCCCCGCTCCCTATGTCGACGACGTAGTACTTCCCCCGGTATTGGACCATGGTGCCGGCGCTGGCCCTCTGGAGACTGGGCTGGGGATTACCGGTCCCGATGGTGATCACACTGAATTCCGTCGCGTGCGGATAGGGAGGGATGGGGGGAGGCGGACCCATGCCCTCGGGAATTCCAGCCGGCTCGACACTCCGGACGCCGCTCGTGGTCTCGCTCTGCATCTCCTTTCATCATCCCTTTCTTCCGCAGAACGTGGTCAATGTTCCGGGACTCGTCGGCGGCGTGAAGCGGGGCTATCTAGGTTCTCCCGACCGCGCCGCCCCTGCGCACATCCGGGTAGGTCGGCCCACTCAGGGGTCACCCCCAGCCCAGCAGGGTCGGCTGCAGGAACCCAGGCTTGAGATATATGGCCTTCTCAGGGCATTCCAGGCACTGGCCGCACAGCATGCAGTCTTCTGGGTAGCGGACCCGGGCCTTGCGCGTCGTCTTGTCCATGCGGATGACGTCCATAGGGCAATTGCGCACGCACATGCCGCAGCCGTTACACATCACAGGGTCTACGGCCTCGATAGGCATGGCCGTCTCCTCTCTTCGCCGCCGCCGCGGCCCGGACCCGGCGCGCCAGACTCGCCAGGTAGACGCATGGGGTAGCGCTCTTCGTAGGTTTTCGCCGGATCGGGATGCCACCCGACTGGAATGGGCTCTTTGAAGGCCTTCATCGCGCCGTCTTCCTCTTTCAGCCGGACCCAGACCAGCCACTCGCCGTCGTCCCGGCCTGGATGGTCCTCCCGATAGTGGGTGCCGCGGCTCTCGGTGCGGAAGAGCGAAGCTCGCAGCTTCATCTCCGCGTTCGCCACCATGTTCCGGGTCTCGTGGGCGAGGCGAAGCTCGTGATCGTCGCGAGCGTAGAGCTTGGGGACGAGGTGGTCACGTAGATACTCCACCGTATCCAACGCCGTACGCAGCCGGTCACCCTTCTTGATGTAGAGCACGAAATAGGGTGCGAGGGTGTTCTGTAACACCTGAGTCACCCAGCGGGGGCTGAAGCCGCCCTTGCGCTCGAGCGGCGTCAGAAGCCTTCTCCTGGCCTCAGCCACCAGACGTTCGTCGAGCGCAGACACGGCCTTGCCGCCGTCGTCGCCTCCCGACCGGGCCCGCGCCGCTTCCTTTGCTGCGCCCAGCCCCGCACGGGCCCCAGTGGCGGCGGCGTGCATGGTGGCGAAGCCAAAGCCGGAGTAACTGGCGCCGATGAAACAGGTGCCACAGCTGTCCCCGGCCACGAACAGACCCCGGACATGAGTGGCGCAATCGTCGTCCACCGGACAGATGCCACCGGTGGCATGACCCAGCATCGAGCCGTGAGCCCCCGGTCCGCTGACCGGCTGCAGGCCCCGTCGCCCCAGGTCCCGAGTCAACGGGGCCCGCCCTTCGTGAGCCTCATATTCCGCGTCCAGCCAGCCGTGCCAGGCCATCCCCCGGGCCGCGACTTCGTCGCCCTCGGCGTTGAAGAGCTTCGGGTCCTGCCAGAAACCGGGCAGCGCGGCCGATCCTCCCGAGGAGAAGAACAAGTACATGGGAGGCCAGGCCGGGTGGTCCGGACTGGTGGAATGCGGGCTGACAAACTCCTTGCTTGTTATCTCCGCGCCCGCGCGGTAGGCCATGACGTGACCGTCCGCGGTCAATTCGTGGGTGGGATAGCCGATGGGTCGGAAGCCACCCCCGCCCGCGGACATGACGACAGCCTTCGCCTGGATGACCCGCGGCTCATTCCCCTCGATGCCGAAACCCAGGGCCCCGACCACACGACCTTCCTGCTGGAGGAGCTCGGCGACCATGAATCGGTCTACGATCTTCACGCCGCTCTTCGCCACGTGCTTCCTGATGGTTTCGGGGAACCCCGGGAGCCAGTGGACTACCTCGCTTACCAGGGGCGGGAACTTCTCTTTGTCGGGAAGGCTCGCGTCCTTGAGCGGATGGGCCAACCGCACCGTCTCGCCGTCCTTTTCGAGGAAGCGCACCCCCCAAGACCGCAGGTCGGCGAATCGTTCCCGCGAATCCAGGAAGACCAGTTCGTTCCAGTGCCGGTTGTTCATGTACTCGCCGACGGCGCTCACTTGAGCGAGCCATTGCTGCAGGTCGTGTCCCCATGCCGGATCGAACACCGCCGTATCGCCGGCGTACGGGGTCTCCCCGGACCGGCTGACATAACCTTTGTCGACCAGAAGCACGCTCATCCCCTGCTCCCGGGCCTTGACCGCGGCGAAGCAGCCGGCCAGGCCGCCGCCGATAACGAGCACGTCGCATGCGATCAAAGTGTCTTTCACTCTCAGTCCCTTTCCCTATCCCCAGCTTCGGGTGAGCGGCGAGGTCTTGGAGGGAGTCACCGTGATGGCGTCCACCGGACAGTCGAGTGCGCACTGGTCGCAGATCATGCAGTCCTCGCCATAGCGGATGACCGCTTTGGCGGTGTCGGCATCCATCCGGATCACATCCATCGGGCAGCTGTCTACGCAGTCGCCACAGCCGATACAGAGTTCCTCGTCGATCTTTTCAATGGTCATGCTGCCACCCGGTCACCGGCATCTTCATCGGATACCGTTCCTCGTAGGCCCGGGAGAGGTCCGGCCACCATTCCTCGGGCAGCGGACGCTTGAAGAGCTCCATCCCCCCAGCTCCTCCCTTCTTGACGATCACCCACGCGAGCCAATCGGGATCGTCACGCCGCGGATAATCCTCCCGGTAGTGGCAGCCCCGGCTCTCGGCGCGGAAAAGCGAAGCGCGCAAGCGCATCTCCGCGTTCAGGATCATGTTCTTCGTCTCATGCGCCAGTCGCAGCTCGTGCTGATCCCCCGCGTAAAGCATGGGGGCCAAATGATCCCGGAAGAACTCCACATTTGTGAGCGCCGCCCGAAGTCGGTCTCCATGCTTCACGTACATCACGTAGTAAGGGATCATCGTGTTCTGCAGCATCTGCGCAACCCAGCGGGGACTGAATCCGCCCTTGCGTCGCAGGGGCTCGAGCAGTTCTTCGGCCAGACGCTCTATCTCCCCTTCGCCGGAACCATGCCTTTCTCTTCCCGAAGCATAGGTGGTAGCCCCGGCTCCGGCTCGGGCACCGGTGACGGAGCAGCCGAGCAGAGATTGGCCGATGGCGGCGTAGGTGGCTCCTGACTGCATCGTCCCCAGGCAGTCGCCCGCGGCGAACAGACCGGGCACGCGCGTCGAGCAGTCGGTGTCGGCCGGCCAGATCCCTTCGGCCTTGTGGGTGGACATCCCCGAAGCGGCCCCGCCGACAACAGGATGGCGCTCCCCGTCTTCGAATTCCATGTAGAAAGGAGCACGCCCGGCATGGGCCTCGAAATCGAGATCGAGAAACAATGTGCCGGCAGGCTTGATCTGTGTGCCCTCAGCGTCGACCACCCGGCCCCTCCGGGGTTTGCCGCCCTCGGGATCGCGACCATACCGCCCGAAGCCCATGTGCCCGGCCCGGTCGCCGAAACCCACATGCGGGTCGACGAACTCCTTTCCGGTGATCTCCGCGCCGACTCGGTAGGCCATGCAATCGGCGTCGGAGGTTAGGTTGTTGATCGGCCAATTGGTCGGTCTGAAGCCGCCCGTCCCGGCCGCCAGCACGACTGCCTTGGCGCTGAAGACGACCAGCTCGTCCGTGTCCATGGGAATGCCGATGGCCCCCACGACCGCGCCGTCGTCCATGAGTAGCCCGGCCACCATGACCCGGTCCGCTATGGTCGCGCCGCTCTCCAAGACTTTGCGGCGCAGGATCATCGAGGGCTTCCGCACTCCCATGAAGCCGGCCCGGCACGGACCCAAAGGCATGCCGCCACGGCGCAACTCTCCCGCTTCGTCCCGCTCGAACTCGATCCCCCACGAGGATAGTTCCTGGTAGCGGGAATATGATTCCTTGAAGCAGAGCTCGGTCCAGGTGCGGTTGTTCAGATGATCGCCGTAGGTGCTGATCTGATCCATCCAGGCACCCAGATCGTCCCCCCACTCCGAGTTGAACACGCAGTAGCTGCCCGCGAACGGCGTCTGCCCCGACTTCCCGACGTGGCCCTTTTCGGCGAGGATCACTGAGGCGCCCCGCTCCCTGGCTTTGATGGCGGCGGCGCAGCCGGCCAGGCCGCCGCCCACCACGAGGACGTCGGCTTCCATGGGTCTTGTGGCGACTGATGCGGTCTCTCTCATCTCTCCTCCAGCCACGCCCGGTTTGCCTTCGGGGCGAGACATAGCACTGTCCGGCGCTGGAATGGGCGCCCGGCAGCAGCGTCGCCGCTGCCGGGCATCGCAACCACTCGAAACACAGATACGCGTCTAGATCACTTGGCCAGCCAGGCTTCGTTGAACCAGGGTGTCGGAGTGTTGCCCAAGAACCAGTTCATGTTCTTCAGTTTTGGTCCGGTCACGGAGATGAAGGCCGCCATGGTGACCGGGACGACTTGGGCATCCTCGTAGGCTAGCTTCTCCATCCGGGCGATATCGGGGTTCGCATCGGCCAGGTTCTCGTAAGTCTGCGCCTTGTCCATCAGCGTGTAGAACTCTGCCGGGGGTGAGAAGGCCGGGAAGTAGATGGTCCCTTTACCGTACATCTCGATGGCCCCTTGCAGAGGGTTCGGGCCTCCGCCGCGCAACCCCTGGAAGATCAGGTCGTTGCCCTGCGGCACTTTCGTGCTGATCGCGGAGAACGCCCCCGTATTCATACCGTTCAGCTTGGCAGTGATCCCGACAGCGGCCAGGTTAGCCTGCACCGCTTCCGGCATGTTCGGGTCCGTCCTGTTCGAGTCGTAACTGATCGTGCATTCCACCGTGGGATGACCCGCCTCGGCCATCAGGGCCTTGGCTTTCTCCGGGTCGTACTTGCGAGGCGTGGTTCCCGGGTCCACCACATTGGTGACACTGTGGATGATCCCGTAGACCGGGGGCGTGAAGCCCATCCCGATCGACTTGGCCATTCCTTCCTTGTCGAGAGCGTATTCCAGCGCTTGGCGCATGCGCAGGTCACTCCACACGGAAGCCGGGTCCGTGGTGTTCATCTCCATCATCAGGACCGGTCCGCCAAAGCTCTCCAGGACGAACTTCTTGTCATTCTGCAGTTGCGAGGCGCCGACGAGGCTCACCTGGTCCGTGCCATCGAGTTGTCCGGCCTGCAGAGCCACCAGTAGAGTGGTCGGGTCGCCGAAGACCTGGACCTCGATCCCCTCCAAGTACGGCAGCTGCCGGCCCTGAGCGTCCTTCCCCCAATAGTTGGGGTTCTTCTCAAGCAGCAGCGACTGGTCAGGCGTGAAGGATTTCAGCATGAAAGCACCGGTGCCTACCGGGTGCGTATCCATGTAATCCGCGCCCTTATCCTTGTACGCGGTCGGGGAGAACACGGCCCAGGACTTCCGGCCGATGAAAGTGAGTACTTGGTTGCTCCACTGCTTGAGGTTGACCTTGACCGTGTAGGCGTCCACCACTTCGATCGACTTCACGAAGGCGAAATCTGGCGGCGGTCCGGGAGGTGGACCGGGAGGACCACCAGCGGGAGGACCACCGGCAGGGGGAGCGCCGGCCGTGGTCGTGGTTTCACCTCCGCCAGGGGCGCCACCGGCGGGAGCCAGGTTGAGATCCCAGCAGAACTTCGCCGCCTCAGCGTTGAAATCGCTCCCATCGTGGAATTTCACACCTTTGCGCAGGTGGAAGATGTAGGCCGACTTGTCGGGCGTCAGTTCCCAGCTCTCTGCGAGAGCGGGGGTGAAGACCCCACCCTCCATAGTGGGGTTGAACATCATTTCCAGGAACAGACCCTCAAACCACTGGTCCGGCCCGAAGACATGCCCGGGAAAACCGAACTTGGCAGGGTGCGAAACGGTGCCGGTCTTCACGATGCCGCCCACGACCGGCTCACCGGCAGCCACAGTCGTCTCGGTACCGGCAGCCGTTGTGGTGGGGCCTACTGCCGTCGTAGTGGGGCCCGCTGCACTCGTGGTCGTGGTGCTCTTGTTACCGCAGCCGGCGGCCACGGCTGCGACCAGGCCGACGACCAGCACGGCTACAAGCACCAACCAGATAGTCTTCCGCATTGCTTTCCTCCTCTTATCTTGCCCTTCCCCACCCGGCCTGTCAGAAGGCCGTGGGGCCTATGGAGTCGATACTCGCTGGCTCTTATAGCTCTTGCCCCCTCCTTCCTTGCTCAGTAGCTAGGCGAGTAGACACGAAACGTTGTGACCCTCAGCGACCTCGCGGAGCTGCGGCACCTGCCACTTGCAGGCTGGGTCGCAACAAGGGCAGCGGGGATGGAACGTGCAGCCCTCGGGCGGGTTCAAGGGGCTCGGTATCTCGCCTTCAAGGACTGCGTACGCCCGCGTCTCTTCCACGAATGGGTCGGGGATGGGCACCGCAGCCAGCAGAGCCTTCGTGTAGGGATGGCGGGGAGAGCTGTACAACAGCCGCGACTCGGTCAACTCCACGATCCGCCCCAGATACATCACGGCCACCCGGTCGCTCACGTGCCTTACGACCGACAGGTCGTGCGCGATGAAGATATAGGCAAGGCCGCCAAGGCCCTCCTGCAGATCCTGGAGCAGGTTCATGATCTGAGCCTGCATGGAAACGTCCAAAGCCGAGACCGGCTCGTCACAGATGATCAACGAAGGATCGCAGGCCAGCGCACGCGCGACGCCGATCCGCTGCCGTTGACCGCCGGAGAATTCGTGGGGAACCCGGTCGATCATCGAAGGATCAAGCCCGACCAGCCGGAACAGTTGCTCCACCCTATCGTTGTAGGAGCGGCGGCTATCGATCAGTCCGTGGATCTTCAGAGGTTCTCCCACGATCGAGCCCGCGCTCTTCCTGGGGTCCAGAGATCCGCTGGGGTCCTGGAATATGAGGCTCATGCGACGGCGGACAGGCCGCAACGCTCGCTCGCCAAGACCGCTGATGTCCTGGCCTTCGAACCACACCCGGCCGGCGTTGGGTTTGTAGAGGCGGATGATGGTGCGGCTGATGGTCGTCTTGCCGCACCCGGACTCTCCCACCAGCCCCAGGGTCTCACCCCTCCGCACGGTGAGGTTCACCCCGTCTACCGCTTTCACCGTGCCGACCTTGCGCCTCCACACCCCCCGGGTTATGGGGAAGTGCACTGCCAGGTCGACGAGGCGAAGGACCTCTTCTTGATCAGGCGATTGCGTGTTCAACCGGGCAGCTCTCCAGATCGACGTAGCAGCGAATACGGTGGCCATCCCCCACAGACGTGAGTTCTGGCCAGGGGTCGGTTTGGCAGCGCTCCACGCTATAGGGGCACCGAGGCAGGAAGGCGCACGTTCCCGGCATGTCGATGAGGTCGGGCGGCATGCCCTCGATGGGCACCAGACGGGTGCCCTGGACCTCGTCCAGTCGGGGCACCGACTTGAGGAGCCCCAGCGTGTAGGGATGCCGGGGACGGCCGAAGATGTCCTTCGTGCTCCCTTCCTCGATCACACGGCCCGCATACATCACATAGATCCGCTGGACGTATCGCGCCACCACTCCCAGGTTGTGGGTGACGATCACCAGCGAGGTGCTCAGCCTCTTTACCAAGCTCTTCATGAGTTCGAGCATCTGAGCCTGGGTGGTGACATCGAGGGCTGTCGTAGGCTCGTCCGCGATGAGTATCTGCGGGCTGCAGGAGAGGCCCATCGCGATCATCACGCGCTGGCACATGCCGCCCGAGAACTGATGCGGGTAGTCATTGACACGGCGCTCAGCGGCAGGAATGCCCACCATCTTGAGCAGTTCCACCGCCCGCTCCTTGCCGCTCTGCCCGCCCAGGCCGCAGTGCAGCTGCACAGCTTCAACCAACTGGCCGCCTATAGTGATAACGGGGTTGAGCGAGGTCATGGGCTCCTGGAAGATCATGGCGATCTGGCCCCCTCGCACGGCGCGCATCTCAGGACCGTTGCGCTTGTGGCGGAGGAGGTCTTTCCCTCCGAAGATCACCTCACCTCCGCTGATGAAGCCGGGAGGGCTCTGGATGAGCTGCATCACGGCCAGCTGGCTGGCCGACTTGCCGCAGCCCGACTCGCCCACTATGCCGACGATCTCGTTCTCGTATAGCTGGTAGGAGAGGCCGTCGACCGCGCGGACCGTGCCGAGAGGCGTGCGGAACTCCACGCGCAGGTCGCGGACGTCCAGCAGCAGAGTCCTTTCCAGGCCGCTCACATCGTCCCCCTGAGCCGGGGGTCGAGCACGTCCCGCAGCCCGTCGCCCACCATGTTGAAAGCGAAGACCACGAGCATGATGGCGACCCCAGGCGCTATCGACATCAAGGGATTCGAAAGCAGATAAGGAAAGCCGGCGTTGACCATAGCGCCCCACGCCGCTCCGGGCGGAGTTATCCCGATACCGAGGTAGCTGAGGCCGGCTTCACCCAGGATCGCGTTCCCGATCATCATGGTGCCGAAGACGAGCACGGCCGGATAGGCGTTGGGCATGACATGGCCGAACACTGTGCGCCAGCGCGTCGCGCCCATGCTGCGCAAGGAGGCGACGTAATCCCTCTCTTTGATGGTCAGGGTCTGAGCGAACATCAGGCGCGCAAAGGGCGGGATCATGCTTATAGAGATGGCGATCACCACGTTCTTCAGGCCGCCGCCGAGCACGGCGGCCAACGTGAGGGCAAGAAGCAACATGGGTATCGCCATGAGGGTGTCGACCACCCGCATGATGACGGCCTGGACCACGCCCCCGAGGAAGCCGGCTGCCGTTCCCAGAAGGCCGCCCAATACCAGGGCCGCTGCCACGGCGCTCAGCCCGACTACAAGCGAGGTGCGGGAGCCGTATATCAGGCGGCTGAGAGTATCTCGGCCAAGGGCATCGGTACCCAGCCAGTGGTCGGCCGATGCTGGCGCGAGGGAGTTCTGCATGTCCGGCTGGTAGGGATCGTACGGAGCCAAGACCGGAGCAAGGAAGGCGACCAATACCATGATGACGATCACCACTGCGCCGAACATGAAGAGACCCCGGTGGAGGAGAAGACGCACCGCTAGCCGGCCGGTGGTCACTCGCCGCGCAGGCGCAGAGGCGGCCCCCGGAGCTGCCACCGCCCCGGCTCTCAACTCACCCTCACTCGGGGATCGAGATAGCCGTAGGAGATATCCACCAGGAGGTTCGAGAAGACGACGATGATGGCGACAAGGAGGACGACTCCCTGGACGACCGCATAGTCCTTGCTGAAGAGCGCCGTGGTAGCCAGCCTTCCCATCCCGGGGACGCTGAAGACGTTCTCAACGAGTACCGCGCCACCGATCACCATCGGGATGGCCATGCCCGAAAGGGTGACCACCGGCAGGATGCCGTTCTTTATCACGTGGCGGGTGACCACAGCCCGTTCCTTGAGCCCCTTCGCCCAGGCCGTGCGCACATAGTCCTGATGGATCACGTCCAGCATGGCCGAGCGCGTCTGCCGGGTCGAGCCGGCCAGCGGACCAAGAGCGAGACAGAACGCGGGCATGACGAGCTGCTTCAGACTCGCCACCAGGTCCTCAGTGGGAGGCGTGTAGCCACCGACCGGCAGCCATCCCAGCTTGAGGCTGAACAGATACATCAGTATTATTCCCAGCCAGAAGATGGGCACGGTCATGCCGATATTCGCCAGGCCGGTGATCGCGCTGTCCAGCCACTTCCCTCGTCGGATCGCGCACACGATGCCCAGCGGTATTCCGATCAGATGGGCGAAGATGAAAGCGGTGAGCCCGTAGTACAGGGTGATGGGCAGCGCCCGGGCTAAATCACTGGCGACCGAGGTTCCCCGGGTGATCGACTTGCCGAAATCGCCCGTGAAGACGCCCCCGAGCCAGTCCGCGTACTGCACGATCACGGGCCTATCAAGGCCGTACTCGTGTCGGAGCTGGTCGATCTGCTCGGCGGTGTACTGTTTGAACTGGTCCGACGTCACGTAGATCAGGATGGGATCGCCGGGCAGCCAGTGCATGATCCCGAACACCATGAAGGAAGCCAGAATCACTACTGCGATCGCCTGCGCCACCCTCCGTGTCAGATAAGAGATCACCCTGAGGCTCCCCTGACCGCGAATTGAACCGGGCCGGGGCCGCCGGCGAAGGGCGTCCGAGCCTCCTGCCCGGCGGACAGAGCGGGCCTTCTGAAGGGAGGCGGACGGCCATCACGCGGAAGACCCCTGTAGACTGCCCGGGAATGTCGTTCGACCAGGAGCATTGGCCCCGTCAGTCCTCGCCCTGCCCCGGCACCGACTCTCGCCAGTGGATGCCCCACACATCGGGACGGCCGCTCATGAACATGCGCTCGTGAGGCACGGGCAAGTTCCAGATGCGGACCGCGTTGCCGCCGAGGAGCAGGTTGATCTCGTCCTGGGTGACCCAGTCGCGGAGACGGTCCACCTGATGGAGCGACCAGCCCCACCAGTCGATCTGATAGGTAGGCACCCGGGGCCAGCGCTTCATCGCCGTCGAGTATGTGGGGGGATCGCCGTCCTTGTTTCCCAGGATGTACTGAGGTACGTGGCCGTAGTCCCCACCCCAGATGAGCTGAGTGACGCCCACGTTGGGGTCCTTGAGAGCGATCTCGTAGTACTCGGCCGGCCAGGAGCCCGTCTCGAGGAATACATTGCTGCCGCCCGGGCCGATGGCCCTGCCGGCCACCACGCAGGCCTTGCGGATGACCCGGGCCCCTTCCACGTAGGAACCGATGGAATAGCCCCCGTGGTTGAAGATGATGGGGACATCCGGATACTCCATAGAGATACGAGTCAGAAGAGCGTAGCAGTCCCACTCGAAGCCCCATGCGAAATCGTGGAAGTCGATGGAGACCCCGTACTTCTGGGCCAGCTCGCAGAAAGTGCGGTACTCATCCAAGCGTTCGGCGTACGTGTAGACCTTCTTCTCATCCATGTCGCGAGGCACGAACTCTCCGATGCCGATGAACTTGCCCGTCTTGAGCGCGGCTTCCACTTCGGCAGCGGCATCGTCGAGGTTCCACTTGGCTTCCCCGCGGGAGCACCTGATGCGCAGCTTCATGTCGGCGCAGAAGGCCCGGAACTTGTCCGGATATCTGTCCACCAGTTCAGCCTGGCTCTCGTTGGTGTTGCCCACCTGGCTCGGCTTGAGCAGGCACATGTCCACGCCGTAACGCTCCATGTCGTAGAGCGTCATGGGAGAGTTGTCGAAGTACTCCACCTGACCATCAGCAAAGGAGTTGGTCAACCCCCCGAAGTAGTCACCCGGAGGCTCGCCCTTAGACTTGTAGAGGGTGGTGATATGGGCATGAGCTTCCACTACGAAACGGGCTGCGGCTCGCATTACTTCAGGCCCCTCCCCCCGGTGGCGTATCGCGTGCTGAGACGTGTGTATCGTGTAACGACTCCACTATCCTACAGCCGATTAGGTTTGTCAACATGTGTGTGGGCCCCGTGCAAGGCCGCAAAACAGCGGAGCCTGCAGAGCTTCTCCCCGGGGTCGATGACAACGATCCGCCTCGCGGGGGTGTCTGACTCCCGTCATGCCTATGCACCGGCAGGCGTCGCCGTGAGTGGCAGCCTCTCCCTGCATCAAATCCCCCTAGCCCACAACCTGGGAGGTGGGGTCGGTGTCGACGTCGTCGGCCCCTTCGCCTCCCGAGTTCTCGGCAAACGTGCAGTCCCTCACGGTGGCGGTGACGAAGTAGTCGTTGGAAAGGGCCCCGCCACCGGTGCCCGCGCGGTTACCCTGGAACGTACATCCGGTGAGCGTGGGATCGCCCCCGTCAGTGCTGGCGATAGCCCCGCCCCGAAGCGTCGCGGAGTTGTTTCGGAAGGTGCAGCCGTCGAAGTGTGTGCCGACGATGCCGAGTTGGGCGGCCACGCTCTCGAGGAAGACGCCACCACCGTGCCCCCCACTATGGTTGTCCGTAAAGACGCATCGCGAGAGCTTGGGACCGGATCCGTAGTCGATGAGCAGGGCCCCGCCCCGCCACTCGGCAGTGTTCTCGCTGAACAAGCAGCTCTGGAGCACTGGAGAGGCTCCTACCCGGTTCACCATGGCTCCACCTTTGTCAGCCCGGTTGCCCCGAAACTCGCAGTCGCTAAGCGTGGGCGAGGAGAGGTTGTAGTTGTACAGGGCACCACCTTCCACGGCCTGGGCCTCCCCGTCGGCGGTGCCGCCGGTAACCGTGAAGCCATCCAGTGTGGCCCCGTCCGCCCCAAGAAGAACGTGGTAGGAATTGCCCCCTACACCCAGGGGACCGGACAGGTCGCCGGAGAGGACCGTCTCGTTGGCGACCCAGTCCCGCCCTTCGCGGCTGGTCTCATCCCCGCGGAAGCCGCCGTAGAGGGCCAGGCCCTTCTTCAGCCGAAAGGAAATTCGGCGCTCGGCCCCTCCTGTGGGCCGGTAGACTCCCGCCGCCACCCATACTTCTGCCGCCCCCCGATAGGCAGCGGAGAGGGCCTCTTGAAGATCCGAATAGGCGGTGGCCCAAGATCTGCCGTCTTCGAGACCGGTCTGCTTGCGAGCGTTCACGTAGACCACGACCGCCGGTTTACTCTCGAGAGAGCCTGTTTGACGCTCGTAAGCGCCCATGTCGACCGGCGGCTGAAACTGCGCCTCAAAGCGCGGCTCCGGCAGATGGGCGCCCTTGGGGAAGAAGGGCACGGTGGCCATGGGGCCGACGGGGCTACCCTTGTCGTCATAGCGGGGGTTGCCATCGCGATCAACGGGCGGGGCGAAGCCTCCGTGGCCGCAGTCGATACAGGGAGAGCTGGGGCCCAGACGGAAGTCGCCCGCATCCGCATCGACAAACAGCGGGTCGGCGTCGATGTTGCCTTCCCCGGGATATCCGCCCTCCACGCAGGAGTAGCTGACGAGGGTGCGGCACTCGTGCCAGTTGCCGATCTCCTTGGGCCCGCTGTACGCGGTGTTGCCCCAAAAGATACAGTTGACGACGAGGGGGACGTTAGGAACGTTGGTGGAACCCGTGCCGCTGTAGAGTGCCCCGTACATGTCGCGGGCGTGATTGCGCGCGAATGTGCAGTTGGTGAGGGTGGGGTTGGAGCGGCCGTCGTTCGCCATGGCCGCGCCCTTCATGGCCTGGTTGCGGGCGAAGACGCAGCTCGCGAGCTCCGGGGAACAGTCGAAGTCGTTGTACATGGCACCGCCCTTCCAATCGCAGCGATTGTCGATGAAGGTGCAGGCAATGAACGTGGAGTGGGTCTCCAGATAATTGGAGACTGCGCCGCCCCGACCCTCCGCGTGGTTGCGAGCGAAGACGCAGTTGACGACCACCGGCGCCTTTTCGACATCGGTGGTGGGCCAGTCTCTGGTGACCATGCTGTACATGCCGGCACCATTGAAGGCGGAGTTGTCGCGGATGAGGCAGTTGCGCACCGTGGGAGCGCATTGGTAGTTGAACATGCCCGCGCCGGTGCCCCTCACTTTCCCTTCCACGAGCAGGCTGGGCGAAAGGTGGTGCGGCCGCGGTCCCTCGGGCAGGTTGTGGCCGTCGCGGATGGTGAACCCGTCGATGAGCGCATCGTCGGCACCTATGACAACGTGTAGGGAGTGCTCCTTGGGATTCTCGCTGATAGCCCCGCTGAGGATGGTCTCGTGCTTGGTCCAGTTCCGCTGGCCCCGCTCGCTCTCTACCCCGGCGAAGCCGCCGTAGAGATCCACGCCCGGGTGCAGGCGAATAGACGCTGTCCGGTCGGCCGAGTCTGTGGGCCGGTACATCCCTTCCGCTACCCAGACCTCCACGCGGGGCCGGCGCCTCACCGCTCGATGGAGAGCCGGAACTGGCATAGGCGCCGACGAGCGTGGCCGCGTGATCAAGCCCTTCCTGCACTGTCCGACAAGCGGTGGCCCACGAGCGCCCGTCCCAGGGCCCAGCGTTGTTGCGACCGTCGACGAACACAACCTCAAGTTCAAATAGGGGGTTCTTCATCACATCAGTGGGCTCCTTCGCGGACAGCTTGGATACTCCACATTTGACGTAGGAGGCCAACTCAGCTTCCCACTGAGGCGGCCAGAGGCGAGTACCCCAGATAATTGGAGAGCGAGTCTGCCGCCTCACGGACCAGCCCCGCGTATTTGACCATCAGGTCGGGGTCGAAACGTTCGGCCGGCGCAACGATTGTGATCGCGGCCCTCATCTCCCCCGACTGGTCGCGCACCGGCGCGGAAACACCACAGACACCTGGACGCTGCTCCTCGATGTCGTAGGCGACGCCCTCGCGTGCGATCCGGTCCAGTTCCTCAGCGAGTTCTGCAGGGTCCACGATGGTATTGGGCGTAAGTGGCTCCCGAGGAGCCGCCAGGATCCGAGCCCTTACGTCTTGGGGACTGAAGGCGGCGAAAAGCTTGCTGTTCGCATTGGCAATGTCATCCAGCACTCGACCTGTTGGCATGGCCGGCTTGAAGGTCCTCGGAGTGAGCGCCTGATCGGCCACTACCACCGCACCATCCTTCTCAACTGCGACGCAGGCGGTCTCCTGGGTCTTTTCGACCAGATCCTCAAGGTACGGTTTGGCGAGTCGCACAATCTCGGAGTATGAATTGACTAGATACATCCCGGGGATCATCGCGGGTCCAAGGTGATACGTGGCCCTGGTCTCGTCAAAAACAAGGAAGCCCTCGAACTCCATTGTCCGTGCGATTCGATACGTGGTGGTTTTCGACAGACCCAGCTCCCGCCTCAATTCTGTGAGAGTCCACTCGGGGTAATCCGAGCGGAAGAGCGAGAGCAGCCGGAGTGCCTTCGATAGAACACCCACCAGTACCCCGTCATCAGCGTCCCGACCGACCGGTTCCATCCGATTCTTGGCGAGTGGTCGTTTCGTTCCAGCTTGGCTCACAAATGACACTTTTCTCTAACCTCCGATGCGTCGTGCTTTCCGCGGTCAGTCGCACGTTGCAGTCTTTGTGCCACACGGTTAACTACCAGAAGCAGCATGGATACTGGATGTCGATGGCCCGATCCGGGCACTCAAGCCAGCACGAGCCGCAGAACCAGCAGTCCTCCGAATAGTCGGGCGTTGGCTGGTTCTTCTCCTTGTTCCACCCGATCACATCCATCGGGCAGAGGTCGTAGCAACGGCCACAACCACTACACTTTTCGTAATCGAAGGTGATCGCCATCTCAGCGGCCCTCACCGACCGACGCGGCCGACAATTCCGGGACCTCTCTGATCTCCAGAATGGGCTCCTCGGACTTCATCCTCTGGTATGTGACCATGTTGTCCCGGGACGGATCACGCTGGGTGTAGTCCAGGCGAATGAATTGACCCCTGGTCTCCTTTCGTTGAAGGCAGGCGGCGATGTGAACGTCGGTCAGGTCGACGATATTCCGGCATTCGAGCGCTCGCATCAGGCCGTGTGCATTGCGGGCAACCAGTTTCGGACCAAACTCCCGCTTGAGTGTGCGCAGGCGTCGCTGACCCTCACGCAGCCGGCCCTCATTCTTGAGCATGCCCACATACCGACGGCAGATATATCGAGTGGATAGCTCGAGCTCGATAGGCTCGGTGCCAGCCGTTACGGACAGAGGTGCCAGGGCAATCTGCTTCTGGGCTTCCACCTGACCCTCGTCGATGTGGGGCTCGGGAGCCGCGGACACATCCTTGTGGATGTTGTCGCCCACGACAAGACCGCCCACAGCAGCGTTGCCGCAACCATGCGCTCCGCTGGAGCAGTCGCCTATCGCCCAAAGACCTTCTAGGCTTGGCGACTTGAAGTTCCTGTCCACCACCGCTCCGGTGGGAACGATGAAGTTCAGCGGGTGATTCTCCATCAACTCGTAACGGTGGGTACGGGGGTTGAACAAGCGTTCTTCCGCCACTTTGAAGGAGATGAGTTTCTCGTCGACGAAGGCCACCTCCATCCGCTTGTGGTAGTCGTCGGGCAAGTGAGATTGGCTGACGTAGATGGGGTCTTTTCCCGCCTGCTCGATCTCCCGGTAACGTTCCGCGGTTGGATACGGGATTTCCTCTCCATCCCACGTGTACCACTTCGCGCGGATGCCATCTCCGTGATCAAAATTGCCGTAGGAGATGGTGAGATCGTCGCGGATGCGAAAACCCCACCCGGTGATGTCCATGTTGGCGATCTCGGCCCCCGCCCGGTAGGCAGCGGCGTAACCGTCGCCTGATATGGACGCTGGGCACCAGTGATACTTCATTTGGTACTTGTAAAATAGGGGTTCTTCGGGCTCGTAGCAGCGGGCGAAGATGCCGGTCGCCAAGACCGTGGCTCTTGCCTTGATGACGATGAACTCCCCCGTGCGAGTGTCGACTGCCGTCGCCCCGACCACCCGGTCGCCGTTCGTCAAGAGGTCCACCACCATCGTGCGCTCGAGCACTTGGGCACCGGCACTCCTGGCCGCGCGGGCAAGGATAGGCTTGCAGTCCTGCCAGTGGACGCGCAGCATCAGGCGCGGACCCCCGAACCAGGCCTGCGGCATGAAGTAGAAGTCACCGTCGTGCCAGCGCATGGTCAGCCCGAGCCGTTCGGACTCCTCCAGGGCCCACAAGCTCTTATCCATGTATACGTAGGGCATCACTGGGTCGGTGAAGCGTCCCTCACCGTTGAGGGCGCTCTGACGTGCTTCCCAGAGCTTCACAAATCCTTCGTTAGTGATGCCGTCGTTCTTGACCGGCTCATAGTGGTCCATACCCATTGCGGCCGTGCCACTCCGGCGGGTGTTTGCCTTCTCCACCAGCGTGACTTTCAGACCACGCTCAGCCGCCTTGGCCGCGGCATAGCAGCCGGCGATGCCGCCGCCCATTATCATTACGTCGGTCTCATAGACACGGTCTGCCAGGTTCTTAGGAGACACAATCCTCATCCTTCTGAATCGTCTGGAGCTTCCGCTCCAGTTCGCTGAGTTCAAGCATTTCGTTCCGCCGTTTGGCGATGGCGGCTTCCTCGAACTCCCTGTCTCGGTAGCGGATCGTCTTCACGAACTCGGGCAACACTTTCTGCGAAGCGGCGTGATAGCTGACGTCATGCTCCTCCGCGTACTGCTTTATCAGCTTCCAGAGCTCGAACTCGAACTTCTCCTCGTAGTGCTTGTCCGACGTGATCTCAGCCACCCACGCACCTCCGTGAGACTTCACGTCCACCGCATCCGCGATGGAAGACGTTAATGATTCAGGCATAGCTTACTTGATGGAACGCCCGTTTCACGATCCATGAAACGATCTTGTCAAATTTGAGTGACCTTGTCAAGAAGGACATGCGAGTGTTGCAGAGCATCCTGGCGAGCACCGGGCGGGAGAGGATCGCGCATATCGGCCCCGCTGCGCCGACGCACGGGCCCTAAGATCGGTTTGGGTGAGCGTTCCCTCACCCACGGTGCCGCCCGGCTCGGCCTATTTCAGCGGTAGTACTCGGGTGCCTGCCGCAAAGTCTTGAACTGCTCAGCGTCGTGGCCGCAGAAGATCTGACCGTTCTCGGCGGCGGCGAGGTCGCGCACCCGTTTGAGACTTGCGAGTTCCCCGCCCGCGAACCAGGTGAAGCTGTGGGGGATGCCGGGACCGGATCCCCGCAGGGGCACCGAGTAGTACATCTGCCGGATCTCACAGCCGGAGAGGACCACTGTGCCCGTCTCGGGCAGCCGCAGCAGCATCGCTTGGTAGCCAGGCGTGTGTCCGGGAAGGCTCAGCATGCGGACGTCGTCACCCACCAGGTCAAAATCTCCGTCGATCGTCATGTAGTCGAGGCCGGATAGCTCGAACTGGTCCCGAGCGTACATCCAGCTGTGGAACTGCTCGAGGGCCGGCTCCCCAGGCCGGGGCGGATTGCCGATCCTGGCAGCGTACTCGTACTCCTTTGCCTGCAGCACGATCTTCGCCTTCTTGCCGGCGAAGGAGGGGAGCCAACCGGCATGCTCGCTCATGAGATGAGAGAGCACCACATAGTCGATATCATCGGCCGATACCCCGATCTTGGCCAGTTGAGCGAGGGGGTTCTGGCCGCGTTCTTGCTTGTGATACCGGGCCTCCGGCCCCATCCGATGGGGGAAACCGATGACGTTCTGAAACTCCTCGTCCTTGTAGCCGAGCTCGAAGACGATCTTCGCCTGCGGGTGGTCGATGAAGTATTGCGTGCTCTGCAGGACGAGGACCTCGGGGATGTAGTCCTTGCCCGTGTCGGCCTCCGTCCCCCAATGGAGAAAGAACCCCTTCTCTGCGTAGAGCTGGCCGCCGTTCATCACGTAAAGCTTCACCCGGATCTCCCCTCCCGCTCTATCCCGCGATACCGCCGCCGGTCTTATACTGCGGCCGTCAGCCCGCCGTCCACGTAGAGGATCTGCCCCGTGACGTAGTCGGATGCCGCCGAGGCGAAGAATACGACAGGGCCGATGAGATCATGCGCGGTCGCCCAACGGCCCTGGGGGATGCTTTCCCGGAGACGCTTGGCCGCGCGCGTATCCCCCAGCAGATCGGCCGTCAGCTCGGACTCGACCACCGTGGGAGCAATAGCGTTCACCTTGACTCCGTGCTCCGCCCATTCCACCGCGAGTTGGCGGGTCAGGCCGTCAACTGCCGCCTTGCTGGCGCAGTAGTCGACATTCCCCTTGAAAGTGCCATAACGGCCCCTGACCGATGAGAAGTTGACGATCTTCCCTCCCCCATGTCTGATCATCTCTCTGCCGAAAGCCTGGCAACAGAGAAACGTCCCGAGGGCGTTCACGTCCATCACCCGCTGCCACTCAGCTACCGTAAGGATCTCGGATGGCTTCCGGGTGACCAGTCCCGCGCAGTTCACGAGGATGTCGACCCGGAGAAAGGAGCTGTAGACGCTGGAGGCCATCTCGGCGACCTCTGTCTCGCTGGTCACGTCCACCGAAAGAGCCAACCCCTCTCTGCCCAACGCGCGCACCCGAACGGCAGCGTCCTCGGCTCGGCGAAGATCCTTGTCGGCCACGGCGACGTTCGCACCGCTCTCGGCCAGTGCCACAGCCAGTACCGCGCCTATGCCTCCTGCGCCGACGACCACTGCATGCTTGCCCGCCAGGTCAAATATGTTCATCGGGTGGTCCTCCCCAACCTGTGCCCGCCGCGGAACGCCGCTGGTCTCGCTCAATTCCTGGCGAGCACCACCGTCCCAACATTAAGGCTCTGATCGAGCTTTATATTCTTCGTGACCGTCGCGTAACCGGCCGCCTCCACGGTCAGCGTGTACTCCCCGACCGGGTCCAGGAAGTCCACGTAGAAGTCGCCATAGTTGCTGGCCATGGCCTCGCCCACCTTCCGGCCGCCCTGGCTCACCGTGGCCTTGGCACCTTCGGCGCACTCGTCGGTATCGCCGAACACCACGCTCCCGGCGACGAAGGCCTTCGACCACAGATGGAGGTTCTTGTAGTAGACCCGTGGCTTGGCGCCGAGCTCCGGCTTCAGGACCTCGAGCCCCTCGGAAGCGACCAGCGCCGCCATCTCGGCGTCGTCGGCCCGCACCAGCTTGATGGCTTCGGCCGGACAGATCTGAGAACAGCGAGTGTCCTTCCACCCTTCGTCGAGCAGGTGGGCGCACCCGGTGCACTTCTGCGCCACCTGCGCCTCATCATTCCAGTAGATGACATCGTAGGGACAGGTCTTGACGATCTCCGGATGTCCCTTGGCCTTGGCCGGGTCGATGATCACCAAGCCGTCGTCGCGCTTATAGATAGTCCCTTCCGGCGAATCCTTGATGCAGGGCGCATCGTCGCAGTGGAGGCACGGCGTGGGCCGGTAGGCCACCTGCACCAGAGGGTATTGGCCCCGCTCCTTCCGCATGATGTTCATCCAGCGGTGCCCGTGCCATGGCTGGCCGACCGAATAGGGGAGAAAGTCGTTACCTACGAACTCGTCCTTGTCGGCCAGGAAGCAATCGTTGCAGTCCATGCAGCGATCGACGTCGATGATCATATTCCACTTCTTCATCAGGCACCTCCCTCCCACTTTTCTAGCTGGATGAGACACGAGTTGTTGGCCATAGCAGTCGAAGTAGGAGTGATGTAGCGTTTGGGCGTGAGGATGTTGACGCACCCGGAGATGTCTGGAGAATAGCCCGGCTCTCCGAGCGGCAGGTAATCTCCGCAAGATTCGTAGGAGTGTACGGTGCCCGCCGGCACTCGCTCGGTGACCTGAGCGGCCAGTATGACCGAGCCCCGGTCGTTGAACGCCCGGATAAGGTCGCCATCGGCGATGCCTCGCGCCGCCGCGTCCTTGGTGTTCAGGCGCATGATCCAGTAGTAGTGACCGTCGTCTTTCAGTGTCCGGTTGTCCTTCACCTCGTTCATCCAGCTGTCTTTGGCGTCACCCATGGTGTGGAAGCTGTATTTCGGGTGAGGAGAGACCATCTGCAGGGGGTATTTGCTGTAGAGATCAGCGGTATGGTGACCCTCCCAACTCTCGATGTGCTGCGGGCCCATCGCCGGGCGCTCAGGGTCGACGGTGCCGGTTGCCTCGAGCCGTTTGAGACTGGAGGCGACGAACTCGATCTTGCCACTGGCCGTCTGCAGACCTTCACCTCTGAGTTGGTCCCACGGTGCGGGGCCCCAGTCGGCGGTGTCCTTGGCCCGCCCCTCTGCGAACCAACGCAGTCCGGGAGCCGATTTCTTTTCCGCGGGCGCCGGCACCACGTAGTAGCCCTTCTTGGCGAATTCGTCCCAGGTCATGACCGTGGGCATGTCGGTGGCCTGGTAGTATTCCTTGACCCAGTCGAGGTCGGTCTTGCCGCCCATGCTAAAGGGCCCGTAAACGCCCATACGCTTCGCCAGCTCACCGAAGATGTCGTAGTCGGACTTCGACTCGCCCAGCGGTTCGATACACTTCTGCTGGAACACGATCACCCGGTGATTGGCGAACTGGTACGAGTCGGCGATATAGCCTGAGCAGTTGGCGAACTCGCTTATGTCCCAGCGCTCGAAGTTGGTGCAGGCCGGAAGGATGATGTCGGCGAACTTGGTCTCGCCCTCGAACCAGATGCTCTGGTTGACGACGAAAGGCACCTTGCCCTCCCGGTAGGCGGTCACATAGCGGTTGGTCTCGGTCATGGTGCCGAAGAACGAGCCCCCGTAACGGTAGTACATACCCACGTGGGGATAACCCTGGGCCGGATATTCGTATTTCTGGAACTGGCTCTCAATGTGGGAGCCACAGAAGCCTTTTCCGCGCCACTCCAACTTCTCGTGCCGCATGGCCTCAGGGATCCTAAGGCGGGGGGCCGTCTGACCTTCGGTGGAGTGCTGTGGGTTGGCCACGCCCCCCCCTTTGGGGAACATGCGGCTGATCCAGCGAAAGCCGGCAGCCGAGTTGTTGGTGTCGCCGGAGATGCCGCCTTCGGCATAGCCGGGAAACATGAAGCTGCAATCGACGGGCACGCCTCCCGTGGTGCCCCAGATGTTGCTGCCCGGCTTACCCAGTCCCTGCATGGCGGCCAGAGCGACCATGGTCCGCGCCCATTCGTTGCCCCAGGACGCCCGGCAGGCCCCGCCCATGCCGCCCGGGCCGCCGGCGGCGAGCATAGTCTTCTTGGCGGCCCACTCCCGGGCCAGCGCCCGGATCTCACGCGCCGGGATGCCGCTCTCGGCTTCGGCCCACTCCGGCGTCTTGGGAAGGCCGTCGGACTTACCGAGCACGTAGTCCTTCCACTCGTCGAAGCCGGTCGTGCGACCGGCGATGTATTCCTTGTCGTACGTACCCTCGGTCAGCCAGGTGAAGGCGATTGCCAGACCAAAAGCGACGTCGGTGCCCAACCGGGGCGAGAACCACTTGTCGCCGAGCAAGGCCGCGGTATGGTTGAGATAGGGGTCGATCACGATCATCTTGACCCCAAGATCCTTCAGCCAGCGCCGGCGCACGTTGCCGTCGTGAGCTGCGTACACGCCGTTGCACGTCGCTTCCGGATCGGCCGACCAGTAGATGATCAAATCGGTGTGCTTCAGCGCATCCTCCAGGAGGCCGTATTGCTCGCTGATGCCCAGGCGAAAACTGTTGCCCCACATGTGCATGGCGCCCCAGTGCCAGCCTTCCCAGCTGTCGGGGTTGTGCTCGGCGAACGTAAACCCCACCAGGTTCATGAAACGCAGGTACGCGCTATGCCGGTAGCCTACATTCCCCCACATATGGTGCGAACCGGTGGTAGAAAGCATGGCCGCCGGCCCCAATTCTCGTCTGAGCCGGATCATCTCGTCGGCGACCGTGTCGAGGGCTTCTTCCCAACTTATCGGCTCGTACCCCGAGACCCCCCGATTCTGGACGTTGCGCTCACCTTTGGCATCGAAATCGACTCGCTTGAGCGGAGTCAGGATCCGCTTGGGCGAGTAAATGGTAGAACGGTGAGCGACCGTCCAAGGCGAGGCCGTGGTCTTCCGCGGTGGCGTGAACTTGCGACCGCGGGCCTCGATCGTCCATGAGGCTGCGTCCTTGTCGTCGAACTCGATGGGGGTAATGCGCAGGATCTTCCCATCTTTGACGTCAACGTATACCGGCCCCCCGGTCGTCCCATTGGTATATCGCGTAATCTGTCCCATACAGCTTTGTACCTCCATTGACGATACTGTGGCGCCACCACCCGCCTCGGGGGACCGTGGCGCACTGTTCCTACCATGATACGACAGTCCGGTGCTCTCGAACTCGATTCAGCGTCGCGGCGGCCCGTCGCGTCCCACAGGCGTGACTCTATTCTGAAATGAGTTGCAATCCGGCCTCGGCGCGAGCCTCGTTGATGTGCGTCAGCACCGCTCGCTCCAACGGCATCACGCTGAAGCCGTAGTCTTCCTTCGCCCGGTCGCAGTTGTACTTCCAGGGGAGCTCGCAGTTTTCGGATTCGGATCCGAAGGTGATCCGCGCATCCGGGATGAACTTCTTGACGGCAGCGGCGATGTCTTTCAGGCTGCGCGGCGGACCGCCCAGATTATAGGCCGAATGGGGAGACGACGCGCTCTTGAGCGCCAGGCGAGCGAATTCCGCCACATCGTCCGAGAACACGAGCGAGAAGAGCCAGTCGCCGGTGCATTCGAGGGTCACCGGCTTACCCACCGCCGCAAGCGATACCAGTTCGGAGGGCCAGCGCACGAACTTCGGGTCCTTGCCTCCGTGCCCGTATCCGATCGCGGGCCGCAGCGCAGTCGACTCTACGCCATAGAGCCCGTGGTACTGCGCCGCCATGATCTCGGCCAAGCACTTGGCCAGTGCGTAGAAGCTCCCGGTGAAAGGCAGAAGGCGCTCGTCCTCGGTTATCTCCCGGTCGCCGTAGTCCTTCTGCTCGCCGTACACGGTCTCGGAACTCGCGTAGACAACGCGTTTGATCCCCAGGAGACGGGACGCTTCCCAGACGTTGCACGCTCCCAGACAGCCGACCATCGTATTGAGACGCGGGTTGGGCGCCTGAGACAGGATCATGGCCCAGTTGACGATGCGGTCCACGCCGTGGACGTGGGCCGCATTCATGACGTGTTCCAATCGCGAGATGTCCCCGGGCACGAACGCGAACCGATCCCCGAACGGCTCGATGTTCTTGAAAAAGCTCGCCGGTGGAGGGACAACATCCAGCGAGACCACTTTGTCGAAGTCCGGGTCGCGCAGCAAGCTCAGCACCGTCTTCTTGCCGAACAGGCCACTTCCTCCGATAACCAGAGCCCTCATCTCACACCTCCCGAGCGCAACCTCTCGCGCTTCGCGATGCATTCCTTCACCGAGACCACAAGGTCTTCGGCGGCCAGGGCGAAGTGCTCCTTGAGCTCGTCCTTCTCGGCGGTGATTAGGCCCGACTGCCCGAACTCGTCCTCCACGCCCACTTTTACGAGGGGCGTGGGCAGGTTCTCCGACAGAACGGCGGCCACCGCATCGCCGAGGCCGTTGATATCGCTACAGTTCTCGGCGGTCACGATGGCGCCCGTGCGGGCCGCCGCGTCGACGATCGCCTCTTCATCGAGAGGCTTGATGGTGCACACGTTGAGAACGCCGACGTCGAGGCCTTCCTTCTCCAGCAGGTCGACGGCCTTGATGGCCTCCGTGACCATGTATCCGGTGGCGACGATGGTCGCGTCCTTACCGTCCCTCAGCGAGTAGGCCTTGCCGATGTCGAACGGGTAGTCGTCGGTGAAGATGGTAAAGGGGTTGGGGCTCAGCTCCTGCCTGACCATCACAGGCCCGATGTACTGCATCATCGCCTCGGTCGCCTTCTCAGCCTCCACGGCGTCGGCCGGGTTCATGATCACCAGGTTGGGCAACACCCTGCAGCTCCCGAGGCCCTCCACCGTGGCGTGCGACACGCCGACCTCGCCCCAGACACCCTCACGGGCAATGAACTTCACGTTGAACCGGTCTACCAGGATGCTCTGGCGTATCTGGTTGTAGGCCCGGCTCATGCTGGCGAAGAGGAAGTTGTTCACCACGGGCGTGAACCCCTCTGCTGCCAGAGCCGCCGCCACGCAGGCGCCGTTCTGCTCGGCGATGCCGCACTCGATCATGCGGTCGAAAAGGTTGTCGGTGAACCACTCGATCTCAGGAAACTGCATGTCCTCCAGTATGGCGAGCGCGCGGGGATCCTTAAGAAAGGCAGCCTTGATGGCCTTGCCGATCCCCTTGCCCGTCATGGCGGGCTCACCGATCGCTACGTGCTTATTCCATGTCGCCATATTTGTCTCTTCCTTCCCTGACGCCCTTCATCATCTCTTCGCCGCGGCCGAGGTGCATGTGGAGCTCCTCCCAGTTGGAGACCCCCCGCCCTTTGACCGTGTGGGCGATGATGACTTTGGGCTTGTTATCGCCGTACTGCTTGGCTACCAGGTCCAGGGAATCGAGGATCTGGCGCAGGTCGTGTCCGTCGATTTCGTAGACCGACCAGCCGAAGGCCTTCCACTTGTCGACAAGCGGCTCGATGGGCATGATGTCGTTGGTCGGCCCGTCGAGCGACCACTTGTTGTAGTCGACGATGGCTATCAGGTTGTCGAGCTTGAACTTCGTGGCGAACATGGCCGCTTCCCACACCTGACCCTCGTGCAGCTCGCCGTCGCCCAGGATGCAGTAGGTTCGATAGCGCGGGTTGTAGCGCACGATGTAGCGGGGAAGGAACGTGTCCTGCCGGGAGGGAGGATTGAACTTCATCTTGAGCTTCTCGGCGAGGGCCAGACCGGCCGCGAAAGAGAGACCCTGCCCGAGCGAACCGCCGGAGAAATCGATCCCGGGAGTGCACCACCGGTCGGCGTGGCCCTGGAAGGGGGAGGCGTAGCAGTAGTAGGTGCCGAGGGTCTCCTCCGGAAACATCCCCAGCTCGACCAGGGCGGCGTAGATGGCCTCGCAGCAGTGGGCCTTCGACATGATCACGCGATCGCGCTCCGGCCAGTCGGGGTCCTTGGGATCGAACTTGATATGGTGAAAGTAGAGAGCGGCGATGATCTCGAGGACGGACATCGTCCCGCCCACGTGACCCTGGCTGAAGGTGCAGAACTGGGTCAGGCAGTGGTTGGCCAGCTTCTTGGTCCGGCCCTCCAGTTCCTGTATGAGCGCGTCGTTATGAGCCATGCGTGCGCCGCCTTTTGATCTCGATCTTCACCGACTGCTCCGACAGGGGGTTGTCACAGCGGGGGCAGGCGTTGCCGTAGGAGGCCAATACCGCCGTTTCGTCGGGGATAGCCCGCATGTATAGGCGGCGCTTGATCTCCTCCCCGAAGTAGAGCAGCATCCCGCAGTTGCCACAGTTGATCTTCTCACTCATCGAGCGACCTCTCTTACTGTCCGCTTCAGGGCCTAACCAGGATCTTGACGGCGGTGCTGTTCTTGCGGCCCGCGAGGGCCTTGGCGATATCCTCGAGAGGGACGATCTCGCTGATCATCGGATCCAACTCCAGCTTCGAAAGAAGCTTGAGAGCCCGAGGGAAGACATAAGGAGCCAGAGTCGTCGATCGCACCGTCAGCTCGTTGGCGAACAGGTGGAACGGGGTGATCGCCAGCTCCGCTTCTTCCGGGTAGATACCGGCCCACACCACGGTACCGCACTTGTCGGCAAGGCCGAGGCACTGCTTGGCGACAGCGAGCTTTCCGCTGCACTCGAACACGGTGTCGAAGCCTCGGCCATCGGTCAGCGCCCTGCCGGCCGTCTCCAGGGCTTCGGCCAGCGGGTCTATCGTCCAATCCGCCCCCAGCTTCTTGGCCATCTCCCGCTTTTCGGGCATGGGGTCCGACACCAGCACCCGTGCCGCGCCGGCCCGCATGGCGATCTGCATCACCAGGAGACCGATCGTCCCACCACCACAGATGGCCACCGTCTTGCCGGGGCAGATGTCCCCCTGATCCACAGCGTGCGTCGCGATGGTCACCGGCTCCAGCATCGCCCCACGTTCGAGACTGACATCGTCCGGCAGGGGATAGACCGCGGCTTCCCCGTAGACGGCGTACTCGGCGAAGCCCGCCTCGTACGAGGTGAGGTGCTCACACTGATGCTCCCGCATGGACCGGCAGTAGTAGCACTTGCCGCAATACGTTCGGAAATTCATGGCTACCCGTTGGCCGACCTTGTGATCGCCCACGAGACCGGAGCCGAGCTCGACGATGACGCCGGATGCCTCATGACCTGTGGTGAAGGGAGCCGGAGGCCACCACGGTGCCTTGAGGAGACCGAAGCTGCCGTCGTAGATATCGGGGTCGGTGCCGCAGATGCCGCAATAGGCGATCTTGACCTTGATCTCCCCGGGACCCGGAGTTGGCTCGGCGACCTCCTCCACGCGAACATCAAAGGGACCGTACGTCAACGCCGCCTTCATGTCACGGCTCCCGGAGTTCGATAGCGAGGTTCCCGATGTCGGAACCTTCGAAGTAGACGAAGCCGGGCTGCCCCGGGACGATAGAGCTCGTCCACACCTTGGCTCCCCGGGCGGTGGCCCGTTCGATGTCTCCTGCAAGATCGGTGGTCAGCCAGCCGATGTGATGCAGACCCTCACCTTGTGCGTCCAGAGTCTCCTTGAGAGCCTGATCGCCGGCGTACGGCTCGAGCAGCTCGAGCTCGACCTCGCCCATTTTGGCGTTGCTGATCTTGGTGGTCCATTGGGCGGGCTTGCCGTGCAGTTCTCCCTTGAAGTCGATGGCGAACACCTTATGCTCGTCATCAAACATGAAGGGGCCGAATCCCAATGCCTCCAGGTGAGCTACCGCCTTATCGATGTCCTTGACCACCACCCCCACGTGGTGCAAGCGCTTTCCGTGGAATGATCCCTCTTCACGGGACAAGAGAACACCTTCCTTTCGATGGTGGATCGGACCTTGGCTCAAGAACGAGGGCCTGCAGCGACAGACCCTGTCATTCAGAACTTTGAGAGCCTCGAAGATGGCCGTTGACGCTCCCGTGCTCGTCGACTATACCAACACCGCGTCTGAAAATGAAAAAAGGCGCCCCGGCGCGACGAAATCGCGTGGGCACGCGCAAGCGGCGGGTCTGCCCCAGCTCGCTAGACAGCTCCGGCATCGCCCCACTTGAGGCCGGCGCTGCTCAGGGCTGCACCGTTGACGTCGACGATGGCAGCGCCCCCGTCCACCAGGATCTCTGCACCGGTAATGAACGACGAATCGTCACTCGCCAGATTCGCACACACCGCCGCGATTTCCTCGGGGGAGGCGACCCTGCGAAGAGGCGTGTTTGACGACATACGTACAAGGACGCCATCGATGTCGGTGCCCAGCGCGCTCGCCGCAGGAGCAAGCGAATTCTCGAGCATGCTGGTCCTCGTCGCACCGGGGCACAGCGCGTTGCAGCGGACGTTCGCGTAACCATAGTCGAGCGCGACCTGCTTGGTCAGCATGATGAGTCCCGCCTTCGAAGAGCAGTAAGCGGGCATGCCCGGCAAACAGCGGATCCCCCCAAGAGACGCCACGTTGACGATGGAGCCTCCGCCCCCTTTGATCATATGGGGGATAGCGGCCTTCATCATGAGGAACGGCCCGGTCAGGTTTATCTCGATGATCTGCCGCCAGAGGTTCGGATCGATGTCTACAACCGAGCCTGCCGTGTCGATGGCCGCGTTGTTCACGAGGATGTCGAGCTTTCCCGTAAATCTCAAAGCCGTCTCAACCATGAGGCCGGCGTCATCGATGTCCGTGACATCGCCCGCACAGGTGGCCACGGCATCCGAAGGCAACGACCCGGCCACCGCGTCAAGCGCACCCTGTCTCCGACCTGTGATGCAGACGTTCGCGCCTTCGGCCGCGAACCTTTCCGCTATCGCGCAACCGATCCCGGCGCCTCCGCCGGTGATGAGGGCGGTCTTCCCATCCAGTCTCATACGAGGGCTCCTTCTTCGCTGTTGCTCATGGCTTGATCAGCGCCTTCATGACCCTTCCCCGCCGCTGATCTTCGAAGGCTTGGTTGATATCGTCCAGCGCATAAATATGCGACACCAGAGGACTCAGGTCGAGCACCGAAAGCAGCTTGTTGGCCCTCCACAGGAAGTAGGGCGACTGAAAGACACCATGGATGCTCAGGTCTTTCTCGAACACAGCCCACGCCTCGACCGGGACCGTTCCGCCCACCGGATACACGGCCGCCCAGACCACGTGCGCGCCCGGACCAGCCAGCTTCACGGCCTGTTCCGCCCCGGCGAGCTTGCCCGTGCAATCGATGACTGTGTCGAAGCCGAGGCCGTCCGTTAGACTCTTGGCGACTGAAAGGATCTCCTCGTTCAAGGGATCCACGGTCGCGGTCGCACCCATGCGGTCGGCGTAGTCCCTCTTGTAGGCGACCGGCTCACTCACCATGGTGAGCGCCGCCCCGCTACGGATCGCCACGATGAGATTGAGCATGCCGATGGGGCCGGCTCCCAGGATGGCCACCGACTTGCCCGGTCCCACCTTGCCAAGGTCATTCGCCCTCATGGCGATCGACAGAGGCTCGAGCATCGTGCCGACTTCGAAGCTGACGCCGTCGGCTATGGGAAAGACCTGGCCCTCCGCGTACACCCCGAATTCCGCAAAGGCTCCCGAATACTCGGTTCCGTGAGTGCAGAACTGTTCCTGTCCGTTCCGGCAGAACTGGCAGGCCCCGCACGGAGCCACGGGAACCAACGCCACTCGTTGCCCCACTTGGTAGCCGAGCTTGGTTGCCGCCCCGACCTCGACGATGGTTCCCGACGCCTCGTGTCCCTCTATCTTGGGGAACACGGGGTTCTTTACGAGTCCGAAAGACCCCTCCAGGATTTCCATGTCCGTGCCGCAGATCCCAGCGTACGCGATCTTGACTTTGATCTGGCCGGGCCGCGCAACGGGTTCCGGGACCTCCTGGACCTCCACGACGTTTATCGCTTTTTGAACGGCAGCTTTCATGATGGAAGACCTCACCGATCGTCGCTGGTTGACCGGGACGAACGGCACGAAGGGACACACCACTTGCTAGAACCTATCAGCGGCAACGCGGACCGTTCCGCTATGGACCGAGCGTGCCCTTCCTCCCCAGACCGGGCACCTTCTGGGCAAGCCCCACGATACCGGACGGTATGAAGAGCATCACCAGTACGATCACGACCCCCGAGATCACCGCGTCCCAGCCTGCGAAGTACGAGCCTCCGTACCAGCTTATGAGGTAGATCACGAACGCCCCCAACCACGGACCGACGAGCGTTCCTGTTCCCCCGAGCACGGTCATCAGGATAGGGAGGAACAGCCAGTTGAAGGTGAGGACGTTGATCGGAGTCACCTGAAGGAGATAGTAGCCGTAGATGCTGCCGGCCACCCCGGCCATAGCCGCACCCCCTGCAAAGGCGATAATCTTGTACTTGAGTACGTTGATGCCGTGCGACACCGCCGAGACCTCGTCTTCCCGGATGGCCTTCAGGGCAAGCCCGACCCTGGAAGAAGTCACGAAGTAGACCGCCAAAGTCGCAAGAACAGCCACCAGGAAAGCTACCCAATAGTGAACGCGCAGGTTGAAAACGACGCCTGCGGGCATCTTCGGGACCAGCAACCTGCCCTCTGCGCCACCCGTGAACTTCCCCCCATTGATGAACAGAGTGGTGACGATTATCCCAAACCCTAGCGTGCCGAAGGAGAAGTAGTCGCCCCGTAGGCGGGACAGAAGAGGCAGTCCGATCAGGACGGCGAGGATGGCCGGCAAGATGCCGCTCAGGATCATCAGCACCGGGTCGAAGTAGTACCCGGTATGGGTGACGTTGTTGTACCACAACAACGCCATGGTATAGGCTCCAACGCCGAAGAAAGTATTCTGGCACAGACCGATCTGGCCCGTGTAGCCGCCTATCAGATTCCAGCCCTGTGCCATGATCGCGTACACAAAGACGTTGAAGAAGAAGATACCGAACTGTCCGCGGTTGACGTCGTAGTAGAAGGGCAGGGTGGCGAAGAACACGACCGCCAAAGCCGCCAGGCCCGCCGAGGTCAGCCCCCGCTTATTCAACTTACTCCGGTCCGGTAGCAATCTCATATCCGCGCCATCGATTCTCCGTATCGCTCCGCAGTTCAGACTTTCTTAACCAGCGCCCGGCGGCCGAACAAGCCCTGGGGCAAGAAGATCAGCACCAGCATGAAGATCCCATATGAGGCTACTTCGATCCAGGCGATGCCCCAATAGTAGGCGGCGAGGTTCTCGATGATGCCCAGGAGAAGGCCCCCCGCCAGGGCGCCGAAGACGTTGCCGATGCCTCCGAGAGCGAGAGCGACCAGGGCTTTGATAGCAAACGTGAACCCAAACTGGTAGTCAAAGGAGAAGACGGTGGCCATCCCGACACCGGCCACTCCCGCGAGTCCGATCCCGACGGCGAAGCTGATCGCGCACACCCAGATGGCGCTGATCCCCTGGATCTTCGTCGCCTCGATGTCCTCAGAGGCTGCCCTCACCGCGGTTCCTACCCTTGTCCTTTTGAGGAACCAGAACACGACGAGAGCTGACACGAAGGCGAGTCCCAGGAGGGCGAGCCGCAGCCAAGGCACCCGGATGCCCCTTACGACGATCATGGCATCTGAATACGAGATCGTTACGCCACGCGGAGTGGCAGACCAAACCTTCAACATCGCGTTATCGACCAGGTACATCAGTCCCACCGCGAGCAGCAACGTGACGTTCCTGTCCTCAAGGGCGACTGCCTTCCGGAACAGGGAGTAGAACAGTCCCAGACCCACCAAGAAGGCGAGAGGCACCACTATGAGCAGGCAAAGATAGGGATCGATACCCGCTTTCACGAAGAGCCAGTAGGTTACATAGGCAAAGAAGACGATCATCGTGCCTTGGGCAAGGAAAATGATCCTCATCGTGCCAAAGATGAGGCTTAGACCGGCGGCCGCGATGCCGTACATGGACCCCAGGAGAATGCCGTTTATTACGACCTGCATCAAGACCGTCATTACAGCTTGCTCCCCCGCTCGCCCACATAGGCCTTCCGTACGTCGACGTTCGCAAGCAGCTCTTCCCCGGTCCCACTTAGCACGATGTGCCCGGTCTTCATCACGTAGGCTCTGCTACAGATCTTCAAAGCCATGTGGATATTCTGCTCGACCATCAAGACCGTGGTCCCTTGCTGGTTGAGCGCGACGATCAACTCGAAGATCGTCCTTGTCAGGATGGGGCTGAGCCCCAGGGAGGCTTCGTCGATCAAGACGAGCCTTGGGTGCGCCATGACGGCCCGCCCGATGGCCAGCATCTGTTGCTCGCCGCCGCTCAAAAGGCCGGCCTTGCCGTTCGCTCGCTCCTTCAGTACCGGGAACAGCCCGAATACCCGTTCCAGAGACTCGTCGTAGTTGGCGCGCGCCTTGGGGATATACGCCCCCAGTCTCAGATTCTCTAAGACGGTCAGAGTCTGGAAAAGTCGACGTCCCTCGGGCACAAGCACGATGCCTCTGTCGACGCGGTGTTTGGTGTTGAGATTCCCTAGGTCCAGCCCCATGAAGAGCACCTGTCCCCCAGAGGGGTGGAGAAGCCCCGCGACCGCCTTCAGGAGGGTGGACTTGCCAGCGCCGTTGGACCCGACAAGAGCCACGATAGACCCTTCCTCGACCTCGAGGGAAACGCCCAGAAGGGCCCGGACATCCCCGTAGGAAACGCATAGCTCCTTAACCTCAAGCAGCAGGTTCGCCAAGGTAAGCCTCAATCACTTTGGGGTCGCACGCCACGTCGTCTGGGCACCCATCCGCGATCTTGACCCCGTAGTCGAGCACCCCTACGCGGCCACAGAAGTCCAGAACCGCGTCCACCCTGTGCTCGATCCACAGAATGGCGAAGTTCCGCTCATCTTTCGTCGCCTGGATCACTCCAAGCAAGTGCTGGATCTCCACGTCGGTCAGGCCCGCCATTGGCTCATCGAGCAGGATCAGTGCCGGCATCGACGACAAGCCCATCGCTATTTCCAGCAGACGCCGGTGGGAAAGGGTCAAGTGCGCCGCCTTGATGTCACGTTTTCCGGACAACTCGACCAGCTCAATGGCCTCCGTGGCTCGTTGCTTGGGACTCTGGGCTTGGTGCTTGGCCCCATAGACGGCCGCCGTCATGACGTTCTCCATGACCGACATCTTCAAGAAGGCTCTTACCAGCTGGAAGGTCCTGGATATCCCCAGATGGCAGATCTTGTACGGGGCAAGGCCGACGATTTCCTTGTCACGGAATCTGATACTGCCGCCATCGGGGTGATATATGGAAGTGATGAGATTGAACACCGTGGTCTTTCCGGCCCCGTTCGGGCCGATGAGACCGACGATCTCCTCTTCGTGCACAACGAAGTCCAGGTCCGTTATGACCTGCAGACCTCCGAAGTGCTTTGAGACTCCGCTCAGCGTAAGAAGGGGGGCTCCGGCAGGCATGCGCCGAACTACCGCTCAGACCAGGTCGAAAGCGATCGCCCCCCGACCAAAGGCGCGGACATTAACGGGCATCGGTCGAGCCCACAGCCGAGAATGCGCAACTAGTCCCCCCGATCACACCGATTGCCATCAAGGCAATCTCTCGCGCACGAGCACGAACACTCGGCCAAGCTAGCAGTTGGTGGTGGCTTTGTCTAGAGCGGGTCCACGCTAACCGCCGGTTGCCAGCACTGCCAGAATCAGCTCGTCGTTGTCGCTGACTGCCCTGGCGAAATCTGCCTTGAACATGCTCTCCGCGTTAACGTATACATAGACCTTCTTGAACAACTCGCCGCGCGTATCGAATATCAGTTTCTCGACGCCCGGATACTGCCTCACCAGGTCGCCGAGACAGTCGCCGACCGTTTCGCCATCGACCCGGATTCCATCTGGGCCGGTGACAAGACGCTGCAGCTCCGGGTAGAAGACTCTTACCTTGACGCTCATTACCTTCGTCAATCCCCTTCGTCAATCTGTTTCAGCGCCTGGGCCGCAGGCCAATATCGCTCTCTTGATCAGCGTCCGGGCGATCTGGATCTTGTAACGGTTGTTGAGAAGGGGAAGCGCTCCCTCCATTCCAGCATCTGCCGCCTGCTCGGCATTTGACTCATCAACCGCTCTACCGACAATGTACTCTTCTGCCCCGGCCACCCTGAAAGGCAAGCCGTACACCGAATTCAGACAAATCCGGGCTGATTTGACCACGGCGCCATCGGTGCTCA
>Ga0214473_10000832_pt1 | contig 42194 bp, 29 predicted proteins | sample RVTome_7_FD_203509 | JGI IMG/M metagenome (GOLD analysis project Ga0214473, IMG submission 203509) | Soil microbial communities from uranium-contaminated site in the Upper Colorado River Basin, Wyoming, United States - RVT98D197 | ecosystem: Environmental > Terrestrial > Soil > Contaminated >...
GCCGCCGTCAACGTCGTCTTCCCATGATCAACGTGACCGATCGTGCCAACATTAACGTGCGGCTTGGTTCGCTGAAACTTCTCCTTCGCCATGGCCTTCGACTACCTCCGTAATCTAAAAGCCCAGAACCAGAATTGAACTGGTGACCTCATCCTTACCAAGGATGTGCTCTACCGACTGAGCTATCTGGGCTTTGACAGTCCGTACTTATCTACCGAGGGCAAAAAAAAGAGCCACCAAGCCCTCAGACCAACCTGGAATGTATTGCAATTGGCTAACTTGTGTCAAGCCATATTTTTACAAAACAACAAAAAAACGAGCCCGGGCCGTTATCGGCTTGGCGGCCCGAAACTCCGGATACTTAATATAGTATCGTCCCTCCCTAACCCCATTTTAGCCATTTTGTTCAGAAAAAGTACAGCCGAGGGTGAGTGAATTCTCGTCATTCCGGACTTGACCCGAAATCCAGTCTTGTCTTGTAGGTCGAAACCCCCGTGGTTTCGACATTCTCACCCCACCCACAGCGTCAGCGTCGGGTGGGTTTATCAACAAACCGATTCCTCTGGTGGGGTGGCCCGGACAATTGTCCGGGTTTCGTGGCGAACGTACTCTGTTTGAGACCCGGACGAACGTCCGGGCCACGCTGAAGAAGCACGCTCACGGGGCAGACGAGGGCGTCTGCCGCCCACATTCATGGGTATTCGGGGCTTTTTCTGAGGCAATGACAAAAGCGGGAGACGAGGCTCGAACTCGCGACCAACAGCTTGGAAGGCTGTGACTCTGCCAACTGAGTTACTCCCGCCGGCTGACTATTATACTACGCTTCGCATCTGTTTTGGCAAGCGGTTTTTTCTTGTGTAGCGCCCAAGGGCACACGAATGTTTCTGCCGCCCGCGATACAATATCGAGAGCGGTAGATGTGGATAACTGCCGCGCACAGTCCGTGGATTACTCGTACCCTCTGGGTAATCGGATCACTGTGGGCGGCGTGTATCCCCTTGCGCCGCCGTGAAAGCCGGCTTGAACCGGCCGGCAGATGTGGACAGCTGCCGTCCACCGTTGCGAGACCGCGGTCTCAGAAGCTGTTCAACGTTATGTGTTAAACGGGACGGGTCCCGATTAGAGCATGGAACTCGTCCCGCGTTACGATCAGACAGCAACCGCGCCTTGTCAGGCGCGGGCAGTTCGTCGGCGATAGTACAGCCAGACAGCGGTGGCTGTGAAAAGAACAACCAGCACGGCCGCGCCGTAAGGCGTCAAACTCGGAATGTCGTACAGGTGCTTTCCCACCTGCGGGTCGAACGTCAATATGATACCGGCCGAATCAAACGGCTCGTCGAGAGAGATAGAGCCTGAGGTAGCGGAGTCGAAGGTAAGAACGGCCGTGTCTCCCACGAGAGTAAGGTTGAAATCATTTGTATTAAACCCTACCACTATCATGGTGTCGGGTAGCGGCGGAAATCTCGTTGTTGCTGAATCGCCCAGTTGAACTGAACCCATCCAGATAATGTTGGTCGTGTCGCCTTCGTAGACTTCCACGACCAGCCTGCTCACGGTGCCCCCGGAAGCGCGGATTTCGCCGTCAAGGATTGCGCTGGCCGTATTGGCGGTGACCGAGATCAGCTTCGCCTCCACCGGATCGGTCGAGTCAATCTGAATGAAGAACGCTTCGTCGTCTTTTCCAGCTCCAGCGTTGCCCCAATTCGACCATGTAAATGTCCATACTTTGGTCCTCGGAAAATTCCCCGGGTCGCACCATGCCGATGCGTAGGCCCAGGCCTTGGACGATCTGCAATCAACATGAGAGCGAACTGTCTGACTGGAACCACCCCAACCGGCCGTATCGTGCCACTGCCATGGTGGATTGCTGCTACCCATACAGGCGGTGGCGGCGTACGCGCCGCACCAGTCGCAATCGGAGTAGGCCTTAGTAATCGGCCTCGCATCGCTCGCGAACGAGGCGACCATAAATAGGACGCAGAAACTTGTCGCAATAATCTTCTTGATAGTCATAGTATTCTCCGTTTCATCTTCATTCGGCGGTGCTAGTAAACGCTGGTGAGAAGAGATCGATCTAGGGCGCCCTGCACCCTCAACTGGGAGATCCCGTGGTACCGCACTCAACCGGCCTCCCGATAGACGACGGCGGATCGCGGCGGAGCGCGTACATCAACGAAAGAGTGCGGCGCCGGCTCGAGCGTTCCCTGATCAACCGAGGCGTAAGGCAGTCGGTCATTCGCCGGTATGCTCCTGTGGCGCGGCATGATCTTGCGAATCACGTGGGTAATTAGGATCAGTACACACGCGTTAGCCAATAAGACAACAGTTGAGGCGGCCAGGACACCCAGCAGGGAACATAGTTCGGTCAAGACGGGCGATTCGAGTGAAGAGTGCGCCAGCAGGGGGCGAAAGTTGGAGTATTGAATGAGAAAGTACTGGATGGGAAGCCAAAGGAGAGCTATGGAGAACGGGTTGTACCCCAGCCACTTTCCCGTCTTGTTAATGACCAGGCCGAATGCCGCAAAAGCCACTATGACCAGAACGAGTTGGCCAAGAAACGGGATAGGCTGGGAAATAAGTTCGTTGAAAGCAGTCGCGAAAAGGAACGATGCGGCCGCCATGGCCCCAAGGAGAAGAGACATCGCCGGTCCGATCCGGTGGAGGCGCCACAGGAAGGGAATAAGGGCGAAAAGTAGAATGAACCACATTTGGGGCAGCAGGTAGGAAATGGAAAGCAGCAAGGCCGAGCCTCCGGCGCATAAGCAGTTCACCTCCCACTGACTAACACGTCCATTGGAGCGGAGCATATGAACGAGAAAACCTCCCGTCGTCGTCGAGGCCCGATGTTAGCCGTCAGTAAGCGCCACAACAAATCTACTGCTCGGATCGATGGTTGCGCCTCGCCGCGGTACTAAAGAGAGTTCAGTCTCAAATGGTGCAGATGCAGTGGATGGCTCTCAGTACGAAGCATACGAACGGGCAGATCGGATGTCAAGCGAAAAACCTGGATTCCGACCTCTTTTTTATTGTCGGAGGACGGGTGGTGTCAGGAAACCACTCAGGGTGACGTAGGGATCTTTCGCAAGACGGCGTCGGGGGCCTCGCTGGGAGTGTGACGTTATGAGCTGGCCCAAGGGGCGGCATTGGGGTGACTCTCACAGGGGCGCGGGCGGGCATCAAATCCTATTGATTCGCACGGGCAGCGTCAGCGGGGCGTCGCCTGATATGGGGCTACCCGGCCGCCATCACACCCCCACAATTTACTTCTTGAAAACGAGCACTGAATGTATAACATTAGGAAGTCTGTTGAGAAACGATGAAAACGTTCGATAGTATACTCGACTTGATCGGCCGGACGCCTTTGGTGCGGATCCGAACCGGCATGCCGGAAAACGGGGCTATGGTCTATGCCAAGCTGGAGTTTCTGAATCCCACCGGCGCCGTTAAGGACCGGATGGCGCTGTATATCATCCGCAAAGCGCTCGATGACGGCCGTTTGAGGCCGGGCGACACGGTGGTCGACAATACTTCCGGCAACACCGGTGCGTCGATGGCTATGGTTTGCCAGGTGTTGGGTTTGAAGGCGGTGGTGACGACGCCGGTCAAGACCAGCAAGGAGAAAGTCGATCTGATCAGGTCGTTCGGCGCCAAGGTGATCGTCACCCCGGAAACCGCCCACGACGACCCGGAGGGGAACTACGAGGTGGCCCGGAGGTTGGCCCGAGAAAACGGCTGGTTTGACCTGGACCAGTACGACAACCAGGACAACGTCGAGGCCCACTACCTCACCACCGGCCCGGAGATTTGGGAGGATACCGATGGTCGCATCACGCACTTTGTGTGCGGTATCGGCACCGGCGGCACGTTTTCGGGAACGGCTCGCTTTCTTAAGGAGAAGAACCCGGCTGTCCGCACCATCGCCGTAGATCCGCGGGGATCGATCTTCAGCGATTACATCCGTCGCGACACGGTTGGGGAAAGTCAGCCCTACAAAATAGAAGGCATCGGTTCGGATGTTCCGACCAAGGCGATGCATCGCGAACTCGTTGATGAGGTCGTTACGGTGGGCGACCGCGAGGCCTTTTTGCGGACGCGCGAGATCACGCGGCGGGAGGGCATCTCCATCGGTGGGTCTTCCGGTGCAGCCGCCGTAGCCATGGAGCAGGTGGCGCGCGAGGTCGGCAGGGAGGCCGTAATCGTCGGCATCTTCGCCGACGGCGGTATCAAATACCTGAGCAAGTGTTTTAACGACGACTGGATGGCCGAGCACGGTTTCCTGTCCGATGCGGAGATCAAGGATTGAAGAGCACGACAGCGGCGGTCTTGGGGCTGTTGCTTCTAAGTTCCGGTGCGGGCGCGGAACCATCCAATGAACCGACCAAGACCGGCCGACTGGTCTATTCGGAACAGGTGTTCGACTTCGGCCATGTGGGCATCGACTTCAAGTTGTTTCACAGTTTCTACATAGTCAACAACGGTCCCGAGCCGGTGCCGATCATCAAAGCTGCGTCGTCGTGCGACTGTTCCCGACTTACTTACGATGACTCGGTTATCGTTCCCGGCGACACCGCTTTTTTTCATCTTGAATTCCTGACCCGCAACTACTACGGGCCGACTACAAAATCACTGACGGTGGAGCTGGACGACTCAGAGTTCCCGGAGGTGAAGTTCTACTATCTCTCGACCATCGGCCAGTGGTACGGCAACCTCAAGCCTGAGCCCTTTTCGCTGTTTTTCCTGCCGGGCGCCGGTCCCAAGGAGATCAAGCTGGCCAACCGCGTCTATCACCGGATTGGTTGGAAACTGGTCGACCGCGGCCACCCGACCTTTGATGTCGACATCGTCAAGGCCGAGGCCGCCCGAGAAGACGCCTTGGTAATCAGGATTTCGCCGCGTGACGACCTGCCGGCCGGGACCTACTTGTCGAGCTTCACAATGCACGTCACCACGGCGGAGGATCAAAAGCCGGTTATCCTGACGATTCCGGTAAAAATCGTCAAGTATTAGCGCAAGCCGCGGCCTTTTTGTTCGATACTATAGTGACAAATTACTTGACAAGTGCAGCATTACGTCCCATATTTTGGAAAAGAACGAGGGTGACTCTCTGCTGTCCCTGGGTAGTTTCCTAGCCCCCTCTACCCAACCAGACGAGCGCCCTCTTTTTTTATAAGGCAAAGAAAAAGCCGCCCGATGGGACGGCTCTGCTTATTCGGAAATCAGCATCCAGCAGCTATTCGGCCTTTTCGATACAATCAACCGGGCAAACTTCGACGCAGTGCGGACCGTCGTCCTGGTCTTCGCATTCGTTGCAGGTGTCCGGGTTGATGACGTAGATATCGTCTTCCGTGATTGAGTCAGTAGGGCACTCCGGCAGACAAAGGCCGCAGGCGGTGCATTCATCGGTTACAAACATGGCCACGACGGATTCCTCCGGTACACGGTTAGTCGTTCAATTTCGGGGCGCAATATATACAAAAGACACGTAAATCCAAGAGATTATTGGTGAAAAAAAGTGACCGCGTCGACCGTTTTCCCACCGGCTGTTTCCGCCCGAAAAAAAGCCGTCCCCGAACGAATCGGGGACGGCGTCTGGTGTCCAATCGAGAGGCCGAAAGGTCTCGTTTCGGCGGCGCTTACGGGCAGTCGGCGCAGTCGCAGCGACAGGGAGCCGGGCCTTGGTTGAACATGTAGTCGACCAAGTAGACCAGGTCGGCAATGTCAAGGATGCCGCCGGTACAATCCATGTCGGCCTCCTCGAAACAGACCGGCGCCGGTCCGCCCGTGAACATGTAATCGACCAGGTAGACGAGATCAGATATGTCGATCTGATCAGCCGGATCATAGTCGACGTTGCCGCGAATCGGCGGGATGCAGCAGGACGGTGCGTCGATGATCGTCGTCATGATGTCGGTCTGCCAATCAACTACGATGTAGAAGAAGACGGCCCCGGAGTCGGGCGGCTGGATGGAGCGCAAACTCATCTGGTCGCCGGCGTCGAGAATCTGGTTGCCGTTGTGGCCCCAACCCTGCCATAAATACCGACGGCTAAAGGTGGGGTAGATTTCATGAAAGATCGTTCCCAGCGGACCTTCCGCCCTGGTCAAAGTCTCCGCCGAGGGACGGCCGCACATCATTTCCATGTAAGTCGTGTCGCCGCCGGTCGGCGGCACCAAGACTACGGTGCCGGTCACCTCCTCGACGTGCTTCCAAAGAACCGAGTCGACCGCACCGACACCGGAGAACTTCAGCGTGTCACAGAAACTGAGAATTCCGTCGCCGTTGTCGCGCCACTCGTCCGTATGCCACAGATCGCAGTAATTGGGGTGCAACTCATGCCACGTCGTCCCCGTGGGATCGCCGTCGACCGGCAAGTACCCGTCGATGTTATGATCGTACTCATCGACGTTCGGATTCGGCAGCGGAGCGGTGATGATATCGGTCTCGACCGCCACTACGTGCCAGCCGACGTGGTTCTCGCCCCAGTCGTTACGGAAATCGATGTAATCGCACGAATCAAGATAGCCGTTGCCGTTATCGACCCAGTTGGTGATGAGGTAAGGAAGACCGAACCAACTGTCACGCGGATAGGCCCGTTGCCAGTAATCGCCGATGGGCTGCGTAATCGGATCGATCATCGGGTTCGGATCCATGCCGTCCAGATACCAGGTCGAATCACCCTTGACCACGGTGATGGTCGGCGTCACCACCTGGACATGCTCGTACGACAGACGACCGGTTGGAATGTGTGAAAAGACCAGCGTGTCGCAGTGATCGAGCACGGAGTTGCCGTTGTCGACCCACAGACTACAACTCCACATCTGGCAGTAGTTGAACCACAGTTCATGCCACACGCTGCCGACCGGACTGCCGTCGGACGGTTCCCAGCCGTCGATGTTATGCTTGAACTTGCCGTCCATCGGCGGCGGCGGATCCCAGTGTTCCTCGATGGTCGAGACCATATCCCAATCGATCGACTCGACGTGGAAGCGTACGAATTCCCCGGAATCCGGACCGTTGAGAAACAGCAGATCAAGATAATCGCATGAATCGACGAGACCGCTGCCGTTGTCGATCCAATTGATACAGATGGTCCTCATCGAAAAATACGGATAGATCTCATGCCAGAAGGTCCCAACCGGATCATACGGCCAAGGCAAGAACGGATTGCCCATTTGGAAATCAAAGTAGTAGACGTTCTCTACTGAATCAGTGGCGGTCAAAGTAAACGTGACCTCTTCAACATGTTTCCAGATGACCGAATACGGAGGATCCACGCCCACGAACTTGACGGTATCGCAGAAGCTGAGCCAGCCGTCGCCGTTGTCGATCCACTTATCGCAGATCCAATTGACGCAGTAGTTGGGATACAACTCGTGCCACAGCGTGCCCTCGGGGGTACCGTCATATGGACTGTAGCCGTCGATGTTGTGGTCGTACTCATCGCCCAACGTCGGGACCGGCGTCGTGACGATGTCGCAGTCGATTCTGGCAACCGTATAACCGTATGACAGACCGGAATCAGCTCCATTAAGTGCTTGAATGGTGATGGCGTCGCCGACAGCCAGCGGAGCCAGGAAATTCAAACCGTTGTGGACAACTATCATGAACTGATGGCAATACTGAGGATGAACTTCATGCCAGATCGTTCCTATCGGCTCGGTGATCGTGCTGCATGTCGTGTTAGCTGGATCAATCAGGTCGAGATACAGCGTGTCATCGGGGTCGACGGTCCCGACGAGCGTCAGTGTCGGTGTAACCAGTTCCACGTGCTCCAGAGTCTTCAGAGCGTACACGGGGTGGTAGAAGTCCAGAGTGTCGCAGTAACTGAGGATGCCGTCGCCGTTGTCGATCCAACTGCTGCATGCCCAGTTTTCGCAGTAAGCCGGCCAGAGTTCATGCCAGTTGGTCCCAATGGGGCTGCCGTCGGAGGGTACGTACCCGTCGGTATTGTGCCGCACTATGCCGGGGACGTATTCACCGGGCGCGGGAATGCACACGGGCGGGTTGACACAGGTGCAGTCTACCGGCGCCGGTCCAGCCAGGAACAAGTACCTGATCAGATACAGGACGTCGCGGTAATCAAGGCAGCAGTCGCCGTTCACGTCGGCGTTGGCCATAACCGGCGGCGCCGCACCACCCCTGTACAGGAAGTTGAGCAGGAAAACGACATCCTGCACGTCAATGCTGCCGTCGTTGTTGACGTCTCCCGGATTCTGGTAATCACAAGAGTCGCATGGGTTCGGTGTGCAGGTGGTGCCGTCACCCTTGTAATCCCAGCCGGCGCTGTCGCAGGAGAACTGCGTCATGATATGGCAGATGCCGTAAGGAGGCTCACAGCAGGCGCCGGTCGGCTGCGGGGTCGTATCCGGACAGATAACCACAGCGTACTCGATAATAGTGTGAATCGGCCCACCCTGCGGCGGGATCGGATCCATTAATGTATCGGGCATGTTCTGACCGTACCAGACACCGACATTGGCTGCGTTGACCGGATAACCCGGCAACTCGCAGGTATACAGCGGTGGTATGAACTGCAGACAGGTCGTCGGGGCAACCTGGTACTTATCATGATACATGGTGCCGTGCGGACCGGAGATGAAGGCAGCGTCGTTGTGCACGCTGCCGCCGTGGGCCGAACCGGCGGGCGGTTCACCCTCATGCATATCTAAGTACGGGTCCGAAATACACAGGAACGAATCAGGCGGATTAGTGCACGTCCCGGCAACCGTAACGAAGTGGCCGCCGATCCGTTCGCAGTAATAGCCGCCGACATCCTCCCAGAAGCCCAGCAACAAAATGACGTCCTGACAATCCAGGACCTCAGAGCGGATCTGCTCGAAGCCGAAGGCCGGATCGACCGGGAAGAGGTTAACGATGTACTTACCGGCTAACCCAACGCTGTCCATCCAGTCAAGCGCACCCTGGGCCAGGTCGAACACGCTGGTGCCGCTGCCGACCGAGTTCGTTTTGCAGTACAGGGCCATCGAATCGACGAACGGCATGACGTTGTTCGTGTCATGGTCATCCCACAGTCCGCCGGGATCGAAGGAGGAAACCAAGTTGTACCCGTCATTGGCCGGAGGATTACCCGGACCGGGATAGAATGGCGTGGGATTCACCGGACTCGGCTCGAACTTGGAGTCAAACCACCAGAGGCAGTTGGCCAGCGCCACCGGGCCGCAGTAGCTCCACTGTCCGGTGGGCGGGTATATCCACATATCCTGTTTCTGATCGAAATCAGGCATTCCAACCGGAGCGTAGTCACCGTAGGCCGGCTTATAATAATCGCATGAATCATACGGCGTGCCGCCGTCGCCGGTGATGACGAACGACAGGTTCAGCGACACCTGCGGCTGGTTTCTGGGCGAGCAAATGTGAGTGATCACTCCCATTGGGATGTCGAAGTTGTACCCGCGCACGTCAACCGACACCCATTCGGGATTGTAGTCCGGGATTTCCCATTCAAGAATGTAATGACCCCCGTATTCGGTCGCCGCGAAGAGCGGGGCGCGACCGATGTACAGGTCCTCATCCGACAGCGGCGGCAGGGGCGGGTCAACGTTGCCCTCCATGGTCCAGATGTCGGTGGACCAGTTGACGGCGATCTCGAAATACCCCGGCAGAACTGGATTCATCTTGATAACATCGAACTCAAGAATGACTGTCTTGAAACGTTCGTGATCCAGCGGGTGATCGTAATACCAGATGTTCCACCAGTCATACTGCATATAGTAGTACCAGCCGTCGCCGAAGAAATCGCTGCCGCCCCCTCCGACGAACTGGCCGCTCGGGTCGATCTGAATGAAGAAGTCGTTCCGAAGTGTGTCAACCGGCTCGCCGCCGCCCGGCTCATAAAGTTCCTGCCAGTTGAGGTTACCCCAGAGCGCCCAGACGGCGTCGTCATTCCAGTAGTCCTCGGTCGACTTCCATCCCCACTGGAACATGGTGTCCTGGAGAACCGCCGAGATATTCAGCCAGTAGATGGTGCCGGAATCCTGCGGGAACCAGTTGGTTTCGTCCAGTATGACGTCGTAACGGAAATATGCCTGGTGATCATTATATAAGGTATCGCCGCGGTATGGATCAAACCACCCTTCCCAGGCCAGCGGGTCGATTGGCGTAAGGGCGAATTCCCATGCTTCGTATTCCCATAAGGTAGCGCCAGGCATACTGTAGCCGGTCGGGCTTTGATCGGCCGGGATATCCTCGTGGAAACTCAGAACGAAGTACTGAATCTGCCCTTCCTCCCCGTGCCGCCATGAGCCCCAGAAATGAATGTCCTTAATGAGACCGGTTTCCGTGCACATGAAGTCGTCAGCCAGCACCACCGGCTGAGTGGCGCAGACATCCCACCCGTCCTCATCGGGAAGCTGCGGGAAGTGCATTTTGTGGTCCCACACCTGCGAGGCAGTATCGATCATGTAGCAGTAGGGTCCGGCCCAGGCGGGGCTGAAATTGAGACCATCCTGCAAAGCCCATATCCATATCCCGCCAGGCGGCAAGGAAGCGGAATCAAGACAGATCGTCCTGCCGATGTCGGCGGCGTAGACCTGGGTCGCGATGGACCAGCAATCGCCATCGAAACCTGACTCCAGCCCGCCACCCATCATAGCCGCGGCCGCAAACTCAACCGAGTCGGCGCCTGAACCGTCCACGCCGGCATACTTCAGGTTGAACGGCAATAGATCGAAGCGCGTAGGCCAGCCGATGCTGAAAGTATCGCCGACAATCGGCTGCCAGGACGCGCCGTCAGGCGAGAACACATGGAAACCATGCTGAATGCCGATTATCGCCTGAGACTGCGTATTGAATACGTGGATGTTGAACTGAAACGGTTGATCGGCGTAGATTATGCCCCCACCACCTCCCCCGCCGCCGGTTACCGTCGCCGAGACACCGGGCGGCTGGGCTATCGCGCCGGCCGCCATCAAAAGCCCCGCCATGAACAGCGCGAAGGCGCTGCGGCTGTAACCCATTAACATACTACCTCCTGTACATCGATTGACTCAAACGAATCACGCTTACTGTGCTTTCGACACACATTGTTTATTGCAGAATCGCGCGGGCGGGCGGCGATGCCCTCCCACGTCAAAAGTGAGAAGACGCTTCGTAATTATCCAATGATAAATTTACCATTTAGTCTATGTTCTGTCAAGCTGTTTCTGTCGGTATCGGTCATAATGCACCTTGTGGGCCTTTAAGTTCTACGCTTTTGAAGCATCAAGACCGCCCCTCCTGAACAGTTTAGAGACGGCTACCCACCACTCTCCCGACAGCGTGAGCGACCCCGGACAGCAACGGCCACCCCCGGAGTCTCCGAGAGTGGCCGTGTGGTCGTCATTGCATTTGCGCCTTCGTGGCCATAACGTTACGGACAGTCGGCGCAGTCGCAGCGGCAGGGGGCCGGGCCCTGGTTAAACATGTAGTCGACCAGGTAAACCAGATCGGCGATGTCGATGATGCCGCCGGTACAATCCATGTCGGCTTCCTCGAAGCAGACCGGAGCCGGTCCGCCGGTGAACATGTAATCTACCAGGTATACCAGGTCGGAAATGTCGATCTGATCCGCCGCATCGTAGTCCACGTTACCACGAATCGGCGGGATACAGCAGTCCTCCTGACCACTGTTGATAACAAACGACAGATCCATCGACTCACCCGAGCCCCCGCCGGTGCAGGCGTGCATTACAATGCCGTTTGGGATCACGAAATTAAAACCGCGCACGTCGATCGACACCCACTCCGGGTTGTAGTCGGGCCAGACCCACGGAAAGACAAAGTGACCCTGCGGGTTTTCCATTACGTACAGCGTTTGTCGACCTATGTATCGATCCTCATCCACGCCCGGCAGCGGTGGTGAGCTATCGATCGGCGGTTGCTCGATGGACCAGAGATCGGTCGACCAATTGATGGCCAGCTCGATGAACGACGGTCCGGCCTCAAACGGAAACACGTCAAGCTCGATAAAGGCCTCCTTGTATCGCGCGGGATCAAACGGATGATCATAGAACCAGATGTTCCACCAGCCGTACTGAGGATAGTAGTACCAGCCTGAGCCAAAAGCGTTCTCACCGGCCCCATCGATAACCTCCCCGGCCTGGTTCACAACCACGTAGAAGCCGTTGAACACGGTGTCGGCAGTGGCGGTCGGTTCATGCAACTCCTGCCAACCGGCGCCGCCCGCCTCTACCCGGATTGTCGCGGTGGTTGAGCCCGACATTCCGGCCAAAGGTCCTCCCGGGCTACCGACGAAATCTATCCTGTAGGTGATGTCGAAGAAGCTGTCAACATTCCAGTTGCCGTCGGGCAACCGTGACAGCGTCGTGTGACCCGGGCTGGGCATGCCGAAGTCGGTCCCGCCGCTTATCCGCAGCAGATCGAAATCCGGATCTCCGGGAGGAAGCTGCCCGAACATGCGGAACATATCCGCATCGAAAGACTGCACCTCCTCATGCGGCACGCGCGGACCGAGATGCACCTCGAGCTCAACGGGCATGGTAACCTGACGATTGAAACCGTTCAGATTACCCGTGCCGGTCAGATCCCACCGAAGTTCCCCTGGGAAACAAGATTGGGTACCGCCCAGACTCCCACCGGGTATCTCGCAGACCCCGGGCGGCATCGCCTCGCTGCAGATGCTGGTCACGTCGCAGACGAAGCCGGTCATCGGGCCGTCAAGCTCGATGGTCGTTCCCGGCGGCAGGCCGTCGACGATCATGTACACCTGGCTGGGTGAGATCAGCGGACAATCGACCGGATAGTCGACCGTACCGCTGCCGTTGTCGGGAGCGGTGCAAATCGGCGCCCCGTATACGGCATCATCGTTCCATTGCACCAGCGACGATTTCCAGCCCCATTTCAGATCGACCCCCGCCGGATCGACCTCCGCCGTTATGGCCAACCAATATATGGTTCCAGCCTCCTGGACATACGGGTCGGCGATGTTGATAATGTTGTACTGGTAATAGTTGTCGTGGTCGGGGTACAGATACTGGCCGGTGGCAGGATCGTGCCAGCCTTCCCACAATTGTGGGTCAGGTACAATGTGGCGCACAATGACCTGATCAATCGGGAAGTAGCGTTTCCACAGCAAGTCTCCCGGTTTCGACCAGGTGGACGGATCCTGCGGATCCGGATCGGGGATATCGGAGTAAATAGTAACCCAAAAGCCGTCGATAGTACCCGTGGCGCCGCCGAACCATGATCCCCAGAAATGGATCTCGTTGACCGGCCCGGTTTCCGTGCACTGCCAGTCGTCGGCCAGTTCCTGCCCGAAACTGGCCATCACATTCCAACCCTGCTCATCGGGCAGTTGCGGGAAGTGCATCTTGTAGCCGTCACCCGGCATCCAGTCGGCCAGCGCGAAGATGGCACCGAATCCGACCAGCGCCGCGAGCGCAGCCGTAGCTAACAAAGCCTTTCGCATGAAACTCCTCCTGAAGTCGTCAGGGAGAAGGCGCCCCTGAGACCCTTGCAAATTGTGACAACCTCTCGTGCCAAAACACGTCTTATCATTCTCTGAGCATTCAAACGGTCACGTGGCATCTTGTCTTTTCTTTTTCCTCTGGTAAGACACCACAACCAGCGGCGACGATCCGGCCGACCGAGATCCGCCGAGCGCAACCTGCCGTTTACGAAGACACTATGATAGGACTCCAATACTGGACCTTTATACCGACATTATACCGGTGTAACCTGCTGCTGTCAAGCTTTTTCAGTAAATGGATAAACTTTACTACGTTTCTCGGCGACAACCCGCCACCGGCGCGCCGATCAGTCGCGCCCGCCCCCGGACTCACCGAACTCACCGCCGGGCTGCAACCGCGCTATTAATGTTGGATCGACCATTCAGGCCATGTTCTGGAGGGGGGCGGACTGCCGGTCGACGTTAGCCCTGAGCGCTCATGGACAGTTAGGCATTTTGGGCAGTCGAGAGCTCAACCGGAATCATCCTTGACAGGTGCCATGTCCAGTTCTATTATTGGGTTGGTTAGAGTCAAAAACGGAGGTTAGTCCCTTGAGAAGAACGACGGCCATTCTTGTGGTTTTTTTGATCACTGCTCAGGTCTCGGCACAGATCGGAGACGAAGCTCTGATCAGCCTGAGGGCCGTGGGCAAGGTTGTCCATTTCGATGGCAAGACGTGGCTCGGCACAGCATTCGTAGCAGGAGAATCTCACAGTATCTTCATGCCCGTGCATGTAGCCAAGGCTGACAGCCTCTATTTCCAACCCTACGGTTCCGAGCAAATGTACGGAATCGACCTAAGGTTATCTCTGCCGAATTTGGATATGGCGATGTACGGCCGCCGGACCGGGGGACAGACAGATTCCTACCCTTATGGAAACTTCGACAGGGTGCAACCAGGAGACGAGGTTGTGTATCTTGGCATGTGCGCAGCGGACACACTGTGCCAGTATCAAGGTGTCATCACCGCAAAAGGGATCGCACGATCGGTAAACCAAAATGTTGACTTCATTGATATCGCTGGGCAAGCTGTCCCAGGGAACTCCGGTTCACCAGTCTTTAACTCACATGGACAGGTGATCGGAATGATAGTCCAGGCATGGAAACCCGAGCCGTTGAAACAGGCAATGGAGGTCAGCCCAACCGTGCGTGCATATTCCATCGATATTCTACGCATTTTTGAACAAGAAGTCAAAACAACAATAGAGCCTGACTCGGCTGGCTCAGACAATAGGCGACCTCTTCTGGACGCGCTTCAGCAGAGATAAAAGAGCCTTGACCAGGTGCAATGAGTATTGTGGGCAGGGATGCAGGCGGCCGAGTGGCTTGGACGCTCGGCTGGGTCTATCTGAAGACCCTACGTATCGATAGCACAGGGGTTTCGACCTACAAAAGTCGTCGGGCAGGGTTGCCTGACGAGACCGGAGTAAGTCATTCCTGCGAAAGCAGGAATCCAGTCTTCCCCGGAACACGGATGGATTCCCTAACTTCACAAACGAAGTGCAACACCTTATTAAGGTGTTGCCATGGAACAAGAATATGCTCAAATCAGGATTGAAGAGCAATGCGAGAGAACCGGTTTGACCGCTCACGAAAAAAAGGCGCCACCCGGATTCGAACCGGGGAATAGAGGTTTTGCAGACCTCTGCCTTACCACTTGGCTATGGCGCCCAAAATAAGCGGGAAACGAGACTCGAACTCGCGACAGCCACCTTGGCAAGGTGGTGCTCTACCAACTGAGCTATTCCCGCCTGTCAGAGTTGCGCCTCAGATTATAATATCGGCATACCGCCTTGTCAACTTCTTTCCCGATGTGCGAAAAAGACCATCGTGCCGTTCCGTCATACCGGCGAAAGTCGGTATCCCACCTTTGTCTTCTTGCGCACAACGGACTGGATTCCGGTTTTCACCGAAATGACCTACTTTCAGGATACAGGGCAAACGAGGGGCTTTGCTGCCCAGGGGACGGCGCGTCTACCGGCCCCGCTGCTGAAGAATCTTCGCCCGGGTTTCAGCCGCGTCCGACTGTATCTTTGGCCAGTACCAGGGGACCAGTTTTTGCAGCCAGCGGGCGTGGACATTGGCGCGGGCAGTGTCGCCCGCCACGGCGGTAAAGAAGTAGAGATCCTTGTGCGCCTCGAAAACCATCGAATCCTGCGCCAACACCATATTCAGTAGATTGAAAGCCGGCTCCTGGTCATCGGCCAGGATATGGCTGAACGCTTTTTGGTAGATGACATAAGGGTTGTACGGGGTGGGGCTGGCCTTGAGCGCCTTGGCATAATGCTCAATCGCCTTGCGGTGGTCGCCGGCCACATAAGCGTCCAGGCCTTCCTTGTATTCCTGAACGTACTCGACCGGGTAGGTCGGGATCAACGAGCCGGTGACCGGACGGACCTTCTTGAAGGCCGAGACGATAGTGCCGGAAGCCTCGGGATCGGGCTGATAATACCAACCGACCGTGCGGTAGGCGTTCAGGAATTCGGGGAACAGAAGCAGCGCCCGCTCAGCCGGCGCCGACGGTTTGATGCCGGTGGAAAACACGATGTAATCGGGCGCCCGGGTCAGCAGATATTTGGTGTTGTGCTTGCGCTCTTTCCAGGTGGTGGTCATGCCCTCGATCGGCGGCTCCGAGTGACGGGCGATGGTGGAATCGGTGAGTCCGATCAGGTCGATAATGTCGTGCCCCAGCAGTTCGTAGCCGAAGATACCGATAGTAGCCACCGCCACCGAGAAATCGCTGCTGTCGGCAGCTCGCATCTCGCGGCCCAGGAACTGCATTTTCTGCGTGAAGAGTTTCTCGGTGCGGTTGTAGGTGTCGACATGCCCCCAGGGGAGTTGAACGGTCAGGACCAAGAGCGCCGCGCCTACCAAAACGTAAACCGGGTAGCGAATCCGTCGCGCCAGGCTTCCCGCCGTCAACTTGAGAGATAGCGCCGTCAATATTCCGAAGGCGCCGAGCAGAGGCACGAAGAACCGATACACTTTGAGGACGTCCCCCCCCACCACAATGATATAGACGGTGTAAAAGACGACGAACAGCCACACGGCTCTCAGCGGCCGACCCAGGCGACCCCGGAAAACCAGCGGCACAACCAGACCTAATCCGTAGAAGCCGCAATCAGCGAAGAACTTCCCGGCATATTCTAAACCGGCGGTTAAATAGTCCAGGTGGGCGCCGGTCTTGGCGAAAAAAGGGTTGGGGAAAATCGATCCGTAGTAAAACTGTTTGAACAAAGCGTAAGGCAGCAGCAACAGGAAAGCCATAAAAACAGCTCGCCCGGTGAACAACGGTCGGCGGCGTTCGACCATGGCCTCGATAAGAATCAGAATCCCGGCCACCAGCGCCCCCTCGGGACGCACCAGGCTGACTATCACCAGCCACAGTACCAACCATCGGCTGCGCCCAAGATAACAAAACAGCGCGGCCAGCGCGGTGAAGGCGAAGCATGCCGTTTCCAACCCGGCCGGCGACCAATAAGCCAGAGCCGGATTGGCCGCCACCAAATAGGCCGGCAGCAGCGCCAGCCACCGGTCCTCACCGGAAAACAACCGCCGCGCCAGCACGTAGGTCAGGATGATCAAACCAGCGCCGAAAACCAGACCGGTCAGCCGCGAGACCAGAATAAAGTCCAGCTTGAACACCCCGGTTAGCGCCAGGTAGATCACCCAACCGAAGTTGGTGAAACCCTCGATCCTCTCCCCTATGTTGAACACCAGTCCGTGGCCGTCAAGAAGATTGGCCACATAGCGATATGATATATAGGCATCATCCTGGATAAACCAGAGCCGGCGGGTCAGCCAACCGAAAATCAGCAGCGCCGGCAGCAGGGGAAGATGTGTCTTCAAGTTTTCCTTCAACGGAGCGCCCGTACCCTATTGGCGACCAACCAAGTTCTCAAATGCAGACAAGTACAATTCGACCGAACGCGCCCATGAGAAATCCTGCCTCATGCCGGTTTTCATCAGCTTCATCCACGGTCGGCGGCGAACGAACGCGTGCAGCGCCCGCTGTAGCGCTTCCAGCATGGCTTCCGGAGTCTCTTCGGTAAACACGAACCCGGTCCCCTCACCGGTCTCAGGGTCGTAGTCGACTACGGTGTCGGCCAAGCCGCCGACCGCGTTGACTATCGGGACGGTGCCGTACTTCAAGGAGTACATCTGGTTAAGGCCGCACGGCTCGAACAGCGACGGCATCAGGAAAATATCGGCCGCTCCTTCGATCCAGTGGGCCAACTTCTCGTCAAGAGCCAGATAGACTTTGAGCTTGTCGGGGTACTTGGTCTCGAGGTGCAAAAGCAGCTTCTGGTACTTCTCATCGCCGGCGCCGAGCACTACCATCTGCAAATTCAACGCGAAGAGTCGGTCGGCGGCCTCGCGAATGAGATCAAGGCCTTTCTGATGCACCAGCCGCAGAATCATCCCGACCAACGGGACGTTTTCGCGGATCGGCAGTCCGGCTGCGCCCAGCAGATCGATTCTGTTCATGTGCTTGCCGCTGAGGTTGGAGGGATAGTAGCGATGGGGCAGCAGTTGGTCGCGCGACGGAGTCCAGATCGAGTAGTCGACGCCGTTGAGAATCCCGTAAATGTCGCCGGTCCGCTCGCGCAGGACGCCATCGAGACCGCAGCCGAATTTGCCGGTCTGAATCTCTTGGGCATAGCGCGGAGAGACGGTGGTGATCAGGTCCGCCTTGACGATGGCCCCCTTCAGGAAATTCACGCGGCCGAAAAACTCCAGCGGCGCAGTCGGCAAAAGCAGGCTGTCAGGCAACCCCAAATGGGGAAAACATTCGGCCTTGAAAGTCCCCTGGTGGGCCAGATTGTGGATAGTCAGGACTGATTTGACCCCGGCGAAGAAAGGATCGTCGGCATAGGTCGTTTTCAGATAGACGGCGATCAGTCCGGCCTGCCAATCATGAAGGTGGACCACGTCCGGTCTAAAATCGAGCCGCCGCGCCGCTTCCAGCACGGAGCGACAGAAAAAGGCGAACCGCTCATCGTTGTCGGGGAAGTCTTCCTTGGTGCCATTGTGGAAGTAGAGTCCGTCCCGATGGAAGTACTTGGGATTACCAACCAGGCATACGCGCATGCCGCTTTTGCGATGGCGCGTCAGGCAGGCCGCCATGGTTTCCTTGCACTCGCCTACATGAATCGTGTGAGACCAGCGCAGCGGCTCGAAGCGGTGATCCGACGTATCGAGAAAGCTGTAGTGCGGGATCATCACCAACACATCGTGGCCGGACCGAGCCATCTGCACCGGAAGCGCCCCCACCACGTCGCCCAACCCGCCGGTCTTGGCGAACGGCACCATCTCGGAGGCGGCTACCAGTATCTTCAGATCAAGAGTCCTTTCGCGCCGGTTCTGATTTCTGACGGAGCGCCCATTGCTCCAGATCGATGTCTCTCATGAAAGCGGCCGACTCTTCGGGCGGGGTGGGGTTGATATAGAAGCCCGACCCCCATTCGAAGCCGGCCACCCGTGTCAGCTTCGGGATTATCTCGAAGTGCCAGTGATAGTGTTCAACCGGATCCTTCGAGATCGGCTGCGTGTGCAGCATGAAGTTGAACGGCGGATCGTTCAGAGCCGCCTTCAGCCGCAACAGCGCGTCCTTGACCGCCCGCGCCAACACCAATACTTCGGCGTCGCTCATATCGAGGTACGATGACTGGTGCGTTTTGGGCAGGATCCAGGTCTCAAACGGAAATCTGGGCGCAAACGGCTGGACAGTCAAAAAAGCGTCGTGGTCGCTGACGATACGGCGGCCGTCGGTCAGTTCCTGCCGGATGATGTCGCAGAAAATACAGCGTTCCTTGAAATCCCAGTACTTCTGGGCCCCGGTCAACTCCTCGACCACCCGCTTGGGCACGATCGGTGTGGCGATAAGCTGACTGTGGGCGTGCTCCAAAGACGCTCCGGCCGCCTCGCCGTGATTCTTGAACACCAGTATGTACCTGAAGCGTCGGTCGCGCTGAAGGTCCATCATTCGTTCGCGATAGGCCCAAAAAACGTCGCGCACCTCCTCGTCGGTCATGTCGACCATGTCGCGGGCATGGTCGGGCGTCTCGATGATGACCTCGTGAGCGCCGATGCCGTTCATCTTGTCGTAAATGCCCATCGGTTCGCGATCCAGAGAACCTTCGATCTTGAGTGCGGGGTACTTGTTGGGCATCACGCGCAGCGACCAGCCGGGCCGGTTAGGCTCGGAACTGCTCTTGCGATAAGCCAGAATCTCCGGCGGCGTATTCTCCTCGTGGCCGGGACAAAAGGGACACATAGAGGCGGCGGTGCGCTTGGACACGGCGCCGAACGAGGTCGGGCGCTTGCCGCGCTCGGTCGAGATGATCACCCAGCGTCCGGTGACGGGGTCTTTACGAAGTTCCGGCATTCCTCTCTCCTGTGGTCGTCAAGCCGATGTCAATGCAACCGTCTTCTTCATTTCAGGGATAGAGCTCACTTGTCGCTGCCGTATACGGTTCACTCAGAACTCCATGATTCCGGCCGGGTCGATGCGGCCTTCGAAAAGCTGACGCAGCAGATCGCCTTCCCGCTCGGACAGGTTGTGATTTCGTCGCGCCGCGCTCTTTTTGGCCGTATCGATCGCCTTCTCGATATCGTATCGATCGTAGGGACTGCCGCTGCCCCAACTGAAGGACGGCACCTCCTTGTCGGCGATCAGTGTACCGCCATACAGGTTGCAACTCACGCCGATATTGATGCCGGTGTTCAGCAGCGTGCCGATACCGGTCTTGGTGTGGTCGCCGATGAACGACCCGACCTTGATCGATCCGGTGTCGATCATCTCACCGCCGACCGAGGAGCGGATGGTCGAGTAGTTGTTCTTCAGGTCGGAGTTGGTCGTCATGGCGCCGAAATTGACCCACGGACCGACGTAGCTGTGACCGATGAACCCGGCGTGGTACTTGTTCACGTAGCTGTGAAAGATACTCTCCTCCACTTCCCCCCCGACCCGGCAGGTGTGGCCGATCGACGAGGCGGTGATCTTGCCGGCCACAACTACGCTGTTGGGTCCGATATAGGCCGGGCCGAAAACGGCGGCGTGCGGTTCGAGGCGGCAGTAGTCGGCGATGCAGATCGGCCCTTTGCAGGCGTCGAGCACCGCGCCCGGCAGCACCTCCACGCCGTAACCCAGGACGATGTCGCCGCGGTTCACCATGAAGGCGCCGTCGTGGACTTGCGCCTTACTCGAATCAGGCAGCCTGGCCTTAAGCAACGCGAAATCGCTTATAATCTCTTTTTCGATGTCGGCCATGATGTGCCAGCAGTAATCATACAGGGTCGCCGTTGTTCCGACAAACGGGATGGAGGACACTTCGGTATTGAACACTTCCTGGTATTCGCGCGGTGTGGCCACGGTCGGGATCGACCTGTGCAGGTCCGGCCTGAACAGCATACCGGCCAGGTCGTCACCGACCCTGAACCCTGTCGAGGCGGTTGCTTTGGCGACCAGTTCGGGGAGGTCGCCATAGTCACGAATCCGGCCGTTGAGAAAGAGCACGTCGCCGTCCGCCTTCTTGATGATATTGACCGGGATGTCGCGGTATCTCTCCGCCAACAGCGGCGCAACCTGTTCGCGCGCGGTGAAGCAAATATCGGCGTCTTTGAAATACCGCTTGGCCCGTTTGTAGAGCGGCACGATCCCGGCGCGCAGGACGTAGACCGGGCGCAGGTAGGCCAGCGGGAAGAACCGGCTGAAACCGGCGTCTTCATAGAAGCAGATTTTCAACGGCATCTGTGTCCTCGGGGTTTTTTCTCCATTCACTGTTTATCGGCATCAACCCCGGCCGACTTAGATGGTCGGCAAGATGGTGAAGCGGGAACGATTAGGCAAGCTTAAATGGCGAGGTCTGCAACACCTTTGTTCCCCGGTTCGAACCCGGGTGGCCGTCTCAGACTCGTTTGGGACGGCTGCGAGACACGGACGAATGTCCGCGTCACTCGTTCGTCAACGGCGAGCCGCCAGTGACCGCCCGAGGCTGAATAGCAGAAGCATCAACCCCAACGTCACAACAATCGTTGCCCCGGCCGGCGTATCCAGAACGACCGACAGCGCCAGACCCACCACGGAGCCGACCAGGCCGAACAGCCACCCGTACGCAAGACGTCGTCCGATGATCTCCGTAATGAGGGCTGCGAACACGGACGGCACCACCAAAAAGACAAATACCAACAGAACGCCGCAGATCTTCACCGATGATGTCACCACGACGGCGAAGGTGGCATAGAACAGCAGGTCCCACCATCGATCACCGGCGCGACCGCCTGCCGGTCCGAAACTCAGCGCCAGGAAGCGGCGCCGCGCCAGCCAATGGAAAAACCCGACGGCGGCATAGGCGGCGGCCGTCTTCAAGACAGCGTCGGGCGTCACCGTCAACAGACTGCCGACCAGCAGATGCCGAATGTGCTCGGTCCCCTCGGGCGAGTGGCTCACCGCCAGCACCGCGGCGGCGGAACTGACGGCGTAGACGATGCCGATGATCGCTTCCTGGGGCACCCGACCCTGAATGCCCCGCGTAAACGTGAAGATGGCGCCGCCGACCAGGGCCAACCCCAGAGCGGATAGATAAGCCGCGACGCCGTCCGGGTGCAGTCCGACCAGAATCGCGGCGGTGACGCCCAGCGCAGCGACCTGGGCCAACGACAGGTCTATGAAAATTATCCCTCGCTTGATGACATGCAGTCCGAAGTAAACATGGATGCCTACTAGCACCACAGCGGCCACAAACGGCCACAAGAGAAACTGCAGATAGCCCATCATCGCGGCACCGCCAGTAGAGCATCGACGTTTCCCTCAAGCCATTGGCGAAAGGTCTCGCCCTCGCGCCGTCCACCGATAGATGGATACAATGTCACCACCACTGCTCCCGTCTCCTGAGCGATTTTGTCCGGCACCCGTCGGTCGAAATACGGCTCCACGGCGATCAGTCTGATGCCTCGGGCGCGAATTAGGTTGATGATGTCGCGGGTGTGATTCGGCGAGGCCGGCACGCCGGGATATGGCTCGACGAAGCCGGCGGCGATCAGACCGGTAAAAGCACAGAAATACGGCCATGTGTTATGATAGAAGACTACCTCCACCCCCTCCAGGGTGGTCAGGCGCGGTTGCAGCGCTTCGATGTCCACCTGCAGCCGGGCGAGCAGAGAGTCCCGGTTCGATGCGTATTGGCCGGCATGTTCGGGGTCTGCGGCGCTCAGCCCTTCCGCCACGACGTCCGCTATCGGTTTGATATTCTGCGGTCCCAGCCAGTAATGCGGATTGCCCAGCCGATGCAGGTCCCCGTAGCGGGCGTCAACTTTGAAATCAGGGACTTCCAGCGGTTCGATGTACTTGGAACAGGTGACCACCACCAAATTACTACGGCGCGAACCGTCGATGATTTTATCCATCCAGGTATCGAGTTCAAGCCCCACCTTGAGGACCAGGTCGGCCTGAGACAGTTTCCGCATATAGCTCGGCCGCACTTCGACGAAATGCACGTCGGCCCTGGGTGGTGCAATAGCGTCGACATCGACCAAATCTCCCCCGATCTGCCGGGCGAAGAAAGCCAGATCGCTGGTGGAGGCGACGATCTTCATTTTGCCCCGGGCAGGCGAACCGACCATTAGCAGGATGCTGAATATTAGTAAAGCTGTTCTCATCGTTCTCTCCTAAAAGTTGTGCGGCTGGTGGGGCCCGAGACTGAAGACCATTTGCAGCGCCACTTCCCAGAAACCATCGGCGTCGTCCGGCTCGGTCCAATGTCCGGCCAGACGCATCAGACTGGTTTCCTCGACCGGGGCGAAACCGGCAAACAGACCGAATCTACGAATCTCGTGGTTGTGCACGGCGTGATCTTCCCCTTCCTCATCAGTCTCGTGCCCGGCGATTCGAGTCCATTCGACGACACCACCGACGTTGTACCGCTGCCGAAAGCGGTAGTCGAGATATCCGTAGGCCCCATAAGAACTGAGCCTGCCGTCGCCATCGTGCCGTTCGGCGAAGCGAGCCAGCGTCTCCGCTTCAATCTGGAGAGTCGAATAGCGCGATCGCTTGTTTTTGTACTTGATGTCCCCTCCTATCACCCAGGCTCGCAGTTGTATCGGTTCGTCGCTGCCGGGCTCAGACTCCTGTACCGCACTCGTATCATCGTCTTCGTAGAACTCGTGCACCGTGTTCAGGACCGAACCGCCGACAGCCAACTCCGCTGCCTCCGACACGCTCATGGAGCTGGTCAGACGTCCGAAAAAGCCCAGGCCGGGACGGTGCTGTTCCTCCTCGGCGCTGTCATGCTGGTCATTTTCGAGGCCTGATTCATCGTGATGATGTCCGCCAACCATGGCATCGCCCCTGAGCAGACCGCCCATCAACTCCGTGTACGCCGCGCCGGTCGGCAGAAGAACCGACGCCCTTACAGCCATATCGGAGAGACCATGTTCGCCGAAGATCTTGGCATGAGGCAACGGGCGTTTGAGAAACGAGTAAGCGTGTTCGTGCACCGGGTTAAGCCGCCCGAATTCGAGCAGGTATTTCCCTACCCGCAGATTCATACCGAACGGAAATCCCCGCAAAACGGAGGCGTACGCCTCCTCCAACTCCGCGTTCGAACCCTCGTGCCAACCGAGGACGGCATCAGCCCGCACATAGGGATTCAGATACCCGTTCACGCTGAGTTCAATCTCCGGCGTGGCCAAGTTCAGTTTCTCGCGTTCATCCGGGCGAGAACGGTCGTTGTGGGTGTATGTTCGAAAATCACCAACCAGCGATATGTCGGAATTGACGGTACTTTGGGCCAAAATCCCGCTTCTCCCGAGCAAACAAACCAGCAGGCAGACAGATGTCATGCGCATAAAAGCCTCCTGTAGGTCCATTGAGAACCCCACGTTGATTCTACTAAGCGCGACTGGATCGATTTCGCCAGTCGACCTAAGAACCTCAGCTCCCCGGAGGTCCGCGGACGGCCGGAGAAGAGGGAGTTTGGGTCGTGGGAAGGCCGGAAAGAGTGGAGAGGACCGTTCCGAGTGGTGCAAAGCGAACCAATAATCCGATCACAGCCGTCGCCATGCCCACTACGAAGGCATTGCATAATGCACATTCGCCGGCACTGTTTTCACAGTGGCTGAGGTGGTTCAGCAGAAGAATCAGGCCGGCCAGGACCGCCAGGGCAAGCAGTGCTTTTGTCTTAAGTGAAAAGCGCATCGTGTGACTCCATCCGATCTCCTATATAATGAGATACAACGGACGATGCAACAGTTGTTTTTCTCCCCCTCCCCCGTTGTCTGCCGGCAGGCGATAGCTGATAGACTCAAAAGAGAGTAAACTTATCACTTTATCGCCTTTTTTTGAATCATTTTTGGCTATATTATGTTCTAAGCGCCTGAACGAGCAAATTAAGAAAGGTATAGCATAAATGCTCCAGGTTACCGACACCGCCAGCAGTGAGTTGAACAGGGTCCTCACTGCGCCCGAACACAAAGACAAGAAGCTCGTCCTGTATTTCCAGGGCGTCGGCTGAAGCGGCCCCAGTATCGGAATGACTCTGGATGAGTCAACGGATAAGCTTCAACTGATCGAATCTAATGGCATCTCGGCGTATATCGACCCCAAGGTCCTGAACTACCTGCAACAGTACGGCGATATCAATATCGACTTTATCACCCGCGGCGGTCAGTCCGGCTATATGGTCTCGGTCGGCCAGCCCGGCTGCTCCCCGGACCAATGCTCCAGTTGCGGCCCGCCGCCGGAAGAAGAGCGGTAGGCGAGGATCACCCCATACGACATGCGGCGGCCGGTTTTCAGCCCGGCCGTTTTTTTTGTGGTCATACCTGGATTAACAGGCTTGTTGATAAGGTCTCGATGGCCGTCATTGCGGGCGACCGAAGGGAGCGCGGCAGTCTCATGCGTCAAGCCTGTTAGGTGGTTTCAGGCGTCTCTGCCCGAAACAGGCAAGCCTGTTTCTTGCGCTTCGCGCACTGTGAACCTGATCCTGAGTGAAGTCGAAGGATGAGTGGAGTCGAAGGGCGAGGTAGAATAGCCGAGCAGTGACGGCCAAGGGGGTCTCTTCGACATCCCTGTAATCCCCACGCGCGTGCGCGTTTTCGGCCGACGAACCGAAATCTCCAGAATTTCGCCAAACCGACCCGAAACGTCTTGACATTCCCATCATCGGCCTGTATATACCGCAGCTAAGCGATATGTGAAATGTTTCACTTGTGGAGATTTCGAACTAATAAACGCTGTATGTAGTTCAACATAACTTCTTGAGGAGTACTGAGAATGTCGAGTTTTGTTGACACCGTCATGGCCGATGTCAAGGCCAAAAACCCCGCCCAGCCGGAGTTCATCCAGGCTGTGGAGGAGGTCGTCGAGTCTCTCGAACCGGTAATCGAGAAACACCCGGAGTACAAAGAAGCCAAAGTCCTCGAGCGCATTATCGAGCCGGAAAGAGTCATCATGTTCCGCGTGCCGTGGGTTGATGACAAGGGCCGGGTTCAGGTCAACCGCGGCTTCCGCGTCGAGTACAACAGCGCCATCGGCCCGTACAAGGGCGGTCTGCGCTTCCACCCCAGCGTCAATCTGGGCATCCTCAAGTTCCTCGGCTTCGAGCAGGTGTTCAAGAACTCGTTGACGACACTCCCCATGGGCGGCGGCAAGGGCGGCTCCGACTTCGACCCCAAGGGGAAGTCCGACAATGAGGTCATGCATTTCTGTCAGAGCTTCATGAGCGAGTTGTTCCGCCACGTCGGCCCCAACACCGACGTTCCCGCCGGCGACATCGGTGTCGGTGGTCGTGAGATCGGTTTCCTGTTCGGTCAGTATAAGCGGCTGCGCAACGCCTTCGAAGGCGTGCTCACCGGTAAAGGCCTCAACTGGGGCGGCAGTCTGATTCGTCCGGAGGCGACCGGCTATGGCGCCGTGTACTTCGCCGAGGAGATGCTGAAGACCCGGGGAAAGTCGATCAACGGTTTGACCTGCTCCGTCTCCGGCTCGGGCAACGTGGCCCAGTACGCCACCGAGAAGATCAACCAACTCGGCGGCAAGGTCGTCACACTGTCGGACTCCAGCGGCTATATCGTCGACAAAGACGGCATCAAGGGCGACAAATGGGACTTCGTGATGGAGCTTAAGAACGTCAAGCGCGGTCGTATCAAAGAGTACGCCGACAAATTCGGATGCGCGTATCACGAGGGCGTCGGCGTGTGGAACGTCAAGGTCGATTGCGCCTTCCCGTGCGCCACTCAGAACGAAGTGAACGCCGACGACGCCAGGACGCTGGTGAAAAACGGTTGCTTCTGTGTCTCCGAAGGCGCCAACATGCCGACCACGCCGGACGGCGTGAAAGTGTTCCTCGAGAACAAGGTCCTCTATGGTCTGGGCAAAGCGGCCAACGCCGGCGGCGTGGCCGTGTCCGGTCTCGAGATGTCGCAGAACAGCCTGCGTCTGAGTTGGACCCGCGAAGAGGTCGACCAGCGGCTGCACAACATCATGAAGAGCATTCACAAGGCCTCGCTTGAAGCGGCCGAGAAGTACGGTCATCCCGGCAATTACGTGATCGGCGCCAACATCGCCGGCTTCATCAAAGTAGCCGACACTATGATGGACCAGGGCGTGGTGTGAGCCACAAGGCTGTCCTGACTTTACCATATGGTGGAGCTGTCATTAACGGCTCCACCTTTTTTCTTGGACCGCCGCGGCCTCCCCGGTATATTTCTTGGTTGTGTTAAGTCAATCGCCAGAGACGAGATGAAGCCCAAACCACAACTGACCGACTTTCAGTCGAAGTTCTTCAAGTTCGACGCCTTGATGCAGGCGCGCGTCAAGCACGTGCTGTTGGTATCCAGTCCGTATGACTCGTTCGTGCTCGAAGAGGACGGACAACTGACGGAACTGATCTACAATGAATACCTCGAACTCAATCTATCGATCACACCGCATGTCAAGCGAGCCTCCACTGCCGGTGAAGCGTTGGAAATCCTGAGGACTCAGGATATCGACCTGGTCATCATTTTCAAACGGGTCGGCGATCTCGACGTGATCGCTTTCGGACACGAGGTCAAGAGCATCAAACCGGACATGCCGGTGGTTTTCCTCGCCTACCACCGTCGCGAGTTGACAATCATGGAGGAAGCCGACTACCGCAGCGCCATCGATTGGGTGTTTATCTGGACCGGTGACGTCAAGATTCTCTTGTCGATCATCAAACTGGTCGAGGACCGCATGAACGTCGACTTCGACACCAACCTGGTCGGCGTCCGGGTCATTGTGGTCATCGAGGACAACGTCAAGTTCTATTCTTCGTACTTGCCGCTGTTCTACACCGAGATTATGCAGCAGACGCAGGCCTTGATGTCGGAGGGGTTGAACGTTTCCGATAAGGTGTTGCGCATGCGGGCGCGGCCGAAGATTCTTCTGACCGACAATTACGAAGATGCCGTCGACCTGTTCGAGCGCTATCGCAAGTATGTCCTGGCCGTTATTTCCGACGTTCGTTTTCGTGTCGCCGGCAAGAAGGACGATGAAGCCGGCGTCAAGCTGGTCCGAATGATCCGTGACCGGGTTCCCGACCTGCCCATATTGATGCAGTCGTCGGATCTCGAAAACGCCGCCGTCGCCTACGCCCAGAGCGCCGGATTCATACACAAGCGCTCCCCCACTCTTCACAACGATATCAGTCATTTCATCAAATCGCATTTCGGCTTCGGCGATTTCGTGTTCACCTTGCCCAACGGCACGGAACTGATGCGGGCGAGTGACTTTCGCACTATGGAGAAGGCTCTGGCCACGGTCGATGCCCGGTCTATTGAATACCACGGAAAACGCAATCACTTCTCCAACTGGTTGATGGCGCGCACTGAGTTCGACCTGGCCGACCGGCTGCGCCCGCGCAAAGTGTCGGAGTTTAAGGACGTCGAGGCGCTGCGGCGGTATCTGATCGAAACCTTCAAGGGCTTTCGGCACGAGCGGCAGCTCGGCGTGGTCAGTGATTTCTCGCGTCGACAGTTCGACCTGCAATCGGACTTCGTGCGCATCGGCGGCGGTTCCCTTGGCGGCAAGGGGCGCGGTCTGGCCTTCATCAATGCCCTGTTAAGCCGGCACGATGTCAACGAGGACGTCGAGGGAGTAAAGGTCTCCGTGCCGCACTCGGTGATCATCGGCACCGACGTGTTTGACGCTTTCATGGACAGTAACAGCCTGCTGCAGCCGGCTTTGAATGCGAGCTCAGACGACGGCATCACCGCGATGTTTCTGAAGGCCAAGTTCCCCCGTCGGACGCAGGCGGATCTGCGAACGATTCTGAACGTGGTCAAGTATCCGCTGGCGGTTCGTTCGTCATCGATGCTTGAGGATTCACAACTCGAACCGGCGGCCGGCGTCTACGACACGCACATGCTGACCAACAGTCATCCCCGCATCGAGGTGCGTCTGCACCAACTGATCACCGCCATCAAGCTGATCTACGCCTCGACCTATGTCAAGAACGCCCGCGTCTACCATCAGTTCGTGGGCAACCGCGTCGAAGAAGAGAAAATGGCGGTGATAATCCAGCAGGCCATCGGACAGCGATACGGCGATTATTTTTACCCCGGCTTCTCCGGTCTGGCCTTGTCGTACAACTACTACTCCATGGACGGCGTGCAGCCGGAGGACGGCGTCGTCTATGTGGCGCTGGGGCTGGGCAAGACAATCGTCGACGGACACAACTGCCTGCGCTTCTCGCCCGGCTACCCGGAGAAACTGCCGCAGTTCTCGACCACCAAGGACTTGTTGAACAACTCGCAGCACGACTTCATCGCCATCGACATGAGGGACCTATCGGTAACGCCCGAGCCCGGGGGTGAAATGGGCCTGGCCCGGCTGGATTTGCAGCAGGCGGAGAAGGACGGCACGCTTTACCCCGTCTGCTCTACCTACTCGGCGGAAAACGACCGCGTGTACGACGGGGCCGGCCGGGACGGTACGCGCATCGTCACGTTCGCACCTATCCTCAAGCTGCGTCGCTTCCCGCTCTGCGCTATCACACAGTACCTGTTGCACCTGGGCTCGCAAGGGCTGAATTGCCCGGTGGAGATCGAGTTCGCCGTGAACCTTCAGGTCGACCGCAGTCAGTCCGATAGGTTCTATTTCCTTCAGATTCGGCCCATGATAAAGGATGCCACCTTCGAGAGCATTTCGCTGGACAACGTCGACGGCTCGCAGATTGTCGCCAAGAGCGAAAACGCCCTGGGGAACCTGTGCAATCGGAGCATACAGGACATTGTCTTCGTGGCGCCGGACCGCTTCGACCGCAGTCGCACCGTTGAGATCGCCCAACAGGTCGGCCGACTCAACGCCAAACTGAGGGAGGCCGACCGCAAGTACCTTTTGATCGGGCCGGGGCGCTGGGGATCTTCGGAACGCTGGTTGGGTATTCCGGTGGTCTGGAGCCAGATATCGAAAGCGGCGGTGATTGTGGAGGCGGCATACGGCGACTTTGCGCCCGACCCGTCCTTCGGCACGCACTTCTTTCATAACCTGACCACGTTTCAGGTCGGCTACATGACGGTCAACGCCGCCATCGGTAACGGCTTCATCGAGTGGGAATGGTTTTCGTCGCAGCCGGCTTCTGATCAAACCGAGTTCGTGCGCCACGTTGAATTGCCCGAGCCGCTGGAGATCCGCATCGACGGCCGCGCCGGCGCGGGGTTGATTTTGAAGCCGTAGGGGGATGGGGCAAATTGCTGAGTCACTAATTTACGAACTTTGTGATTGCGTAACCGTGCACTATCGAGCTATAGTGAGTCATGGCAAGACTATCAGACTTAATAATTAAAGGCCAAGAAACCGGCAGCCCGAAGCAATCAGACGATGCCGGTGACAGTGGCGGTGAATGCTCTAAACTCGAGGCAAAGTACCAAGCAATCGTCTCTGTCAATAGGAATCTCAGTAGACAACTGGTTAGCTTTCAGGCGAATAAAAAGGCGCCTTTCTACCGTTGGTTTAAGTATAAAGAAGGCTTTTCGAGAGAACTAGTTGGCTACATGCTTGCCACCTTAGGCCCCGACAGGGGGAGGCTGCTTGACCCATTTGCCGGTACCGGAACGTCACTATTCGCCGCAAGCGAACATGGCTGGAGCGGGGTCGGGATTGAGTTACTGCCGGCCGCTGCCTATGTCATCTGCGCTCGCCTGGCCGCGTTGAAGGTGGATACAGGTAGATTCGCTCGTGCGGTGCAGCAAATTCAAGACGGACAGTGGAGGAATATTAAGTTTTGTACGCCTCACTACCAGCACGTACCGATCACTGAGGGGGCCTTTCCAAGACCGAACGAGAAGGACCTGAATACGTATATCGCTTACTGCAGGCAGCGAGTTCGAGATGTCTCCGTACGCAACCTCCTGCTCTTCGCTGCCTTCTCTATTCTGGAGGATATAAGTTACACGCGCAAGGATGGTCAGTATCTGAGGTGGGATTCGAGAGCAGGCCGCCGAAATGGGAGTGCGACTTTCTCGAAAGGGGAAATCGCGACCTTTGGGGCTGCAATTAAGCGGCAGCTGGTGAAAATGTTGGATGATCTGTCGGGTAGCACAGGCTCGATCTTGAACCTCCTCGAGTCCAAGACACCTCCACCCGAGACGCACTCGATGGTGGAGTGGCATGAGGATTCTTCACTCCTGAAGCTCTGCGAACTCCCCAGCGGGCAATTCGACCTTGTACTTACTTCTCCGCCATACTGCAACAGATACGATTATACTCGAACGTATGCACTCGAACTTGCGTTCTTGGGGTGTAACGAGGAAGACATCAAGCGCTTAAGGCAGAGTATGCTGTCATGCACGGTCGAGAACAGAGAGAAAGTGAATTTTCTCTTTGCAGAGTATCGAAAAAGGGGATACACGGAACTATTCAAACGGGCGATGCAGGCATTTGAAGGTCAGAGGGCTCTACTTGAAGTACTGGGCGCCTTGGAAACCCTCAAGAACAAGGGTGGGCTAAACAATAACGGCATCGTAAGAATGGTGCGCAACTACTTCCTGGAAATGTCCCTTACAATACACCAGTGCGCCAGAGTAATGCGACGGGGCGGGCACTTCGTGATGATCAATGACAATGTTCAGTACGCGGGGCAGCCTGTACCGGTCGACCTTATCCTGACGGACATAGCCGTTGAGGCCGGTCTCAAACCGAAGCACGTTTGGACGTTGAACCGCGGAAAAGGCAATAGCAGTCAGCAGATGGGGACTCACGGACGCACCGAATTGCGCAAGTCGGTTTACGTCTGGCAGAAATCTTGATCGCAATCCTGCTTAGAACAGTACTGGAGCGCAGTGGCAAACGAGTATTCTGACGAACTGAGAAAGATCAAGTCCTTACTGATCGTTACATCGCTTCAAGAGAGAAAGGACCTTCGAGCGGTTCGGGCTATCAGATCGTTCAGAGGCAACCTTGATTGGAAATTGTTGGATCAGTTGCTGATAGATCCAGAGTCTTGGGACTATGCTGTCGAGCAACGAGGATTCGATCCTAAGCTCGTGTTCTGCCATCCGGACCTTCTGCTGGGCCACCCTGAGTCCAGTTTGTACTACCGCGGGCTGTGTGGGCTATCCATCAAAGCTGCCAAGGAATACTTCGGCGCCATTGAAAACCTCGAGGCGGGGAGCACTCGGGCCAAGATCGATCGGGACAAGGCCATTCGCATGGCCCGGACCTACAACACGTTTATTAGCACGATTATCAGCAACTCGTTCGACTGGACGCTCGAAAACGGTAGGCGAACCATCATAGCCACATTGGGAATCACTCTTGATGGAAGCATGCGCAACAGGATTGGCGATATAGCCGAGCAGCGCGTGAGGATAGTAGTTTTAGAGTATGTTGTGGACAGGGAGTTGCTTGTCAAGCCACGGGCCAGCCTTGAGAAGCTGGCGTTCGCCGGGCAAAAAGAGTTTCGCCTGAAGCATGACACGATTATGTTGTTTGGCTCCGAACCGGACATCTCTTTCAAAAGCAAGGGGCAGCTTCTAGCTACGGTAGAGATCAAGGGCGGGATCGACCCCGCCGGCGCGTTGGAGCGCTACGGTGCCGCCACCAAGTCTTTTCAGCATGCTGTCAGTGTCAGTCCCCAGTGTCAGAACTTCTTTCTATCTGCCGTGTTCACCAAGGAACTCAGTTCGCGCATTGATCGGGACCGATTGGTCAATAAGAGCTTCAATATTGTGGACGTGCTTCAGGATAAGACGGTGCGCGGTGATTTGTTGACCGAGCTTTTTCACCACACGCTTCGTTTACTCTAATCTCATCCGATGATTGGATAGGGAGAACTGGACCGACTGGGTCCGACGGACTAGACCTTCCACTCCCTCAACCGCCACAGGGCGAAGAACATCAGGGCCACTACCAGGATCGGAATCACGAAGTACATCATCAGTACGTCGATCACTCCTTGCTGCACGAAGATCGGGAGGTAGCGCAGGAAGGCATCGAACAGAATCATGCCGCATAGTGCATAAATGAAGCGACGCGAGGTGAGACCGACCGCCAGGCCGTAGCCGAGCAGCGCGCCGGAGGCGGTGTGAAACAAGATCATGAAACCGCGTTCGAGCAGATGCCAGGACAACAGTTCGACGTTGATCGCCAGCATAGCCAGATGACCGCCTTCGACGATGCCGAAACCCGCCCCGCACACAGCGCCGATCACAGTCAGACGATCATGGCGCAGCCTCAGCATGACGGCGGCTAAGAGTATCATACCCGCCTTAAGCAATTCCTGTATCACCCCCGTGGTCAAGGCCGGAAACAGTCCCCAGAAATAGGGCGATCCTCCCTCGGCCATGGCGGGAATAAACAGATGTTCGACCAGATAGGTTTGCAGCGGCATCTGGGTGACCAGCACCGGCCAATACGCGACGCCCCCGGCGAGGAGGGCCAACCAGGTGGACGATCTTCGCAAGGCGCGGCCTGCAAAGAGCACCAACGCCGCCAGACCGATGACCAAATAGGCGGCAAAAGTCGGCAGCCGTGACGCGAGTTTACCGAGACTCTGCTTCGGTTCGCGCGCCGTTTCACTGCCGAATCGGCGCACCACGTCGAGATATGCTTTCACCTGCTGACCCGGTATCTCAGCCTTGACCAGACGTTTGTCCGGCGTGAAATAGAAAGCCATGCGTTGCGGCTGCGAGTAGGTTATGACAAACGACGAGTCGAACTTGCCTTTGTACACCTGCTTGTTCACGAACAGATCGACGGTCGCCTCGACATACTGTTCCAGCATGATCTGCGGCACGAACATGGTGTCACGAATGGTGTCTCCCACCTTGATGTCACGCATGGCCAGAAACAGTTCATGCATGTCCAGCAGGTAGAGGTCGGCGGCGAAACCATCGACGCTGAAGTGGCGCCGCTGTTCTGTCTCGCGGTCGGACTGTTCGACCCTGCCGAGCATCGTGTCGCCATGGCGCTCCAGTTCAACCCGCGCCGCCTGGTCACCTGTCTTCACCTGCAACTCGCTGCCGAGATAGGTCCCGTCGTCGGCCACGAACTGCCGACCTTCGACGTCGATACTGACCCCGGCGCCTAAGCGGGCGAAGTCCAGCCCAAGGCGTTGTTCGATGATGCGGGCTTCCACGCCGTTAATCTCGGTTCGACCCTGCACCGTCGAGAACAGCCGCCCGATAGTGGAATCTCTGACCACGAAGGTCCACATCCGCAGTTCGCCGTCGGGACGATAGCCGGCCAGAGTGGAATCGCCCCGCACCGCTCGCTGCGCCTGAAGGGGTGCTGCCGGCGTGACGATGACAAGAGCGAACAGCAAGACCGCACGTTTCATAGGTGCGAAAATACCGAACGTTCGGGAGCTGTCAATACAAAAGAGGTTGCCCCAGGTGAGGAGGTTCCGCCGGTTCCTGTGTTCACCGAAGGCGAGCGCGAGAACCGACTCCTGCCGAAAGTGCGGAAAAGCCGGTATGGTCGTCACAGCGAGCGACCGTAGGCGCTTGTGCCGTAGGGAGCGTGGCAATCTCCTACGCGAAACCTGCCAGCGGATTGAGATGGCCGCGTCGCGCCGTCAAGCGGCGTCTGTTTGCGTCCTCCTCGCAATGACGTCACCGGGGGTTTACTACGGCACCTAATGAGCCGGTCGGCGCCCGATGATTACAAGATCACGTGAGGTGCGACGGCTGAATCTCTTCCTGAGATAGAGATCGCTGAACTTACGAACGTCTATGAAGCCGCTTTGCGAGTAAAGTCCGTTCATGATGTCGACGTCGTAGTTGTCGAATTCGTGGCGAAAGATCTCGTAGCGCGGCGGTTTCTCGTTGAGATCAAGCCGGGTGACGTAAACGAACATGCGGCGGCCTCGGCGCTCGGAGAAACGTTGATAGACGATACCGTTGTTCTCGGTCGCTCGGATCGGGAACAGCCTGCCTTCCTTGACGGCTGCGTAGTTCAGCATCTGCACCACCAGATGTCCGCCCGGCGCCAAAGCGGCTCGGAAGTTCTTGAGCGTGCGCCGCAGAGCGACCCGGCCGGCCACACCCGATACACTGTTGGCCAGACATACCACTAGATCGAAACTCCGGTGCATTTTCTTCGGCAGTCGCTCGAATTCGCCGCGGCAAAACTCCAGGGGCAAATCGACGAGCTTGAACTTGTCTCGCGCCACCTCGATCATGCGCCGCGACTTGTCCAACCCGACGGCGGCCACGCCGCGCCGTGCGAACAGCATAGCGGTCAAGCCCGAGGCGCAGCCGGCATCCAGCACTCGGTCAGGCCGAAACCGCGCGATGAGTTCATCGACTTCCTTCTGGTGGTAATGTTCGCGCTCGGCGGCGTTGGTTATCAGGTCGTACTCGTGCGCGTACAATTCGAACACGGATGATGATTGCCGGGCCGACACGATAACGATCTCCTTGACAAAAACGTTTTCTTCTGACGCAAAATAGCTTAAGATCAGTTTGAAATAAAGCTATGTTTTACCCGGAGACCACGCGACATGACTCATTTCCCCATCAGCGGCATCGACCTGCAATGGTGGCTCCCGCCGCTGATAGCATTTGTCGCCGCCGGATTGTCATCGATGGCCGGGGTGAGCGGCGCCTTCTTGCTGCTGCCGATCCAGGTGAGCCTGCTGGGGATCGCCGGCCCGGTAGTCAGTTCGACCAACCTGCTGTACAACATCGTGGCCATCCCCGGCGGCGTCTATCGTTACTTGCGCGAGCAACGCATAATCTGGCCACTGGTTTGGGTGATAATTCTGGGCACCCTCCCGGGGACCGTCGTGGGTGCGGTCGTTCGCGTCAAGCTGATGCCCGATCCGGCCACCTTCAAACCGTTCGCCGGGCTGGTCCTGCTTTATCTGGCCGGGCGGTTGATCGCGAACATTCTGCAAGGGCGACGCTACGCTGACGAGCGGTCGGCAGGCTCACGCTCCGGTCGCGTGCGCTCGCTGGGGATGAGTGCGCGGTCAGTGACGTTCGAATATGACGGATGTACCTACCGCTCTTCCACCATCAAGATTATCCTTTTCAGTTTGGTTGTGGGGATTGTCGGCGGCGCCTACGGTATCGGGGGCGGCGCTCTGCTGGCGCCGGTATTGGTGACTGTTTTCCGACTACCCATTCACACCATCGCCGGCACGACTCTCCTAACGACCTTCATTACTTCCGTTTTCGGCGTCGCCGTTTATGCATCGCTGGGCCGGTTGACAGGCAACGTCGTCGCGACCGTCTCCCCCGACTGGCTGCTGGGCGGTTTGTTCGGATTGGGCGGGATGGTCGGTATGTACGTCGGCGCCCGATTGCAGCGTCTGGTGCCGGCGCGACATATCAAGATTATCCTGGCCGTGCTGATTCTGACCGTAGCCGTGCGTTACGTGGCCACGCTGTTCACCTGAACCACGACAGCCGATAGATGAATATGTCACCTCGTTCTCGATCAAAATTGGACCGACTGCCGGAGATACTGACCGCCGCCACTCTCGTACTGCTTCCGTTCATTCATACCGGTCAGACGATGGATCCGGTCACCACACTGCGTCTGGTGACTCTTTCGGTCGCGGTTCTGGTCATCGGGGGCGCTCTGTTGCTCGTAGCGCACCGAGGTTCCGGCAAGACATTATCGCTTCAGCACCACATTGCGTTTTACGCTTTGATCGGATACTTGTTGACAGTAGCGCTGTCACTCACTCAGGCCGGAAACCTGGCCGAGGGCGTTCTGACTTCGGCAAAGGCGGCCTTGTGGGCGGCCTTGGTGATCTTGTTTACAATCGTGTTTGTGCGTTCACCCGGCGCCTTCGGTCTGTTCGCGCGATGTCTGACGCTGGTTGCGGCCGCCCTGGCTATCATCGGTGTATGTCAGTACTATGAAGTCGCCTTCGTCGGCTACGCGTCGCACGCCGGGCTGGCCAACCGCAATCTTCTGGCGTCGGCGTTGTGCCTGATGCTGCCATTCGTGCTCTCTGTCATTGTGCAGTCGTACGGCTTCTGGCGTTGGTCCGGCGTCGCTACGGCGGCGTTGGTAGCGGCTATGGTGATCCTGAGCAACAGTCGCGCCACCTGGTTAGGGTTGTTGATGGCGGGCGCCGGCGCTTTGATTATCTGGCGGTTGCTCGCGCGGCCTTCGCGTTTTTCGTCCCGACAACGAACGTCCGGACGACGGGGGCTGGTGATTGCTGCAACGGTGATGGTAGTCACGGCAGCGACGTTCGCTACATCGTACGTGCATCGTGTCGATCAGGAGTCAGTGCTGACACGCGTGACGTCGGCCGCTGACTTCGAGCGTGGATCGGTGGCCGAGCGGCTGGCCATGTGGCGAAACAGTTTGGCCATGTTGGGTGATCATCCCTGGCTCGGTGTCGGCGCCGGCAACTGGAAGCTGGTCAGCCCAGCCTACGATCTGATAAGCGACCGGCAGATGAAGGGAAACCTGTTCTTTCAACGACCGCACAATGACTATCTTTGGATCCTGTCCGAATCGGGCCCCCTGGCCCTTCTGTGCTATCTGATCGTCTTCACCTCCGCCTTTCGGCGCTGCTTGCGCGTAATAAAAACGAGCGAGCATTGGCCCGACGTCACAACCGCCACTACGATCATGTCGGGCTTGATCCTGTATATGGTGGATGCCTTCTTCAGCTATCCGATGGAGCAAATGGTGCACACGCTCCTGGTGGCGCTGATGGTGGGCGCGGCGCTATCCTTCTCCCAGTGGGTTGGACCGGTCCGCGCAGACGTAGGAGGCCGAGCGCCGGTCGCTATGATTATCGCCGCGATGGTTTTGACGATTCCGGCGCTGCTGATCGGAATCACGCGACTTGGCTCGGAGGTTCACATCAAGTCCGCGCTGGCGGCGCGCGCTCAGGGGGACTGGGCGGCGGTTATTCGCGAAGTCGACGCCGCCTTGTCGCGCTGGATTCAGATCGATCACACCGCCACACCGCTGGCCTGGCATCGCGGCGTGGCCAATTTCACGCTGGAAGAGTACGACGCGGCCTTCGACGATTTCAAGGCCGCCTTCAGGGTCCACCCCAACCATCTGCACGTGCTGAATAACCTGGCGACCTGCTATGAACGCGATGGTAAGCACGATTCGGCCGAGTACTATTATCGGCGCGCGCTTCAGATCGTGCCGGGATTTGAGGAAACAGTGATAAACCTGGCAGCGGTTCAGTACAACGCGGGGCGATTCGACGAGGCCTTGCAGACACTGGAGTCAATCCCTCCCCCGTCCGGCAACGACCGCTACAATCTATATCTGGAGCGTATCAGGGCAAAAAGAGGTTCTTTGCCTCCAAACCCATGAACCACGCATGCGCTTCGGGACGGAAAGTACCGCCCGATGGTGGGTGAAACTCATCAAGGCAGAGTTGCGTAGAGTTATGAGTAGGCAATGTTGCTTATGACGTGCAGGTGTTTATGAGAGCTATCGGTATTGTCATTCTTGTGTTCGGCCTTCTGTGGTTCCTGGGCTCCGGCGGTCTGGGCATCTTTTGCGGGCTGTTCGGAGGGTTACTCGGCATCGTGGGCGGCATCTTTGGTTCTCTGGCGGGAGTTTTTTTCGGGTTCTTTGGGGCGGTTTTCGGAATCATGGCGGGACTGCTGGGTGTTCTCATGCCGGTTCTGGCCGTCCTCATGATTGTCTCCGGGATCATCTGGTTGCTGTCGCGAGCCTGAGCCGACCCCATCCGCAGGAAGTTCTTTAACAGTTGCGGCCGCTGCACCGGTCGCGGTCCGTCCGCACTTCTCCAAAAAAGCCAGGTCGAATACGGCTGTGCTCACCGGCCGCCGTCGTGGCCGGTTTTTCTGTTTTCTTTCGCCGTCCATTGCTTTATCTTGTGGTGTTAAGTATTGAGCACCGTGAAGGCTGAGATGAGCGCAGATCACTTCTCCAAAATCGCCGACGAACTCGAGCTGACGCCGCAGCAGGTAGCGGCCGCCGTCACCCTGCTCGATGACGACGCCACCGTGCCGTTCATCGCCCGCTACCGCAAGGAGGCCACCGGCAACCTCGATGAAGTCGCCATCACGGCTATTCGCGACCGTATCGGACAACTGCGCGATCTCGACAAGCGCCGCGAGGCTATTGTCAAGTCGCTGGCCGAACGCGATCTGTTGACCGACGATCTCAAAGCCAAACTCGATGCGGCCGAGACGATGAGCGCTCTGGAGGACATCTATCTTCCCTTCAAACCGAAGCGACGCACCCGGGCCACAATTGCGCGCGAGCGCGGGTTGGAACCGTTGGCTGAACTGCTGTTCGCCCAGGACGATATCGATCCGCACCGCGAGGCGGAGTTGTTCCTCAATGAGGAAAAGGAAGTCGCAACCGTCGACGAGGCTCTGGCCGGCGCACGCGACATCGTCGCCGAGTGGATTAACGAAGACGCCGACGCGCGTGCTCGTATGCGCGTGCTGTTCGCCGAACGCGGTGTCGTCAGTTCCGCTGTCGTATCCGGCAAGGAAGAAGAGGGCGTCAAGTACTCGGACTACTTCCAATGGGAGGAGGCTGTGCCGTCGGTGAAGTCGCATCGTCTGCTGGCCATGCGGCGCGGCGAGGATGAGGGCTTTTTGCGTCTCAAGATCGCGCCGCCGGAGGATGAAGCCCTGGCGATCCTCGAAGGTATCTTTGTCATCAGCCACAACGCAGCCTCGCAGCAGGTCTCGCTGGCCGTCGAGGACGGTTACAAACGGCTGCTGGCGCCGGCGATGGAGACCGAACTGCGCCATCAGACCAAGAAAGCCGCCGACCGCGAGGCCATCCGCGTCTTTGCGGACAACGTCCGCCAGCTTCTGATGGCCTCTCCCCTGCCGCGCAAGAATGTGCTGGCTATCGATCCCGGCTTTCGCACCGGCGGCAAGGTCGTGTGCCTTGATCGGCACGGGTCGTTACAGCATCACGGCACCATCTTCCCGCACGGTTCACAGAAACAGCGCAACGAAGCGACCGGTGACATCAAAGCGCTCTGCGCGCGCTTCAAGATCAATGTCGTCGCCGTCGGTAACGGTACAGCCGGACGCGAGACCGAAGCGTTCGTGCGGGAGATCGACCTGCCGGATCACATCGACATCGAAATGGTCAACGAGTCGGGGGCGTCGATCTACTCCGCCTCGGATGTGGCCCGTGAGGAGTTTCCCCAGCATGATGTCACCGTGCGCGGGGCGGTGTCGATCGGCCGTCGCCTGATGGACCCGCTGGCCGAGTTGGTGAAGATCGATCCCAAGTCGATCGGCGTCGGTCAGTATCAGCACGATGTCGACCAGGCGACGCTGAGGCAATCGCTCGATGATACCGTTATGAGCTGTGTCAACACGGTCGGGGTCGAAGTAAATTCAGCCAGCAAACAGTTGCTGACCTACGTGTCGGGGCTGGGGCCGACGCTGGCGCAGAACGTGGTCGCCTATCGCAGTGAGAACGGTCCGTTCAAGTCACGCTCGGCTTTCAAAAAAGTGCCTCGGTTGGGACCCAAGGCGTTCGAGCAGGCGGCCGGGTTTCTGCGTATCGCCGACGCCAAGAATCCACTCGATGCCAGCGCGGTGCACCCGGAGAGTTATCCGGTGGTCGAGAAGATGGCGCGCAACCTTGGTTGCACGGTATCGCAGTTGATGCAGGACGAGACGCTACGCAAGAAGATAAGACTACAGGATTACGCCTCCGACAAAATCGGCCTGCCGACTTTGACCGACATCATGGACGAACTGGCCAAACCGGGACGCGACCCGCGCGCCCAGCACGAGACCTTCCGCTACGACGACTCGGTGAAAACCATCGACGACCTCAAAGCCGGGATGGTCTTGCCGGGGATTGTCACCAACGTGACCAACTTTGGCGCTTTTGTCGATATCGGCGTGCACCAGGACGGCTTGGTCCACATCAGCGAACTGGCCGACCACTTCGTGAAGGACCCTTCCGAGGTCGTCAAGGTGCACGAGAAAGTCCGCGTGACCGTCCTCTCGGTGGATTTGGAACGCAAGCGGATTGCGTTGAGCATGAGGGAGGGGGATGCCGGTTCAGGTTCTGGTCAGAAGCGCCACTTGCCTTAAGCAGCGCCGTCCTTGAACTCCTTCAAAGCGGTTCTAACGTAGTTTCGAACCAGATCCTCAACGAGCTTGGCGAAGTCTACAGTTGATCCTGTCGTTTTGTCCCCTTTACGATCCTTTGGCAGAATTTGCTGACCGAATAATCTTTCGGCTAAGACCTGCTTTATATCGTTCTGGACTTCCTCTGGTAATCGGACTAGATACGGATCAATGGACGCAAGTTCGAGTGCCATGCCGCGATTGAATCGTTCACTAACATTGTGCCAAGAGACTTGTTTGGCGCCGTATGCTGCAAGGATGCCGCAGGCGGCCATGATCAGAACTCGACCGGTAATTGCACTCCAGCTGAACGCGATATCCTTTGTCGCTACAAAGGTCAGAATTGCCGCCGAGATTAATCCGAGCATCGAAGCAACCGTGACGATGTTCCACCAAAACTTGGCTGTCCGCTCCTGATCGGCGACACCCTTGTAACCACCAGCCATCCCGGTGGTCGCTGTCACACCCACTATTTTTTCAGCGCTCTCCTTATGAACCCTCAGTTCCTCAAGGACTTCTTCGGCTTGTCTCTCCAGTCGGACCCGGAGCTCTTGCGTCTGAGCTTCACTTTGTTTGATTGCGTCATCTACTTCCTTGCGCACTTCCTGCAGGTGTGATTCCAGATCGTCCTTGTGCTGCAGGTATATTTCCTCGTATTTTTCCGTGGCGGCCGTAACACGGTTTTGGTGCTCACTCACCTCAGATCCAAAACCCTCGGACTGTTCCACGATTTGACCCTTGAGGATAGAAAGCTCTGTATCCACTCTCTTAGTGCGTTCCCCCTCCGCTTTCTTGAACTCCATATCGTGCCGGTCGAGCATATGACTGAATTGCCCACGCCACTTACTCTCGGCGTCTGAGTACTGCTGCTGGTACTTCGCTATCATGTTGTCAATACGGGATTTTTGTGAGTCCAACTGAGCGGCTACAGTCTTGGCATCGCTGTCCAAGTGTTGTAACTGCTGTCTCAGTTCCTGAGCGTTGGCCCTGATGCGCCTACTGTGCTGACCGATGGAGCGCCGGAACTTTACGGCGGACTCTCGAACACCCTGAATATCATCTGAACCGCCCCGGTTTTCCCGGAGACTGTTTTTGTTGAGTCAGGCCACGTGGACCTGCGCTTTTCCACTGCGATAATATACCTCTTCGAACTCCGTCGGGGGAATATTCCCGATCGGCTCCAGC